>Ga0126383_10000215_pt1 | contig 29920 bp, 26 predicted proteins | sample PanSoiMetPlot_35_FD_96882 | JGI IMG/M metagenome (GOLD analysis project Ga0126383, IMG submission 96882) | Tropical forest soil microbial communities from Panama - MetaG Plot_35 | ecosystem: Environmental > Terrestrial > Soil > Tropical forest > Bulk soil | place: Panama | collected 2016-02-17 | reverse complement strand
GGTTCAGCATCAACTTGGTGAAGCCGGCGCCGAGAAGGACGTAAACCAGGATGTTGTTAAACTGGGCGAGAAACCGCATGAACGGTCCCCGCTTCTTGCCCTCAGGAAGGAGGTTTGGACCATACTTCTGGAGCCGAGCGGAGGCCTCAGCCGAATCGAGCCCCTTCTCGCCGTTGGTAGCCAGCCGCTTCACAACTTCGCCAACAGATAGCGCGTGCCACTCCGCGGCATCGGTATCCGTATTCGCCTTCGTTGCTGGGCCCATGACTTCAATCCCGTTAGGTAAGTTCCTCCTCGACCGCGCGCCTCGACGGACAGCCTGGGAGGGCTGACGAGGACTTTCGCTCTTTTGCCTTTGAGGACGTGTCCCTCCAAGGAATCCAAGCGGCTCGGAAACCCGTCGCCGGGTAAAGTGCCCATAGGCCATTTCCAAGTCTTTGGCTTCCAAGATTTATGGTGGATTCAGATTTCCGACCCTCTTGCCGCAGAATTAGATTTCTTCTGTCGAGGCTTCGTTCGTTTTGGACCCAATGACGACGAAACAGGCAGGTTGTTCTTCAACACAGCAGTCCTAAGCAGATCCTTAAGTTTGCGTTGTATGCCGTAGAGAACTTAGACGCCCCTGCATTAGCGGTACCGGATGAACCACCAAGCTATTACACCGACAATGACTATTCCCCAAAATCCCAAAATTATAAGCCGTTTGCGACTCATGCGATGCCTCTCCCTGCGGAAGGCATAATACACTAAAGCCGATCACAATCGCGCCGGATTGCAGAGAGCAACATCGTGCGCGTCGGGCTGAACTAGCAATTCCACTGATCTGTAGCGGCGGGGGAGGGCGTTCACTGCCGAAAAGCCCGAAGACAAAAAACCATGCCAGTAAAGACGACTGCACCAATGAGCGCCCAAATAAGTATTTTGAGCCATCCGCCGCTTTCAACCAGGTAGCTAAGAAGGTATCCAGTAACGCCGCCGAGCACAGCACCGATTACAGCTGCGACTTGTAACTCTGCTCGATCCCGGTTTGTCATCACCGCCGATCCTCCTCCGACTCGCGTTTCACCGCTGGCGCCAAAAAGCTCGATGGGCTAAAAAAGCGGGATCGATCAAGGACGCCGAATTTGCAAGACTACGTGCCCGGCTCGTCCAGTAACGAAAGCGCAGGGCCGTCATAAACCCGAGGCGATCGCCTCCGGTATCAGAGGCGGATCAAGTCGAACGCTTCCGGATCGAATAACTTGAGCAGCGGCTTCTTGTCCAAAGTTCTCAACTGGCCGATCAGGGGAATATGGTTTCTGTTCCGGGCCTTGCTCGTCACGTGGGCGACCTTGGCCATCTATTATTCCAATCTGCCGTCAGCCGCATTGCGTGTCGCGTTGGCGATGTCCTTTGCGGTGCTAGCGACATGGCTACTTTGGCTGTCGCGCGATCGGCGCGCGTCGGTTGTCTTCGTCGTGCTGTTTCTCGGCGTGGTCGCCTGGTGGCTAACCATTTCGCCCTCTCACGATCGATCGTGGCGCCCGGATGTCGCCGTAATGCCGCGGGCAACGATTAATGGCGACCGCGTGCATATCACCGGTGTCCGAAACTTCGAATATCGAAGCTTGAATGATTTCACGGTGCGCTGGGAGGAGCGAGAGGTACAGCTGTCACATCTCACCGGCGTCGATTTTTTCGTATCCTACTGGAGCGGGCGGCTCGTTGGCCATACCTTTCTCAGCTTCATCTTCGACAATGCGCTACCGTTGACTATCTCCATAGAGACGCGACCGGAGGAGGGCGAAGGCTTTAATCCCATCGCCTCCCTCTTCAAGCAATTTGAGTTGATTTACGTGGTCGGTGACGAACGTGACCTGGTGCGCGTACGCACCAACTTTCGCAAAGAGAGGGTATATCTTTATCGCCTAAACGCATCGCCTGACAATGTGCGCCGACTGTTGATGGTGTACCTGAAACGGATTAATGAACTCGCCGATCACCCGGAGTTTTACCACCTGCTGAGCAACAGCTGTACGATCAACATCATACGTTACTTGAACGCCGCCGGCCCCCCGGGCCGGTTCGACATTCGTCATCTCCTCAACGGTCTGATCGATTACTACCTCTACTTTTCCGGTCGGATCGACACGACTCTGCCATTCGACGAATTAAGGCGGCGCTCCCGGATCAACGAGGCCGCACAGGCGGCCAATGACGCGCCTGATTTTTCACAGCGTATTCGCGCCTCACTGCCAACGATTACTAGTTGAGTGAGCAATAGCGAAAAAGCTGTACTGTACGTTTGCGGACCTAGACAGCGGCTTTTGCTACAATACCCAAATGATGCTCGCCAGCGCGATAAATAGTCGCCGCCTCCTTGGTCTTCTCGTTTTTATGGTAGCGTCGCTCCTCGGACTATTTTTGCTGCCACCAATTGTTCAGAATCAGAATTATCACGACTTCGCAGATCAGCGAACGCTATTCGGCATACCTAATTTCTGGAACGTGGTCTCGAACATTCCCTTCATCGGCATCGGTGCCGTGGGGCTATGGCAATTTGGTCGTTCTCAGGCAACCATGCTGCTCTTCCTCGGCATTTTTCTGACCGGTTTCGGCTCGACCTACTATCACTTCGAACCAAGTGATCAGACCCTGTTCTGGGACCGACTGCCGATGGCGATCGGCTTTATGGCTATCTTTGCCATAGTGATCGAGGAGCGTGTGGATCGGAGAGTGGGAGCCATTTTGCTTTGGCCGATGACGGCAATCGGTGTGTTTAGTCTGCTGCTGTGGCGCTGGACCGGTGATTTACGGCTCTACGCCTGGGTACAGTTCTTTCCGTGCCTCGCGCTGCCATTAATCTTCCTTTTGTTCGCGCCTAGATTCAGCGGCACAATTTACTGGCTTCTCGCCGCTATGCTCTATGGACTTGCAAAGCTGTTCGAGTTTTACGATAGCGCGATCTATTCTGCCGGCGCGATTCTGAGCGGGCATACTCTCAAGCACGTTGCTGCTGCAGCCGCCTGCGGCGCACTACTGAGATATTTTCAGAAACGCCAGCCGATCGCGGTTCCGAATGCCGCTCACTACCCGCAAGAGCTTCTACTATGGAAGAAATAAGATTCTTGTTCGGTCGGAATACACTACATCTCGCGAGGCTTTGACTAAAGTCGTAGGTGGTGCGTTCGCCCCCGAAGCGGACATCAGTTCATCCTTCGGCGATGTCCGCTAAGTGCCAAAAGCGGACATTGCCCTTTATTCGATTACCTGATCCGCGCGTAATAGGATTGCGGTCGGTAGCGTCACGCCAATTGCGTTTGCCGTCTTTAGATTGACAACCAACTCAAATTTCGCGGCTTGCTCGAGCGGCAGATCTGCAGGCTTTGCTCCGCTGAGAATTTTGGCGACCAAAGCAGCAGTCCGCTCCATCATTGCCGATTGATCGACCCCGTAGGACATCAGCCCTCCCACATCAACGTAAGGCCTGAAGATGTACATGCTGGGTAAACGGTGCTCTACGGCTAGCGAGGCGAGCTGAGGACGGTGCTCCGTAAAATAGGGGCTCGATAGAATCAGCACCATTTGGGCGCCCCTATCCGCTAGGTCTCGAAACGCAGCGGGAAAATCGTAAGGTGGATTTTCAAGCTCGAGCGACTGGAGTTCCAGTGAATGTGATCTTGCCGTCCACACGGCGGCTTGAAACTCATCCGCAGAAACCGCATCCCAGAGAACGCCCAAGCGGTTTCTATCAGGAAATGCTTCAGCCAACAGTTCGACTTCCTTTACTGCCAATTCCAGCTGGCGATAAAAAACGCCTGTGATGTTACCACCTGGCTGCGCCAGACTTTTGACATAACCACGTTCAATGGGGTCGTAATTGACAGCTATAATGACGATGGGAATGAACTGGCTTGCCCCAACAACTGCTTGTAATCCGGCCTCGGGGCCGTGTGCAATAATCAGCTTTGGCGGTGGCCGCATCGGTTCGGCCATCACAGCAAATGGTCCGCGCGGGTCGTCGACCCGCCGATAGTCAACCGCGAAATTCTGCCGTTCGGCGAATCCCGCTTGTTTTAAGCGATTCAGAAAACCTTGGTACTGCGCAGCAGTCGACGGTGCTTTCAGGCTCGGACCCAAGTAACCGATATGCATGAACTTATCGGCATCCTCCGCTACGACACTGAGCGGCCAACCTGCGACAGTTCCGCCGATCAATGCAATAAAGTCGCGGCGCCGCATCGCTGCCCCCGATGTTCAAGACAGGGCATGGTACCAATCGGAACCAGGACTCCGGAAGTGGCTTACGGATGTCCGCTTTGGGTCAGAAGCGGACATTGAAGCGCGTCTGCCCGATGTCCGCTTTACCCCCAAAAGCGGACATTGATCGATCACGCTTCCATCACCTCATCGGGTGCACCCAATGCGACCTGCGGGATGCTCAGCGGAAAATTTTCGATGTGGAAGCAGCGGTCGGTATATATCACGCCCCCTCGGCAGTAGGATCATAATGAAATTTCAATAACATAAGTGTTCGCGCTTTCATTCTGACTGGCGCGCCATTTACATTTACCAAATTTGCCAATCTTCGACGCCGCCATGGTTCGTGGCAGGTGCCTTCGCACGAGACGGCAATGCTGGCGCGCCGCAACATTGCACGCATCACGCGTGGAGTGCCACGCTTGGCACCGGCAAACTGCCATGATAGCCTTTTTTATCGCTCAATGCCTTGAGCCAACGACAGTTCTAGCCGGCTGGCGGCGCGGCAAAAGAGGACGCGCGGGCGCGGTCCGAGGGACCACAAGACTGGGATCACGAGAAAGGGATACACCATGGCGCAGAAACCGAGTGCCTCCATGAATTCTGAGAGCGAAGCCATGGCGTCGACGTCCGCTGACGTACCCGAGCAACGCGATCAGGTCGCCTCCAAGCTGGTCGATCGATTTGCGATCTGGTCCGGCGTTGCCGGCCTTGTGCCGCTGCCGGTGGTCGATGTGCTGGCGGTTGGCGGCCTGCAGCTGCAGATGCTGCGCCGGCTTTCGCAAATTTACGGCGTGGAGTTCTCCGAAAACCGCGGTAAGGCGCTGATCGCGGCGCTTGCCGGCTGCATGATCCCGGCCACCAGCGGCATGGGCGCGGCGAGCGCGCTTAAGGCGATCCCCATCGTCAACATACTCGCCGCCGGCTTTGTCATGCCGGTGCTCTCGGCCGGCGCCACCTATGCCATCGGCAAAGCCTTCGTCCAGCACTTTGAATCGGGCGGCACGCTGCTCGATTTCAATCCGCCGGACTATCGCGAATTCGTCAAAGCGCAGAAAGAAATGTGGGAGTCGCGAACAAAAGGCCGTGGCACCAGTTCAACGACCGCGACATCCTCTCCTTAAGCTTTACTGAATTCTGCGCGGTGATGAGGGTGTTTAGGCAAGCGAGGGGCTGTTACGCCGATTAGGCACAACTTCTCGTGACAAAAGCTAGCCGCATCCTAGTTCGCGGCTCGTCAATGAATCGACGCGCCGCTGAACGCTCCGCGGCAGAGAACGACATTCAGGGGACTTGGTCCGGTAAGTCCGGCCAGTAAACGCGTGACAGTTCATTCGTGGCAGTCAAGTCATGGCAGCAGCCATTCTCGCCTACATCGTCGCCTGCCTGTTTACGGGATTTTGCGGCACCCATCGGCGGATGGGTTTTTGGGGAACATTTTTTCTCGCGCTTTTCACCACTCCGTTGATAGTGTTGCCGGTGCTTTTTATAACCGGCCCATCCCGTCGTTTTGAATGGCGCTCCCGCGAATAGCTCGGCTAGATCGCCGCCGGCAAGCGGGTCCGCCAGGGATTCCATTTACGCTATTAGTGCCCGCGGTAACGTAGACGAACGAGCGTACGATCATGTCCTTCCTGCAGCTCGTTCGGCGCGAAATGCACGGCTCGATGCCGAAGCTCTTGCTCATGTCGAGCCTCGGCGGCATCAGCAACGCGTCGATCCTCGCCGCCATCAATGCTGGCGTGCAGGATACGAGCAGCGGCCAGAAGCCGGGGCTCTGGGCGGCCTCGCTGTTCCTGGTTGCGCTGGTTTTGTTCATGAAGACGCAGCAATTTGTCACCATCACCGCCACCGCCGAAATCGAGGCGATCATCCATAAGCTACGCTTGCGGCTCATGGATCTGATCAGACGCTCGGAGCTTCTTGACATTGAAAAGATCGGTCGGGCGCGGATCGTTGCGTCGATTACCAGCGATACCGCGATATTGACGCAGGCGAGCAACATGCTCTGCTTCACCGTGCAAGGCGCGGTGTTGATTTGGTTCGTTGGTCTTTACGTTGCCTATCTGTCGATCACCGCATTTTTGTTGACGCTCGTGATCGTGTCCGGCGCGGCAACGATCTTCCACTACAAAAACCGGCAATTGGCCGCGCAGAAGGCCGAATCGGCCGCTTGGGAGCGCCGGCTGTTCGACCGGTTGACCGACTTCCTCGATGGCTTCAAGGAGGTCAGGCTCAATGCGGCGCGCAGCGACGATTTGTTCAATGACGCATTGGAGGTGTCGAAGACCGCCGCCAACATCAAAATTCGCACTCAGGCCGAAACCTTCAAGATGATCGTGACCTCGCAGATCTCGATGTACATTCTGCTGGGCGCGGTGGTGTTCGTAGCGCCAAACCTCAGCGACACGCTCGGCGGCGCATCGATCGCGAAAACCACCACCGCGCTCTTGTTCGTGGTCGGCGCTTGTTTCGGACTGGTGCAGTCCATCCCGATCTTGCTCAACGCCAATGCCGCGGCCGGTCGCATCGATCGGCTGGAGGAATCGCTGCAGGAGACGCTGGTCGAGAGCGAGCGGCGCGCCATTACTGCACCCAAGCGTTTCGAGCGAGTCGAGATGCGCAATATCGAATTTCGCTACACCGACAGGTTTTCAGACACGGTTTTCAAAATCGGGCCCATCGATTTCACCTTGCAGCGCGGTGAGCTTGTTTTCATTACCGGCGGCAACGGCTCTGGCAAATCGACTTTTCTTCGCGTGTTGTCTGGCCTTTATCCGCCCGATTCCGGCGAGGTCCTGCTCGACGGCCGGGCCGTGACCGACGCCAATCGCGACGAGTATCGCGGATTAATGTCGGCGATTTTCTTCGACTATCATTTATTTCAGCGGCTGTATGGGATAGCGGACCCCGATCCATCCGACGTCAACGGGCTGCTGACGCAATTTCGTCTTGCCGATAAAACGTCGCTGAGCGATGGCGAGTTTCGCACGCTTGATCTTTCCGGCGGCCAGCGCCGGCGGCTGGCATTGATCGTCAGCCTTCTCGAAAAACGGCCGATCATGCTGCTCGACGAATGGACTGCCGAGCAAGATCCTGAATTTCGCCTCAAATTCTACGACGAGCTGCTGCCGGAAATGTTGCGAGCGGGTGCGACGATCGTGGTCATTACGCATGACGACCGCTATCTGGACGAGCTGCACCTGCCGGCGCGGCGTATCAAGATGGATTACGGCCGTATTGTCGAACAGCGTTCAATGGGTGGATGATAGGGGCCGGGCGGAGTAGGTGATGGCTAGTTATCCGCAATCCATCGATGACCTGGCGCCCCCGCCGCAGAAGCGGGGATGGCGACGTTTTCTGGTGCGACACCTGCCCGGCCTGTCATTCGTGGTCCTGGTCGGGGTGCTGATCGTGGTGGTGCTCTGGCCCTACGTGGTCATTACCGTGCCGAGCGGTTTTGTCGGCGTGCTGTGGAAGCGGTTCAATGGACTCGATATGTACTGCTGGTGCTGGGTTGGCCGCGGCACCGTGCTCGACCCGCGCGAGTTGCGGGAAGAAGGCCTCCACATCATTTGGCCATGGGATAAGCTGTACCTTTACAATTTGCGGCTGCAATCCACCACACAGACCTACAATGCCATTTCAAAAGATGGTGTGAACGTCAAAGCGCAGATCAGCGTGCGCTATCAGCTCCTGCACAATTCAGTCGCAGTGCTGCACAAATTCATTGGGCCGGATTTTTTGACTTCCGTCGTCAATCCGGAAATCGGCAGTCAGGCGCGGCAGGTCATTTCGCAATTTACCGCGGAAGCGGTCTACACTTCGCGCGAGCAGATCCAGAAACAAATTCGCGACGCCACGCAAAGGAGCCTGGCTGCAAACCTCAATAAGCTGGTGCAGCCGGAAGCGATGGAGCAGCCGGACCCGAAGCACTATAACGATTTTCTGCAGGACGCGATTCAGATTCTCGACACTCTGGTGCTGTCGATCGAACTGCCGCCGGACATCGTGGCGGCGATCAACCGGCAGACTGAGCAGTTTTATATGATCCAGGAGTACAAATTCCGCGTCGAGCGCGAAGCTGAAGAATCCAAACGCAAGCAGATCGAGGCGGATGGCATCGCGGCGTTCCAGAAGACGGTCAGCCAGGGAATTTCCGAATCCTATCTGCGCTGGCGCGGTATCGAAGCCACACTTTTACTCTCGCAGTCGCCGAATGCAAAAGTCGTAGTCATCGGTTCGGGCAGAGACGGCTTGCCAATCATTCTCAACGCCGAGCCCAACGCGCCGGCAGGGGCGGCGCAATCTGGCGCCAGCGGCGCATCATCGATCACAGCGCCCTCGTCGTCGGGAGCGGCGTCGTCAGGGGCTTCTTCAAACGCGTCCGGCAACGCGCCGCCGCCGGTGCCGAATAGCAATGCGCCGCCGAACACTTCGACTGCGCCCGGGGCGACTCCAGGCGGTGCCAGCTCGCCGCCAAATAAGCCGCCGCCCGGGACCTCGGGTGCCGCGACTCCGGTTACACCGGAACAGACCGCAAATGCCGGTCCTGTAATTCTTGCCCAGCCAGAAAAAACTCTATCATCCGCGACTACACTCGACATTCCAGGCGTCCGCCCGATTCTTTCGGGCATTTCCGGCGCCTTGCGCGCAGGCGCGGATTTCATCTCGCCTGAAGCTAAATCGAACCAATAAAGGGGGATACGGTGCTTGATCGGATGCAATCGGACCGCGGTCCCAAGGGTCCGCGGTGGCGCCGTTTTGCTGCGGAACACCGGGGTACGACGATTCTCGTCGTGATCATAATCATCGTCGGCATCCTCATCGGAGGACATCTCTACGGGCGGTATCTGTCCTCAATCGATCTGGCTGACCGCGAAGCTCAGATCGAGCAGTTGCGCGCGGAAAGCCAGAAGCAGAAAAGAGACATCGACTCCAAGAGCCAGCAGCTCACCGCACTGCAAGACAAGCTGAAAAAGACGCAAGCTGCGCTCGACGCGATCACGCCCTCCGCGAATACCTATAATATAAATCCCAATCAAACATTGATCGTCGGCGACGGGCATTTGACTGTCGGTATGGTTGGCCCGCCCACCAACGACAACGTGCTGCTCAATATCAACGGCAAGTCGCAAACATTAGCGGCGGGACAAACCGTCAGTATTTCTCCCGATCCCGCCACCCAGTGCCGGATCAACGTGCAGTCCTTTGATGTCTTCAAGGCAGTCCTTGTCGCAACGTGCGTCGCGGCCAAAGCGCAATAGCAAACGCCCGCCCGCTGTGGTTAGCGACAGCTCGGAAACATTGCTGCCAGTTCACGCCCGCCCAGATAAATGGGCTCCGACCGCAATCCGCCGTGCCGCGCGATCCACCGACGCACGTCGATCGGATAATGCGACCATAGATATCTTGTCGCCGGTTTGTTGGTCTGAGCGCCCGTCAAGCTTGGATCCCACGCGGCATGGAAGGCAAGCACCGCGCGCTGCGTCACACAGTGCGATCACGCCCAACAGTAGCGTGCATGCTGACGCGCAGGTGCCGTCGATCACGACACGCTGGCTGGATTTCCGGAGCGCCTCGTACCTGATCAAATAACCGCCGATGCGGCCGCCGCTGTCATCGAGTATTCGCTCGGAAGGTGCCGGCGCCGTCGCGGCGGTTAACGGATGCAATAACGTCGATGCAGCTACTGCGGTCGCCGCCAAGCACGGCGGAGTCATGCCACGATGCACGCCGGAGAGCATTTAACCGCCTCAAAGCTTGCGGACACCGAATAACGATACGCATTCCACCGGATTGTGAAAAGTAGCGCCGGCACCCCAGCGACCGACTTGTCCACATTCCGGTGCATAATTGTGAGGAACCGATCGACTGGTTTCTGCGTTGCGCAGCGGAGGGCTCCGTGGCCAGATTCCAGGATCATCAAAGGCGCGCTGCCGAATGCTTGCGCCTGGCGCACGAGGCCACCGACAAGACCAACAAGGACTTATTGATCGAATTGGCTCAAACCTGGGCCAGGCTCGCTGAACTGGAGAAAGCCAGAAGCGAGGACGACAAACAGCAATAGTGTCCTCCGCCCGGCACCACGATCTTTGCATTCGGGCGCAATCGTGCTCTGGCATTGGCAATTCAGGAACTGACCGGCATCGAGGTGCGTTTTCAACGCATGACAATCCGTTTATTGGGGCTCCTGGTTTGCGCCGCCCTCTGCATCGGCGCCACGCCACACCATTCTCGGCATGCGCCGCGGCAGCCACTGACTGCTGCGGCGATTGTACAAGCGCAAATCGGGCAAGGCCAGAAGGACAATACGGCGCTTATCATTAAAGCCGAAGTACTGCTCGACCGTGCTGGTTTTTCGCACGGAGTGATCGACGGTCGTGACGGCGACAATTACAGAAAAGCCGTGGCTGCATTTCAGCGTGAGAGCGGACTGGATTCGACCGGGATGCTCGACGGTGACACGTTCAACGCTCTGGCGGCGACGTCGGACGCTCCGATCACGGCCGAGTACCCGATCACAGACGCCGACGTCAAAGGTCCGTTTACAAAAAATATACCGGCAAATTTCGAAGCCATGGCCAAGCTGCCCGCCCTTGATTACTCGGGTCCTCGGGACCAATTGGCTGAACGTTTCCACATGTCGGAAGCGTTGCTGGCGACGCTCAATCCCGGCGCCGATTTCGCGCGCGCCGGCATGCGTATCGTCGTAACCAACGTGCCGCAGAAGCCGCGGCACACCCGCGTCGCCAAGGTCGTTATCGACAAGAGCGCGCGCACGCTCTCCGCTTTCGATGCCGACGGCAATCTGGTGGCATTTTACCCCGCTTCGATCGGGAGCCCCGAAAAGCCGGCACCAAGCGGAGAGTTCAAGGTCAAGGGTGTGGCACACAACCCGACCTATCATTACGACCCGCGGTTCGGCTTCAAAGGCGTAAAAGCGCAGCACAAATTTACGATCCAACCGGGGCCGAAGAATCCGGTTGGTGTCGTTTGGATCGATCTGACCGCGCCGAGCTACGGCATCCATGGTACGCCGTCGCCGGAGAAGATCGGCAAGACCGAATCACATGGCTGCATTCGGCTCACCAACTGGGACGCGCTCGATCTCGCGGGCATGGTGCACCGCGGGACGGTGGTGAATTTCGTCGACTGAAAAGCGCTGAGCGCAAACCAATCCGTCCTGAGTCGATCCACGTCACCGACAATTAAGCTCGCGATATCGAATTTCTGAATGAGGCGAACACAATTACTTTGGAATAATGAAAAGCTGCGACCTAGAACCGCTCCAATCTTTGCGTGAGACGCGCAGTTTTCTTGACAAGCAAAAAAAGCTTGGGCGTGGTGCGACACAGAAAATCAAATTGCGTGCTGTGTAGCGCAGCAAACAAAGCATCACGATGTCTGTTCATTTTCGCTTTGCGGTTGGGAGGCTGTTTACTGGTTTCACAGTGACAGCCGCGACAATTTTAGTTTCAACATTTGCTGTTCAAGCCCAAGATGCCGGTGCATTCCACGAAGCAGAGACCAAATACATATTCGGGAGTTTCACCGTCGGGTCCTCGACCGGCATCGAAGGGGAAAAAGGCGTTCGAACCGGAAACAGAAGCCAATTTTGGCAAGAATGGCGGACATTACGCCGTCGGCCAAACCACGCTTGAATATGAGTTCACGCCAACGCAATACATGCAGATCATACTTGGTCCGACGATTTCGTATTACAACATTCGCGGCGTTCCGGGTCTCGACGACCGCAACATGGCGCCGTCAACGGCTTCGAGGCCGAATTTCGCTCCGTCTTGATTGATCGCAATCCATCGCCAATCGCCGTCACGCTGTCGCTCGAACCGGAATTTCACAGCCGTGACCAGACCAGCGGCGCGAAAGTCGTCAACTACGGCCTGGAAGCCAAACTCGAAACGGATGCCGAAATCATCAAGAATCGCCTGTTCTGGGGCTTCAATCTACTTTACGAACCCGAGACCACCCGCGCCGATCTGGGCCAATGGCAGAACGAATCGACTTTCGGAATTTCTTCGGCGCTCGCCTTTCAGATCGTGCCCAATGTCGTGGTTGGTGCCGACCTCTGGTACCTGCGGCATTATGACGGCGCGGCATTCAATTCATTTACAGGCGACGCCGTCTATCTCGGTCCAACTTTTTATTGGAAGATTGCTCCCAAGGTGCTCATGAGTGCCGCATGGCAGGCGCAGATCACCGGCCACGAGCCAGGCGTTAGCTCCGCGCTCGATTTGACAGATTTTTCCCGACAGCGCGCGCGATTGCTGCTCGAATTCGAGTTCTGATGCAGCGTCTCGATTGATCCGGAGGATTTGGTGCAATTGAATCTTTTGCCGCGCAGAGCAGGGCATCCGGTGAGGACTTACTTTGCGATCACGCTGCTTGCTACCGCCGTCCTATTTGCAAGCGAGCACGCCAACGCGCAGCAGAGCGCCAGTGTTGCGGTCTCAATCAAGGACCATCGCTTTCAACCCAGCCAAATAAGCGCGCCCCCCGATCGCCCGATCAGCATAAGAGTGAAGAATCTCGACGCCGCACCAATGGAATTCGAGAGCGTTTCGCTGCGCGTCGAAAAGGTCATCGGGCCCGGATATGAGTTCTTCGACGACTTTCACCCGGAGACGCGCGGCATCCTGGTGGTGGAGTGAGTGCGGGTGGCGCGGTCGCCGATATCCAGGGCTAAATCACTTAAAAACGCAATTTTGTGTTGAATATCACATTCCCCCGCCGCCCGCCGGGGCACGTATGTATTTGGGGCCACAGACTTTCCACCCATCGTGCTTTTAAAGCCGATTCTGGCCCGCAATAGGGAGCGTTCGCCCATGCCGGCGCTGCGACAGTTACGCCCTCGATTGCGTTCCCATCGTAAAGCCAAGGCCCTGCGCGTTTCCGCCATCAGCACCGATCAGCTTGTCCCGTGCCCGACTTGCGGCGGCTTCATGCGGTTGTCCGATACGCAGGCGTTTGAATGCAGACAATGCGGCCGCGCCATTCGCGTCGAGGGCGTGCTGAAAAGCATGGACGGCGAGTGATTTAGGTTCAAAAAATCACAGCCGGTGCCGCCGGTGGCCTATTCCCAGACCAGCACATTGGGTAGGGATCGGTCGAGCCGCCGCATCACTGTGTAACCGACTCCGGCAAGACCCCGAAACAAGCCCAGATTGAATTGCCGTTTGCCGCTATTCCAGCGGTAATCGCCGGTTGCCGTCGCACTGGTGAGAACCGAGGCCAGTCGGCGCGCTGCAAGCTCGCTGATCTCGCACCCGCCCGCCCGGTCTGCTGCCTCGCAAAGAAATTCGATTCCGCCCAGCGTGCCGCAACACAAAGTGTCGAGCTGGCCGGGCCACGCTTGCGTCACGCTCTCGACCGCGTTGTCGATGTCGGTCGCGACAATCGTGCCGCCGAGCTTGGCGTTGAGAGCCGCATTGGCGCCGATGCGTCGGGCGGTGGCGAGCCGCGCCAAGCCAATTCCGGGCGCGCCGTGGCACCATTGGCATGGCCAAACCGGTTGTCCCGCCACGCGCAAGTCCGGCCAGTTGTGCCGTGCCGGGTCATAACTTTGATCTTCGAACGCGATGCACTCGGCTGCGGCATCGGCAAATTCCTCGCGGCCGCCCGCGGCCGCCAATGAAGCCAACGCATAAGCAAAGCCAGCCGCGCCATGCGACATACCATTTAACGGCGAGCCACCGAATCCTTGACCGATCCAGCTGCGATTGCGCGCATCTGCAATCCGATCCTGGGCCAAAAGATGCTCGCCGCATCGGACGGCACGGGCGAGCGTGTCATCCGATTGTGTATCGCGATGCAAACGAAGCAAGGCGAGGATCGCGCCGGCGGCCCCGCCCATTACGTCGAGTTGCTTGTCCGCGGCGATCAGCTCGTCGGTAAACAACCGCGCGGCGCGTTCGGCTTCCTGCAGCAGGACTGCATCGCCGACGCATTTAGCGATCACGCAAAAACCATAGATGATCGAACCGAGCCCGGTGGCGGCGCCGATGCCAAGCGAACGCGCAAACCGTGCCGCGCTGCGGCTGTTCAAGTTTCTCCTAATGTGCGAGAGCGCGGCAAGCGCAAGTTCAGCTGATGCTGCGTGACCGCTCAGGGCGCCATGCGCGCCAAGGAACAGTGCGATTCCAGTTGCGCCATTGTAGAGATCAGGGCCAAGGCAGACGAGCTGGAACACCTCCGAATCGCCGAGCCAGTCCAATCCGATCCATGCCGCGCTGCCACCGCGGCGGATCGCGTGCCGCGCCAGTTCGGCCGCGATCTTGTCGGCTTCGCCCGCAAACACGGCCTTGTCAGGCGCCGGCGTGACGCCAATGTCGATGCTCGGACCACTCCTGCGATTGCGCGGTTCGCCCGACTGCTGATTGAGGTTTTCCCGGATTACCTCGATCTGCCAGCCGATTTCGTTCTGATCGAGCGTTTGCAGGCGCGCGCGTGCGCGCTCGAGGCCGGGCGCCGCTGCGGTCATGGCGCAAATGCCTCCTCCCAGAGAGGAGATCGCGTTGCCGTCGCTCGGGGTAACGAAGTACGGGACGTCGAGAGAAACCAGCGCCGCGCGCTCCGCCCGCTGCAGCGGCCAGATCGGATCGGTTGCCTTATCCCAATCCGCAAGCCGGGCCATGAAATCGGCCTGTGCCGACCAGATTGCACCGTCCGCCATACTGCGATGATCTTTCAGGCGCCGCAGCAGCATGTAATAGAACCGAGTCGGCCGCACCACTTTGCGAACCGTCAATCCGGCAAAATCCTTCAATAGCGCTTGCGGATCTGTATCTCGCACCTGACGCATCAAGAAATCGGCATAGTCGGCAAAACCGTCAATGAAGCTCTCGACGTGATCGCTGAGTTTGGCATAGCGGCCATTCACGTGCGGCAAGTTCGGCGTTACCGCGCCGGGCTCCTCCACTTTGGCCGGGCGCATGGCATCGGTGTTGAGGTGCTGCCATTTAATGACGGTTCGCGCTCCCCATTCGGCCGTCATCCCGCCCATTGCGAACACATTATTGTCGACGGATCGCCCATAGGCCGGCAGCAGGCCGACTGTCATTACCGAATTGCCGACGATTTCCATCGCGGCGTCGAACGCTTCTGCTTCCGGCGCGCCGATCTTATGTTCCTCGGCTGACGGCTGAAGGATCGTTTCGAGATCGATCGGCACCGGATGATCGCCGACGGCGATCATATTTTCCTGATGGATGTCGGTCGCCACAAACGAGTGCAGCAATGCCAGCCAAGCGCCGGCGCGGCGGAAAAAAGCCACACAATCGCGCGCGTCAGCGCAGCCGACGTGATCGATGAATTCCGTCCAGCCGTAGCCGGTGCGCGACAAAGCGCGCGCGGTCTTCAGGCTAATGGGTGCGCCGGCGCTGTTGAGGCGCTCGACCATTTCGCGCCAGGCGACGTCGAGCCGCAAATCCTTAGGTTTGTACACGACATGCGTGCCATCGGCGAAAGCCACGATACTGACGCAGCGGCCGCCATTGTGTGGATCGGAAACGCTGCTCTTGATGTCAACAACCTTAGCGGAGGCGGCGGCGTTGGTGAGCTCACGTCGGATCGCTGGCAAATCGGCGGCCAGCCGGTCGATGAATTCGCGCGTCGCATCGATCCACTGGCGGGTCAACACTGCGATCAATCGCAACAGCACCGGCTTTTGTTCGAACAGTTGGCGTGAGCCGCCGCTTCTGAGATCGGCGATGAATTCACGATATTTGATCGTGTCCGACACTTGAGCGAGTTTGTCGAAGTCTCGTGACTTGTCGGGGTCGCGCGATTTGGCGAATCGCTCGTAAAGAGCGGGTGCACAAAGCTCCGACAGCACGGCAAAGAGCGTGTGCCGTAGCGAGGCCCGCGCTCGTTCATCGAAATAGTTGCAAGCGCAGGCGTTGACGCCGGACCAAACTAGCGCTTCGGCCCGTCCAATCAGCGCCGTGAACAGGTGTTGAAATGGATAAACCGGCGGATCGTCAGGCTCGGTCTGGCCTGCTTCTCTAAATGCCTGTTCAATCCAAATGGAGTCTTCAATCCATCGGGGATATGGCGCCGACGCTCGGCGCTGGGAGCAGGCAAGCCGATTTTCGATCTCGACTGGCGAGAGGCCGTCGCGCGTGAGCCTTCGCGCGAAGAGCGACGCGTCGCCGGCAGCACAGGCCCGCCGCCAGGCCGCCATGCGCTGGGCGGTCAAATCAGCATCCGCAGCCATCTCAGGCGAAACTTCAAACGCGTCGGAAAGAAGCTCGTCGATGGTTGCCGCACGCACGCTCAAGCGCTGATAAAATGCCTCCACCGAATTCCTCTATCGGGCGATCTTCACCCCTTGCGCCGGGCCCTTCTATAACCGTGCGCAAAGCGTTTTTAGGGGCCTTATCGGGCCTTTTAGGAACGACCAAAATCGCTCGCAAGCAAGGCGATTTTGTCTCCGTATTTCAGTTATGTATCAGCCGGCGGACAGACTTTACACTGCCGCCAGCCGATGATTTAATGGATTTCTTGGCGGAGGGTTCTCACCAAGTTTCTCGACCTGCCTGGTGATGCCGGCGCCGCTGGCGAACAAGAGGAAGATGGCAAATGACTGACAAGTACATCCAGAGGGAAGAAGAGATTCTCAGCTTCGAGGTTTCCGACGAGGTGCTGGAAGCCGCGGCTGGTTCGGTCAAGGAGAAAGCTGGAGCTTTCACGCTCGCTTTCTGCTCCGGCCTCGACACTTGCCCAAGCGTGAGGGCGTAAGGCTCGTTTACCAAACGAGTCTCGGCTTCGTCTTTTTCACCCAGGCTGTCGAACTGATCTGATCTGTTCCGACGAGGTGCCGGATGCTCCGGCGCCTCGTCAGCTATTTTATTTGCGTTCTGATCTTTTTGGGCCACTCCGATTTCGGACACTAGTTGTGCCAAGCTGATTTCAAGACAAACCGCCTAAGCTTCTGAAATTGCTTTGGATAGAGCCGGTTGCCTAGGCTTCTACCAGCCTTGGCTCCGCTGTAGGCTGCGGCTCGCCCGGGCTTGCCGTCCGCGGCAATTCAGTGCCGTAGCGCTTACCCTCTGCCGCAAACAACTCGGCCACATCGAAGACGCGTATGCCCAAATCTTTTGGCATCGGCGCCAACCATGGCGAAGCGCGCAACACGGCTTGCGCGTCGGCCACTCCTTGGCGCCATCGGCGTTCCATCGAAGAGCGGCTGAACTCGTAATCTTTCGATGAACCTTCGGGTTCGTTGGGCCGATAGATGAGCTGCACAATATCCATCTCGGTCACGCAGCCCAATTCATAAAGCTGCTTTGCTTGTTCAGTTTTCGCGATTTCCGGCGGCAAAATTTTGTGCAGCTCGTTGATCGCGTGCCGCACGTGATGCTTGTCGCGTGATGCGTTGGTGCAGCTTTGCGTGCGGCTCGCGTACCGGATGTCCTTGTCGCGTTCCATCGCCTCGTCGAGATTGGTCGGCAACCAGCCGGCAGGTTGGAATACGTCGACCTGAAAAGTCAGGCGGCTTCGGCGCGGAGAGTAATCCAGGACGAATTCCAGCGGCGTGTTCGAAAACAAACCGCCGTCCCAATAGTGCTCGTCGTCTATTTCAATGGATGGAAATCCCGGGGGCAGCGCGCCACTGGCCATGACGTGTTCGGCGCGGATTGCCATGTGTGCGCTGTCAAAATACGAAAACTGGCCGGTGCCAACATTCACCGCGCCGACGCTCAAAACGAATATCATTGGCTTTGTTAATGCGATCGAAGTCGACCAGTCGCTCGAGGGTGCGCTTGAGAGCGGACGTATCGTAGTAGCTGATGCGTTTGTTCGACGAGAACCAATCGTGCAATTGCCAGGGAACGAAAAATCCGGGCTGACCAAGCGTCAGGGCCATCAATATGCTGGCGTGCCGCTGCATGCTGGCCAACGGCCAATCGAATCCGGCCGGCCAGAAGCCGGCATGGCCGGTTATCTCGTTCCAGAAGGCGCGTAGATTCTTCACCCGCTCATCGGCTCGATTACCGGCGATTATCGCGGCGTTAATGTCGCCGATCGATATCCCCGCGATCCAGTCGGGCAGGTATTCCGAGGATGCTAATGCCTCATAGACTCCAGCCTGATAGCTGCCAAGCGCACCGCCGCCCTGCAGCACCAATCCGACTTTTTTGCCGTAAGAGGATGGGCGCGCCGGAAATCCGTTCGGCGTCTCCGCCATGTAGGCCTCCAATTGTCTGGTCCGATGAACATCGCGACTAGCGGCCAAACGACGGTCGCGAATCGCGACCGGGCGAAAGCTGGCACGGCCCGACGACTGGCGCCATTCGCGCGAGCATGTTGTCGCGAATAATGAAGTGACGAACAAGCACGTTCACGGCATGGGCGGTGATCAGAAGCGCCAAAATCCATGCATCGATTCGATGCAGCGTAAGAAGTGCTGGCTGAACGGCCGGGAAGTGCGGGATCAATGGCGGGACGTGCCACCAGAACAAGGTGAATGAACGGCCGCGCGTGAGCACCGCGGCAAAACCGATTGTCGGCTGAATAATCAGCAGCGCATACAGACAGTATTCGCTGATTTGGACAAGCGCACGGTGAAGCTGGGTCATATCGTCCGGAAACGGGGGAAATTTCGCATTCGTCGCTCGCCAGACGAGCCGTAACACCGTCGTCGTCCAGACTGTCACACCTAACGATCGGTGGATTCGCAGGAGAAAGACTTTGAGCATGTCGTCATGAGATTGCCCATGCCAGATCGCGGTTGTGAACAAGCCGAGCACGAGCACGACGGTAACCCAATGGAACGCGATCGTGACATTATCGAAAGCGGTCCGTTTGCTGATCGCCGGCAAATGATCCGGGTTGGAACCAAGGGGCAAATCCATCTTGGCGATGTGTTGGGCAGCCAGGCTAGCCATTGGTGCGCCTCCTTTGTCCCGATGTGATCAGAAACCCGGGGGTCGTAAGACCGTCAGCTGGAAAGTGGTACCGAAAAATAGGCGCCGGGCCTTCACCCATACGAGACTGGCAACGCCGGCGATTATTCCCGGCTTGAACCGGCCCTCCCGCGGCGTTTTTCTTAACGAACAAAGTTCGAACGGGCTTTGAGAAAGCCGATGCGGCGCAACCTGTCGATGGCCTGTTGCAGCTCGGCAACGGCAGCGGTCACTGCAATTTTGTGTGCGACGGTGCGCTACATGCCGAGATACGCCACTTGCACTTGCTTGTTGTTTGCCAGCTCGGCGCTCGAACCTTGGATGATCACTTTTCCGCTTTCCAGGACATAGGCGCGTCGCACCATGCTTAGGGCTCGACTGACATTTTGTTCGACAAGCAAAATCGCCGTACCCATTGCGTGGACTTCCTGAATTTTGGCAAATGTGGCATCGGTGACGACTGGCGCGAGACCGAGCGAAGGCTCATCGAGCATGAGCAATCTGGGTCTAAGCATCAAACCGCGGCCAACCGCGAGCATCTGCTGTTCGCCGCCGCTCATGGTGCCGGCCAGTTGATTGCGGCGTTCGGCAAGGGCCGGAAAGATCGCAAATACGAGATCGAGCGTGCGATTGCGATCCGCCTTGGCGCTAGGAATGTAAGAGCCAACCTCGAGATTCTCCTTCACAGTGAGCTCGGGAAAGACTTGGCGTCCCTCCGGGACGTGAGCAATGCCCAGTGCGGCGATCTTGTGCGGGGGCAGGGCGGCAAGGTCTTGCCCGAAAAATCTGACGGTCCCCGAAGTCAGGCGTATCAAGCCTGAAATAGCGCGTAGCGTGGTGCTTTTGCCGGCGCCATTTGCGCCTAACAGGCCGACGGCCTCGCCCTCGCCGACGGTTATGCTGATATCGCTGATCGCCGGAACCGACCCGTAACGCGCGCTAACCGCGGACAATGTCAGCATGCGATGCCTCCGACGGGCGTTTCGTGCCGATAACCGGTACCGAGATAGGCGCGAATGACCTCCGGGTTGGCAACGACTTCCTTGGGACTCCCTTCGGCGATCTTCTGACCATGGTCGAGCACGACGATGTGCCGCGCCACGGCCATGATGGCGCGCATCACATGTTCGACGATGACAATCGTCAGGCCGCGCTTTGACAGATTTCCAATTAGCGCCACCGCCTGATCGATCTCCGCGTGGTTCAATCCCGCCATTACCTCGTCAAGCAGCAGGAGCCGCGGTTCTGTTGCGAGCGCACGAGCCATTTCCAGCCGCCGCTGGTCTATGGTTGTGAGTTCGCGCGCGGGGGTATGTTCCTTGGCGGAAAGTCCGACGAATTCGATCGCCGCACGGGCGCGCGAGCGCGCAATATCCATGTTCTTATTGCGCAGAAAGGCGCCGGTCATCACATTCGCCAGCACCGTCATTATTCCGAACGGCCGCGCGACTTGAAATGTGCGAGCCAGACCATGACCGCAGACTTCGTGCGGCCGCAGCCCTACCAGTTCGCGGCCGAACGCAGAGATCGAGCCGTTGTCAGGGCGATAATATCCGGTGATCAGATTGAAGCTCGTGGTTTTGCCGGCGCCGTTGGGTCCGATCAGCGCGACGGTCTCACCATCACGCACGGAAAAGCTGAGATCCTGGACCGCACGCAGCCCACCGAACCGCTTGCTCAGATTACGGATAACGAGCGCCTCAGCCATCGAGCGGCACTTCTTTTGCGCGCGCCGAACCGGCAGTGAAGCGCTGGTACAAATCGGTGAAAAGTCCTATCAGCCCACTCGGCCGCCACAGGATGACGGCAATCAAGATCAGGCTGTAAACGGTCAATTGTACACCGCCATGCCCGCTGCCGAACCAGCTTTGCAGGAGCGCGGAAGTTGCCTCCAGCAAGGCGGTTCCTACCACCGGACCCCACAAGGTGCCGACACCGCCCACGATCGACACCAGCGCCGCCTCGACCGAGACGTTGAAGCTGAATGCGGTATTCGGATCGATGAAGTAGATATATTCGACATAAAACGTGCCGCCGAGGGCGGTGAGGAATGCGCTGATCAGATAGATGTGGCGCTTGATCTTGGTCGTATCGACGCCGACCGCTTCGGCGGCATCCTCGTCCTCGCCGACGGCGACCAGATAAAAGCCCATCCAGGAGCGCTCGATGCGATAGGTGATAGCGAGCCCGAGCGCCAATAGAGCCAGTGCGAGGTAGTAATAGGCCGCTTTTGACTCGAACTGCATCATCAACGGCGCGTCACCGAGATTTGGCAAAGTCGTGCCTTCGGCTCCCCAGGCGAAATCGCGGAATTTGAGAAACAGCAGCATCAAGACCTGTGCGGTCGCGATGGTGGCGATCGCGAAATAGGGGCCACGCAGCCGGAAGCACAGGGCGCCGATCGGCAGGCTTGCCGCCATCGCGACCACGCCGCCGGCGAGGATGCCGATCCACGGCGAAATGCCGAAGCGGATGAGCAGGATGGTCGAGGTGTAGGCGCCCAAGCCGAAAAAGGCGGCATGGCCTAACGATAGCTGTTTGGCGTAGCCGCCCATCAGATTCCAAGCGACGCCGATAAAGGCGAACAATAACACCCTGATGGAAATGTCGAGCGCGAACGGATCGGAGACCACAATCGGAAGCGCGAGCGCGGCTGCCGCGAGCGCGAGAACCAAAGGCCAAGATCGCGTTAGGAATCCCGATTTCACCGCGCCCAGCCCCCGAATAACCCATTTGGCCGCAGCGCCAGCGTCAGCAGAAGCATGACGAAGACCACAATGAGCCCCGAGTCGGCGCCAACGAATTGGACGCCTAGTGACTCAGCGACGCCCATCATTAGGCTTGCAATCAGCGCGCCGGTGATATTGCCCAGCGTGCCTAAAACCACTGCGACAAAAGCCATCAGCACGAAAATCTGGCCGACCAGCGGATAGGCTGGATAGAACGGCATCAGCAGCGAGCCGGCGGCGCCCGCCAGTGCCAGTGCCACGCCGACCGCGACGCAAAAGACGCGATCGGGATTGATCCCCATCAGCATGGCCACTTCGCGGTTCTGGGCCGCGGCCCGCATCGCCTTGCCGAGATCGGTGCCATGCAGGAACAGGTAGAGGACGGCACTGAGCAGCATAGCGATGCCGAAGGCGATGAGTTTTGCCACCGCGAAGTACAGCGGGCCGATATGGAAGGACAGTTCGCTATAAGCGGTCTGCACCGTCCGGTAATTCGCGGTGAATAGCAACAGCGCCACATTCATCAGCAGCAGCGACAGTGCAAAGGTCAAAAAGATTTGCGGCATGTCGCCGAGCGCGAGCACGCGGCGGATCAGAAAATGCTGCACTAGCACCCCGACGCCAAATAATACCGGCATGGATATCAGCAATGAGAGCAGCGGATCGACGCCGAAACTGCTGGCGAGAAAGAAGCTGATATACATCCCGATCATCACGAATTCGCCTTGGGCGAAATTGACGATCTTGACCACGCCGAAAATGAGCGTGACGCCGATGCTCACGAGTGCATAAATGCCGCCGATCAGCAGACCGTTGACCACTGCCTGTGCGATTATTTCCAGCATCGGCGCCGCGGTTGGTACTTAGGCTTTGATCAGCTGCGCGCGGGCTTCTTCCTTCGGAAACACCGACGCCAAGTCGCCGTGCTGCCACTGCACGCCGACCGGATGGGCGTAAATGTTTTTGCTGTCAGGGCCGAATTTCACCTTACCGCCGGGGCACATCGCGGCGTAACCATCCGAGACGTCGAGCGCAGCGAGCGCTTCGCGCACTTTTTGTGGATCGGTTGATGCGGCGCGCTCGAGCGCGTCGGCAATCATGAACGTCTGGGCAACCAGACCGCCGGCATATTCGAACAGAAACTCGCCAAACTGCTTCTGATAGGCGGCATTGACCTTTTGTGCATTGTCATTGATGTCGTGATTCCAGTGCGCCACGCCGAGCAAGCCTTCGGCGGCGTTACCCACGTTGCGGTAGAAATCCGGAATGACGAAACCGCCGGAGCCGCCATTAATGGCGACCTTCAGATCGACCTGCTTGATGGCGCGAATGATCAGAATGAGGTCGTTAAGGTACGAGACGGGGAACAACATGTTCGCGCCCGATGCCTTGACCTTGTTGATCAGCGGACTGGCATCGCTTAACCCGGCGGAATAAGGCTCGAACAGGACGATTTCCACGCCTTGGGCTGGCGCCTGCTCGCGCAATCCGTTCGAAGTGGACGTGCCGAAGGCGGTGTTTTCGAATATCACCGCGACCTTTGGCTGATCGCTCACCAGCTTGGACATTTGCAGCTGCGCCAACGCGAACTGGGAAGCGCGCGAAAATGGCGTGAAGGTGAAATGGCGATCCTTGTTGAGCTGATCCGAGCTTGATCCGGTCAACAGCGGCACCTTGGCGCGCTCAGCGACTTCGCTCGCGATCAGCGTAAGCGCGCTGGCGAAAGCGCCGTGAATGGCAGCGGGTTTATAGCTCGAGATCAGGCGATCGGTCTCGGTGCGAGTCACGGTGGGATCGCTTTGGACGTCTGAGACAATCAGATTGAGCTTGGCCCCGCCCAGGGACTTGATGCCGCCCGCATCATTGACCATTTGCACCGCTAATTTCGCGGCATTGACGCAGCCCTGGCCGATTTGCGCAAAACTGCCGGTGACCGGGTAAAGTCCGCCGACATTGACCGTGTCTGCCGCCGCCGAACTGCGAATATTAAATGAGGTAATCGCGGTTGCGGCGAGCGCACCGGAGGATTTGATGAGGAAATCCCTGCGGCCAAGCTGCTTCGCACCAAGCTCGCGTTTGGACTTTCTCATCTGATCCTCCCTATGGCGCTCATCTCCGAGCAGCGCCCTGTCTTATTTTGGAATGGCCTGTTGTAGCATAGGCGAAGAATAGGCCAAGTCGCGTGAAAGCCTTGTCGGCACCGAAAGGTGCACGTGTACTGCAATTCATGCTTCGGCCGATCGGCTCCACTGCGAGCGACCACCCAAACAGGGATGAGCCCCTTTCGTGCCACGGCCAGCAAAAAATGTTTAGCTCAACTTCAGCCCAATAAGACTTGCGTCTCGTGCCACAAGCGTTGAACGACTTCGCCAGCGGGTTCTGCGCGCGCCAACCGGGCGGACTGACCGGCCCAGGCTTGCATCCGGGCAGCATCGTTGGCTTGAACGGCCGCTTCGCGCATGGGCTGGGTGAGGCCCCGTTGCACCGGATATGGAGCCGGCGGCGGCGCGATCGGCGCCATCGCTGCGCGCACATAGTCGGTGGCGATGCTGCGGGCGGGCCGTCCCGTCAAGGCGCGGGTGATGACGGTATCTTCCGGCGCGGTCCTTCCGATCGCATCAGCCCAGGCGCTGGGGATCTTGGCCTCGGGACATCGCAGGAAGGCGGTACCGATCTGCACCGCGGAAGCGCCCAATAGCAGTGCGGCGGCAATCCCACGTCCGTCGGCAATTCCTCCGGTCGCCACGACCGGGATGTTCACCGCATCGGCCACGCCGGAAACCAGACTGAATAGCCCGACCATGCGCGTTTCAGCTTGCGTGACGTCAAATGTGCTGCGATGGCCGCCGGCTTCCATGCCTTGCGCGATAACGGCGTCAGCGCCCGCGGCTTGGGCCACTTTTGCTTCGCTAACCGTCGTGACAGTGGCGAACCATTTAATGCCTTTGGTCTTCATCCGCGCGACGAAACGGTCGGGATAAAGGCCCATGATGGACGAGACGATCGCGGGGCTTGCTTCCAGCAATGCGTCGCATTGCGCTTCGAAGTCGGGCATTACAATATTGCCGGCTTCAGGCGGGACGGGCGGACCCCAATTGGCGAGGAAATCGCGCACCGCGGCTTCCGCGGCGGCGTCGCGCTTGGGCGGCGGATCGGGAATCCACAGATTGAACTGAAAGCCGCCATTGGTGCCGGCGCGCACGTCCGCCGCCCACTTTCTGATCGCTTCCGGTTGCATCATCAGCGCGCCGCAGCCGCCGAGGCCACCCGCATTGGCTATGGCGATGGCGAGCGTAGCGGGACAGGCGCTTGCCATTGGCGCCATCAGTATCGGTGCGCGGAGATTGAATCGTTTACAAAACGCGGCGGCGCGCGGAAGAGCGGGGTGCTGCGGCATGCTTTGTCCAGTTCACATAGATCCTTGCGGCTTTCGAGGCGGTGCCAGCTGACGGCCAGATCGCGTAGCATGTTCAACTGTACGGCGAATTCTGCTCGCCTGGGTGGCCAGTTCATACTAGGCTACGGGCAGGGGAGTTGTCCGGGCAAGGCGTCATGCATGGCGCCGCGAGGGGAGGGCCACGTGATCAAGGAAACTTCGCTTGTCTGCTCGCTGTGGCTTGTGCTGGCCGCAATCGTACCCGTAAACGCTCAGACGATGAGCTACGCCGACGCGATCTCCCAGCTTGCTGCGGCTTGCAGGAACGACATTGCAAAATTCTGCAAGGGCGTGCGCTCGGTCCGCGCCTGAAAACCTGCTTCGACACCAATGACGCACGGATGTCCGCGCAATGCCAACAGACGCGCGGAGTCGTCTACACCTCCATTTCGCGAAGGGCCGCAGCCCAGCGCAATATCGGCGACATCTGCAGCGCGGATATCGCCAGACTGTGCGGTACCACGCGTGCCGGCGAGAATCTTCTCGCATGCCTGCTCGCCGCATCGCCGGCGGCGCTGAGCCCACAGTGCAATCAGACATTCGCGGATACCGGCTGGCGTACGGAGAGGGCGCGGCAATGAAACCCCACCACATTTCTCTTGTCGCGGCCGTCCTTGTCATCGCGGCGGCAGTGACCGGCGCGCCGGCGCAGCAGCAGATCAATTCAGGCCAAATGGCGACGAGCTTGGCCGGCGTGAGCAATACCCGGCTGTCTTTGACCGGCGCTCAAATGCGCCAAGCCGTGCTCGACAACATCCGCAATTACCCGGGAACGCTACCACCCCGCCCGTTAACATTTCCGGAGCTGGAAAACCTCGCCCAATTCATTGTTGAGGTGGACTTTGACTTCAATTCCGCGGTAATCCGCCCGTCGTCATACCGATCGATCGGCGCGATCGCCGATGCGCTGCACAATCCCATTCTGCTCGGCTATGGTATTCTGGTCATCGGCCACACCGACTCGGTCGGCGGCCGACAGTATAATGTGGGCTTAAGTCAGCGGCGGGCAGAGGCGATCCGCGATGCTTTGATTGACCCGTTCAACGTGAATCCGGCAGCGCTCGAAGCAGTCGGCATGGGTGAAGAACAGTTGCGCGATCCGGCGCATCCGACCTCCGGAGTCAACCGACGCGTTCAGCTCATCAATGTTGGCGGGAAATTCTGTTTTAACGCCTCCGGCGAGCGATACGTCTGCCCGTGACCGGGGCGCGACGCCGCCAACCGGCAATCGGCTCATTTGAACGCCGGCATTCGCAGCACCGCCTAACTGCACCTTAAGGCTCGACTGCTCGCCGCCCTAAGCCGCATTCGAGCAAAGCAGCCGCCTATGAGTGTGAATTGGGCGGCATTGATCGCAATGGTGACATTTTTCTTTGCGCCGCCTGCCGCCGCCCAGGCTTTTGCAATACGTAGCAAAGCTCAAGCCGTACGTTGGGCAAAATCATGTCTTGCTCGTCTTTGTGAATTTCACAATGCCAACGCACTCACGCCCCAATGCGCGTGAGGATTATGCACCTGAATCGCGAATCGAAGTTGGGGCATGACTACGCACGCATTGGGGGGATCAATGTTGCGATCGAAGGTCAGATTGGTCGGCCTCGCCCTGATACCAGCAGCCATTCTGCTGACCGGCCATTCAAGCCTTGGCGAAGCCAAGGGCGATGAGTGTAAAGCCAAACCCGACGGTTCCGCGCCGGCGGGCCTGCATTGGTATTATCGGGTCGACCGAGCCAATAACCGGCACTGTTGGTATCTGCATCAGCAGGGCATGCCGGTTCACTCGCTTAAAAGCGCGACATCACGCAATGCAGATCCTCGGAATGATAACGATGGTGAGCAAATCTGGAAAATCCCGCCGGTCACAGGCAGCCCAAAGCCAGACTATCAGCAGAGCACGGCACTGGCTGAGCGGCCAGCCGCGGATTTCGTGGCGCGCTGGGTCGATCTGCCGAAATCGGTGGATTTGAATACGCATGAGCCAGCTTCGGAAAGCATTGGCTATGCCGCCGAGGCGGGATTGGAAAACAAGCAAGAGCAGCTGCCGCCCGCCTGGGCAAACGTTTCAGTTGCGAACGCCGAGCCGCGGCAGAACGCTGCGGACAAGGCAAACTTTGGATCGGTGAGTTTGGCCGGCGCGGTGCTCTTGGCATTGTTATTGATGTCGGAGGCATTGGTTCAGTTTGCGCGCAGATCCGGTCGGAGTTTGCTGCGCTTGCATCTGCGCGCGGACCCGCGTCGCGGAACCGAACATTCCGAATCCGCAGCGGAAGCCGCGCCGCCTGCCGCCCTGTGGCAGGGCGCGAGGGCAGTCGAGCCAATCCCCGAGACACAGAGCGGGATAAACGACCTCCGCCGTCTGTTGCAGCGCGCCGGGGCGGGCTTAGGGCCAGCCCAATCGTTCGCGCCGTCGGGGCCGATGCACCGCCATGAAGACGGCAATCGTGCTCGCGCACAATCCGCCTTTAGAGCGCCTCAAATCGCGATCCTTTAACGGCATGACCTGGGCGCCGCTCTGACCTGGGCGCCGCTCTGACCTGGGTGCCGCTCTTACCTGGGCGCCGCTCTGAGCCGGGCGCCGCTCTGATACGGAGATCGAACCAATGTATTCCCCGTCCACACCCTTGGTACCGGATGACCAGTACCATGAGCGCGATCTTATTCCGCGCGATCTGGATGCTGAGCGAGATTTCAATGAGCAGCGCAGGCGGCGACCCTCGCGCCAAAACGCAATAAAGAAACCTTCCATTGCCAACCGGATGGTGCGCTCATTCAGCCGGTTTTTCGCGGCCGTTCTGGTTGGTGTCGGGCTCACGCTGGCCGCGCAATCCTATAGCGAGCGGTTGAACGAAGTCATCACGGGATGGGCTCCATCATTGGCTTCGTTATTGCCCGCACCAAGCACAAAGAAAACTCCCGAGGCGGCCATCTCCCCGGAAGTAGCGCAGCAGATCAAGTTGATCGCAGTTGATCTCGCCATTGTGCGGCGGAACATAGGGCAACTTGCCGCCAACCAGGATCAGCTTGCCGCCAAGCAAGAGCAAATGCATCAGAACATTGCGACGCTACAGCAGGTCGAGCAAGACGTCAGACAGCAGATTCTTTCGCCGCCGGCACCCAAGGCGGCGCATCCATCGGCGCACAACCCGCCGCAAACTTCGCCGCCGCAAACTTCGCCGCGGTAAGTGGACGCGCTCGGGCGTGCCTGCCAGTAGGAACCGGGCTTACTCCGGCGCCGTGCGCCACCTCATCCGGGGCAGCTGCATGGGCTTGTTTTCGGCCTTGTTGTCCGGTGCGCTTAAGCCGGGAGGAGGCCACGCCCATAACATCGCGCCGAAGATAATGTAGAGCGCAATCGCGCCCAGCGGCATGAAGCCATATGTGTAAGCAAAATCGGTAAGTCGCTGCCCGGCGAGATCGTTTGAAGTGCCGGCGCGCAGCAGGAAACTCGCCGCTAGCACATAGGTCCCGAGCGTGCGCATGCGTGGATCGCCAATGGTCGCCGCGGTCGCCAGAATGACGGCGGGAAGCACAAAGATATAATGATAGCGGCTCGTCATCGGGGAAAGCGCCAACATCGCGATCAGGAGCATCGCCGTGTCGATGCCGACATATTCCCTCCGACGCGCCGATGCGAGCAGAAGCACCCCGACGATCGCGGCAAAAATGCCGTCAACGACGATAAGAATCATTGTCGGCGTTAGGCCAAAGAGCGGAGCCGTTGCGAAGCGATTGATGACGCCGCGCAGCGATTGGTTGTAGAGATTGGCGCCGTTCCAAATATCCCAGAACACAAGATTGGAAGACGTGCCAGGCAACAACGCCGGTCCAACGATTTGACGCAACCAGTCGGTGAGATGTCCGGTATAGCCGCCGCGCACCGCGCCAATAAGATCTGGAATGAGACTCACGACCAAGAACGCGACGATAAAAACGACGCTAGCAAGCAAACGCCGCTTGAGAATCAGATAGGGCAGATAAATGAGCGGCGAAGCGCGGATTGCTGCCGCGACCGCGAGCCAAAGCCCGCCCGCAGCTTCACGACCGTTAAACAGGGCCCAGGTCGCGAACATAATGAGCGCCAGCGAAAGCGGGTCATGGGACGCATAAGTGACGACGTCGAGAAAGTGCTTTCCGCAGGTGATCAGCATGATCGTGCGCAACCAGAACAGGTTTTGACCGCGCGTTGAGCCGGGATAAAGCCGCTCGGCGATTGCTTCGGTCAGCCGAACCGCGACCACCAAGCACCCGACAAAGATCACATACCAGATCAGTCTTTGCAGAACGGCCGGCAAGAATGCGAGCGGAATGAAAAAAATCGCCAGTGCTGGCTGATACGGGTACGGCGGCAGGCAGGTCAGAAGCGCTTCGCCGCGTAAAACGCAGCGTGCGGCGGTGCTGTAGAACGGTCCCATGTCCGAACTGCGGCCGAACATCGGGTACAAAGCCGCACCTGTCACAACCAGAACGATCCAGTCGCTCCACGGCTGTAGCCGCGCCAAGGTGGACCAGAAAAAAGTGCTCGCTCGAGACGGCACAGCGGCCGCATCGCGCGAGCTCGCGGGATACGCGGAAATCTGCGTCATTGCCCC
>Ga0126383_10000213_pt1 | contig 30126 bp, 24 predicted proteins | sample PanSoiMetPlot_35_FD_96882 | JGI IMG/M metagenome (GOLD analysis project Ga0126383, IMG submission 96882) | Tropical forest soil microbial communities from Panama - MetaG Plot_35 | ecosystem: Environmental > Terrestrial > Soil > Tropical forest > Bulk soil | place: Panama | collected 2016-02-17 | reverse complement strand
TCCGGACACGAGAAGAAGGTTTGCGAAAGCCTCAAAGCTCGCGTCGCGGGCACTGATCTGGAAAGCGCCATCGTGCAAGTGCTGGTGCCGACCGAAACCGTCGTCGAGATGCGCGGCAATAAACGCGTGGAATCGGCGCGCATGTTCTACCCGGGTTACGTCCTGATTCAGATTGATTGCGACGAGCGCGGTCATATCCCGGATGATGTCTTTCACGCGATTCGCTCGACGCCGAAGGTCACCGGATTTGTCGGCGGGCAGACGCCCACGCCGCTGACGCAGGAAGAGGTCGATCAGATTTTGAACCAGCAGGCGGCGGCTGAAGAGAAGCCGAAGCCGAAGTTTTCTTATGCCGCCGGCGAAACGGTGCGCATTAAGTCCGGGCCGTTCCAGAGTTTTACCGGCAAGGTCGAAGAGGTTAACGAAGATAAGTCCACGCTAAAGGTGACGGTGACGATCTTCGGGCGCTCGACCCCGGTGGAGTTGAACTTTCTGGACGTGGAGAAGGTTACATTTACAGAGGAAGAGTAGAGATTTATTCATTGATTCATTTACTCATTGAATCAATGAACAGATGGTTGAATGAGTCAATAGCATCATGGCAAAGAAGATTTCAGGTTATATCAAATTGCAGGTGCCTGCGGGCAAGGCGAATCCCGCGCCCCCGATTGGTCCGGCGCTGGGCCAGCACGGCGTGAACATCATGGAGTTCTGCAAGGCGTTCAACGCCAAGACTGCGCAGATGGATCCCGACATGAAGATTCCGGTCGTGATCACCGTCTACGCCGATCGCTCGTTTACTTTTGAAACGAAGACGCCGCCGGCCGCGGATCTGTTGAAGAAGGCCGCCGGAATTTCCAGTGGCTCCGGCAAGCCGAATAAAGAGAAGGTCGGCAAGATTTCCAAAGCCAAGATTGAAGAGATCGCCAAGACCAAGATGCCTGATCTGAATACGACGAACCTCGAGAGCGCCATGCGCACCATCGAGGGCACGGCGCGACAGATGGGGCTGACGGTCGAATAAGTTTTTGATTTGCGATAGCCGATTTCAAGGCAATCGCGTTGAGAGGGAGAGAAAGACGAGCGGGGAGAGGATTTGCAAGCGGCAAATCCAAAGTCGCCAATCGAAAATCTCGTTTGCACCTCGGAGCTAGCATATGAAGAAGCACGGAAAGAAATATCGCGCGGCGGCCGAGAAGATCGACGCTGCGCGCAAGTACAGTCTGGACGAGGCAGTCAAGACGCTCAAAGAGATCTCGTTCGCCAAATTCGATGAAACGGTTGAGTTGACGATTTGGCTGGGCGTGGATCCCCGCAAGGCCGATCAGTTGGTGCGCGGCACCCTCGTGCTGCCGCACGGACTGGGCAAGACCAAGACGGTCGTCGTGATTGCGCAGGGTGACAAGCTGCGCGAAGCCGAAGAGGCCGGCGCTGATTTTGTCGGCGGCGAAGATCTGGTGACCAAAATTAAGGGTGGCTGGCTGGATTTCGACGCCGTGATTGCCACTCCGGACATGATGCGTTTTGTCGGCGGTCTGGGTAAGGTGCTCGGCCCGCGCGGTCTGATGCCCAATCCGAAGACCGGCACGGTGACTCCGGACGTGAAGACGGCAGTCAAGGAAACCAAGGCCGGCAAGGTCGAATATCGCGTCGACAAGACCGGGGTAATTCACACGGGGGTCGGCAAGATTTCGTTCGACGAGAACAAGATTGTCGAGAACACCCGCGCTTTGATCGATGCGGTGGCCAAGGCGAAGCCTTCCACGGCCAAGGGCAAGTACATGAAGAAGGTAAACCTGGCCTCGACCATGAGTCCCGGGGTGCTTTTGGATGAAACCGTGTTTGCCAGATAGGTGAGGAGCGAAAATGAAAAGCAGAGAACAAAAGCAGAAAGACCTCGACGCCCTCGCTGAACAATTCAAGCAAGCGAATGCGGCAATGCTGGTCAGTTTCAAGAACATGACCGTGGCCAAGGACCAGGAATTGCGCCGGCAACTGCGCGAGGCGGGGGTTAGTTACGAAGTGGTAAAGAACACCCTGGCGCGCAAGGCGGCTGCCGGCACGGCGCTGGAGCCGGTCGTCGATCAATTCAAGGGCGTGACCGCGGTGGCGTTGAGTACGACTGATCCGGTCGCGCTTTCCAAGGCGATCTCAAAATTCGCCAAGGCGAATGCCGAGATATTCACTTTCAAAGTGGGTCTGGTGGAAGGCAAGGTGGTCGAGCTGAAGGACGTCGAATCGATCGCCAGCCTGCCGTCGCGCGAAGAGCTGATCTCCAAGGTGCTCTTCCTGATCAATGCGCAGGCGCAGCGTCTGGTCACGGTAATCCAGGCAGTGCCGCGCAATTTGGCGGTGGTAATGGATCAGGTGCGCGCGCAGAAAGAAGCGCAGGGCGCGTAAGGAATCGTCGGAGGGCGATGTCGGATTGGGGGCATAGCCTTTTATCCGTTTTCGCGATCCAAAGTTTGAAATCATTTGGGCGGCCGTCGCTATAGTCAGTGGACGGCCAGGTAAGGCAAAAGTTGCGGCGATGCAACCGCGGCGGCTGCCGTAGAAAAGCAAACCGGCGGGTTCGAGAGCTCGAATCGGAGAATCCGGTGGGCGCAAAGATACAGGAGAGTTAATAAAGTCATGGCTGATATTCAGGGTATTGTCGATCAAATTAAAGAGATGACGTTGCTGGAAGCTTCGCAGCTGGTGAAGCTGATGGAAGAGACCTTCGGTGTGTCGGCGGCGGCTGCGGTAGCGGCAGCTCCGGCAGCGGCAGCGACCGGTGGTGGCGAAGCAGCGGCGGCGGTGGAAGAGAAGACGGAATTCGATGTCATTCTGCAGGCCGCCGGCGGCAACAAGATCAATGTCATCAAAGTCGTTCGCGAGGTGACTGCGTTGGGTCTTAAGGAAGCGAAGGACCTGGTTGAAGCAGCCCCCAAGGCCGTCAAAGAAGGCGTGTCGAAGGAAGAGGCTGAGACGGTCAGGCAGAAGCTGGCCGACGCGGGCGCGACTGTCGAGGTCAAGTAGTAGAAGTCGGTCTTGGATCTTTCCGGCTTTGCACCTGGTTCAGAGGGGCGCAGCGCAAGCTGGCTGGAAAGATCGAGGCCAAAGCACAAGCACCGCTGAGGGTCGAGCGTTTGCTTGACCTTCAGCATTTGAGCAGTTAACGTAGGGGAGTATTGAAGGCTGGCGTTACTCCCGGAAAAACTCGAAGAATGCAATCGCTTTTTCCAGATGAAGCGGTCAGGGATGCTCTGCGCCCTGACCGCATAAGTGTCTGTAACAGCCGGCCATTCATTTGTTAGTTAGTGAAGACGAATAGGGAAGATTTCATGTCAGCAAATTTACTCGAAACGACGAACACTGGATTGGGTCGCAGAACCAGCCGAGCGCCTGAGCGCCGCGACTTTTCAAAGATTAGGACCGCGGTGCCAATCCCGAATTTAATCGAGATTCAGCGCGAATCGTATAACCGGTTTCTGCAGATGGACCTGCTGCCGGAAGAGCGCGAGAGCACCGGCCTGCAGTCTGTCTTTAGATCGGTCTTCCCGATCTCCGATTTTCGCGAAACGGCGACCCTCGACTTCGTCGAGTATCAAATCGGCAACTGGCAGTGCAAGTGCGGCAACCTGGAAGGCCTGCGCTTTCTGCGCACCGCCTGCCGAAACTGCGGCGCGAACATCAAGGTCGATCCGCTGCGGCCCGGTGAAACGCTCTGCCACGTTTGCGGCACTTTCAATTCGGTGCGTCCGGAGTTGTGCCCGAATTGCGGCGAGCCGGTCGGTCTGAAGCACAAACACGATCAGCAGGAATGCCAGGAGCGCGGCATGAGCTATAGCGTGCCGCTGAAGGTGAAAATCCGCCTGACCGTGTTCGATAAGGACCCGGACACGAACGTCAAGTCGATACGCGATATCAAGGAAGAGGAAGTCTTCTTTGGCGAGATCCCTTTGATGACCGATAACGGCACCTTCATCATCAACGGCACCGAGCGCGTCATCGTTTCTCAGCTGCATCGCAGTCCCGGCGTTTTCTTCAAACGCGGGCAGCTGTTTGTCGCCAAGATCATTCCTTACCGCGGTTCATGGGTGGAATTTGAGTACGATCAGAAAAACCTGCTCTATGTCCGCGTGGGCAAGCGAAAATTCCTGGCGACCATCTTTTTGCGCGCGCTGGGCGTGTGGCTGCAATCGAATTTCAACAGTAAATCGTTTGGCAGTGACAGCCAGTTGGAAGAAGCCGTCAAGAACTCTTCGTTCACTGAAGAAGATCTGATCCGCAAGTTTTATGTGGTTGATGACGTGCGCGTGGAAAACGGCAGCCTGATGGTGCAGGTGCCGGAAGCGGGCAAGACCAACCTGGTTGGCATGAAGGTGGACTTCGAAGTCAAAGGCCGCGGCCCGGATCCGATTGTCCGCAAGGGAAAAGAGATCACCCGCACTTCGCTCGAAGGTTTGCGTAAGGCGAACATCGGCGAAGTCGAGATGGACACTGCCCAGTTCGAAGGCGCGTATGCCGCGGCAGACATCGTCAACACCGAAACGGGCGAGGTGGTCGTCGAGGCGAACAACGAAATTACTCCGGCAAAACTGCAGGAGATCATTCAGACCGGGGTCAAGGAGTTCGCCGTCTTCTTTCCCGAGAGCGACGACGTGGGCACCGTGATTTCGCAGACTTTGAAGAAGGACACGGTCACCAAGCCGGTCGATGCCTTGCTCGAGATTTATCGCAAGATGCGTCCGGGTGATCCGCCGACGGTGCAGACTGCCTATCGCCTGCTGGAGGGCATGTTCTTCGATCCGCGCAAGTTCGATTTCTCGCGCGTGGGCCGTCTGAAATTCAACATCAAGATGGGCAAAGCCGAGATGGAGCGCATTGACGATCCATTGTTGCAGGCGAGCGACTTTTTCGAAGTGGTCAGTTACGTGCTGAAGATGCGGCGCAACCCCGTCGACGACGAAAAGCGGCCCATCTATCAGGCTGACGACATCGACCACCTGGGTAACCGGCGCGTGCGGGCCGTCGGCGAATTGCTCGAGAACCAGTTCCGCATCGGTCTCGAGCGGATGGAACGCGCCATCAAGGAGAAGATGTCGATCCACCAGGAAATGCAGACGACCATGCCGCGAGACCTGATCAACGCGAAGCCGGTCACGGCGGCCGTGCGCGAGTTTTTCGGTTCGTCGCAGTTGTCGCAGTTCATGGATCAGACCAACCCGCTTTCAGAAATCACGCACAAGCGGCGGCTGTCGGCCCTGGGACCGGGCGGTTTGAGCCGCGAGCGCGCCGGATTCGAAGTGCGCGACGTGCACCCGACCCACTACGGCCGCATCTGCCCGATTGAGACGCCGGAAGGTCCGAACATCGGCCTGATTTCGTCGCTGTCGTGTTATGCGCGCATCAATCAATTTGGTTTTATCGAATCGCCCTATCGCAAGGTCACGGACGGTCAGGTGGTTGAATTCGTGCGCGTCATCAACGGCGGCGACACCAAATACAAACCCGGCGACCACGTGCCGCAGGAAGATGTCGATAAGGCAAACAAGAAGGTCGGCGCTGATGGCGAGAAGGCGAGCTATGAGCCATTTCCGTTCTACCTGACGGCCTGGATCGAAGATAAGCACGTCATCGGGCAGGCGAACATCGAGCTGGATGACACCGGCCGCATCGTCAACGAACGCAATGCCGCGCGCAAGGCGGGCGAGTTCATTCTCGCGCATCGCGACGAGATTGAATACGTGGACGTCTCGCCGAAGCAGCTCGTCTCGGTGGCCGCGTCGCTCATTCCCTTCCTGGAGAACGACGACGCGAACCGCGCCTTGATGGGTTCGAACATGCAACGCCAGTCAGTGCCGCTGTTGCGCGCGGAAGCGCCTTACATCGGCACCGGCATGGAAGACGTGACCGCGCGCGACTCGGGCGCGGTGGTGATTGCCCGCCGCGACGGCGTGGTTGACTACACCGATTCCGAGCGCATCATCGTGAAGGCCGATCACAATGTCGACGGCACGATCTCGCGCGAGGTGACGGCCGATATTTACACGCTGATTAAGTTCAAGCGTTCGAACCAGAACACTTGCATTAATCAACGGCCGATCGTCCACGTGGGCGAGCGCGTCATGAAGGGGCAGGTGATTGCCGATGGCCCCTGCACCGACCGCGGCGAGCTCGCTTTGGGACGCAACGTTCTGGTCGCGTTCATGCCGTGGCGCGGCTACAACTTTGAAGACGCCATCCTGGTTTCTGAGCGCCTGGTGAAAGAGGACTACTACACCTCGATTCACAATGAGGAGCTGGAAATTGAAGCTCGCGACACCAAGCTGGGGCCGGAAGAAATCACCCGCGACATCCCGAACGTCGGCGAGAACATGCTGCGCGATCTGGACGAGAGCGGCATCATTCGCATCGGCGCCCAGGTCAAGCCGGGTTCGATCCTGGTCGGCAAGGTAACGCCCAAAGGCGAGACCCAGTTGACCGCGGAAGAGAAGCTGCTGCGGGCCATCTTCGGTGAGAAGGCGGCGGACGTGAAAGATGCGTCGCTCGTCTGTCCTCCGGGTATCGATGGCACGGTCGTCGACGTGCAGGTCTTTACCCGCAAGGGGCAGGAGAAGGACCAGCGCTCGCTCTCGATCGAGCAGGACGAGGAAGAGCGTCTGCGGCGCGATCTCGACGACGAAATTCGTATTTTGCAGGAGCAGCGCAACGAGCGTATCTATGAGCTGTTCGAAGGCCGCAAGCTGTCGGCCGATCTGACGGCGAATCGTGAAGTCGTGATTCCGAAGGGCGTCTCGATTACCCGCGAGATGCTGGAAGCGGTGGAGCCGAAGGCTTTGCGCAAGGCTGAAGTCGCCGGTTCGCGCGTCGATGCGGCCACCGAGGTCAAGGCTTACGAGGATCGCACTGAGCGGCAGATCAAAATCCTTTCGGACATTTACGAAGAGAAGATCGCGAAGCTGCGTCAGGGCGACGAGCTCTCGCCCGGCGTGATCAAAATGGTCAAGGTCTTCATCGCCATGAAGCGCAAGCTCTCAGTGGGCGACAAGATGGCCGGCCGTCACGGTAACAAGGGTGTGATTGCGCGGATTCTGCCGGAAGAGGATATGCCTTACCTGCCGGACGGAACGCCGGTCGAGATCGTCCTGAATCCGCTGGGCGTGCCTTCGCGTATGAACGTGGGCCAGATTCTCGAGACCCACCTGGGCTGGGCCGCCCGCGTGCTGGGGCTGTATTACGCCACCCCGGTGTTTGACGGCGCGACTGAGAAGGAGATCAAGAAGCGGCTGGAAGAGTCCGGCGAGCGCGCTAAAGAACTCGGGCTGCCGGAAATCGTCAACGCTTCCGGCAAGGCGGTGCTCTATGACGGCTTGAGCGGCGATGCTTTCGAACAGAAGGTGACCGTCGGCTACATCTACATGCTCAAGCTCTCGCACCTGGTCGATGACAAAATCCACGCGCGGTCGATTGGGCCGTACTCGTTGATTACGCAGCAGCCGCTGGGCGGCAAGGCGCAATTCGGCGGACAGCGGTTCGGAGAGATGGAAGTGTGGGCGCTTGAAGCTTACGGGGCCGCGCACATCCTGCAGGAGTTGCTGACCGCAAAGTCTGACGACGTGGCCGGACGCTCGAAGATTTACGAGGCCATTGTCAAAGGCGAAGCGGATTTCGATCCGGGCTTGCCGGAATCGTTCAACGTGCTGGTGCGCGAACTGCAGTCGCTGTGCCTCGACGTTGAACTGGTGCAGAAGGACGGCGCGCCGGAAGAGACGATTGCCGAGCCGTTGATTACCAGCGGCATTTAAGTCTCATAGGTCCCTCTGTCCCATTGGTCTCATGGGACAAATGGGACGAATAGGACAAATGGGACCCATTGGAGAAAAGATGTTTCGATTTCATCAAGAAAAAACTCAATTGGCGCCGGACTTCGAGGCGATTCGCATTTCCCTGGCTTCGCCGGAAAAGATCCGTCAGTGGTCGCACGGCGAAGTGACCAAGCCGGAAACGATCAACTACCGCACGTTCAAGCCGGAACGCGATGGCCTGTTCTGCGCGCGGATTTTCGGACCCGTAGCGGATTGGGAGTGCTTGTGCGGTAAGTACAAGCGGATGAAGCATCGCGGCGTGATCTGCGATAAGTGTGGCGTCGAAGTCACCCAGGCGAAAGTCCGGCGTGAGCGTCTGGGCCACATCGATCTTGCCAGTCCCTGCTCGCACGTGTGGTTCTTTAAAGGACTGCCGTCGCGCATCGGCCACTTGCTGGATATTCCGCTGCGCGAACTCGAGAAGGTGCTCTATTTCGAATCCTACATCGTCATCGATCCCGGCGATGTGAAAGATTTGAAAGAGCGTGAGCTGCTGACCGATGAGCGCTATCGCGAGTTGATGCGCGAGTACCCCGGACAGTTCGTCGCCAAGATGGGCGCGGAAGCCATCAAGGAATTGCTGACGATGGTGAAGATCGAAGAACTCGCGGTCGAACTGCGCCGTCGTATGCGCGAGGAGACTTCGCAGCAGAAGAAGCTGAAGTTTTCGAAGCGGCTCAAGGTGGCGACCTCGTTCCTGAAATCGGGAAATCATCCCGAATGGATGATCCTCGATGTGATTCCGGTAATTCCGCCCGAGCTGCGCCCGCTGGTGCCCCTCGATGGCGGTCGCTTTGCGACCTCCGATCTCAACGATCTCTATCGTCGCGTCATCAATCGCAACAACCGTCTGAAGAAGCTGATGGAGTTGCGGGCGCCGGAAGTCATCGTGCGCAATGAAAAGCGCATGCTGCAGGAAGCCGTCGATGCGTTGTTCGATAACGGCCGGCGCGGTCGCGTGTTGCGCGGCGTCAACAACCGGCCGTTGAAATCGCTTTCCGGAACCCTGAAAGGGAAGCAGGGACGTTTTCGTCAGAACCTGCTGGGCAAGCGCGTCGATTACTCGGGCCGTTCGGTAATCGTGGTCGGTCCGGAATTAAAGCTGCACCAGTGCGGTTTGCCGAAGAAGATGGCGCTCGAACTGTTCAAGCCGTTCATCTACAACCAACTGGAAAAACAGGCGCACGCGGCGACTATCAAACAGGCCCGCGAAATGGTCGAACGGCAGGAGCCGGTGGTGTGGGACATTCTGGAAGAAGTCATTCGCGAACATCCGGTCCTGCTCAATCGCGCGCCGACGCTGCACCGCCTCGGCATTCAGGCTTTCGAGCCGGTGCTGGTCGAAGGCAAAGCGATCAAGATTCATCCACTCGTCTGCACGGCCTTCAACGCCGACTTTGACGGCGACCAGATGGCGGTGCACATTCCGCTCTCGCCTGAGGCGCAGATCGAAGCGGCCGTGCTGATGCTTTCGTCAAACAACATTCTTAGCCCGGCGAGCGGCCAGCCGATTGCCGTGCCTTCACAGGACATCGTGCTGGGCATCTATTACCTGACCCGCGACCGCGAAGGCGCCAAGGGTGAAGGGCGCGTGTTCGCTACCAAGGAAGAAGTTTTCCTGGCGCTCGATTCGAAGGATGTCACCACCCAGACACCGATCAAGCTGCGTATCACCGGCGATTTGATCGACCTGACGCAGGAGCACGACACGCAGGACATTCTGCGCGCCACCGTGCAGGAAGACGTGCGGCGCGTTATCAACACGACCGTGGGCCGGGTAATCTTCAACGACGCGATTCCCGCCGGCTTGCCCTATATCAACGGCACGCTGCGCAAGAAAGGTCTCCAGTCGCTGGTCAACTATTCGCATATTCGCCTTGGTCACGAGATGACGGTGAAGATGCTGGATGACCTGAAGAACCTCGGCTTCCTCTATGCGACCAAGGCCGGCGTTTCCATCGGCATCGACGATCTGGTGACGCCGCCGTCCAAGCGCGAGATCGTCGGCAAGGCGGAAAAGGACGTCATCACGGTCGAGCAGCAGTACCGCGACGGCGTGATCACGAACGGCGAACGCTACAACAAGGTGATCGCGATTTGGTCGGAAGCGACTGATAAGGTCGCCAAGGAGATGTTCAAGGCGATGGACGATCTGGAAAAGACGTCCAACGAAATGAACCCGATTCTGATCATGTCTGATTCAGGCGCGCGCGGTTCGGCCCAGCAGATTCGTCAGCTGGCCGGCATGCGCGGGTTGATGGCGCGGCCCTCGGGCGAAATCATCGAGACGCCGATTCAATCGAATTTCCGTGAAGGCCTGAACGTGTTGCAGTACTTCATTTCGACGCACGGCGCGCGCAAAGGTCTGGCCGACACGGCCTTGAAGACGGCCGACTCGGGTTATCTGACCCGGCGGCTGGTCGACGTGGCCCAGGACGTGATCATCAGCGAACAGGACTGCGGCACGCTCAAGGGAATTTCCGCCAGCGCGATCGTCGAAGGCGGCGAGGAAATCGAAAGCTTGCGCGATCGTATCGTGGGCCGGACGGCTCTGGAAGACGTAATCGATCCGGTTGAAGGCACGGTCATCGTCGAAAGTAATCAGGAGATTGACGAGGATCTGGCGGCCGAGATTCAGCGTTCCGGCGTCCAGCGCGTGCGTATCCGCTCGGTTTTGACCTGCGAATCGCGCCGCGGTTGCTGTATCAAGTGTTATGGCCGCAACCTGGCGACCGGCCGGGCAGTCGATATCGGCGAGGCGGTCGGCGTGATTGCCGCACAGTCTATCGGCGAACCGGGCACGCAGCTGACGATGCGTACATTCCACATCGGCGGCACGGCGCGGCTGGAAGAATCTTCCAAGCACGAAGCCCGCGTGGAAGGCAAGATTAAGTACGTCGATCTGACGACGGTAAAGACCCGCAAAGGCGAGCGCGTGGCGATGAATCGCAACGGCGCTTTGACGATTATCGATGAGCGCGGCCGCGAGGTGGCGCGTTATCAGATCGTCTACGGCGCGCACATCCTGATCGAAGACGGCGATCTCGTGGCCGAAGATCAGCTGCTGGCCACCTGGGACCCGTTCACCTTCGCCATCCTGACGGAAGTCGCGGGGCACGTGAAGTTCCAGGATTTGAAAGAGGGCGTTACCTTCGAGGAAGAGACAGACCAGGTTACCGGTCTGTCGCACATGGTGGTTAAGGACTCGCCGGATGAGAAGAAACAGCCTCGTCTGGAAATCCGGAACGCCAGCAATAAGGTGTTGAAGACCTACCAGATGCCCGTGCGGGCGAACCTGATGGTCAACGACGCCGAGGATGTCGAGCCGGGCGACGTCATTGCAAAGATTCCGCGCGAAACCACCAAGACCAAAGACATCACCGGCGGTCTGCCGCGCGTCGTCGAACTTTTCGAAGCTCGGCGCCCGGGCGAAGCGGCGGTTATGTCGGAAATCGACGGGACGGTCAAACTCGGCCCGATCTCCAAGGGTAAACGCAAACTGATCATCACCGGCGACGACGGTGAAGAGCGCGAGTACGACATCCCGCGCGGTACCCACATTAACGTGCAGGAAGGTGACCGCGTCCGCGCCGGCGAGGCGTTGCAGGATGGGCCACTCAATCCGCACGACATTCTGCGGGTCCTGGGAATGAATCGTTTGCAGGAGTATCTGGTAAACGAAATTCAGGAGGTCTACCGGCTGCAGGGCGTTAACATCAACGACAAGCACATCGAAGTAATTGTCCGGCAGATGCTTCGCTGGGTGAAGATCAAGGAAGTCGGCGATACCGAATTCCTGTTGGAAGAACAGGTCGATCGTTTCCGCTTCCAGGATGAGAACGAACGCGTGCGGAGCGAAAAAGGCGAAGTCGCTCAGGCTGAACCGTTGCTGCTCGGAATTACCAAGGCGTCGCTTTCAACCGACTCGTTCATCTCGGCGGCCTCCTTCCAGGAGACCACGCGTGTGCTGACCGAAGCCGCGATTTCCGGGCGCGTAGATTATCTCCGCGGCTTGAAAGAGAACGTGATCATGGGCCGCCTCATTCCGGCCGGCACCGGCATGGAGTATTACCGCAATGTCGATGTCGAGCGCGATGAGACTATCGGTGAAGCCGAGCGCGAAGAGGAAGAGTTCCCTGAGATTCTCGGTGGCGTCGATATTCCCCAGCCGATTGCGCACACCGTGATCGCCAGCGTGGCCGACGGTGACGCGGAGGTTGAGGCGGATGAAGAGGCCGAATCGCCGGATGCCGCCGACCTGGTGGAAGACGTCGAGTAATTCTGCTACGCGAACCTGATTGCTTCGGCGAGGCGCAATTTGCCTCGCCGAATTTTTTTTGCTCCCAGCGGCAGAATTCGCTGATCCCCGAGCAACCACGCGGCAGATTTTTCTTTCCAAGTGGCGAGGCTTAGGCTACTATGCTTCGCACGAGGTAAGTCCTTTACCCCGTCCTATCTCCCGACCGAGCAACCGCTCGTCGTTAACGTTAACGTCCCCGGCAACTGATTGATAAATGGCATAGTCGCGTGGATTTTCGGTCTCTAGGTTTTTGCAGTAGGAGGTCTCGCCTTGAAAAGAAGTGTTCCCCGTGTAGTTGTAATTCTCTGTCTAATTGTCTTTGCTCGCCTCGTAAACGCCCAGGAAATCTCAGACGTCAGCCTGAAGACGAAGGCAGACTCGGCCGCCCCCGCCGCGACCCTGCCTGAGTTGGTACGGCGCGTTAAGCCCTCGGTAGTGTCAATCCTGACCTATGACCTGAAGGGTGAACCGCTTATCAGTGGTAGTGGCTTTTTTGTGCGGCCGGGCGAAGTCATGACCAACATGCACGTCATCAAAGGCGCGCATCGCGTCGAGATTCATACACTGGATGGCAAAGGCCGGACCTACCCCGTGGCCGGCGCGCTGGCTATCGATGAAGAGGCCGATCTTGCCTTACTCAAGATTGATCTGCCGGCCGAGCGTTCACATCCTTTGCCGATAAGCATGACGCTTCCGGATGAGGGCGAAAAGATATTTGTCATCGGAAATCCGCTGCGGCTCGAAGGCTCGGTGGCCGATGGCATCGTTTCGGCCATCCGCGAGGTGCCAGACCTCGGTCGCATTATTCAGGTCACTGCCCCCGTTTCGCACGGCAACAGCGGCAGCCCGCTCTTTAATATGCGCGGCGAGGTCATTGGGATTGTCACGGTTAAGGTGACCAACGGCCAGAACATAAATCTCGCCCTGGGTGTGTCACGAATCGCCGCGTTGCGCGGCGGCGAACCGATGTCTTTCGATCAGGTGGCGGCCCGGAGCAAGGGCGGCAGTCAACCCGAAGCGCTGGCCGAGGTCTGGTATCGTGGCGGGATTGATTCACTCTGGCTCGGCAATTATGACAATGCTCTTAATTATTTCGAGACGGCTGCCAATCGAAACCCGCGGCGTCCCGAAACCTGGATTCAGATCGGCTGCTGCAAGGTCAAACAGGGCCGGAATGAAGAGGCCATTCGCGCCTACAAGCGCGCGATTCAGTTGCGGCCAAACTCTGCTGAAGCCTACAACAAGCTGGGCGACGCGTACTTCTTCGGCGGCCGGTTTACTGAAGCCATCGCTTCCTACCAGGAGGCGGCGCGGATTAGTCCCGAGGAGCCTGAGGCCTACTACAATCTCGGTCTGACCTACCTCGAGACCGGGGACCGCGAATCGGCCCTCGCGCAAGCGCAGCACCTCGAAGGTCTCGATCCTGAATTGAACAAGAGACTTCTGGCTCAGTTGCACAGATAGCCAGCCCGCAGAACTCGAAAAGTTGGGCAGGACGCCTGCTGCCGGGCGTCCTTTCCGACAGCGTCGCCCTGCAAAAACGCTCGGGTTTTCCACTCAAAGAAAAGTCTGGCGCTCAACCGTCGCGTTTCGGTACAATGCGCTTGGCGGGCAGGATCGCCTCTCCTCCTCGCATCGTTCTCAGGATGCGTCGTCAATAGCCTTTTCGGGCTCTCACTCACTATGAGCGCAAATGCAGGTCTTGCGATTCAATGCGTTGGCGTTGTGCTGCTGACGTTGTTGTCATTGTCCATGCGGAGCTCGATTAAGAGCGCCTCGCTGAGATGCTGGACACTGGCCTGGGTGTGTCTTTCCGTAGCGCTGATGAGCCTCTTCATCGGCTTTCACGTCGCCACCGGGCTCAAGGTTTTCTACTCAATCTATTTCTTTGGCGAGTACGCTTTTGGATTTCTCTTCATTGCCGGTTGCCTCTATCTCGGCGATGGGCCCGGCGTAACGGCGGCCTATTATTTTTCGTTGGCGCCGGCGGCGGCGCTGGCCATTCTCCTGCCATACTTTTCGCCCGACTTTAACGATCTGTTCATGATCCAGGCGACGGTGCTGGCCGGACTTTTCGTCGCCGCCGGTCTCAGTTTATGGCCGGTATTGCGTCATAACCATACGACTCCGGGTCTGCGTCTGATGTTGATCGCAATCTTTCTGTTAGCGGTCGATTTCCTGCACGATGTGCCGGTGTTCGGTGCGCGCAAAGGGCTTTGGGGCATCACCGTGCCAAGCAGTTATCTACAGTACACCCCGGTCTTTGATGTCCTGCTCGAGATACTGCTGGGGTTCGGCATGATGATGGTGCTGCTGGAAACCGTACGTCGCGAAGTGGAAGCGACGAACCGCCAGCTCACCCAGACCCGCGACAAACTCGAATTGATGGCCAGTATGGATCCGCTCACCGAAGCGTTGAATCGGCACGCGTTTCATTCATTGCTGAGTCGCGATGCCGGCGGTGAGGGCCAAACTCACGGATGCGTTGCGGTGATCGACATCGATAACCTGAAGCCGATTAATGACCAATTTGGTCACAGCGTCGGGGACAAGGCGATTCGCTCCGTGGCCCGGGCAGTTCGCTCCCTGATCCGCGCCGACGATATGGTCTTCAGATGGGGCGGCGACGAATTCCTGGTGCTGCTATTTAGATTGCCCGAAGCTGAAGCCGCGCGCCGCATGGATTCCCTTAACGATATTCTGAGGGAGAACAGTCAACGTTGGACCGGGTCGCCCATCACCATTACGGTCTCATCAGGTGTTTCCGGATTTGATTCGCTGCCGGAGCTGCGTGAGGCGATCGAACGCGCGGACCAGGCGATGTATGAAAGCCGGCAGCAACGCGGTCGTCCCACGAGGTCGCGCTCACATCCACTAACAACGCCCTTGCGGGAAACCACGGGCTTTCAAGACGCCTCACTTTCAATGTGACTGCCTGTGTTCGCAGTCAAGACACTGAGGTGGCGTTAATCAGCCTCGGTCACTAAACATGCGACAGCTTTTTGAACTCAATCGGTCCACACTAATCACGAAACAGTCACATTGGTTGTTGTGACGCCCCATCTCAGAAGTTAGAATAATTTTTGCCCGCCTCACCTGCTGGGAAATACAAAAAACTGAATAGGAGACAGAGTCCCCCGTGAGGATTCATAAACTGTTCCCCCGTCTGCTCGTTCTTTGCGCCAGTTTCTTATTTACCGCCGGAGCGTTTGCTCAAAGCAGCGACGCTGATCTTCCCTCGACTGGCAAATCAATTAACCCAAAAGGCGCGATAGGATTGGAAACACAGCCGGTCGTGTTTGAAGAGCAGCGGCCACGAATTGCCGGTGCGCCCGCGTTGTCGTCTGCGCCGGCGGCCAGGATGCCGCTGGCGCCTGCGATCAACCTGACGAACGCCTTCGACAAATCGCTGCTCTCGGCGATCCAGTCGCATGTAGGCGCCACCTATCATTTCAATCGCACGGGCCCCGAAGAATTCGATTGTTCGGGATTGGTGTGGCGGGCTTTTCAGGACGTTGGCGTTGATTTTCAGCGCGGACCCGCGCGCTCTTACTGGGCCACCTTTGCCGAGCCGGCAAAGGAAGATCAATTCAAATTCGGCACGCTGGTGTTCTTTAGCAATCTCAGTCACGTCGGCATCGTGGTAGACGACAAAGGTTTCTATCATTCAGCCCGGCATGGCGGCGTAATGTACTCGCCGTTCAACGACTATTGGCTCTCGCGAATTGACGGTTTCCGGCGCGTACCGCTGGCGGCATTGCAGACCCCGGCCGCCAAGACCAGGCCGGCCCCGGCGAAATCGGGCGCCGCCGCTGCTACGGTGGAACAGAACAACCAGCCATAACAGCTTCATCGAACTCGAAAAGAACAAAGGCCGCAACGGTTAACCGCTGCGGCCTTGGTTTTTTGAGGGTAGGTGAAGATCAGCTCTTGAAGACGAAGCCCGGATGCCGATCGCGATCGCGCTTCTCCCAAACCGCGATGATCTTGTCGATAGCTACATAGCAAATGTTGTCATCGTCGTCCTTTAGTTGCAGCACCGCATCTTCGACTTTGACGATTTTGCCGCGCAGGCTCGAAGTGCCGGTGCACACCACGTCAACATCTTTATCGATCAGATTGGAAAGTAGTTTCTGCATTGGGTCACCTGGTCCCGTCGCTACCGCTGTCGCCACTACTTGCTGCCGTTGCGAAAGGTGATCTGCACCAGCGGCAGCACGGTATCGTCGCCTTGTTGTGAACGTTCGAAGGTCAGCAAATCATAATACGCGCAACGAGCCCGGGCAGGGAACTCGCGGCAGACCGACGGACGGCCTTCGTAGATCGTGCAACGTCGCGTGACCGGATCGAGAAACCGGCAAGCCTTACCAAAGATTGGGTCCGCCTTGCGCTTTAGGATGGCTTCACCCTGCCACTTGGTGGTAAACCGTTTCTGCGCGGCCTCGTAACCGATGCCGAAATACTTTGCCAGACGCGCAATATCGCGCTTGGTCACCTGCACGCGCTCGTAGATGGAACAGCAATACGCCGGACATTTGGTGCAGTTGTAGTAAGCGGGCTTGGCGATTGGTAGGGGCGGGTTCTTCATCTCTTCTTCTCTGATATATTCGTCCTTATCTGCGCGTGGTCTTTTGATATTCGGTTAACAGCAGTTGCATGAATTCTTCGCGCCGCTGGTAAAGCCGCCGCGGCCGGCGTGGCTGGTGTTTGGCCAGGGCGTAGGCGGTGATAATCGGCAAGGCCACCGTCGAATCGAGATAGCAGACGACGGCATCCGGCAACTGATCCGGATCGATCTTACCCCACGACACGGCTTCAGCCGGCGTGGCGCCCGACAGGCCACCAGTGTCGGGGCGCGCATCGGTGACTTGCAGAAAAAAATCGTGACCGCGCTCGTCGATGCCGAGCACTTCCTGAATCTGCGGTTCGGTCTGGAGAGCGAAATTCTTGGGCGAGCCGCCGCCGAGAATAAAGATGGCTGAGCGCCCGCCTTTCTTTGGTTTCCTGGCGCGGTCGCCTTTTATTCGGGCACCCCGGCCGCTGGCGCTGACCAGGTGAGCTTCGGTCGCCTTATCTGTCGCGTCGTCGCGAATCAAACCGCGTTTGGCCGCCAGCACAATCGCCGCCGTCTCATTCACATCGAGCGACGGATCGAAGGCGAGCTTGTTCCCTTGCAGGGCCTTGGCCGCCACATTCATGCCGATCGATGAATCTCCGGGTGAAGAAGTGTAAAGCGGCACTCCGTATTCATGCGCCGCGGCCAGCAACGATTTATTCTTCAAGCCAAGTTTGCGCTCGCGCTCCAGCACGTAGCGGCCCACGCGAAAATGAAACTCGGCCGTGGACATCGGCCTCTGGAACTCGGGCGCTTCAATGACACGGCGAAAGAAATCGTCGGTGTTGAGCAGCACTGAGTAATCGAAGAAGATGTCGTAGATCCGCACCACTTCTTCAGCGCGCAGCACGATGTCCGAGGTTTGCGCGTTGCCCTCATGCATCGCCAGGCCGATACCGAAGTGCGTATCGTGATAGAAATTCGCCCCGGTCGAAATGATCCAATCGATAAATCCTGCCCTGATCAAGGGGATTAGTGCCGATATTCCCAAACCGGCCGGGGTCAGCGCTCCGGTCAAGGTCACGCCCACGGTCACGTCGGGCTCCAGCATCTTCTGAGTGAAGAGCCAGCACGCTTCGCGCAATCGCGCGGCGTTGTAAGCGACAAAGGCGCTGTCAACCAAATCGACCAGCTTTGTGCTCCGGCTGATAGGCGTCGGATCGATCCGCCGCCCGCGCAAAAATTTACTCTGTTTCTTTGGCATTATGACTTGAGAATCTGAAGGGCAAGGTAGGGTGACCTGATCTTCTTGTACCTGGCAATCATTTCGGTCAACCAGGTTTTTAAGTCCCTGGGCGCGGCGCTGTGAGTCTGTTGATATTCAAATCGTTGAATATCGGTGCGTAAGTTGACCTGTGCGAACTTCATGCCTGCGTTGAGTGCAACCAACAATTTCCTTAGCCGCGTTTCGTCAGATACTCCCGGGAAGCGCGTCAACAAATTTGAAATCAGGGCCGGATCAGGAGGCTCGCCCGACGCTTCAATGACCGCCTTCAGCTTTGCCAGGGCTGCCGTCTGATCCGGTTCGGCGGCCGTAGCTTCCAGCAATGGTATCCGCCGCGCAAACTCCATACTTTCCCCGAGCGACTGGGCGGCCATGCCTGCGGCGGCGTCGGCGTTTCCTTCAAAACTGCCGTCTTCGAATAATATCGCAGTGATAACAATCTGTCGTCTGCTGGCAAGCTCCGGCGTCGTCTCGCCGTTTCGCTTTTCCTCCACCGTAGCAAAGTGTTCGTGGATTTGGTAGAGCTTCCCCGCCGGAATCAGACGCTCACCACGCTGGGCGCCGCCGCCAAACATCCGATCGTTCTCCGTGCCTCGCCATTCAATAGCGATAATGTTCTTCGGGGAAACATTTCGCACCGTGACTATATAGAAGGGCCGTTCTTCAGTTGTGCCCTCGACATTCAGTGCCTGGGTCTGGTTGATGATTTCAGGCGGGCCGACGCTCCAGGGTTCGGCGCGCGCCACCTTCACCTGGAAAGGCTCGATACCTACTTGCCGCGTTTCGTCCACGGTCACCGTTTCATCAACGTGCAGCAGCCGCGAAGCGATCTTCAATTTCGGCATCTTCTCCCAATCGGGCGGTCTCGAGTTGGGCGCCATCTCGCCCAGATATGCCTGCACCTCAAGTCTGATCGAGCCCTGCTCCAGCCAGAATTCAACCTTAATCACCGACGCTGCGGCGGGGACCTCTGCGGAGGGCTTCCAGTCAGGCGTGAGTCGCAAGCGGCTGTTGCCATACACGGCCCCGTGTTGTCCTTCGGCTTGCACCGGGGCCACAAACTTATTGGGCATGAGGTTTAGAATCTGGATATTGAAATCGCTGACCGGACGCGATGGCGGGAGTGTCTGACCGGCAATGTTAATGGATAGCGCCAGGAGCGAGCCAGCAATGGCCAGCAGACCGGCAGACGTGAGCGTTGGTTTAGGGACGCACTGCTTCATGTTGGGACGCCTTTTCGAGACAGTCACGGCAAAGACAATCTCGGAAGCGTTTCTGCAACTCGGCGCGCTCCGCGTCGCCGAGCGTGATCTCAGCACACCAACAACCGCGGAGACTCGCCCCGCAAAGAAACCCGGCGCCGCACGACTCACAGATGCGTTCGCGGGTCAGCGCCTGCGAGACAGCCTCGCCAATTCTGGTCAGCGTTTGTTTCATCTGTTTGCGGCGGTGCCTTCAGCTTCAGGCTCATGCGCTCGCCTGATTCGCAACCGCGAGATTCTTTTTTCGTCGGCTTCCAGCACGTCGACTTCGACGCCGCGAAAATTCAGATGCTCGCCGGCAACCGGGACGCTGCCTTTCTGCGCAATCACGAAGCCGGCGATAGTCGTGAAATCGTCGGCTTCGATCTCCATCGCGAATAATTTTTCGATCTTTCCGATTTCCACACTGCCGAGCACCTCGTAAGCGCCCTCTGCCGTCGGGACAATCTCCCGCGCTGCTTCGCCGCTGATGTCCTCGTCTTCGATCTCGCCGACGATCTCTTCGAGAATGTCCTCAACCGTGACCAGGCCGGCGACACCGCCATATTCGTCGATCACGATGGCCATGTAAACGTGGGCCTTTTGCATTTCCCGCAGCAGTTCGTCGACGGGCTTTGTTTCGGGCACCGCGTAGAACGGCCGCATGAATTCGACGATGGGAGAGTCGGCCTTGCCCATCGACAGCGACGGCAGCAGGTCTCTTAAGTAGATAATGCCTTCCACGTTGTCGATCTGATCGCGATAAACGGGCAGCCGCGAGTGCCGCGATTCTATGATGAGGGTGCGCGCGTCGCGTATGGTGGCTGTCTTTGGCAGGGAGGCAATCTCGGTGCGCGGGGTCATGATCTCGCCCACGGTGGTATCGCCGAACTCAATCGCTGACTGAATCAGTTCGCGTTCTTCTTCTTCAATGATTCCTTCGGCCTCGCCCACATCGATTAGCGCTTCGATGTCGTCGCCGTCATCGTCCTCCTCTGCTTCGTTGGCCTCTTCAATCTCGTCCTGCTGCCGCATGCGATCAAACGAGCGGTGCCACGGCTCGGCCACCAGCATCAGCGCGCGATAAAACGGACGCAGCACCGGCAGCAGCCTTAATAACTTGCCCTCGGGATTGCGCAACGAAAACAGCCGCGGCAGAAATTGGCGAAAGATACCGGCGAGCACCAAACCCGCGCCGAACGCCGTCACCAGCCCCAGTCCGGGATTCGCAAACAGTCGCAGTGAAATGTAGGCAATCAGAACTGAGAAGATCACCAGCTGAATCTGAATTGCCGCCGAAAGGGTCATGGTGAAGCGGGCGCGGTTTTCCAGGATTTCGTTGAGGAAGGGCGCATAGTGCGCGTTGGGATGTTCCTCGGCTTCGGCCGCCAGGCGTCGCAGGCCCACGTCGCTCAACTGGCCAAACGCCATGTCAATGCTGGCCAGAAAAGTGAGCGCCAAAAGCAGCAGCGCGCTGATGGCTAAGGCAATCTCCATAGGATGAAGTGAATGGTAAATGGTAAATAGTAAATAGACAAAACTGGTAGAGCCAAGGGCACGACCCAAATTGACTTAATACTTTCGCAAGCCCCGTCGTGCCCGCCATGCTCAGAAACAACAAGTCAATTGAAAGCCCTATTAATGGGGCTTTTGACGGCGCTGCTTTCCTTTCCCAGGCGTAAACACCTGAGCTATTCAAATTGAGGCCACCTGGCTAAGAACTAGATCTCCAGTTTGCTTCGCAACTGCAACTCGACTCGATTCATCTCGCCGTTGTCGGTTTCATGATCGTAGCCGCAAAGATGCAGCAACCCGTGAAGAACTAATTGCTGTACTTCATTCTCAAAGGTGAGGCCGTTGGCTTTGGCTTGCGCGGCGGCGCGCTCGACGGAAATTACCACGTCACCGATATGCGATTCATTCGGACTTTCAAAAGCTTCTGCCGCGGTGGGGAAAGAAAGCACATCGGTGGCGTAGTCTTTGCCGCGAAATTGCTTATTGAGTTTTCTGATAGCCGCATCAGAGACAAACACAACGGTGGCTGATGCCGGCGCGGGCTTGATCGAGTGTAGCGCCCTCTCAGCGAAGCCGCGCCACGCGGCGGGTTCGATCTTCCGTGAGCGCTGGCGGTTTATGATTTCAATCATTGCGCCTCGGAAGCCCGCCCGTACGGGAGAGCTCCCTTTCGGTTGGCTGCCCTCCCTGACGGTCGGGCTACTGACCCTAGATCTCAGTCTTTTTGGAATGCGACTCGTACGCTTTGATGATCATCTGGACGAGCTTGTGACGGACGACGTCCTTCTCGCTGAAATAAACAAACTCAATCCCTTCGACGCTCGAGAGTACGCGTTCCGCTTCAACCAGCCCGCTGCGCTTGCCGGTAGGCAGGTCGATTTGGGTCACATCGCCGGTGATTACGGCTTTCGAGCCGAATCCGATGCGCGTGAGGAACATCTTCATCTGCTCTGAAGTTGTGTTCTGGGCCTCGTCCAGAATTACAAACGCGTCGGACAGTGTCCGTCCGCGCATAAAGGCCAGCGGCGCGATCTCGATAACGCGCTTTTCCAGCAACCGCTCGACGCGTTCATAGTCGACCAGGTCAAACAAGGCGTCGTAGAGCGGCCGCAAATATGGATCGACTTTTTCCTGCAGGTCGCCGGGCAGAAATCCCAGCTTCTCGCCGGCTTCCACCGCCGGGCGGGCCAGGACGATGCGATTGACCTGCTTCTGCATCAGGGCCTGCACCGCCATGGCCACTCCGAGATAGGTCTTGCCTGTGCCGGCCGGCCCAATGCCGAAAACAATGTCTTTCTGCTGAATGGCCTCGACGTAACGGCGTTGCATCGCCGACTTCGGCGCGACTTGCTTCTTACCGGCGGGGCTGAAGCGCGAACGCGTGAAATAATCCTTCAGACTGTAGGCGCGATCCTCGGCAATTTGCGCGAACGCCTCGCGCAGTTCCTTGTCGGTGAACTGGCGCCCTTCCGCGAAAAGTTCTGAGAAGTCTTCGAGGATACGCTCGACGGTGGCCACATCTTTCGGGTCGCCATCGACGTCGAGACTATGTCCCCGACCGTTAATTTGAACGTCGAGCAGCGACTCGAGGTATTTGATGTTCTGGTCGTGAACGCCGAAGAGCGTCTCCAGGCCTCTAGGTGGAAGCTCGATCTGTTTCAAATTACAGTAACTTCTCCCGGCTGTGGTGTGGTTGGATTTGAGGGTGTGAGCTGGCGATTGCTCTTATGCATAATTGTATATTGGACGCTACTACACGGCACTAAGCGCTGTCAATTTTTCTTTTGTGTACTTTGCGACTGGCCCAACCAACGCGCCCTGGGGCAGCACAATGAGCTCCCACCGCATCGCGCTCGTTTCTTCCCGGCTAATCCATTGAGGTCAGGCCAACTCAGGTCTTGAGAGTGAGCACGTACTTCTCCCAGCTTTGCTGGAACGCCTTCATGTCCCGGACCCGGAGAATATGCTGCAGGGTTTTATAACCAGTGGCGTCGGTTTTTTGCTGCGCGTGAAATTCACGATAGAACTTCACCAGCAAGCCTTTCTGTTGCAGGTAGTACAGGAGATAGCGCGCCTGCGCATAGTGCGTGCCGCGCTCATCATCATAGAACGCACCGCTGTCCATCGACATCAGCTTCCTGAAGGTTGGCACGGCGCCGGCCTTAATCGCATTCTGCAATCCGGGCAGCCGCCAATTTGGGTACCCATGAATGTGGCCCTCGACCTCACCGCATTGCTCGTAAAGAGAACCCATGCCTTCGTTGAACCACGCGGGACAAGTGGGGAAGTTGGCTTCCATAAACGGATGCACGATCTCATGGACCAGCGTTCCGCCACCGGTCGAGATGTTCATCACCAGCGCCTTGTGGGTGCTGGAAAAATAGCCGTACGGCGTGGTGGGCTTTGAACCAAACAAGGCGAGCGCGTTCTGTTCATAGGAAGCCGAATCCTTGAAGAGCCAGATGTCCAGAATCTCTTTCGGGTCCCTGGTGAAGTAATCCTGCTTCAGCTTGTCGACGGCCCACTTCACCGTGCGCTCGGAGTGTTCCTTGATTGCGTCCGCGGATTCGTCGCCGACAACCACGAATGGAGGCTGCACCACGATGGAGAAATCGTTGGAGGGAAGCTTCTTCTTTAGTTGTTCGACATGAGCGGCGAAGTCATTGCCGGTAGAGGCAGGCTGCGGCGCCGTAGGCGAGGGTAATGAATGTGCAGAGCCTTCAGTTTCGATTGAAGCTGTACCGGATCGGATCGCAACGATCAGAACCAGCCCGGCAATGATGGTGAATACCAGGAGCTGAAACTTCGTCGGCATTGAGCTCTCTTCCACACGCGCACTTTGTTAGATGCCTCGAGCTGGTTGCGGGTTCCCGTAAGAGCACCGTAATTCGGAACGTTGAGAATCAGGTACCGGCGAGCAGGATTCACTCAACAACCGGAGCTAACAAGCGGCGCGGCGAGGCTGAGATTTGGAGTGCGCCGGCATCGACGGCGCTCTTGGATCGAATCAAGCATAATTGAACTGAGATAAATCCAAAGCGCCGTCGATGCCGGCGCACTCCATCATGCCGACTTCCTATTTGGCTCGTGGATCAGCCTTGACGATCAGCGGTGCGCTTTGGCTCTTGCCGTCCGCCGTCAGACGCACGGTGTAAGTTCCCGGGAGCGCGAGTTGACCGCCGCGGCCGAAGAAGCCGCCGCCTCCGCCGCCGCCACCTCCGCCGGGACCGCCTGCCCCGCGTTGGGGTGGAGTCGCACGGTAGTCCCAAATCCACCGGTGCATGCCGGCGGTTGCCGGCAGCGGCTCCTGGGTGCGCGCCCAGTAGGGCGGATAGTTAAGCCGATCTGGATCCACGGGCGGAAACTTGTCGTCACTCGAGTATTTGCGAATCAGGTCGCCGGCGGGATCGAGAATCTCAAGCGTTACCGGGCCGCTGGCGTTGCGGCGCAGATAGAAATCGATCACGGCGCCGCCCGGCGGATTATCTGCCAGCGGTTCATCACGCGGTTGGGGCGTGCCGTTGTCTCCGCCAGAGATGATCTGGATTGCGTCGGCGGGTTGAAAGAGGACCGCGTCTGCCCCGCCCATGTTCGTGGATAGTTGACGCAGGGCCGTGATGTTGTCGAGCACCCAGAAGCCCCGGCCGTGGGTCGCTACGATCAAATCGTTGTCCTTGAAAGCGAGGTCGCGCATCGAAGCCGGCGGCAGATTGAGTTGCAACGACTGCCAGTGATCGCCGTCATCGAACGAGACGAACACGGCGCGCTCGGTGCCGGCGACCAGCATGCCGCGGCGTTGCGGATCGTCCTTTACCGTCTGCACATAGATGGCTTTCGGCAGACCGTTGGTGATTTCCGTCCAGGTCTTCCCGGAATCGCGGGTGCGAAAGATGTGCGGCTCGTAATCGCCGATTTGATGACGTTCGACTGAGGCAAAGGCTTCCTTTACGTCGAAGTGGGACGCGTCAATCATCGTGACCTTGCTCCACGGGGTGAGGGCCGGCGGTGTCACATCCTGGAAGTTGCGGCCGTCATCATTCGTCATCTTGATCAGACCATCATCTGTCCCAATCCAGACCAAAGAAGCTTTCAAGGGCGAGGGCGCGATCGTGTAGATGACTCCGCGGCGTTTGTCGGGCGGCGCATCAGCGGCGGCTTCGGCATTCAGATTCGCCGGCACGCCGGGGTCTTCACGGGTCAGGTCCTGGCCCATCTGGGTCCAACTCTCGCCGCCGTTCGTCGTCTTGTAAAGATATTGGTTGGCAAAGTAGAGGGTGCGCGGATCGGCCTGCGAGAAGACCAGCGGCTGGGTCCACGCGTGGCGGTATTCACTGGCCGCGTTGCGACCCTGGCCCGGGGCGCGCGTTTCAGGCGACACATTCTTAGTTTCGCCGGTGATTACGTTGCAGCGGGTGACAGTCCCGCCGAAGAGAATTTCCGGGTGCAGTGGATCAGGCGCCGTGTAGCCGGATTCGCCGCCGGCGCACAGCCCTTCCCAGTCGCGCAGGGAAATTTCCGAATGGCGGCTGCGCGACGGCGAGCCGACTGCGCCGCTGTCCTGTTGCGCGCCGGTGACCCAATAGGGAAATCGGTTGTCGGGAGCGACGTGATAAATCTGCGCCGTCGCCTGGTTGTACCAGGAACTCCAGGTCACGGCGGCGTCGACGCTGACGACCGTACCCTGATCGCTGCCGAGCACCATGCGCCGGGGATCGTCAGGATTGATCCAAAGCTGATGGAAATCGTCGCCGGTTGGATCGCCTTTGATGGCGGTCCAGGTCTTGCCGGCATCGGTCGAGCGATAGACCGAAGTGTTCATTACATAAACGAGGTCGGGATTCTTCGGGTCGGCCGTGATCTTTTCGAAATACCAACCACGGCCCCAAAGCCTTTGGTCGATCGTGAGTTTGGTCCAGGTGGCGCCGGCATCATCCGAGCGAAACACGCCGCCATAATTCTTGGTCTTGGTGGGGTCTTCGGGATGATCCTTATCGTTAACAAACGCGTCAACAACGGCGTAGATGCGATTGTGATTTGCCGGCGAGACTGAAATGCCGATGCGCCCGCGGCCTTCGGCTTCAGTGGGAATGCCTTCGTCGATCTCTTTCCAGGTCGCACCGCCATCAGTGGACTTGAAAATCCCCCCGCCCGGTCCATTGGCCGGCGTGTAGATGAACCAGGGTGGACGCCGCACATTCCACAGCGCGGCATATACGATCTGGGAGTTCGCCGGATCGAAGTTGAGATCGATGGCGCCCACGTCATCGTTCTTGAATAAAACTTTCTGCCAGGTGGCGCCGCCGTCTTTTGAGCGATAGACGCCGCGATCGGGATTGGCCTGGTATGCGTTGCCGAGGGCGGCGACCAGAACAATGTTGGGGTTCCTGGGATCGACCAACACCCGGCCGATCTGCTTCGTGTTTTCCAGGCCGATATGCGTCCAGGTTTTGCCGGCGTCGGTAGATTTCCACATGCCGTCGCCGAATTGAATTGAATCGCGCATGTCTGCTTCACCGGTGCCGACATAGACCACGCTCGGATTTGAAGCCGACACGCCAATCGCGCCAATCGAAGCAGACGAGGCTGAATCAAAGATCGGGTTCCATGAGCGGCCGGCATTGTTAGACTTCCAGACGCCGCCGCCTACCGAACCAAAGTAAAAAGTGTCCGGCTGGCCCACCACGCCGCTGACAGCGTTAACCCGGCCGGCGCGAAACGGACCGATCATGCGCCAGCGCAGACCGGAATAGAGATTTTGATCGTACTGCTGGCCAAGCGACGCGGACGCCATCATGAGTCCGGCCAAAATAGCGCCGAGGATCAGTTCCGTTTTTCGGGCGACTTTGTACATGAATATACTCCGATTGGATTAATTGGACTCAACTCACAAAAGCGCTCTGAATTCGTCAACTGTCAGACCAGCGTGACGAATGATGCTTCGTAAATTTCCTTTGGCAACTTCTCTATGGTCAGGAACCACGATCCGGCGATGTGGGTATTCTGATTGTCTGAGAACTATGTGACTGCCACGTTGGCGATCCTGCTCATAGCCGAGTTTTGCAAGCGCCTTTACTACTTCACGACCCGAGGCGCTCGGGACGATTGCTCACACGCCCACCTCGATCAATTCCTCAGTGATAGGCGGTGGGATGGGCTCATCATGCGCCCGCAAACTCTCCAGATATAGTTCTATGGCTTCTTTTATATTCCTGGTGGCCTCTTCTCGCGTATCTCCCTGAGAGACACAACCCGGCAGCGAAGGAACCTCCGCGACGAATATCCCATCTTCATCCTGCTCGATTAAGACGCGGTATTTCATATAACCCCTCGTGTGAGAATTGAAGCGCAAGTGGATTTAATTATCAATCGCCCCCTGATTCTGTTAACCAGAGAAAAGGTCGCCAGCAAGATACTTCAATCCCGTATCAACCGCCACTGTCGCGACGGTGTGGCCGGGACCGAGTTCAGCTGCCAACTGCAGCGCGGCCGCGACATTCAAGCCACTGGAAGTGCCGGTGAAGATGCCTTCCTCGCGTGCCAGCCGGCGGGCCGTGGCGCGGCCTTCGGCTTCGTCGACAGCGCGCGCTTCGTCATAGTAATCGGATTTAAGATGCGGCGGGATCACCCCTGGACTGATTCCTTCGACGCGGTGCGCGCCCCCGTGTCCTTCGGTTAAGACCGGCGACGACGCCGGCTCGAGGGCGATGATCCGAGCGGCGCATCCGGCCTCTTTAAAGGCGCGCGAAACGCCCATCAACATTCCGGCGGTGCCGACGCCGCCGCAGTACGCATCGATCTTTCCGCCCGCTTGCGCCACCAATTCCCGCCCGATGTTCTGGTAGCCGTTGAGCGCGTCTTCGTTGTGAAATTGGCTGGTATAGAAAGTGTTCTCGTCCTGGGCGCGGCGTTCGGCCTCGGCTTTCATTCGCAGGAACAGATCCGGCGTGAGTTTGCCGCCATCGCTGGCGACGACCTGGAGATCGGCGCCGAAGGCGCGCATGGTCTCAAGCTTCTCGCGCGCGAAACCGTCCGACGAGATCGGGGTGAAGTGGTAGCCCTTGACGGCGCAAACGAGCGCCAGCGACGAGCCGGTGCTGCCGCCGGTGTACTCCACGACTTCCATGCCCGGTTTCAGATCGCCACGAGCTTCGGCGCCCTCGATCATCGCGAGCGCCATGCGATCTTTGTACGACCCGGTTGGGTTGTAGTATTCGAGCTTGACCAGGACCTCGGCGCTTTCAGGCTGAAGGATCCGGCGCAGCTTAACGACCGGCGTGTTGCCGATCGCGCGCAAAATAGTATCGACGATGGGCGGTGGTTGAGGTTGATTGTGCTGACCTGTTTCCATGGCTTTAATCTTGATCCTTCGGGTGTCCGCGGCAGTCTCAGCGGCGCCGCTCACGGGCTTCCAGTCCACGGACCGCGCCTTCGATCATTCTATTCAAGGCGGCGATCGATAACCCGCCCTCGTCGGTTGGCGGGATAGTGGCAAATCCGATCGCCGCAGCTTTCGGGTAGCGTTTAAAAATTTCTTCGAACAGACGCGCGAGTTGCTCGCTCGACGGGCCGTTCGGAACTTTGTTGACGTGGCCCGATACTTCCTTCGGGTCCAACACGTCCATGTCAATGTGAATATAAATCTTATCAGTCAGCTGATTCAGTCTGTCCAGCTGTGCGAATACCGCCGTGTTCATTCGACGCAAGTCGTCAACGCTGACCTGTTGAATCTTCGATTTGTCCAGCAGCTCCTGCTCGAGAGGATCTACCAAACGGACGCCGCCCATCACAATAAATTCGTCAGCTATGGGCGGATCGAGATGGGCATCGAGCCGCATTCGTTGGAGCGCCCGCCCGGTGGCCACGGCGACCGGCATGCCGCCCAGGGATCCGCTGCGGGTCGTTTCCGGCGTGTTGAAATCGGGATGGGCATCGAGCCAAAGCATTCCGATCTTCAAAGGCTGGTTGCCGGGCCCGGAATGCTGCAGACCGGCAACGAGTCCCGGCATCGATGGACAGGTAGCTAACAATCCCACGGTGAAATATCCATCACGTTCGTTTTGCGCGACGATGTCGGCGAAATGGCCGAGCGCCCAGCCAAGTTTCTTCCAGGCGCCGTACTCAGTCAGCTCGTCCGGCGTCAACGCGACTTCCCGGACCCGCACAACTGTATTCATGTCCGCCAGTATTCGCTGGATTCCGCCGTCGGCCATGGTGTTCGGCCCCACCGACGTGCCGGTTGGCGAGAATGGTTGTTTGACCAGCGCCACGCGCAGCTTACCGTCAGGCCCGGTATATTTCTGCGCCGTCGCAGACGAGCATGCGAGCAGGGAAGCGGCCAGGATTGTGAAGACGAGCCGGCGCATAGAGGTATGAATCAATTTGAGGCTGACTTCTTTTTCCACACCGTGACGGCCACTCCGGCCGAGAGCGCGCCGGCCACGCCTCCCGTAACGCCGGCGTTCGATTTTCCCGCGATAAAGTATTGCGCGAGGGTGGCGACGACCGCGGCCAGCACGGCCACCACGATTACCACCAGAAGCAGCTTCACTGTGGATGTGGAATCTGAGTTCATAATCACCTCCCGTTAAGACAAAGCCTGAGTCACTGGAACTGTTCGCAATCACGTCCTGTCCCCAAAGACTTTTCCTTTATATACCGCTTGTCGGGCCTTCAGGGTCTTGAAGGTATTCAAAACATCTGAGCTGAACTCGAGGGGCCAGTTCATTTTTGAGTGCCACGAGTAGGGAACACCTTCCTGCTTCCAGCGCAAATGTTCGATTCGCCATGAATTATAGTGTTCCAGGAACCGCACATAACTCGCCGGCATTTCGCTGCCTTCAATCAAGTGCGTGTTGTTCATCAATAACTCTCGAATTTTTTCGTTCTTCGGAAAGAAAAACTGGTCCAACCAAAACAGCCACAGTTTCAGCTCGGCTTCCGGCAGCGGACGATCGCCACTGAACACATAGGGCCGGCCCAGTGTTTCCAAAAGGTCCTTGAAGGCCCGATCACCCTCCCACATCAGGAACGCGAGCGGCCCGTAAAGTTCTTCTAATTGCCTGTCGATGAACTTGAGGGAAGAATCGGTCTGCCGGTTCTTGTCCTCGCGGCGAGTAAGCAGGATGTGGCTCACCAACCATCCTGTGGCTGTCACGAAAGCAGTAATAATCGCCACCAGAATTGAGACGTTCATACGCGCAATCTTCGAATTTATTTATCGGACTTCTTCGGCATTGCCGGCGCCGTGAAATCCGGCAACGGATCGCCCCAGATGTAGTGACCAAACCACGACAAATTGTGTTGCATGACCGCGCGCTGGGCTTTCGGCTTGGTGATCGGATGGCCAAAGCCTTTGTAGACGATCATCGTCACCGGCACAC
>Ga0126383_10000212_pt1 | contig 30182 bp, 29 predicted proteins | sample PanSoiMetPlot_35_FD_96882 | JGI IMG/M metagenome (GOLD analysis project Ga0126383, IMG submission 96882) | Tropical forest soil microbial communities from Panama - MetaG Plot_35 | ecosystem: Environmental > Terrestrial > Soil > Tropical forest > Bulk soil | place: Panama | collected 2016-02-17 | reverse complement strand
TTGTTCGCTAGCTCCAACTGCTTGACAGTGACGCCCGAGATGAAGAACGAGATTGTGCCCGCGCTGGTCATCCCATGGGGGTTCAGCTTGGAGAAGTCATACGTGAATGTAGATCCGGCGCGGGTCGCGGGGCCACCGAACGCAAAGTCCCCGCTGTAGGCGACACCATTGATCATTACTTGCGAGATGCTGGCGGCAGTGAGACTGGCGTTTGTGTTGAACAGAATATCGCCGCCCTGCAGTTTAAAGCTGAAACCGGAATTGGCCTTGAGCGTGACCATCACACCCCCACCCTGCTGCGTTAGGCCAACGGTACCGATGCTGCCGGAGATACGTAGGTTGTTGCTGGTTAAGTTGATCGTATCGGCCGATGCAAAGGGAACTGCAATGGCCACTAAAAGCATCAAGGAAAGAAGGTAGAAACGATTCATTGTCACGCCCCGCCGATGAGATCTCCGAACACCCGATTTCGGAGCGTGCACGTGTATTGCCAACAACCGCTTCTGATTTGAGTTAGAGACACGTTATTTTCATGGCGTTGGAGGTGATTATTGAACGCAGGAGCAGAAGGGAGAGCATTGGGATGCACTGAGTTGCGCAAAACGTTGCGTTATTTTTTCTTGGCTTTATTCCGTAGAGAGAATTGCGTTACCGAGACCCCGGTGGCGGAACATCGCCACACACACTCACTCATTGACCGAACGGTCAGCGCACGACCTGAAACCACGAGGTGATCTTAATCGTCTGTTGCAAGAAGTAACAAGTAAATCTCAAGGCAGGGCGATTCGTCCCGTACTCTGAAAACGGCTGCGGTTGAAGCATTTTCGGCATTGCAGTTGAGACTTGGGATGTGGCAAAGTAACCGGAATCGTCGGCTACCTGTTGCCAATTTCCCCATTGGACTTAGCGGTATCCACTCAATTTCATTCGTACGCCGCATTGCGACAAGCGTGGGCTCTCGAGAGTATTGATATTCCTGTTGTCTGAGGGAGGCGGCCCTACAGCGGACTATGTCTATAATTGCGGTTCTTGAACGAAGATACGACGATGATCAGTGTCTCCAAAGCTCGTAAGCGCGTAATCACCTTCTCTTTGATTACCATTTGCGCTTTGTGGCTTAGTCGGGGTATTGTCCACCGCTCCTTTTTCCTGCCGTACGTCGTCGTGTTCGTCACGCTGATCGCCAGCCAACTTTTCTGGATCGGGCGTGTTCTCGATATTGGGGAGCGCTTCATTCCCGGCAGGCCCCGCCGCGCTTGGCTTGCTATCATCGCCGCAGTTATCTGGGCAATGTTCTTTTTTGCTTATGGCCGTACCCCTCGCCATGTGCCCTACGGCGCTGACCCGAGCTTGGGCAGGTTTCTGATTGATGGGGTCTTTTCGGTGTGGGTGGTCGGGTCGTGGCTAGGCTTCGGCCTAGTAATGTTTTTCTGGGCGGTCCGCCAAGGAGCCCTGGGCGCTAACTCAGTCGTCCGCTATTTGCGTGGTATTGCGATAAGCCATGGTACCGCTCCCGTGCATGACGCCTTCGCGGTGGCCTCGCCCACCCGCAGGCAATTGCTTCGGCAAACGGCACTTGCCGTAAGCGCAACGCCGTTCGTGGCCGCAGCGTACGGGCTTCTCTACAGCCGGCTCGACGTGGAAATTACTCATCGGCGCGTCGCTCTGGCGCGTCTGCCCAAAGCCTTCGAGGGCTTTCGCATCGCCCAGCTCTCTGACATTCACATCAGCCACTTCATGACCACGAACGAGATTCGCCGTTGCGTCACGATGACTAATGGATTGAAACCCGACCTAATCCTGCTAACCGGTGATTACGTCAGCTGGGACTCTGCGGCGCAAGGAGAAGTGGTCGAGGCGCTAGCGGGCCTTCGTGCTTCCTACGGCGTATTTGGCTGCCTCGGAAATCACGAGGCGCTCACGGGAACGGAAGAATCCATCACCCGGTTGTTCGCAGCACAAGGTATCCGCATCTTGCGACAGGAACGAGCGGCTATCCAATTGGAAGGCGAGATGCTTAACCTCATCGGGATCGACGACAGCGAGGAGGACCCTAGAGCGGCCGATCACCTGGTGATACCGGACACCGTTAACATTCTACTGGTCCACAATGTCGGCGTCGCCGATTTTGATCATGCAGTCGAGCTCGGCATTGACTTGACGTTGATGGGACACACTCACGGAGGCCAATTGTCGCTGGAGTTCATCCGCCGGGGCCTTTCCTTCGCTCGACTGGAAACGCCCTACGTCAGCGGATGGTATGAAAGACCTGGCGGCCAACTCTACGTCAATCGCGGTATCGGAACTACGCTCATCCCTATCCGGCTCGGCGCCGCCCGGAGATCACACTGTTTGAATTGACGCGCCCGGTCTAAGAAGGGTGTAAAGGGCCACCTGCTCTTCCGGTCAACGGTGCACAAGGGCCGTCAATCCCGATACGACGCGTCGGGTGACGGCCCGCTCCTCTTCCGCCGCTATCTAACAGTTAGGCAAGTTACACTCACTTACCCTATGAACGTATCTTAGTCTAAGTCCATGCAGCCTCGGTGACTTACCGCACAGCGAACCGTGATAGCGACTGTTGGTTTTCCGACTAGGAAAGGTGTATATCAGGGATCAGCGCCCCGGCTGGGCTCTCTCAGAAACCCAGCCGGAGCTAACCACATCGTAATAGGAGGTACGACATGGCTAAGCAAGTCTGCTGATGCATGTTTTGTCGTTTGCAACAGCATGGTCAAACACGAGCTGGCAGTCGGAGAATGCGAACCGCAGATTCGCAATCTGCTCGTCGGCGATTGTATGAATCGGGAGGAACTGAAAATCGAGAGAGCGGCAGTCGAGCAAGAGCGCATGGGCCTCGCGGCCAAAGACGCGTACCGCAATCTGAACCACAATCTGAACCACTCACGACCGACCCACTCGTTATGAACCTGCCGATGTACGATGTAGAACTCCACTGCCAAGGCGTTCCGCCCAGTGTTCCTCCCGAAGACCTAATTTCGCTCCTTAAGCAAATCGACTTCGCGAACGGCGGCCAAATGAGCATGACTATCGCCGATGGAATGATGGTGTTCTTCGTTCAACCGCCAAGGCCGATCACGGGCTGGGGTGTTCCGCAAGAATCGTAGCCACGGAGAGAGAGGACGAGGCTTCGGCTCCGCTCCGTTCTTATCTGCACAAGCCCTGTTGAAATCCCGCACCGATCCACGCGAAAGGGCCGAGTTTGCAGGGCTTCGGCGGTTGGTGACTACTCCCCAGCAGCCGTTCCGCCTCCGAATCCCCCCACAACGAAAAAAGCGGCTCCTAAAACGTTGCAGGACCCCACGATTTCGAGTCTAAAAATCCGACTGATGGGCCACAATCAGGGAAATCATCCAAGCTGCGAGGGGAACTCCCCCAGAGTTCCCAACCTTGAGTGACGGGGGTTATAGAGGGCCGCCCTCCCTTCGAAAAGAACGGCCCCTTGTGGCGCCCTCAGAAGAAGTGGAATTGTAGTAACCAGAGGATATTCCAGCCAGTAGATGAATAGTTACCTAAAAGTGCAGCGAGTTTGTCGTATATGCGACGCAGCTCCGAGCGCTTGGGAAGCCTATCTGAGATGGATTGAGGGCCGCACCGTGGGGAAGATAGACAGATGCGGCCCTAACGATCCGCTTCGTCCCCAGCACGGGTTGAATAGCGGATCATTTCCAGTTTCGCGAATCGTAGTCCCACCACTGCAATCGTGAAGTAAATTTTCAGTAAACAAAAACGGCCTGAAGTGCGTGTTTGTCTCGCAGGGCCCGCACAACTTCGGTGCCGATTGGCAACAAAGTTGGCAGGTGTAATGAGATCGCTTGGCACCGCCCGCCGCAGATGGTCACCGGCAGGGCTCTGCTGCCCCCGCCTGTCGAGACCGAAACGGAGCCTCAAGGCTGTCACCAATTGCGATTCGAGAGACGACTGGTCACAAAAGTGGGCACAGGATGGCGGCTTAGATCTCGCAAAGTTATGGAATCAGGCTACTTATGATTGCGTCCCATCAGACTTTATATTTGGCGCTCACATCGCAAAGTCAAACGCGCCAAAAGTGGGAAAAATTTCTTGAAAACCCTTCAGCCTAGCAACGGGGACGCTTTGGACGGATGCTCCTATATAGAGCGTATTCGCGCGCGCGTTTGTCTATACGGTGGAAAAGGCAGTAAGCGTCCAATGCGTCCCCAACCCTTTGTTTTCAACAAACCCACTTTTTTCTCCCACTTTTAACTCTCACTCTTGGCCATCTTCGGGCAGGTTTAAGGCAGGTGCGGCATACAAAATGCCATCGAGCACAACGAACTTCTTCAAGTCGAAGGCGAGTGCAGTTACCGGCGTGTCAATGGCCCTAATTAATCGCTTTACTTCTCCACGGTGGAGAAAGCGCCTGTCAACTAACCGCTCGATTACATCGTGGAGCTTGGCTTGGATGTCACATAACTCGGCGCATATCTCAAGCTGCTCTTGGAAGGCATTCTGGTGGGCGCGATGCTGCCTCTCTACCTGCTCTTGGTTCATTGTCCCTCCTCTGGCCGGTCTGACTTGAGACTTAGGCCGATAAAGCTCCGTTTGTCGCCATGCTTCTTGGCGGGTGTGATTCCTGGTCGGGCTGAAAGCTCCTGCGAGAAAGACCGCTGGCTGCCGGCATGTTCTCCAATGCTCTGGCACCAGAGTTGGTAGTCCTGATAACAACTGGTCGAGCTGGCGGTTTCGCGTGGTCCGAGAATGCACCGCTCAGAAAGCCAGAGGCCGAGTCTGTCTTCGGCGTCGAGATAGTCACTGGTTGCCGTCAGTACACTCTCAGGCGGCGCCAGACCTTCCTCCTGCCATGCGAGGCAGCCGTCAATCATCCAACCGAGGATCGCAGACCATTCGGCGCGCAGTTTCTCATAGAGCTGGGGATCGCGTTCGTTCTCTGGAATCGTCACCGAGAATGGAATCAGGTGCATGCGTCTCCTGATTGCCTCATCTACCTGGCGCAGTCGCGGTTTGTTGTTCCCGTTGACTAACAATTTGAATTCGGGAACGTAATCGAAAAAATCCTGTCGCATGAATCTAGCGGTCACTTTATCCCCGCCCGTGACAGACTTGATGAGCGATTCATTCCAGTAACTGTTCTTTGCGGTTTCACGAATCAATGCCAAACGTGCACCCTTGAGAGCTGCGAGGCCGGTGGGATGCTGCTCGTTCTTGCTTTCAGTGAAAGTCTCAAGCGAAGCTTCGCGACAGTAATCGCCAAGGATTCCGGCGAGCGTGCGCGAGAATACGGACTTGCCATTTGCGCCGCTCCCGTAGCAGAAAAACAGCGCACTTTCGACTGTGCTTCCTGTCAAGAAGTATCCGCAGACTTTCTGGATGTAGGGGATCATGCTCGCGTCTTCGAAGATCTGACCGAGGAAATTCAACCACCGCTTCGGCGTCTCGCTGCTCGCACCAGTGCCTGCAATCTTGGTGTAATAGTCCAACGGGTTGTGATCGCACCACTCACCTGTTGTCAACTCGACAGTCCCCGAAAGCGCATTTAGACGCATCGGGGTGCGATCCCACTGGTCATGACGGGCTGCATGTTTGCGGTCGGAACTTGCCATTTTCACAATTCCCGCTACAGTCGAGGCGTGGGCCAATGTTTTCTTAATCGTTTCGTTTGCTCCGGGCAAATCGGAATTCTCGCGGCAGATTGCGCGTGAGAGGTCGAAAACAAGATGGGTGCTTTCTTCCTGCCAAACTGATCCAGTCCATTGCAACCAGCGATTCCATTTCGCCACGTATCTAAACCTGTCTCCGAAGTGCTCCGTGAACTGAGACGCGAGCGCATCTTCGGTAAATGGAACTGGGGCGGGTGAATGTCCCCTGTCGCCGCCAATTGGCGGCAACTGAGCATCTTTTTGATTCTTAGGGAACGGCTTATCGAGTGTGCCGTTCGGCACCTTCGATGTATGTTGCTGATTCTTAACCACTGGCTTCGGTCGAATTGGCTTCGTGGGCTCATCGGTCAATGGTTCCAGTTCCGCCCTAGCGCTTGCCTGTTGAAGCAGGGCGATTTTCTCTTCACGTGTTAGTTCGCTCATTTTTTTCGATCCTTGCCATCGGGCGCCAACTCAAGCCAGTCGAGAATTTTCAGTTCCTCTAACTTTTTCTTGAGTCGTAGTTCGATTTCGTCTGCAGAGAGAGTGTCGCGAAACCTCACGTCCTCCGGACGCTTGAACCCGTTCGGCGGTCTGTCTTTCGGAATTTCGCGGAGAAGTATTCGCACGTTGTGCGAGATGTCTCTTAAGCTGGTACCACGCCGAGACGCGCGCCGCGCCGCCGTTATTAATTCTTTGGCCTCGCAAACGAACTCGGCTTTTTCTTCATCGCCCATGTGCTTGAAATAGCTCCGCGCCAACGCATGATGAAAGCAGCACCGCATCGGCCGCATGTCGTCGCCATCGCGATACCAGTAAAAAACCCCTTTTCCGTCGATTAAGTCTTCTTCAGGCCAGTACGTTCCGAAATCGAAATTGGTGTATTCGTATATTTCTGCGCCCTCCGCTTTGCGGCGACGAGTGCGTAACGGCGGGTTGCTTTCCGTCATAGAAGTTTGTCGTATTCACTTTCAGTTAATTCGCGTGATTCCGAGGCAAGCTGCAGCGAAGCCCAGAGCTGCTCGTTGTCGGGGTCTTTCCTAAGTTCCGTGGAAATCTTCTTCATTAATTTAGTGTCAGTGTGAATCTCGTCTCGCAAGCGAATACGTTCTCTCCGATGGCGCTCTTTCTTTGCCGCCTGCTTCGCGTTCTCGGCCTCTCGCGCTATCCGCTTGGCTTCTATCTGCCGCAAGTTCTCGGGAGTCGGAGATTCGTTCCAAGCGCCCAATTTCATTGCCGCGTGCTTAAAGTCCAGGCCATCACGCTTCATGACGAAGTCGATAACATCACCGCCACGTGCGCCACAGCTCCAACAAATGAAATTGCCGTTACGCAAATTTAGGGACAACGATCTGCTACGAGGGTTTTCGGAATTGTGGAAAACACAGCGAGTAGCGATGTAGCCCTTGCTGTTCTCACGAGCGCGGCCCAGAGCAGAGCCAAATTCCCTCTCGAAAAATGATCGGGCCGATGGGAGAGCATCGCGGTCAAAGTGCGAGATCACTGTTGCACCTCGCCACCAGTGCAGACGATTACCATCCGAGAGCAGTGCGGCTGACCGCAGCGCGACCGTGGACCGTTCTGCAGATGACCGCGAATGGCGATGCGGTCGCCGAGGGGCATTTCAGAAACCAACTTCGCCAAGGGTCCACGAGCAACGCAGGGCAGCCTGTTGCGATATTTCTCGAATGAAGTCTCAACGCTGAACGATGCGACGGTCACTCCATCGTTCGCCTGGCGAACCACGCGATCAACGAGTATTCCGGCAATAGTTACTTCGTTGCGATCTGCGGAGCTGCTCGGCGATTTCACCTTCCAGTCGTGAGCCCGATAGAAGTCGGGTTGAAGTGGTGTTTTGCTATTCACTATGCTCATTGATCCGCCTTTGCAGCAGGCACGAGCGCAGCCTCGAGCAGCGCTTCAAGATCCTGCCGTCGCAGAAAAACCCGTCTTCCAAGCTTCACGTGAGGGATTTTTTTCTTCAGTATCCATGACCTAAGCGTGCACTCGCGAAGGTGCAAAAAACCGGCTCCCTCTCCAACATCCATCAAATCGGTGTTCATTCACCTACCTCATTTTTGGTATTGACTGCTACCGATTAAAATTGTAACCTAGAGTGTGTATGAATTCGAAGGCTCTAGAGGCACAACTCTCAATTTCGCGCTTTCAGCTTCTAGCGCGGACGGACAAAGCGGAGCTTGACGGAGAAGCGATTGTGGGCAGGTATTCGGCGGAACCGCTTGTCGTCACGTCCGCAGCGCGTCTTTGTGAACGGGTCGCAAATCTCCACGACTCTCCAGTTCGGATACTTGAATTCACGCTGCGATATGCGCCCCTCGTCAACACGGTCTCGGCGGGAGCAGACTTCAGATTGGAATTGCGCGATTGGCGCGATTGGCGAACTCGTTTTCGGAATCATTGGGACGCGATAGTGAAATTCAGCCGTCACATGGACCTACAAGAAAAACACCCCTTTGACTTCCCGAGGGGATCGCAACTGTTTTTCTCCAAGCGTGGAAATACTCTTCAACTGGACAATTTGCTCCATTTGATTGACTTGTGTTTCAACACACTGTCATGGGCACAACTTCGCATTTGCGCCGCCCCGGATTGTCCGAACCCTTACTTCGTCACGAATCGCCCGAAGGAAAGATTTTGCAACAGGCTCGAATGCAAAGACTGGAACGACCGTCGCATGAAACGGGAATCTTGGAATCGAAACAAGGATCGATGGATTGCGCAGCAAAAGAAGAAGAGAGGAGGACGTTAACCGATGATCTACAAACGTGGAGCTATTTACTGGTACAAGTTTCAGTTCGAGGGCGAACTTGTACGCGAATCAACGAAACAGGGTAATGACAAAATTGCGCGCAAAATGGAGGCCGCACATCGTACACGCCTGGCCGAAGGGCTTGTTGGCATTCGAGAGCGAAAGCCAGCGCCGACACTCAAGAACTTTCTCGAAGACTCTTTCAAGCCACACGTCGAAGTGACTCACAAAGCCAAACCGGGGACTGTCGAGTACTACTGCGACGGCGTGAAGATGCTCAACAAATCCGATCTCGCTGGTTTGCGTCTCGACCAGATCAACGATGAACGGGCCCAGCAATTCGCGGCTCGATTGAGTCACTTGTCAGCCTCAAGGATCAATTGCGGCCTTCGGACGCTGCGCCGTGCTCTGAATCTTGCTGTGGAGTGGGGAAAGCTGGAAAAGCCTGCGAAAATCTCCCTCGCCAAAGGCGAGCGCATGCGGGATCGCGTGCTTACAGACGCCGAAGTCGAATCTTACCTCGGAGCGTGCCCGCAACCCTGGCGCGACGTCGCCACGATCCTGCGTGGCACCGGTATGCGTCCGGGTGAAGTGTTCGCCTTGCGCTGGCCGAATGTGCTTTTGAATGGCAGCACAGGGCTGATTCAGATCACAGACGGCAAAACAAAGGCAGCCCGCCGGATGCTGCCGATGGTGCCTAAAGTCTATGCAGTTCTGAAAACCAGATGGGAGTCGCAGAACAAGCCTGATGATGGCTGGATCTTCCCTTCCGGCGCCCGCGAGGGCCACTTCAACAAGGACGCCGCGAAGGATCAGCACAAGAAGGCCCTCGATGATTCACGTGTCACACCTTTTGAACCTTATTGCCTTCGCCACACCGCTCTGACGAGGTTGGCTGAATCGGGATGCGATGCCTTCACTCTCGCGCGCATCGCGGGGCACAGTTCAATCACAATCACTCAACGCTATTGCCATCCGCAGGCGGAAGCAGTTGAGAGAGCCTTCGCGAAATTAGGTGGGCACAAAATTGGGCACACTGAAAAAAGTTTGGAAGAGAACAACCCCGAAGTGATTGGTGCGAAAGGGGGGACTCGAACCCCCACGGGTTTCCCCGCCAGATCCTAAGTCTGGTGCGTCTGCCAGTTCCGCCACTTTCGCACGAGCATTAAGCGAATTGTAGCATCGGCTCCTGCGTCCAAAAATCGGCTGCACAACCATCTTCCTCATAGAAAAAGGGCGGCGCAAGCGCCGCCCCTGAGGTACTAGCTCCCAAACTAGTTCACTGTCAGCTTGAACGTTTCGGAGTGCGTCGTGCCACCATTGGACGAAGCTGTTACGTTGACGGTGTACGTGCCCGCTGGCGTGCCGGGAATCGTCTGGTGCCCGCCGTCACCTCCACCGCAACTAGTGATCGCGCCCATAAGGGGTACCAGCAGGAATAGGCCGAACGCTGCGAGCACTTTGCCCGTCCGCTTCCGAGTTCCAATGCCTGCCACTACGAGGCCGATCCCTCCAAACGGTAGCCAGATGCCGAACAACCCGGGCCCCGCGCCGCTCGTGCGTGAAGCAGTTGTCGAAACCTGCAACGAGACGTCCGCCGGGTTCGCCCCGGGCGTCACGCTCGCCGGATTAAACGTACATGTGGATTTCGATGGTAGTCCGCTGCAGCTGAACGTGATTGCTGCATCGAAGCCCGTTGCGCTTGTGATCGTGAAGGTCTCCGATTGCGAGCTACCTGCCGTTACCGTCATGTCCGTCAGCGCAGCGGAAAACGCAAAATCCTCAACCGTAAACGGCATGCCGTTGCTGTTCACGTTGTTGACAGCAACCACCACAGTGCCGGTGGTCGCGCCGGTTGGCACGTTGGCAACGATGGAAGTAGCGCTCCACGTCGTAATCGACGTCGCCGCAGTGCCGTTGAATTTCAGGGTGCTCGTGCCTTGAGTTCCGCCGAAGTTGGTCCCGGTAATCGTTACTGGCGATCCGATAGGCGCAGCGTTGACGTTGAGACCAACGATCTTCGGCGTGTAGGTGAACACTTTTGCATTGCTAGCCACTCCGTTCACAGTGACCACGACGTTTCCCGTTGTGGCGGCAGATGGCGGGTGAACTGCGATCGATGTATCGCTCCAACTGGTCGGCGTTGCTGTGACCGTACCCCCCGCCCCGTCAGAAAATGTGATCGTGCTCGTACCCTGGGTTGCACCGAAATGCTTGCCGCTCAGTGTAACTGTCGTGGTTGTGTCCCCGGACGGCGGCTGAAGGTCGGTGATTTTCGGAGCCATCGAAGCTTGCATCGACGCCAGCGCCATAACTATCCCGGCTCCGGAATCGCGATCCGTGCCAGCTCCCATGATGTCGATTGCAGTGTTGCTCAGGAAGTCGCCGATTTCCGTGTTGGTGAGAGTCAAGTCAGACGACTTGATGAGCCCTGCGATCGCCGCCGCGTGAGGGGCGGCAGCGGAGGTTCCAAAGAACGGGCTGCCGAAACCACCCACACCCGTGACCGACACTCCATCGGCGGCCGTGAACTGCGGTTTTTGTAGGGTCGTGCCGCCGGTCGATGAGAAGTTACCGGGCGTGATTGGCGTTCCGTCCGCCGCAAAGAAGATGTGCCGCGGTCCATCTGAGCTGAAGGGTTCCAGCAGGTTGATCGAACTGAACGGGTTAGGAAACGGCCCGGTTGGGCATATCGCCGGATTGTTGCAAATCGGCTCGAATGCCGGCGTAGCTCCGACCGCATAAGCTCCGCTCGCGCCAGCGTGGCCGACAATTGCTCCCTGGGTGCCGATCGACAGCAGTCCCCCGAATGCGGTGAGATGGAAAAAACGGTTTGCTGCTGAGGTGGCTTTGAAAACGACGACCCGGTCATTAACCTCGCCCGCAGGCACTCCTTCAACTGGATCCTGTGTGCCATTCTGCACCTCGGTCGAAGACGCCACTACCGCGGATCCGGCAGGGTTCAGAATGAAAAGGTCATAGTCGTTTGTTGAACCGCCAAGTGGGTCGGGCCAGTGCAACACCACCGGCACATCAGGACCAGCGAAGAACGTCAATACGTCATACGAAGTCGACCCAAACTTATGCACTTTTCCTGACTTCGGCCCGGTGTGAGAGTTGGTACCTCCATCGACGAAGTCGCCTTCGTAAGTGTCCGAGAATCCCGCGTCCGCACTTCCCTCGTTTCCCGCCGAAGAGAAATAGACAGCGCCGTCCGCAGTCACGTCGTTGACCGCCTGGACCACGACTCCACCGTCCAGCTCGGCCTGCACGGTTGGAGCCTGCCCGTCCTGGAAGGGCGTTTCTACAAAATAGATAACATCGTCCACAATGATGTCGCAGCCCGCAGCGCGTAGATCCAGAATGTTTTGTGCAAAGGTTTCAATGTTGGGATCCACCGTGGCAAAAAACAGATTGGCCTGCGGTGCGATATCGTGAATGATCTCCATCATTGCCGTACCCTCATCGCCATCTCCGGTTTGGCCAGGCAATACGGTGACGCACGGCGGCCCGGCGGGACAACTCGGAGGCAAATCGCCAAGCGTCTGACTCGCTGCCAAGCTCAACGCGCCGTCCGATAGTACGCCGATATTCACACCTGCTCCCGTCACGCTGAAGGTGGCGCACGCCGCATCCACCTGATGCGTGAGATAGCCTTCCGTGGTAACACTTCCTTGGCCGGTGCAAGCGATGCCATTCCCCATGCGCTTCAATTGAGCGGTCACTTGTTCGCGAACCCGAGCCGCGCGCGCGGCGAAGTCTGACGAAACTGGTCGTCCATTCGAGAGCGCATTCAGCTTATTGCGGGAGATCGTTCCCACCGTCATTGCCTGCTGCCTCGGCGAAATAAAGACAACATCAGGCGAGGCCGCAATGGTTTCTAACTTGCCCGGCGGCACCAATGCGCGAAGCATGTGTAGCGGCGGCTGCGCGCTGACGATTCGGCCGCCGAAAGAGCGGATCGTCTGCAGCAGATCTGCACTCACCTTCGCCTTGATATCGACGAGAAGGTCATTTTGATCATCGATTTCCATGTTGCTGCGCAGCACCGGGATTCCCGGAGCTGCCGGCTGCCCTTGTAGCATTCTCGAGGTGTAAATCAGATGGGAGCTGATCTTTTGCTGAACGTTCGTGCGTGTCTGCTTGTCTAGCTCCAGAGCATCAATCTGCTGGATCGCGGAATCACTGAGTCCACCGGACATTCGTGCGGGCGAACCCGCCTCGGGCGGCAAAACCGGCTGGAATCTATGGATCCTGACAAGAGCGCCAGTTTCATCTGTCACGGTTTGAGCTGAAGTTCCTATAGCGAAGGTGACAATCGCAAGAAGCATTAGTGCCGTTAAGGTCGAACGATGCACTTTCATATCTCATCTCCCCCTTGGATACACATGCAGCGGCTGAATTTCTGTCGTGTTATACGCAGTGAGTTTCCGAATGCTCACCTCACAGAAGGCAAACTTGCGCGCCCTTTTCTGAAAAGGATCCGGTGTACAGACAGGGGAAGGTCAAGCCAGGAAAAACAAGTACATACAATTTTGAGGACACTTGTAAAGCGACTTTGCACGTGCTGAAGTCCATTAACACTGCCTCAAAGGCACAACTGACGTGGGATTCGCCTCATAATACGGACGAACTCCGCAGGTAGCAACGGGAATTACACACAGTGTTATCTTCAAAGCAATTGCAGTTCAGGTTTTCCAAGAAACGCCTTCGCTTGATTCATCACATTTTTTCTGTGCAGGTATCACTGATACCTCCAACCGAACTCGAGATAATTTCCGTGTTGGGGCGACAGGATTAGTGTTGCTATTTCCTTAACGATCATGCCTAGTCGCCTTCGCCCTTTGACAATCAGGGCACCTTGACAAGAGAAACTTGCTAATTTCTTATTTCGTAAAGCTTTAGCTATAAGCCCTTGCCGCAGAAGATTTTGTCGAAAATAGCAAACCTAAGTGGTTGAGCCTGAAAGGACCTGGGAGGGATGGGTTTGCGGGGTACTATTCGGTTAATACCTTCTATCGAACTCGGATGAATCATCCGAGAAATTTCTCGGCCTTCTCGATCAGGTCCGCCGTTCCTTGGTAGGGATCGCCCGCGCTATCGAATTCCATCGAGCAATAGCCGCGATAGTGGTGCTCTCTCATAAAGCCGAACGTTTTCGCCAGGTCGACGTGGACGGATTTGCCATTGTCGGATGCCTCGTACTCCTTCACATGGCAAATGTTGTAGGCATGCCCGAACATCGCGTTTACTCCGCAGTAAGCGTATTCCTCGTCATTGGCCGTCAGGCTGTTCGCAAAATCTGGCAGCGCATGTAGCCACGGACTATCCACCTGCTCGATCATCTTGATCAGCAGAAACGGATCCTCACTGACAGGGTTGTCATTCTCCAGATTGATAACAACATTCTTCGTCGACGCATATTCGACAACGCGTTTCAATCTTTCCACGCCGACACTTGGATCGGGCTTCGAATTCGTGGGAGGCGGAAGGTTCGTCCGGATACTCGAAGACCCGATAGCAGCAGCCACGTCGATCCATTGTTTGCTGAACGCTACCGCCGCATCACGTTCCTTTGAATCCTCCCCAAAAGGGCTGTGCTCGCCATCCACAGCCATGTTGACCACAGCGCCGTGAGCCGCTTCGACCGCTGCACGCATCTCCGCAAGGTATTTCGGATCCGTGGAAGGAAAGTGTCCAGACCACAGCTCCACCTTATTGACCTTAAATCGCGCAACGACGTGTGCAGCGAAATCCTTGAGTGCGATCTTTTGCACCGAAGAGGCAGCATTCGCCGGATCGACAATGAAGTCGCGGAACGGATAAGAAGCGACCGCAATCCGCTCGCGCGCCTGAGTCGGAAACTCCAGGTTCGGGCTGGAGTTCGCACCCTTCGCCCATGCAGGCCGCAGCCCGGCAAATGCGGCCATTGTCGCCGACGTGGCAAGAAATCTGCGTCGCGTAATCATGATCGCTATCCTCTGGAAACGCGCCAGTCTAGCAGGTTGCGGCCACGACGGATGACAAATCGTCCTCCACGAAAGCACGCGGCTTCTCATTCTGGTAACTTAGCTGGGGCACAAAGCATCTCATCTACCCAATGACAAGCAAACGGCGGGTCGTAATTACCGGAATGGGCGCGGTCAGCCCCAACGGCATCGGACGCCACGCATTCTCAGAAGCTATTCTGGCCGGACGTAGCGGCGTGCGTCGCATCTCGCGCTTCGACGCCAGTCAACTCTCCGTGCAGATCGCCGGCGAAATTCCCGACTTCGACGAGTTGGCGTGGATCGACAAGAAAGAGCGCCGCCAGGTCTCGCGCGTGTTGCCATTGGCGATCGCGGCCGCCAGCGAAGCGTTTGCCGATTCCGGCATCGATCCGGCCAAGCTCTCGATTGACGAACTCCGCAGGTTTGGCGTGATCGTCGGTTCTGGTGGAGGCTCTCAGGACTTTACCGAGCAGCAATACGATCTCTTCTTTCACGACAAGCAGCGCCTTATGAGCGTTCACTGTGTACCGACAACGGTCATGGGAACGCTCTCGAGTGACTTGAGCATCCGATTTGGCCTGCGCGGACCGAGCCACGTGGTCACGACCGGTTGCACGTCTTCGACTGATGCGCTTGCGTACGCCATGCGGCAGATCCAGTTCGGACGTGCCGACTGCGTGCTCAGTGGCGGAGCGGATTCCCCCATCGCGCTCGGCATCGTCAAGGGCTTCATCCTCATGAAGATCATGACCAGTTCCTGGAACGACCAGCCGGAAAAGGCCTCGCGGCCGTTCTCTGTCGATCGCGATGGCTTTGTGCTGGCTGAGGGTTCATGGATGTTCGTGCTTGAAGAACTCGAGCACGCAACGGCAAGAGGCGCCCGACCGCTCGCGGAGATCATCGGCTACGGTTCCACCTGCGAGGCGTTTCATCGTGTCCGTCTGCAGGAGTGCGGAGAAGAGCCCGCGCGCGCGATCGGCCTGGCGATGCAGGAAGCAGGCGTCGCTCCGTTGGATATTCAATATGTAAACCTCCATGGAACCTCGACTCAACTCAACGACCGCATCGAGACTCGCGCCCTCAAGTTAGTTCTGGGAGACGAGCGCGCACACCGGGTTCCCATGTCAGCCCTGAAGTCGCAGATCGGACACCCGCAGGGAGCCTGCGGAGCAGCTGGAGTAGCCGCGACCATTATCGCCATGCATTCGGGACAACTTCCGCCCACGCTGAATTTGCTGAATCCCGATCCTAACTGCGACCTGGACTATGTCCCACAGCCCGGCCGCAATGCCAATATTGAGCATGCAGTCGCAAATTGCATTGCCTTCGGCAGCAAGAACTCGGCCCTGGTTCTGCGCCGCGCGAGCTAACTGATTCGGCCTGGCGTTGCTTCTACAACATGCTGGTTTGACTTCGCCACTCTAAGCGCCCTACCATGACGAGTCCCCCTAGTCTGCCCCAACGATGATTGGCGAAACCGTTTCCCACTATCGCATTCTGAAAAAACTCGGCGGCGGCGGCATGGGAGTCGTGTATGAGGCTGAGGATCTCAAACTCGGCCGGCATGTTGCCCTGAAGTTCCTGCCCCCAGAACTCACCCGTGATCCGCTGGCGCTCGAGCGCTTTCAGAGAGAAGCGCGCGCCGCATCAGCCTTGAATCATCCGCACATCTGCACGATCTACGAGATCGACGAGCACAGCGGCCAACCCTTCCTGAGCATGGAATATCTCGAAGGGGAGACGCTTAAGCATGCGATTGGCGGCCGACCGATGGAAATAGACCGTGTCCTATCCATCGCGGTTCAGATTGCCGACGGCCTGGATGCGGCTCACGCCAAGGGCATTGTGCATCGCGACATCAAGCCCGCCAACATATTCATCACCAACCGCGACCAGGTGAAGATTCTGGATTTCGGACTGGCCAAGCAGGCCTCGCTTGCGAGCAGCGGCGAATCTACTCCAACGCTGTCGCACGAACACCTGACCAGCCCCGGCAGCAGCCTTGGAACCGTCGCCTACATGTCTCCGGAGCAGGCGCGCGGCAAGGATCTCGACGCACGTACCGACCTGTTTTCGTTCGGCACCGTTATCTACGAAATGGTGACTGGATTCCTCCCATTCCGTGGCGAAGGTACAGCCGAGATCTTCGACAGCCTGCTAAACAAGGCCCCAACGCTTGCCGTGCGCTTAAACCCCGCTACACCACCGGAACTGGAACGGATCATCGACAAAGCCCTGGAGAAGGATCGCGACGTGCGGTACCAGCACGCCTCGGAGATGCGCGCAGATATCAAGCGGTTGATGCGCGATACCGAGTCAGGACGTGTTTCATCGGCAGTCGCAGCCGCGAAAACAGGCGTAGCTCCCTGGAAATGGGCCGTGCCCGCGCTGATCTTGATTCTGGCAGTTGCTGCGGGCATTTACTTCTATCCCAAACCGCACGACCAACATGCGGAGGGACACACTTCTTCCACTCCGTCAGCGAGCCAATCGGATGTCCACCGAGTCGCGGTGCTTCCCTTTCGGTCATTGTCGCCAGCATCCGAAGACGAAGCATGGGGCATTGGCATGACCGATGCCATCATCACACGCTTGGCAACGCTGCAGAATCTTGCGGTGCGGCCGACGAGTTCAGTTCTTAAATACGTGAAGTCGCCTGCCGAACCGGCGCAGGCCGCGAAAGAATTGCAAGTCGACTCGGTGCTCGATGGAACCTATCAGCGAGTTGGGCCCGTGGTGCGGGTTTCCGTCCAACTCATCGACCGGCAGAGCCAAACTGCACAATGGGCGGAACACTACGATCTCCGCACGAGTGACATGCTCAAGTTTCAGGACGAGGTCGCTAAAAAAGTAGTTGATGGACTCAAGGTTCAGGTGACTGGAAATGAGCAACAAACTCTGGAGGCGCCGCTTACGTCTTCTCCGCAGGCCTATAACCTCTACCTGCAGGCGCGCTTTCACCTGAACGACTACTACATGCGCACACAAACGGATAGCCTGAATCAGAGCCAACAATTGGCTTTGGAGGCAGTGGACAAAGATCCGAATTTCTCGGAAGGATACTCGCTGCTTTCGCAGATCTACATGATGGAGGCAGCGAACATTGCAACGAACGCCGCTGAGAATCTGGACGCCTCAGAGAAGGCGGCGCGGCAGGCCATAGCCCTTAAACCAAACTCGCCCGACGCTCTGATGGCTCTCGGAGGTACGCTCACAGAGAAAGGCCGGAATCTGGAGGCGTTGAAGATCCTTCGTCAAGCCGCCGGCATGGTGCCGAACTCGGAGCATGTTTGGGATCTGCTCGGCTACCTGTATCACTACACCGGCCTGCTCGATCTGGCCGAGGAAGCCTATGACAAGAGCATCGACTTAAACCCTACTACGACGCGCATTCACTGGATGCACGCCCGCATGCACTTGTATCAGGGACGGCCGGAGGAATCGATCGAAGAGATGCAGCGGATTCTCAAGGCGAATCCGAATCAATTCAAAGCAATGGCGTACCTCGGGGAATTCCTGTACTACGACGGCAAGATGGATGAGGCAGACAAGGTCGCAACCCGAGCCGTCGAACTTTCAAAAGGCAGCGGAGACGAGGCTCCGCCAGTATTAGCAGCATTTGTCTATGCAGCGAAAGGGCAACGCGAACGAATCGATCCAGCTGTGTTTTCCTATCGAGCCGAAAGCTACATCGATGGCGACGGAGCTTACTGGCTAGGCGGAGTGTATGCGTTGTTGGGAGAGAAGAAGCCCGCGATGATATGGTTTCGCCGGGCAGTCGCGCTTGGGAATCACAACTATCCGTGGTTTCAGCGAGACAAGAATTATGCCAACGTGCGGAATGACCCTGAGTATCAAAAAGTTATGGATGAAGTTCGCGGGCGTTTGCAGGAATATCGCGGGGCCGTGGGCGCCGAATAAGCAATTCGCGCCAGCTCATTGTTTGAACTCACTTCTGTGTTTGCGAAGCCTCCAATCCGGTGAGATCATCTAGAACATTACCAGTTCCTCCGGCTTCATACTTTCGATCCCATTTCTGATTCGTGACTAAGGAAGCGTGTCGTCAACGTTTCTCGAAGTAGATAACCCGAGGCCAACGAGCGTGGGGCAACCTACCTGCTAGCTTCGAGCCTCGAAGTGGAAGTTGGACGGGAACTGGCAGTGTCTTCATGTCTCGAGTGACACCAATCTCGAATCGTCCGTCGATTGGTCACAACGGCGGTTCCCTACCACCGCATTCGGGTGGTGGAGGTGACGGCCGCGGAGGCCGCGGCAGTGGCGACAGCATGCCGAATTACGGCGAGCGCCTGCGCCGTGCGCGGCTCGGCCTAGCCGTGGCGATCATCCCGATCTTGATGCTGTTCCTCTCCTTTACTGTCGCTTACCTGGTGTGGCGCGGTTTCCTGAATTTCGATCTCGGTAATCCAACTTATGTGCGAACGTGGCTTCCGGTTCGGCTTCCCTGGACATTGTTGCTGACGAACACCGCGATACTCATCGTCAGCAGCCTTACGATCGAACTTGCGCGGCGAGACATCACTCGGCAGGCTGCGCTCGCCCCTGTTCGGTCGATTCCTGGTGTCTCGCTGGGGGAAGAACGCAACTTACCGTGGCTCGGCATCACAACCGTGCTCGGACTCCTTTTCCTGGCCGGGCAATGCGACGTGTGGATGCAATTGTCTGAGCGGGGGTTCCACTTTACCGGAGGTCCGGGCGCTTCCAGCGTTTCCTTCGTTTACTTCCTGACCGGAATGCACGGGCTTCATCTCGCGGGCGGCACGTTGGCATTGCTGTTCTCCGATCTGGCTGCCATCTTGAACCGCCCCATTGAGACCCGCCGTATCGTGGTAGACGTTACGGCCTGGTACTGGCACTTCATGACTGGATTGTGGATCTACATCCTGATCCTGTTCTCGTTCGCGGCGAGATGAATACGGTGCTTCCCCGCCTCGCCTCCACGGCACGCTCCTCGTATAATAGAAAGATTCGCTAAGGCTTCTGAAGCTCGCTATAGAGGCCGTTCTGGTCTCGACCAGGAAGCCTGCGGCCCAAGGGGAAGATGTCGACGGAGAGCATTGTTGTTCGCGGGGCCCGGGTTCACAACCTCAAGAACATCGACTTTGAAATACCTCATAACACGCTGACCGTGGTCACGGGAGTGTCGGGATCTGGCAAGTCGTCGCTTGCCTTCGACACGGTATACGCCGAGGGTCAGCGGCGATATGTCGAGTCGCTCTCGGCGTATGCGCGGCAATTTCTGGAGCGGATCGAAAAACCCGACGCCGACCTGATCGACGGCATTGCCCCCGCAGTAGCGATCAAGCAGAAGAACTCGACGCGCAACCCACGCTCGACCGTCGCCACTGCGACCGAGATCTACGACTACCTGCGCCTGCTGTTTGCCCGCGTCGGCCGCACTTATTGTTTGCTGTGCGGGCAGGAGGTCAAGCGCGACACGGTAGACGAAGTTGCGGAGCGAGTGCTCGCTCTTGCGGAAGGCACACGATTGAATGTGCTGTTTCCGGTGTCGCCGATTGCGGCACCACCATCAGCCGAGACTGGACGAAAGAAATCGCGCACCAAGAAAAGCGGCCCGGAAGCGGAAAGCCGGTTGCCATCGGATGCAGTCAAAGCTCGTCTCTCGGATCTGCGTAAGCGTGGTTTCAATCGCCTATTCCAAACCGGACAAATCTTCGAGTTTTCAACACCCGAGTCGCTCATCGACATCGATTTCTCCAAGCCCGTGTTCGCACTCCTGGACAGGATCGTGGTTTCGGCAGACGCGCGCTCTCGAATCGTGGACGCCACCGAGATCGGCTATCGCGAATCCGGTGAGGTGATTTTCGAGACTCTTCCGCGAGAAGGCGAAGAGTCGCAGCGGCTTCGGTTCTCGCAGCGATTCGAATGCAAGCACGACGGAACACGTTATGAAGACCCCGAGCCTCGGTTATTTTCGTTCAACAATCCCTATGGAGCGTGCCCGCGCTGCCAGGGCTTCGGAAATACGATCGACTTCGATCTCGACCTGGTCATTCCGGACAAGTCGAAGACTCTGAACGAAGGCGCAATTGAGCCATGGACGAAGCCGAAGTACAAGCCGCTCTTTACGGAGTTGAAGCGCTATGCGCGGCAGGCGGAGATCCCCATGGATGTGCCGTGGTACGAGCTCGATCCTGAGCACCAGAAAGTGATCGTTGACGGCGAGGGGCGGTTCCCGGGCGTTCGCGGATTTTTTCAGCACCTTGAACGCAAGAAGTACAAGTTGCATGTCCGAGTCTTTCTAAGCCGATACCGTGGATATTCGCTGTGCTCCACCTGTTCGGGTACGCGCCTGCGGCGGGAGGCACGCCAGGTCAAGATCGAGGGCAAGGACATTTGCCAGGTATGCAGTATGACGGTGGAGGAGGCAGCCCAATTCTTTGAACGATTGACGCTGACTGCCCAACAAGCGGCAATAGCCGAAAAGTTGCTCGAGGAAATCAGGGAGCGCCTTCGATTCCTGAATGAAGTTGGGTTGGAATATCTGACCCTGGACCGTCTGGCCTCGACGCTTTCGGGTGGCGAAGCGCAACGTATTCAGCTCGCAACATCGCTCGGCTCGCGGCTCGTAGGCACGTTGTACGTTCTCGACGAACCCTCGATCGGTTTGCACAGCCGCGACACATACCGCTTGATCAAAATCCTGCATGATCTGCGTGATCTCGGAAACACCATTCTCGTGGTCGAGCACGATCCCGACATCATGCGCGCCGCCGACCGTATTCTAGATCTCGGTCCGGGCGCGGGCGAAAACGGCGGTAAAGTCGTAGGAGCCGGCACATACGAGGAGATCAAGAAGCTTCCGCACTCACTTACCGGGCGCTATCTGGCGGATGAACTACACATTCAGCTTCCAGCATCGCGCCGGAAGCCGGGGACGCAGAAAATCCGGATCAGCGGGGCGCGTGCCCACAACCTGAAGCGCATCGATCTGGAAATCCCGTTGAACATGCTGGTCGCGATTACTGGCGTTTCCGGCTCGGGAAAATCGACTCTGTTGCACGACGTGCTCTATCAGGCGCTGGCCATGGCAAAGAAACAGGCGAACGGCGTCCAGCCTGGTGCGATTACATGGGATGAAGTTGATGGCGATCAATACATCGATGAGGTTGTTCTGGTTGACCAGTCCCCCATTGGGCGCACTCCGCGCTCGAATCCGGTGACCTACATCAAAGCGTTCGATGTGATCCGGGACCTGTTTGCTTCCCTGCCGGAGGCACAAAAACGCTGCTTCTCAGCGGGACACTTCTCCTTCAACGTACCCGGAGGCCGCTGTGAAAATTGCCAAGGTGATGGCACGGTCACAGTCGAGATGCAGTTCCTCGCCGACGTCGAATTGATCTGCGACGAGTGCAAAGGAACGCGCTACAAGCCACAAGTGCTCGAGGTCCGATACAAGGGAAAGAACATCAATGAGGTTCTGAATCTTACGGTCCGTGAGGCACTCAAGTTTTTTGCTGATGTCCCCCGGTTGACCGAGAAACTGCGAGTGCTAGATGAAGTTGGATTGGGATACTTGCGGTTGGGCCAGTCGGCGACGACGCTCTCCGGCGGTGAGGCGCAGCGCATGAAGCTAGCGGCACATCTTCAGCCCGCCGCGCGCGAGGTCCAACGGCGGTCAGAGGGCGAGGCGCCCCGACGCAAACGACACACACTGTATATCTTTGATGAACCTACGACCGGGCTGCATTTCGATGACGTAAGCAAACTACTGTCGGCTTTCCGCCGTCTGATAGAAGCAGGAGGCTCGATTGTCGTGATCGAGCACAACCTGGAAGTCATCAAGACCGCGGACTGGATCATCGATCTGGGTCCTGAGGGTGGTGACCGCGGTGGAAAGATAGTCGGAGAAGGGCCGCCGGAAGAGATCACAAAGATCGAGAGTTCCTACACCGGCCACTACTTGGCGCGTGTGTTGAATGGAAACGGCAACAAATAAAGCTTGGGAGCTGGCGCGGTGCTTCGGTCTTGGCACGGCGCTGCTTGTCTTGGCGCTCGGCTCCGCACTGGCCCAGACGGGCAATCTCGAGACTCACACCACTATCCGGCGCCATCGGGTCGCCGTGCCAGATCAGCCGGCGGAGATTACCGAGGCAGAAAACGCTATTCAGACAAATGACTTTGCGGGGGCCGAGGCGCTGCTCAAAAAAGCGCTCGAGAAAGATCCGAAAAATTACCAGGCATGGTTTGATCTCGGATTTGTCGAGAATAGGCTGGGCCGAACCACAGACTCGATCCATGCCTACAGGCAGGCGGTGGCGGCGAAGCCGGACGTCTTCGAGTCGAACTTAAATCTTGGACTCATGCTGGCGCGCCAAAACAGCCCCGAGGCAGAGCAATTCCTTCGCACCGCCGCGACGCTGAAGCCAACCGATCACGTGGAGGAAGGACAAGCGCGAGCATGGTTGTCGTTGGGGCGCGTCATCGAGGGGCGCAATCCCGCGGGAGCGCTAGATGCGTATCAAAAAGCCGCGGCCCTAACGCCAAAAGACCCCGAGCCGCATTTATCGGCAGGCCTGCTTCGCGAACGAAGAAAGGACTTCTCCGGAGCCGAGGCGGACTACAAGCAAGTGCTGGCGCTGGCTCCGCAATCGAGCGATGCCGTGATCGGGCTCACGAATCTCTATATGAAGTCAGGCCGAGTAGCCGAGGCGGAGCCCCTACTGCGGCAATTGGTGGGGCAACGCCCGGATGATGCCGATCTCCACGTGCAATTGGGGCGCGTGCTGGCCGCGCAACAGAAGAACGACGATGCGATCGCAGAGTTTGAGACGGCTTTGAAACTGGTTCCGAATGATGAGGACGCGCAGCGCGAACTGGCTGATCTCTATGGGAGTTCAGGGAAACAGGACAAGGCGGAAACTGCGTTCCGGACTCTGCTTCAGAAAAACCCGAAGGACGCAGCCTTGCACCGTGGGCTTGGCCAGGCATTGCTGCGACAGAAGAAATTCCCGGATGCGCAACAAGAGTTCCTGACGGCGGTCCAGCTCAAAAGCGACTGGCCGGACGTGTATGTCGACCTTGCAGTGGCGGCCAGCGAGAACCAGAATTACCCACTTACCATCAAGGCATTAGACCAGCGCGCCAAGTTCCAACCAGAAATGCCGGCACTTTGCTATTTTTTCCGGGCATCGGCATATGATCACTTGCGCGCGTTCAAAGAGGCTGCAACCGATTATCATCTCTTCCTCGAAGGGGCTAATGGGAAGTATCCTGATCAGGAGTGGCAGGCTCGCCACCGCCTGATCGCCATCGAACCGAAGAAACGTTAATTGCTATGCGCCCGCTTGCTTTTTGGTTGATCCCTGCCTTGCTTGTTCTTTCCTTTGCCGCCGTGGCGCAAAGCCTCGACGACTTGAAAGCGCGCGCGGACAAAGCTCGCCCGGAAGATCAGATCGGGATATGCCTTCAGATCGCCAAACAAGACCTTGCGCGCGCTGACAAACTGTTCACAGATGGGGACGCCGAGCAAGCACACGCTGCCGTGCGAGAGATCGTCACTTACTCTGAAAAGGCACGCGACGCGGCTTTGCAGACAAAAAAACACCAGAAAGATGTCGAAATTTCAGTGCGGAAGCTGTCCGAGAAGCTGCGGGACATCAAACGTACTTTGGCATTCGAAGACCAGCCTGCAGTCGAAAAGGCGATTCAGGAATTGGAAAGCATCCGTACCGCATTGCTGAAAGAGATGTTCAGCAAGGAGAAGAAGAAATGAGGAGCCGGTTTGCGATTGCATTGGGGCTGGCACTGTTGCTTGCGGGGACGATCCATGCTCAGCGAAAACATGATCCGCTGAATGATTTGGAAATCGATCAATTGCGCGATGCGATGCTCGATCCTGACCAGCGGCTGAAGCTCTACGTGAAGTTTACGCGCGACCGCATGACCAAGCTCGAGCAAATGCGAAGCGATCCCAAGGTGAAAGACAGGCCTGCGCAGACGCATGACATGCTAGAGGATTTTCTGGCTGTCTACGACGAACTGAACGACAACATAGACATGTATGTTGGCCGGAAAGACGACATTCGCAAGGTGCTCAAGACCGTGATCGAAGCCGATACTGAGTTCCAATCGAAGTTGCGGGCGATCAAGGATTCCGCCGTTGGGGATGCCGGCGAGGTGCGCCAGTACGAGTTTTTGCTCACCAATGCGATCGAAACCGTCGACACCAGCGCCGACGATCACCGCAAGACGGTGAGTGAAGTCGAAGAGTACATGAAACGCAAGAAGAAAGCAGACAAATAGCGGTGACTCCCTCAGCGTTGTAGTCTTGTACAGCTTCTCAGATCTGCCGGCTCATGAATCGAAATCAACAACCTGCCGTCACATTCTTCGCGATAGGACTGATAGGCCTGGGTGTTCTTGCTCTGATCTACCGTGATTTTGCGCTGGTCTGGCAACCGGTTCCTGCGTGGGTTCCGGGCCGCATTGTTCTCGCCTACTGCGCGGGTCTCATCATGCTGCTGGGCGGGATTGGGCTGCTGTTCGAAGCGACTGCAGCATGGTCGGTTCGCGTCCTGCTGCCGTATCTGACCATTTGGTTCTTGCTGAAAGTGCCGGCAATTGTGGTGGCGCCACGGGTCGAAGCCGTGTGGCTGGGCCTGGGTGAGCTTGCGGTGCTGCTGTCTGGGGGCTATGTTCTGTTCGCCAAGTTATCTCAAGTGCGAGAGGGGTCGCCATTGGCCCGGTTGACATCCTCGCGAACCATCCGAGCAGCCCAAAAAGTGTTTGCGATTTCTCTGATACCGATCGGACTCTCTCACATCGTCTATGTAAAGGAAGCCGCTGAACTGGTGCCGCCGTGGCTTCTTTTTCGGCCGGCATGGGCATACCTCACGGGCGTTGGACAAATGGCATGCGGGCTGGGTGTGCTGTTTTCCGTATTTCCGAAGCTGGCGGCCACGATCGAAGCGGGCATGATCGGTATCTTCACCGCTCTAGTGTGGGCCCCAGCTGTTGCGGCCGCCCCAAGAACGCGGCTACCCTGGACGGCATTTTTCATTTCGTGGGTAATCGGGTCCGCAGCCTGGTTGGTGGCTCAGAGCATTGAACTGAAGGGGCAAGCTTCGCTCAAGAGTTCAGGCGCGTCCGAGTCGAGATAATCAAGTCACCAATGTTAGCGTTCACTTCCCCATTTCCGGATTCTCACTAAAGGCAATCTGCAATTGCGAACACTATGAGCATTGAATGCATTCGTATCGCCCATCAGTTGGCTTCCACCATCGACGGTGAGGCGTGGTATGGAGACTCGTTACGGCAGGTTCTTAAGGACGTAGCCGCAAAAGAGGCGCTAGCTCATCCTATTCCGAATGCTCACTCGATCTGGGAATTAGTTCTTCACGTGGAGGCTTGGGTCAAATTTGCTTTGGGCGCGGTAAATGGGACGCCTATCCCTCCCTGGCCAGCCATGCCTGTGGAACTGGATTGGCCCGCAGTGACCGATAGCAATGAGGGCGCGTGGAAACAGACTGTAGACTCATTCTTCTCGAGTCATTCGAAATTGGTCGAAACCATCAAATCCAGCGCTGACGAGCGGCTCGAAACCACGGTTCCCGGCAGGACCTACAACTTCTACCGGCTGTTCCAGAGCACGACCCAGCACGCGGTCTATCACGCCGGCCAAATTGCACTGTTGAAGAAAATGCTTCTGAGCGATTCGCACAAGTGATGGACCTCAGCAAGGCATCCGTTCATCGAAGAGTGCTATGCAGCTTTTCTCTTTCTGGACTCACTCTTCACGCCCGCTTTCGTTCTTTCTGCCGGCGTGCAGCCAAGTTTTTGACCCGGTCTGGTTTGATCTCGAGTATCTCGATCATCTGTTTCTCGAGGTGACGCGAAGGAACGACCTCGCCGCAGATGATCTTGTCGATCATGACTTCGCTGACACCCAGCTTTTTTCCCAATTCCGCTGGAGAAAGGTTTTTGTCTCGCATCACGCGACGAATGGCCGCTGAAAGTTCCACCTGATCTCGCATATCTTTCTCCGATGCAGGTTCGATGCCAGGTCGTAACGAGAGTTTGTTCAACGAGGGGGTTGGTTCGCCCCGCTTTCGCCCATTTTCGACCGTTCTGGTTCGTCACTGATGCAATCCGGATAAAAAGCATAGGCCGATGGGATTAATCAGTGACCCCATTTTCTTACTATTCGCGTTTTCGGCTGCGAACGTAAGTGAGAGCCTGTTTCAGGTCGGCGGCGAGGTTCTCGTCTTGCGTAGCGATATGAATTGGCTTGCGTTGCCCATGCTCGGTTCCCAGCCACTTGGTGAGTTCTTCCGGATCTGCGTGCACAAACCGTCCCTCTTCCATGACCGGCATTCCCTCACTGTGCCAGCGCTTCGCGACGGATGGAGACTGGCCAAGGAATTCGGCAATGGCCTTCCAGCCTTTCAGCATCTGAAATGTATCGTGCGCTGCCAGTGACCGTTTCTTCGCCATGAATAGGTTTTGTTAGATGACATAATGGCGTCGCATACTGCCTCACGAATCGGAAAAGTCGAAGCGCAGACGGCAGCTTTGAGTACTGTGAAGCACGGCGAATGTGAAGACGATCAGGCTTGGGATCTGGCAGTTCGCTTCTGAAGTCGCGTCGCCATGAGCTTTTTATCAACCCAATGCGACAACATAACGCGAGTTGTAGGCTCCATATCCACGAACTGCACACCAACCCGGCCTCGCACGTCGCTCCATACAATCTCTCCGGAGGTGGCGATCATCTCAGCCCGATCGGGGAGAGCGAACTTAAGACTCAGGGTCTTCAGGGTAGCGGGGACTTGCTGGGTCGACAGGGCTACTCCTCCGGAACCGATTTCCGTGATGGAAGCAGATATCTTCTTGTTGTCCGGCAGTTGGAGCATGACAGGAACCGAAACACGAATACGTGCCGACTCGCGCTTAATTCTTCGGTTCATCAAGGTATGGAGCGCACGTAGCGAGTGTCGCAGGCGGTCCGACGAAAGCGGTTTGTACATTACCAGATGTGTTCCGGTACCGAAAGCCGTGGCAAGCGCAGTTTGAGCATCGGTGACCACGATTTTCAAACTGTTCTTGCAGAGCTCCACTGTGCCCAGGCTCTCAAGGATCAGTATCGCTCCAGCGCGATCCTCGTCGTCAATGACGACAGCCTCAAAGCGCTGCTCTTTCAGTCTCTTCAGAGCATGTTGGGGATCAGAACAGGGTTCGACGTCGACCAAGAATTCCTTAAGACCACGAGTCAGGAACTGGACTGTGGCACTGTCGCGGGAGAGGACCAACGAGCGCAGTGGCATGATCAGTCCCGTTTATAAACCTAGCAATATATCGGGGAAAGTTACGAAGGGCAGATCACGCGCATGGTTCAGATTCCTGCCGCGTCGCGGGTACCTGATGTACTCCTGCGTCTCTGCACCGGTTACCGATGTTAGTTGTGCAGGCCGAGCTAACCTTCCCCTGCTATCAGGCAGCCTGAATATATAGTCAGGAAGTCTTGGCTTTTCTTCCGACGAGCAGATTCCGCAAGTGATTGAAAATATGGTGGAGCTAGTCGGGATCGAACCGACGACCTCATCGTTGCGAATTCTGCACCCTGTCTCAGGCGACGAGACACTGAAGAAGCCCAAATAGGATGGAGAGGCAGTGTTCATGCGGGTCTTCGCATTGTCCGCTGCCCTTCGATTATTCCTGAGCGACAGGGCCCGACACCCTTCGATATGGGCAGGGATCAGAGGGTTACGACACAAGTAACGACACAAAATCTTGTGTCGTTGCGATTGCCAGGGTCGCCGATTGTCCAAGGGGTACCCCACCCACCCCGCTCAGCATGCACATGCTCGGTCGCGTTCAGAAAAAAATTTAACAACAGAATTGGGGCGCGCCGTTGTTGGGCCTCACATCGTCATCTATTCCGTTCGAGCGAGCGAGAAGTTGAGCCCAGCGCATCCATGTGGGACGGGCTGCGGCGCACACTGCACACCTGGCGAGAGCCTGACTTGGGGTCGCGGAACGCGAGGGGGCAAGGAATGAGACTCGAACGAAAAGTGGCGCTGGTAACCGGCGCATCGCGTGGCATCGGTTTCGCGGTGTCCGAGCTGTTTGCTCGGGAAGGTGCGACCGTCTATGCCGGCAGCACAAGCAATCCGTCAGGCGTCTTTCCGACTGGTGTGACCGGAGTAGAGTTGGACGTCTCGAAGGAAGAGCACTGGAAGCGAGTGGTCACTTTCAACCGACTAAAGAACGCTCCAAATTTGCTTGGCACCGCCGACATTGTCAGAGACGCCTGATCATAACAATTAACATACCGACGTCTGTTCCCCCTCGTTCTGGGTTCTAGGGCATCACAGCAAGAAAGAGGAACACAGCGAAGATAATGAGGTGCACCATGCCTTGCAGCACAGTCGTGCGACCAGTTCCGAGAGTGAGGATGTTGATGATAAGCGTCAATGCAAGCAGGACTTCCTCTTTCGGATCGAGGCCGAGGATAAGCGGTCGGTTAAGAACAAGCGAGATAATTGCCACAGCCGGAATGGTCAGTCCAATGCTCGCCAAGGCTGACCCGAGCGATAGGTTCACGCTAGTTTGCAGACGATTCGCAATCGCTGCGCGATAGGCGGCCAAGCCTTCTGGAAGGAGGACCAGCCCGGCGATGATAATACCAACGACGCTTTTGGGTGCACCGACAGCTTCAATCCCTCGTTCGACGGCGGGTGTGAGCACCTTCGCTAACGCCACGACTACGACTAATGATCCGAGCAGCAATCCCGCGCTGGCAATCGCAATTCTGTTCGGTGGCGGGGGCACATGGGTTTCGGCCTCGTTACCCCCCGCAGGAAGAAAGTAGTCGCGGTGGCGAAGAGTCTGCACAAACAGGAACGAAGCGTAAAGAATTGACGAGACGATGGCCGCAAATCCGAGTTGAGGACGACTGAAGGTCGGTCCTGCGATTGTGTTAGTGACATTGGGAAGGATCAGAGTCAGCGTCGTTAAGGCGATTAGAACCGAAAGGGCCGCGTTCGCTCCCCGCAGTTGGAACTCCTGCTCGTGATGCCTCAGACCACCCGCAAGAAGACAGATGCCGATGATACCGTTACAAACAATCATGACAGCGGCGAAAAGGGTGTCGCGTGCCAAGTTGGCTGTCTCCGTACCCCCTGCAATCATCATGGACACGATGAGTGCTACCTCAATCGCTGTTACAGCGAGCGCAAGCACCAATGTGCCGAATGGCTCACCGACGCGAAGAGCGACAACCTCGGCGTGATACACCGCCGAGAACACCGTTGCCATCAAGGCGAATGCTTCCGGTGCAGTGAGCACACTAGCGGGGCCGTGTGCGAAATGCGCCAAGAGAATGAGTAGCCCCAGACAGGGCCAGGTGTATGACCACCAAGGGATCCGTATTGGACTTGCGAAGGCCACACCAGAAACCTGCGTCAGCTAGCTTTAGCGGGAATTATCGAGCCACACAGGTAATAGACGCAACCGATTGGTGTTACACGGATGCACTGGTCGGTAGATGGTCGGGCCACTCGGAAAGCTTGGAATCCGCCTGTAGTTGGCGAAACAGTGCGCCGTGAGAGGCGCTGGACTTCAGCGGGTGCAACCGCCGCCCGGGAGCTGGTTCGCTCCACCCGGTAGCAATCGAGACGGCGGCGGAGGCAACGAAGCTGTCGGAGCTTTCGATGGAAAGGGTCGCGAAGCGACTCCGCGAGCGTGCAGGCCATAACGTGAGTGAACGCTGAGCAGGTCCCGAAACAATAATTGCAGGAGCCG
>Ga0126383_10000211_pt1 | contig 30240 bp, 47 predicted proteins | sample PanSoiMetPlot_35_FD_96882 | JGI IMG/M metagenome (GOLD analysis project Ga0126383, IMG submission 96882) | Tropical forest soil microbial communities from Panama - MetaG Plot_35 | ecosystem: Environmental > Terrestrial > Soil > Tropical forest > Bulk soil | place: Panama | collected 2016-02-17 | reverse complement strand
TCTTTCTTTCTTTCTTTCTTTTCTAGATTCTAGATTCTTTATTCTAGTATATGGTTCTGTTGACTGAGAGGCATTGGCTTTGATTTCTAAGGCTTTTTCCCTTGCACTCAGGGTCGACTTTGCTCGAATGTAGGCTCGATGTATCTCCAACATCGCTCGAACATTCCATAGAAGTACCCCATTAGTTTGGAGCTTGCCTTTGATGATTAGTTCGTCGATGAGTCGCATCGCCTTGCGAGGATCGCATCGCAATATCCTCGCGAGACATCGGCGGTCGTAGGCAACCGCCATCTCAGTGCTGTACATTTGACCGAGAACGAGGCTATAGGCGCCAACTGCTTCTAATGACAAACAGATCGTGCCGGACGCAAAATCGTCTGGGAAGTTCTTGTACCATTTCATGGCATCGCCCCGTCATCATACGCGACACCGTCCGGTTATCTCGCTCGGATATATTTCCAAGTCTTGAGATATTGCAGCGCATCATCGAGGCCTCGGGCAACCACTGCCTCGCCGCCGGCGGTGATTATCGCTCGTTGCGTCTCGATCTGGGCCTGGGTAGGCCGGGCATATAAGCTCTTGATTTCCATAGATTTGAATTCGCCGTCCTTGAGGAAAATCATGTCTGGAGTGCCGGCAGCGCCCCCCATCCGCTTGAAGCGCGCGCCGTCTCTCGCGGATCTCGGGTTGTTATTGATCGCACGCCAGAACAAACCATCAACGGCAAAGCGACGGAGATGCTCGCAGATTGCGGCTTGGATCGGATCCTCTCGAAGATCGTCCTTTGCAGACCAGTCAGGCATTGTGACGGGCTTTGGTCCTTCTCCTCCCCGGGAGGCTGATCGAGCCTGCAACGCTTTGATTTGTGCGGGATGCCATCTCATGAGCATGATGTGACCGTGATTTGCCCGAATCTGTAAAGCGCAGTTCACTTATCCACATCGAAAAATTTTCGTTGGAAAAAATTGATTTTTGGTGCAAGGTGCGACGGTCAGCGCGGGGCAAGGCTGACGAGCCGGTGCCTTGTTTGGTGGCCGCCAACCGCAAGGCCTGCTCTGCGCTGACATACGCAGGAGAAATCATGCCAGAAGTCGTGCCGCCGCTGAAAATTAAGACCGAGATGAAAGCGTCGCAGGATTGGTCTGCCATCGACACGAAAAGCTATGATGGTCCGGAATCGCCGGTGGGCTATGGAAAAACCTGCGATGAAGCCATCCTCGATCTCCTGGAAAAGATGGGTTGCTTCGAATGAGCCTCGATGAACCGCGAGCGGAGGAGGACCTAGCCAGGATCTGGCGACACATACGCGAACTGCTAAGTCAAGTCAAAGCCGGAAAAATTGTGCTAGATGACGACAAACACTACGTTGTCGATAGTATCGAAAACCTTCGTCACATTCTCGTAATAGGGGAGCAAAATGCAGGCAATAGGTAAGATCGAGTATGTCAACCAACCGGATCCGGATCGTGATCCGCCTCGCATAAACTGGAATATAAAACTTTATGATAGTCCGATGCGCTTCCTTTCAAAGCGCTCGCTAATCCAATGGAATCGTGATGACGAGGTCGTAATCGATTATAAACCACCGAGACCCGGTTATGACAATTGCTATATCGATAAAATCCAGAAAATCTACGGAAAACCCGACGAGCAAAAAGCCTCCACTAAGCAAGTGCGACCGTCCATGTCGCCCGCGGACGCCCGCGGCGCCTTTATTTGCCTCGGTGTTACTAATCAGTTTCATGGCGTCGGCGCACATGGTTTGACTAGCGGAGATATTCGTCAGGCAATGATAGACTGGGGCAATGCCTACGATGCCTTTCATGGCAATGTGACTATAGTGAGCACTCCTCGAACTCCCGCCAAGAGCGAGAATACTCATTCCGAGCTCAACGATAAAATACCTGATCACCTATGAGAGGTAACAGCATGAACGAAGAGAAACCTAATAAAAAGTGGTATCTCAACGTGGTCAAAGTTCATAATGTTGCCCAGCACAGCGCGGGAGTCGTTACCGCTCATATCCCCGAAGAACGCACCGCGGAATTCATCGCCGATCTCGGCTGGCCAACCATGAGCAAACCTATCCCGATAGAAATCGTTGCGGTGTATAAAGATGCATCGGCATGAGTTTCCCGCGACCGTAAAAGCCCAGGCCTATGAGCGATGCAAATCCAAGGACGGTCGAGCCCGCTGCGAAGATTGCGGACGTAAGCTCCTCCATTCTGGTGACTACCATTACGATCACGACATCCCCGACTACCTCGGCGGCAGCAATAACCTCGCAAACTGTAAGGTACGATGTAAATCCTGCCACATCGGGAAAACTAGCCAAATCGATCAACCAGCTATTGCGAAAAGCCGGCGTCTGCGTCGTCGACACGTCGGGATCAAACGCAAGAAAAACCTCTTCCCCCATTGGCGTCGATTTGAAGGACGCAGAGAGTGGGCGAAAAGAACAGGCGAAGAACCAAGACGATATGAGCCAGTCAGAGTTGCCAAGCGAAAGCAAGAGGGAGGGTGAAAATGAATGACGGCATTCATACAATCCTGGAACGAATGGGAAAAGCGATCGAACGGGTGAACGCTGACCTGGTGCTGGTAAAAAGAATGATCCTGGACGTGCAGGCATCTCAACAGAGATACCTCGCTGATCTAGAAGCTGCACAACGTAAATTCAATGGAACAGGAGGCGCAAATGAAAAAGTACAAGATGGATGGCCGCAAGCGGGGATGGTCGAAGGCAAGGCGAGCCAAGTTCAATAATACGATCACAGCAAAGAAAGCGAAGCAGTCGACACCAAAATATTATGAGATTCGCGGTGGCCGCCTTGTGCCGGTCAGCATCAAAAATCTCCTTCTCGCCACCGTAAGCAGGCTTCCAGAATGATCCCGTACGGAATGAAGTACGCAAAAGCGTTGATCGTCAATCTAGATCCCGAGCTTGAACGGCAGAACATGGAAAAATCCATGTTGACTGAAATTCGGCGCCTGCGAGCCGTGGTGAGGGCCGCCGATGAGATGAGATTCTTCATGGACCAGGACGACATAGGGCGCTATCATCGCGAGGCGATAGCGCACTATGATGCATTGCGGCTGACATTGGAAAACTGATCACTCTGAAAGCATTTCCCGAGCCCGCTCGTAAGCCTTGATGGCCCGACGAACTCCATCCCTAAATCTTTCCTCGGCACGCGGCTCGCCCGGCGAGGACAAATTATCATAGATCTTCGCCAGCTTGGCCTGGAACCCCTGACGTAATCCATCAAGAGCATCCTTGCGGGTCTCCTCATCCATGGGGCGAACACTGCTTGAGTATCATTTCGGTTAGCCGTTCCCATCGCTCGCCGTTGGTATGCTGCACATAGACAACGACGCCCATAAAAAATAGATTGAAAATGACCAAGGCCAAGATGCCGGGCGTCGTCTTTAGTGCCGCAACAATAGTCCGCGCAGTCTCGCCGGCTTCATGGCTTACGTTCATTGATGATCTTCTGCCGTTGTTCGATAGTGTCCTGGATAGCCGTATAAGCGCGTTTGGCTTCTGCGGCTCCTTTGACTGGCCGTTCCGGATGCTCTCTGCCCTCGCGCACCCAGACGTCGTACAGCTGCCCAATCTTATTGACATAAGCCCGATCGATAGCCTCCCGATCAAGGTCAAGCATTTTCTGATCCCATTTCGAGAATGGTAACTCCAGAATTATCTCGCCCTCAACCATCAGCGCAGAGCCTATCGCTAGTACCAACAACACTGTCAGCACTATCATAACCATTATCGCGAACCGCTCCCAGAATTTCATTTCGATCAATGGACGAATAACAAGATTGCAATGACACAAGCGACGAGGAATAAAACGATGACGCCGAGCCATGGCCATCGGCAGAGGCCGTCATTTAGCTGCATCTTGGACTTTATTGTCCGCTGTGATTACGTCCTTGACAACCTCTAATAGCCTTTTGCGACCTTCCGGAGACTTAATCTTGCCAAGAGCGATATCCCTTATGTTGCCTACGAAAGGTATGTTTCGATTAAGCTCTGGACTATGCATAATCCAATCAATCATTTTCTCATAAGCCGCGTCAAAGCCAGCATTCAATTCCTCAAGCGTCGGATCAGCCATATCAGGTCTCCACAGTTGTCGGTTTTGGGGCATTGAGTTTCGCCATCGCCGCATCGATGGCCGCGCGGGTAACCTGGCCAGCGAAGCCATCAACCGTCAAGCCCAATTTCGTCTGCGCTCTCAAGACTGCGGCGCGAGTATTAGGGCCGTAGATACCATCGACCACTAGGTTGGGCGAGGGATCAAGCAAAATATTGAGCGATTGCTGCAACCACCGAGTCACGCTTGGATCGAAGGCGCCGATCGCCCCTGCAGCGATATGCAATGCGGGTGCAGCCTTCGGGAACAGCTTGGATCCAAGCGTTTCCAGCAGTGAGGCAACCGGAGCGGCATCCTCCTTGATCTTCGTGATGATGTCCTCATTGCTAGTCGCAACATCGATGATGCGCTTGATGGTCAAGCCGTAGGTGATTGCCAGCTGGATAAGCGTTAACGGATCCATCTATTTTCCTCTCTCATATTGCCAACCAGTCTCAGGAAATCGAACAACGCGAACGCCCGCCGTATAGAGGTAAAGCATAACCTCACCTTCATGTGACCAAGAAAAATGGAGGTTCATCGGGAAGCCGCCCTCGTTGATCGAAAACGCGATCCGAGAGTAGTCGCCATTGATCACAAGGTAGGACAGGCCGCCGTTCTTGTGTTCTCGTCGCCAGTCGACTTTCATGTCCAGTAGTTTCCGCAATACTTCCAGGCCTCACGCTTACGCATTAGCTGCTTGCGATATTTGTAGCAATAGAAACGCCGTTCCTCAGTCCGCATGGAATCCCAGCGATCGAGAGCCTTGCTGACTTCATATCTGGTGATCGCGCCTGCTGCACCAAGAGCTACGGCACCGCCGACTGCAGCTACCGTCAAAGTGGCGCAGCCGGGAAGTACCAATAGGATGAGGAGGATGCTAATCTTCGCGAACGTATTGCACATTCGGATCGAGCTTGGCGATCTCGGACAGGATCGGTGCGACTCCGGGCTGGCTATCCCAGACGCGAGGATTAAAGCGCCCATCAGCTACAAATTTTCCTGGCCTTTGCACATTAGTCCCGCCCCATAGGTATGGACTAGGTAATCCGCGCATATCATAGCCGGCGCCATTGTATATCTCTCCGTAGTAAAGCATCTTCTCGAGTCGCCAATCCTTTACCGAGGTTAGGCCGTCAAGTTTCAACGCATCAATGGCACCTTCCTCCCAAGTATCGAAAGGCCCACGTCCTCGCGGGACATGCCGAGTCGACCGGTTCAAGGGATCGCCATTGCCTAGGTACGTGTTGAAATCGAGATCAGCTTCCCTCAAATGAAGAACGCCAATGAGTGGCCACGGGACTCCGGTCTTGGCTTCGACCGCTTGGTAGCGATCCTTGTGCGCCATGATGCGCCGGGCATCATGTTGGAATTCCTCCCGTCGGCTCAGGTTCTCCCGCATTCGATCCCATTGCCGAGCATATGTCGGCCATTTCACGCCATAGCGCATTACTTGCCCTCATCCTTATAGAGCGATTTCAGCAACTCGCTTTGCGAGTGCGAGATACCTGCATCCTTGAGATTGGTAGAGAGATTGCGGGCCTTGTTGAATAGACGCGACAGGTTCTCAGCCGAAGGACGTTCCTGTGCTGCACTGCACGCGTCGCCCCATTCCCCAATTGGACCACAAAGCTGCCGCCCCAAAGCCGTACCCGATACTATATGTCTAGCTAGCCTTCGGGCTTGCTCAGGGGAGATCGTCATGTGGTATCTGTTCCAAAGTGCGATTATTTTGTCTGTGGTGGCTAGTAACGAATATTGGCCGTGGCTTCACAATAATCCGAAGGACGGTAGATTAGCCTGCTGGCTTATCGGCGGCCTTCTCGCTTACTTGGCTACTGACCTTCTTGCAGGCGTTCTGTCGCTGGCAAGACGCCAGGAGTGAACGCTCCTCCTATGCTCGGCAAAGGCGGCGGGACAGTCGCGCCGATGCTCCTTGCATAAGGCGAGTTGGCAATGACCTGTTGCTGCACCTGTCTCGCTTGACCAGCAATGGAGCGATTGTAAGCAGCCTTGACCACGCCTTTGCCAAGAAATGTACCTACGATCGGAGCAAGTGCCTCATCATGACCGGAATAGTGCGCAATGCCAAGAACGGCACCTGAGCCTAGAAAGCGTGTGATCCACCCGCCCATTTGGTCGGAGATCCATTTCATTGCTTTTTGGCTATGCGTTCCTTGAGAAAGATCGCGCACCATTTGCTGTTCCTCCGGACTGAGGAATCGCATTTGGTTTTCATTTTCAACGATTTTACCAGCAGCATCACGCAGCTTGTCGCCTAGATTGCCCGTCTTGGCCGCTCTGATTTCCTGCTTGGCAATCACTCGGTCAAGCATCGAGGCAGTGCTAAGTTTGTTGTAATTGGCATCAGCCGTATCCAGTTGCTTGATCGTTCCGGGCAGATAGCTTTCTATTTCCGCTTCCACTTGCGGCAAGACCTTCTGCGCCTGCACGCCATCGCGGCCGCCAAGGCTCCTAAGGCCGGCCCGCAGGTTGAGCAGATCGGCAACATCGCCGCCATTCTGCGGAAGCTTGTTGATTTCCTCGTATACTCCTGCAGCGTTTGCTGGTCGGACTTGCTTTGCATTCGCGCTGGATTTCAGTTGCGAAGCAAATTGATCGAAGTCCGCCTTCGCGATCGGCATCGTTGCTCCTGCATTATCCACAACCTGATAGATTGCATTCTTCTCCTCCTCCAATTTGGCAAGCGTGGGCATCGTACTCGCCTGCATAGTAGCGGCGTGTTCGGCGATCTGGCCTAGCTTGCCAGCACCGATACCACCCGCAAGACCCGCTGCAGCCTGCGCCAATGGACCACCGCCCAATTCAGCCGTGGTCTGCGCCGCCGTGGCCGGTAGGATGACATTGGCGGCACGCGTTATCGCTCCGCCCGGCAAGAGTGCATTTGGCGCTGTCTGGCCAACAGCTTGGGCGTAACGCTCAAGCGTGTTCTGCGGCTCATAAGGAGCGGCACCGCCATAGTATTGCTGTTGGATTGCCTGCCTTGCCTGTTCGGTCGTCGGCGCTTGTGAGGGAATGTTGGGATCGTAGACCTCAGGCAGTCCAGTCTGACGACTGAGCCAATTCATAGCTTGACCGCCCGCCTCACCAAGAGTTCTCGGCAAGCCGACTAAGTTAGCGGCCGCTTCGGCAACCCCTCGATCGAATGCTTTATAAGTACCACCGACAGTCATCGGGGCTTCCGGCGGCCTCTCAGGCGGTGTCTCAGTCTGAGGAGCCGCAAGCTGCCCTTGCAGAATGTCCCAAGCCTGAGCCTGTGAAGAGCCTTGTGGACCTTCGACGGTATAGGTCTTGCCCTCTGGACTAGTAAATTCGAACGTGGGCATCTACGGCCTCACTTTCACGGTCCAGCCTTCCGGCAGGCTCCCGCCGCCCATGCCAAAGGGCGAGCGATCCGATCTTGTACTCTCACTCGGGCCACGTCCTCGGAGGAGATTACCTTCGAGGCCCTGTAGCGCCTCGGTGAGAGCCTTGTGCTTGGCTAGAAGGGTCTTCTGCGTGTCAGTGATGGCCGGTAGATAATTGTTCTCGTTGACCGGACTACCGCGAGTTCTCAGGGCATCGACCCCTTCCTGCATCGCTCTAAAGAGCGTGCCTTTATTGCCTATGCCGCCCCGCGCTAACGGCGCATTGATAGGTCCTGTGAGTTCCCCGTTACTGATTGCCCTTTCAATCTCAGGAGCCCTAGCGAGAAAGTTCTGCGCAGCCGTCAAGCTCCTTGCCGCCTGCGGTGGCAACGCTTTCTCAGCAGGCTTTATCCCGGCCACATACTGTTGCCACTCGGGACTTCCCTTTTCTAGTCCCAGCCCGCCCTGCTCCAAAGGAAGCTCTGCGAGACGCCGTTTCTCGGCAACGTCCTGGCCTATCTTTTGTGATGCAGTCAGTCGGTTATATTCCGCTTGCATGAAAGAGCGCGTGGTCGGATCGAGATACGGATTGCGAAGGGCCTGCGTGACCTTCGGCAGGTCGAGCGTCAGCCCTCCCGTAGTCGTAAGAGGCGCTGCCGTCGTGTCAGGAGGAGCCGCAGTGCGGCCGGTGTCCGCCTCTTGTGGAGTGGGCAAACCCGCCGGCTCAGCCTCTTGACCACCGGTAAGCGGCGCGGCAGTGATCGGAGCAACCGGCATTTGCGATGGTTGTGGCTGTCCGCCTCCATAGACGGACTCATAAGCTTGCCGCTGGCGCCGCAACACATCCTGCTTGTCATAGTACTCCTGCTGCCTGAGCCTCAGTTCCTGATCCCTATAGTAACGGTCCATCGCTCGTTGGGCCTGGGATTCCCGCGTTCTCTGCGCCTGGATAAGCAATTGTTCTGGGTTCATCTGGCTCCATGGGTTAAACGCCTTGCTGATCATTGCGAGGTACGCAATGCTCTCGGGATCGCCCAATGTGCCGAGCAATCCCTGCGGCCGTTGATCTTCTCTCGGTGCCGTAGGATCCAAGATCCCTAGCATTCCGCGCGAGGTATCAGCCATTCGTCGCCTTCCGGTTCCTAGTGCTGCGGCCTGAATATCACCGCCATCGCCCTCAACTTTGTTGCGCCAGAGATCCATAAAATCCTGGCTCGATACATTGTTTACGTCGCCGTATTGGTCTTTGAGATTGTCGGGAATGTTTCCCCAAATAGCCTGCTTGGCCCAATTTGGTCCCTTTTGCCTTCCCTCTGCTGTCGCCAGCATGTTCTGCCATGCCGGTGAGTCCGGGTTGGCAAGGTGCATGGCATAGCCGCCCTGTCCCTGCTGATGCATGAGGTAAAGGTCGGTCGCACTCGGATTGCGACCATAGTTCTGCGCAAACCAATCACGCTCGGCAGATAGCTTTCTTAATGCGGCGTCGGTGTTATCCTGGGCATCATAGATGTTGCCGCCGCCATACCTGTTGAATTCATCATTCGAGAGCTGAAAAAGACCTTTGTAGCTTCCAGTCCGGGCGTTGGGATCGCCGCCGCTCTCGATTGCAATGATGCGACGCAGAACAGCGGGATCGAGATCATAAGGATTGTTATTGAGAGAATCGATCAGACTCGAGGAGCCGAATTCGTACGGCATTGATTACCTGAAAAGGCCGCCGAGAACACTAGTAGGACTCGTACGTCCAAGCAGCCCCAGAATGCCAAGTGCTGCTGAACCAAAATCAAACGGTCTCGTTTGTGTCCCTGTCGTCGTTCCCGCCGTCGTTGTAGTCGATCCCGGTACGCCGGCACGCAACAGTTGAGCGAGATTTCCTAACTGGTTCCAATACTGTCCCAAAGCCCCGCCAGCGATCGCGCCTTGATTGGCACCTAGCTGATTGAGCGCATTGGCTGCATTCATTATCGTATTCAGCTGATTGGTATCGATTTGCGGCTGCAAACCTACGGCCTGCAGATAGCGAGCAGCGTCACTTTGCGCGCCCTGGAACAAAAGGTTTTGGTACTGCTGTTGGGCTTGATTCTGCATCTGCGCATTCTGTAGCGCCGCATTCTGGCCTAGTTGAGCATAACCCAACCCAGTCTGCATATTCGCTAGCGAAACATTCGTTCCTAACTGCGCGTTGAGACTGTTAATCGTATTCTGCAGCTGCGCATTGGTCGAGGCGGCAGCTTGCCTATTAGCGACGTTAGACAAAGCCGCCTGTTGCGCAGTGTTATACGCTTGAGAAAGCATATTTCCCGCAGTATTCGCGAGAGTATCTCGATAGTTTCTATCCGCGAGCATTTCCTGTACAGCTTCTCTACTACCGCCATAAGCATGCCCGGCTGCCGCTTGAGCTCCAACATTGGCAAGGACTTCCGCTTGCTGCTGACGTAGACGATTGAGTGCAGGGTTTAACGCAGTCTCAATATACGGGCTCATGAATTGCGAAGGATCAGTAGGCGCAAGCTGGGCTGGCTGCATCTGCGCAGCCTGGGCCTGAGATGCGACCGCTTGATTATTGAAGGCGCCGATAGGGCCAACGGTAGAGACCGGGAATGGCCCCGTATTCCATTGGTTGCCCATCCCAAATACATCATAGGCCGGGACCTGCGGCTGCATCATGTAATTCTGCAGCCCGGCATTCATCACCTGCGAGGCGGTGATCTGATCCGGCATCAGTCCCGGCGTTTGCCCTGCAAGACCACCATAGAGCAAGTTGCCGGAATTCATTATGTCTTGGAATTGCTGCGTATACCAGGCAGCCGGATTGGTAATCGCGGTCTGGTTGGACGTTCCGCTAGAGCTGATTGATGGCTTGCCCATTAGAGATCCTTTACAAGGATGCTTCCATAAATCCGATATCCATTGAGTGCGCGCTGCCAGCCTGGCCGAGCTCGCAGCGCGACACGATGACATCCAGCTTGCTTATGGAGAAAGGCAATGTACGGCTCGGCGGCGACGATTTCACGCAAATCGCCACCGGCTAACCAGCCATAACACTCCTTAAGACCCGTTGGATGATCCTCGATCGAGGTGAGAATGGCCGCATGCGGCAGTGGATGCAACCAGGCCTTGTTCTGTTGGAGCGCTGACCAGATGTGTTCCTTGTCATGGGTATGACCATATCGCTCGATCGCACCACACAACCACGGCCAGCAGCGTTCGAATTCGCTAGCGACGCTCACGATTGGAAACCATTTCCAAACCTACGACGCCGAGGCGCCAATAGGTCGGCGAGGCCTGCGAGGCCCAGCGGAGCTTGAGCTGACGTGAGCGGATGAGGAAATCAAGCTTGTCCCGATTAGGCTCCATGACAAAAGGCCCAACTTGATCGGTATTATTGAGACCCTGGGGTTTTAACTTCCCCTTGATCATTACCAGCATATTGCCGGTTTGATTTTCAATATCTGGGTAATAGCGCCGGCATCCGATCCAACGATCGCCATCCTGGCCGGTAGCATAGCCAGTTTCCAGATAGGGCAAGGTAATCGATCCTGACATGGTATTGCCCGTCTCTTGATACCAAACGGCTCCCGAGGTGTCGAAGGCGATCGGATAGGAAAATACACCCGACCTGATCCAACATGTCCTATTGAAAGTGCCGAAGCTCCAAGGATTGCCACCGCCGGCGAAGTTATAAATCAGATAGCGAGAGACCTCAGTCCCATCGCTGGTATGAGGATAGTGGATCCATACCTCACCGAATTCGACAGAGATCCAGACGAAGGTCTTATTCTCCTGGTACTGTCTGAGTTGGTTGACAAAGCGATCCTTGATCGGCATCTCGATCGGCAAGACGCGAGCGCCGTCAAACATGAATATGCCTTTGGTCGAGGCCCAAAAGGCCACGTTGTTGACGGTAGCGGCTGCGCGAGCTCCAAGCGGACCACTCCCTTGACCGGCTAGGGTCAGGGTATAGCCGGTCGAGGTGAAGGTTGAGATGAAGACCGCATCATCGGTAAAGATGAGATTTTGCCCGCCAGCCGGGAGGCCGCAGACTGCTGTCGATCCTACGCCGAGACTGAGCTCGCCGGCGATGTTGGTCGTAGACGGGATCCAACTCCTATAATTGTCCTGCGCGCTCCAACGCATCAGTAGCGGATTAAAAGTACCATCCGCCTGGACCGTGGCCAACGCAGTCAAGATGTGATTGGCATCGACGAACAAGGCACGATTGACCTGTGGCGCCTGAGAGATCGGCGCTGCCGTGCTCAACAGCTTGATGGAGACGTTATCAAGCGTCAGATTATTGGCGGAGTTCGCCGTAAACCCGATGTAAACCGTATCTGCAGGGCATACGAAGCGGAAGGTGTAGGTCCGCTGATAGTCCGCAGCTCCTACCGCTCCGGTTACAATGCTGGGATGGATCTTGACGATCGGCGTATAGGTTGAGTCATAGGCTTGGATGTCGAGGGTGAATGTCGCGCCAATGGCGACGATCGTAAAGGACATCTCGTAGACCTTGCCCGCCGTCAAGGTCATTTTGCTATTAAGATCTTGTATCAGTGTTGAAGCGGCGCCACCGCCAGTGAATACCACGTTGTTGGCGCCATACGCCCATCCTCCGGCGGTGGTCGTCCATCCGGTCATGCTGCCGGTAAACGTCCCATTCGTAGTGAGCTCGGGATAGCTAGTCGCCGGTTGCCAGAACCAAATCGGCGTTCCATCGGAGCCGCAAAAAACGGCATCCTCGCCAAAGTTGGAGATCGAATAGATGCGTGCCTTTTGACTGACAAGATCGCCGGTGCCAGTAGCGAGACCATTGCGAAATGGAACGGTTATCGTATAGGCGTCGATCGTTCGCACCGTGGGGAATGCACCGCTGGCGGTGAGTATCACTCCGCTCGGTGCGACTTGGGAAACAGTGAATGATCCATTAGGATTGTAACCACCGCCGCTAAATGGAACGCCGCTGAAAGTGACAACGTCTCCAACAAGCAGAGGGCAATTTCCCGCTACCGAAGTGCCGGTAGTAGGATCGTAGAGCTTCCACGGTGATATCGAGATCACGTTGGTAGAAAAGATGACGCTGGTACTAGGAACAAACATATCCAGGGTCTTGGGCGTTATGTCCGAACGTGTCCCGGCAACCCAGGCATTCACAGCCGATTCAGAAGCGGCAAGCAGAACGGGAGCCCCGGTCAGCGTTGCCCAAGCGTGACATCCGCGAGCCGTGCCAGAACTCATCCCGGAGGCGTTGAACTGGCTCCATCCATGAATGGTTTCCGCTCGGTTCCCCCGGTAGCGGACTTTATCCATATCAACGGCGTGTAGCTGCGCCGCTAAGTCGGTGTCGTCAGACAGCGCACCAGGAGTGATAGGGATAGAGACAACGGCAGCGCGCGCCATTTAGCCTCCGAGGCCTCCCCATGGAGACATGCCGAAGGTTTGCTGCCACGGAGAGCTCGGCGCTTGTGGCGCAGTGCCATACCCAGGCTGATAGGCATTCTGCTGTCCTGGCCATAAGATAGACGTCGGACTGCCAAATCCGAGGTTGGCTAATGTGTCCCAAGGATTTTGCGGCAGGTTGGTCCCCGTGCCTGGAGGAATCTGTCCGCCGAAGTAATTCCCGCCTAGCGTGACATCCTTATAAGCCTGGGCCTGAGGCGATAATGGAGGCGGCGGGGCAGGAACTCCCGATGCTTGCAGTCTAGCCTGATTTGCTTGTTTCTCTGCTAGACCCCGTGCCTGCGCTTCTGGACTGTACATGACATCCCAGGCGCCACGGTAACTAGGATAGTAGTTAGGATCTTCCGGGTGAAGGGCAAGAACCCTGCCGATGTAATCGCTCTCTTGCTGGAATGTGGGATTGGCACCTAACGGCCCTTCGATCGGCGCCTGGGGTGCATTCGGATCCATTTGAGACAGTGTTTGCATATATGCATTTTGATATTGCGGCATGCTATACGATGAATTGAGAAGGGTATTCCAGTCTGCCGAACCTGTCTGCTGCCGAGCGAAATTGTTGAGAAAATCCGGCGTGAGATAACTGGCACCGCCCGCCTGCTGTTGACTTACCCATTGCTCCAATGGCGATTGCGGCAAGTTATAGTATGGCCCAGGGACTCGGCTCAAAGCAGGAGCGTTGGAAGGTGGAGGAGGAGCACCCGGCCGGCCGCCCATGTAGGCAAAGGGATCGGTGCCCCCAAGAATCGAAGGCGTATTGGGGTTCCAATCAGGTCCAGAGGCAGGAATGGGACTGCCGGTCCCAGTAGTTCCCATCGGGGGCGTGTATCCAGGAGGCGAACCCGACCATCCGCCAAACCCAGGTTGAGGTGTGCCCAGCATCGTTGAGGTCGAGGGATCAAAGTTTGGAGATTTACCCATTATGCTGCCTGTACCGTCCAGTTGGATCCATTATAGAAAGCCAAAACCTTACCCGTTCCTCCTCCGGTAATAGTCGCGCCAAATGTTACTGTACTACTATCGGTAACATAGGCCGAAGTCCCTGCCGTCGGTGATGCTGGGAGACCGGCAAAGGTAGTCGCTGAAAATTGCTGTCTATCAGTCGGCGCATTGATGTCGCTCACTAGGCGCTCAAGAATATCATTGAGCGCGGCGACCACTTGAGCAGTGGGCTGGTCGAGGGTGTGTGAGAACGAAACCCGGCGCCGGCTGACACTCATGAGATTAGCGACGATGTCACGTTCAAATGACCACGCGCTTGATCATACACGACGCCACCGGAGGTCGTAACACGCGTGTTATATAAATAGCGTGTGCCTTCGAGGATAGCAGTCGGATTATTCGTCGACTGCTGCGCAAAGGTCATATTGAGGGAGTAAGTGCCGGCGACGGCACCAGTTATTGTGATGCCGTCGCCGACTGTGCGGGTCGCGACAGTCACAGGCGTCGCTGCAACCGTAGCAATGCGAAATTGTATTGTAGCGCCAGTAATGTCAACCGTGGTTCCTTGACCGTCCACAGCCGTGAAGTTGGCTTGCCAGTTTTCACCATAGACAAATTCTAGGTCTTGCCACATCGGCCCTTGTAACGTGTATCTTCCCGGCATTTATGGGGTAATCCCTTTGACGCGCATGATTGGACGTGCGTATCGGCCGGTGAGATCTGAATTCAATACCTTTTGTGCTGCATCGTTGAATAGCTGGCCCCAATTACCCAGGCGATCATCATCATCGAGGAACGGGGTCGCTTCCAACATACAGCCATAGATGTAAAGCTGCGGGTGATTTTGCGTCACCCAGTTGCCGGTCATATTGGAGGCTAAAGGCGGGATCTTTTGATAATAGCTAAAGGTTAGGTTTGCCGCCGAGAGCGGATAGGTTTTGATCTGCGTGCCGATGATAGTAAAATGATTGGCTAGACCGGAAACCAATGGTTCATAGGCATCTTCGGCCCAACCCGGCTCAGCCCATTCTAGGGTACGCACCGGACTGTCAGTGGTAAGTACCCGGCGCCAGGCCAGATAGTCGGTTGGCAATGCGCCTACGCCCGCAGTCAGAGTGACAGTGCTCGTAGCCTCCATCTCCTGAACGAGCAGGAGGTTATTGAGTCTAGATTCACATAATGTGATCCAGTCCGGAATCATTCCCGCCAGGTCATCACGGTCCCAGCAATAGCGCCGGACCGTCTGCTGCATCTGATCATAGGCCGTTAATGCCATTTCCCTATATTCCTATTAGTATTCAAACCAAGAGGCGATAGAGAATGGAGATGCGGCGCCAATAACCCAGGCGGGACCAGTATAATTGTCCAAGGTAAGCGTTTGTCCCGCTTTGATCTCAAAGCCATTCGTATTAGTCACGGCTGAACTGAGACCAATAAAGACCGAACTCGGACTGCCGCTGTTGACGATCATGAGCGTCACCCTTTGAAGGGTCTGCCCCAGCATTTGTTGCGACGAACCGGATGACAAAAGCTGGCCCGTCGAGATTCCACTCGATTTTCCGCTCGGCATCTATAGGCTTCCTTCTCGTTTGCGCCATTTGCGATTATCCGGGTTGTTCCACCATTTTCGTTGGAATTCACGATCGCCCTGCTTGTTGGCTTCGGCCAGGCCGGATCGGAAATATTCGGGCATCGGCACGCTACCGATGACATCACCATCGCCCCAGCGTCGTCCGCTGCTATCGTTGAACATGCGGCGGTTCTCCTCAAGCAGCCGGGTAGCCTCCCTATATTCGGTCTTCTGAATCGTCCAGTCGCCAGCATCGAATTCATATCGACAATAGGACTCGTTGTACTCGACCAATCTCCAGCCGGCGGGAGGATCGACCGGATCGAATGCCAATTCGTAGGTAGCCTGCGGGTGACTCGTGTTCCACAATGCCCCGCCGCCAACGACGAGGCTTTTATCCTTGGGGATCATATCGGCATCTCGTCTGCGCGCTCGCCAATGCCTTTTTTGATCACGTCACGCGCCTCATCAATGGGCAATTGAATAACCTGCCCGCGCTGAGCTTTGACCTTGGCGGTTAGATCATCCCGCATCGGCCACTCTGGATCGGCGGGGAAATAGCCCCTTAACAAGCGAACCGGGAAGCGCTTCTGGGGTTTATCATCAGGGAAGTTGATAGCCATGTTGTAACCCATAAAAAAGGGGGCGTGGATATGCCACGCCCCAAGTTGCATCTGACTTGGACGGACTTGTCAGATGAGCTGTTAGGTTGCGGAAGTCAAGCCAAACAAATCCGCGGCGACGGAATGTGCGGCTTGATTTTTCATCAAAAGGGCAAACTCACACAAAATAGCCCTTTTCTCGGCATCACCGGTCTTTGCGGGACGATCCTCGAATACGTCCCTCAGAGTTCCCACCGCGACTTTGGAAAGGTCGATTAGGTATCCATTCCTTGCCGCAGTAGCACCAGCACGCGCCAATTGCCTATTAGGCATTATATCTATAACACCAAAGTCCGACCTATAGGTGTCTGCCGCTGCGAAGATAGTCGCCTGTTCTTCGCCTCTTACTGCGTTATAGATAGTCGAGGTATTAGACCCCTGCATGAAGCTTGAGAATACTGTTTTCACATAGGGGCTGCACATAAAGATGGTCGGGTTTCCGCCTGAGTTATAGGTGGAGAGAATGCAGCTATCGAGGATAGCACGGGTGAAGGCCCGCTGAGTCCCATTGGTAGCCGCAGTGACCACACCACCAGAGAAACCACCATCCGCCCCGGTTGAGCCGCGATTATCGTTGGATGTGATCCAAGCAGCAAAACCACCGGTTTGACGGGCTGCCGAGTCGGTCCCAACCACGCTCGCCTTGTTGGCCAGGAGCGACACTTCCATGTCCGTTTTCAGTTCGGTCCCTTTTTTTCTCCGCTCACGACCGAGTTCCGAAGCCGGGCCGGCCTTGTCGGCGACCTCATCGGTGCCAGTGATTAGGTAGGTCTTTCGCGCGATCTCGGTATAGTTTCCAACCCGCGTCGTGGCAACGATTGCATTATATGCATAATCATCACCTTCGATTTGTTGGTTGGTAATCGTCGGCGTCGATAACGTGTCAGTGGACCACTCCGGATGCTTTGACACCGTATTTTCTCGTGGTGCCAGCGATAGGAAAGGGGTTTCCTCCGGACTAATCATATAGATCGCATTGGCGAATTCCTCCCTCAGTCGGTTAGACTGGTACGTGGAGAAGGTATTTGATACCTGGGCCATAGTCGGCCTCCTTTTTAGTCAAACTTGGAAAGAATGTCCTCAGCCGCTTTCGCGGAGTTGGGATTGCGTCTTAGCCGTTCGAGTGCAGCCCTACGTTGATCGGCGTCGACCTGTCCGGGAGTACGCCTAACCCTGGTGGGAGCCTGAACCTCGGGCTTTTGCGCCTCTTTGAGCTTGGCCTTGGCTTTAGCCAGAGCGGCATCCTGGGCATCAGCGCGCATGGCCATAGCAATGAGCTTCACCAAACGGGAGTCGTAAACCTGATTGAGTTCGGCCGGGGTATAACCAAGCTTTGCTCCTAGGGCTTTTACTCCCTCGGTGAACTGCGTCGCTCTTACCCTATCCCGAAGTTCGGGCATCGCGGCGAGCAACGCCTCACGCTGTTGCCATAGGTGACGCTCTTGTGCCTGTCTTTGCTGCCAGCGAACTTGATTATAGTACGCCTGTCGGCGGGCATTCAGTTCGCCAAGCTTCGACTGCTCATTGTCGTAGTGTGCTTTTTGTCGTTGGAATTCGAACGGATCGGTGTCCAAAAGCTTTTGATCCGGCGGCTTAGGCAGCCGGGTTTGCGCATACTCGACCATTTGATTGAGCAGGGAAGCCGTTTGCTGTTGAACGGCGTCGAAGCCCCGAGTTTGCCGGGCAAAATTTCGCTGCCTCTGCTCCAGCTGTTGCACTCGTTGATTGAAGGCCTCTCGTTGTTGGGGGTTGAGATAGCCACGCTTGAGTTCGGAGTGTCGAATCCGAGTACCATCCCGCAGGGTGGTTTCGGGATCGTCCTCCTCAACCGGCGCTGGCTCAGCAGGTGATTGCTCCGCCGCCACTTCGGCGTAAGCAGCATCGTCGCTTGGTTCCTTTCCGTTTCCCGCAGGAGGCGGCGAAGGCTCATCGAAGTTAAATGCGCCGAGTTTCTCTTCGATAGATTGCGGATCTGGCGCCGGCGTTGGAGCCGGGGCTGCTGTATCGTCTGCCATGATGTCCTCTTAGGCTATTCCGGAAATGCGCTCGGGCGGAGCCTCAAGCATGATTTGCGCTATGCGCTGACGAAAACTGCGAACTTGACGGAGGTGCTCGGCGGCCATGCGAAGCCGGCGATTGCTCCACCACCACCGTGAGGCAGTCGCGAGATCTTCGACCGCACGACGTTCCATTTCTGCGATCGCTTCCTTGAAAAGATCATCTTCGAGAATCTGACGGGCACGTTGAGCGCGCTCACGCCGCTCAGTCGGAGTCATCGAAGAGTGCCCATCAAGCCGCCGGAGAACGAACCGCCCGATGAATCCCAGGGATAAGGCACGCCGAGCGGATTAGAGATATTGCTCGGCGGTTGCTGCCATGTTGCTAAGATGGATTGCAAGCCTCCGGGCGCATCAGCGTGAATCTGGCTTTGATGCTGCATGAACGCGGCTTTAGCGTCCGGAGACAAGCCCTGAAAAAACCAATAGGTTGAAGGATCGACGCCAAGGTTGTGGCCGAGGCCCAACATTTTCCAACCGCTCAGTGTATTAGTTGGCAATCCAAAGAAGGCGTCATTATTGGAGACTAATGCTTGTTGCCATGGCTCAAGAGCCGGCGCTGGTAGCGCTGGCCCTGATCTTAGTGCTCTTGTCGGTGCTGTTGGCTGCTGCCCTATAGGCGCCGCGGCAGTGACGGAGGAGGCGGCCGGCGCCGAGGCGCCAGCCGCATCACTAGGGTTTGCTTGGGTGCCGCCAACACCCAAAAGCGTTTCCAGCGCTGACCTTTGGTCGGCAGTTAGGCTATTGAGGAGACCGCTCGATTGCAGGGTATTCAAGATCTGACTTGTGCTTTGTCCCTGCCCCTTCAATAGAGAGCTTTCCCCCATACCCGCGCCGGGAAAGATCGCGTTGCGCATATCGGCGGTCGTTGCACCATGACCAAACGCGCCGGGGGTAAATACCCAGGGCATTCGATTAAGATTCTCCAAAGTATTCATGTTCCAGGTTTGAATCCGATCCCATGGGATGTTGTTAAAGATCGGATTAGGCCCATACCGCTGCCGCCAATTAGCGAGATCGCCAGTCGACCTAGGCGGAGCAAATGAAGCCGGAGGCGTGCCTGTTGCTGCCGCAGTCGGTTGCACGATTGCGTCACCCGGCGGGGTTGCCGGATTTTGCGGCCAAACTTGACCATAAAGATCCGGGTCCTGAAATCCGTACCTTATGCCAGGATATTGACTGCGTAGAATATCGGTCGGAACACGCGGGACCGTAGGGGCGATGTTAGGATCGAACTCAGGGGTAAGCGAAGCCATCAGACCTTGAAGGCCGGGATCAAGATTGGGCGCTGATGACTGAGCAGGGAGACTTCCCGGTTGATTGGGACCTGATGGAGGACCGAATGACCAGCCACTAGGATCCAGCATTGAACGATCCCAGGAACTAGGCGGCCCATTAAACCCGCCGCCCAATGGATTTGGCCAAGAGGACGGCGGTCCGCTCCATGTCGTACCAATATCGCTCGGTGTACCGGGCGTTACGCCCTGCTGGCCTACCGGAGCTTGCAGTAGCATCGCCAGAAGGCTTTGCGGATCGTCAGGCATCTATTTTCTCCGCTTATCGGTATGCAACGACTTTGCCCGTCCTGATCGACCGCCTTTGGCCTTACCTTTGGCTATGTAGGTCATTGCCGCAATGCGTTTGGCTTCTTTCAACGGCATTCCCCGCGCCACATAGCTATCTCGAATATCCTCATATTGTCTCGGCATAGTCCCTCTCTATCTTCTCAATGGTTGGCTCCTCCCAGACGATTTTTTTGTTGGTCCCTTCGAACCAAGGAAATTGCTCTCCCGCATCGATCCCATGGCTTGGCAACCACCAACTCGGTTGCGAGCACTTGTAACCATCGGTCATGGACAGCGGGACATAGGTTATCGAGGGGGAATCCGAGCAAAACCAGTCAAGGGTGCAAGGACCATTGCTGACAAAAAAGTTGAGTTTTGCAGCCTTGTAGAGCGCGGCACGGCAATTGATGTCGCTCGATGCTTCGGGGACAGTCTCAAATGTGCCGAAAGACTCATGAGCTTTTTCGGTATCCCGCACTATCAATACCGTTTCGCCCCGTTGCCTGAGCCATTCGGCAATTTCGCCCCAGATTTTTAGGTCACTATTCCGTTGCGGCCAATGAGCCGCTTCTCTCAAGGTAATGGTCACAGCCTTTTTGTAATGCTTATGGCCCATACGCATCTGCGCGTATTTATTTGGCTCAAATCGCGGGAGCGGCACGCCTTGCTTGTAGAACTCCACTGCATCGGCAAAGGTGGAGCTAGGCGGCCAAAGGAAGTCGTCTCCAATATGATCCGCTTTGACTGCGCCAATCATGTCGATGAGCGGTAACATGACATGATCGTGCATCATCCGATTGTATTTATAGTTAGGGTTATCCAGAAACCCCGCTTCATGATGGATGGCGACGTGAAGCGGGGGTTGGCCGCAATGCTTCATACGGCGCATCTCCGCACACACCAGCCAGGCTAGGAAATCAAAGCCCATGGTCAAGTTGGCAGCATTGAAGACCTGCTTACTCGGATCCATGCCAGCGGCCAAGTTGACTTTGGCCTGCGGCGCTTGGCGTTTCCAGATATGATCTTCAAGCTTGGTAGCTAGGCTTTTGAGCCCGAAATACAGCATATATTCCGAGGTCGTGCCGATTATGGTGGTGTAGTCTACCCCCATAGTTTGCCCATCGGCCGCGACTACTGCGATGGCATTCAACCGTCCTTTTTCCGCCTCCTGCCGCCAATGATCGAGCATGCGAATGACGTTATCGTTGCCCTGCACGCGCAAAACTTCCTTCTTTGCTGGTCCTAGCATAAGCCATCCCTATATTCGATTGCGGTCTGGGTAATCAGGCCTATTCCCATGCGGCTGGCTACTATTTCATCGGTAATGAACTCATCTTTGATTTCAGCCCACAATCGTCTGACTTCCCGCGGCTCATAGCATATGTCGTGAAAGGCTATGACCTTTCCCATGGGACCGTAGTTCTCCCAATCGGCCTTTACATCCTCATAGGAATGGCCGGCATCGATAAAAACGAAGTCATAAGGCGCCCATTGCTGCGCCCATCTGATTGCCTCCAAGGAATGGCTGTTGTTGAATAGGGCTTTCGCTTCAAAGCCCTCCTCCTTTAAATCGCGAATGGTTTCCTGCAGCTCGTGAACGGTCGATTCACCATCGCGCCAATCGGTGCCATCGCCAAGATCGATCGAACGAATGACGGCTCCTGGTGCGGCAACTTGGGCGAACAGTCGAAGGGAGTTGCCATGGCAGGAGCCGATCTCGAGGATTGACTTAGCTCCTCGGATGCGATTTTGCAGCCATTGAATCTCATTAGGATCCTGCTGGGAGTAAAGGTTCGTCCAATCCTTGGCTCTTGGCCAGATGCGGAAATCGAGAGAAAACCTGATTTCAGCCTCCTTATTGCCTGGGGCGCCATGGATGAGAGAGCCAGAAAACAAGGCTGCAGAGCCTTCGGGAATTTCCATCGGAACAGCCGAACTCAGATCGACACCTGAGACAATGCGTTTAGGCGCATACAGAAGTCCGACTTCGTTTGCCGCCGATCCTTTGGTGATATGCGGGTCGACTGTTCTCTCGGTTTTGATCTCGCCGTCACGGATGAATTCGCTATCGGGAACGTAGCGAAGGATATTCTCCCGGGTAACCCCTCTGATAGGAAGCCAGAAATTCATGGTCCCTTTGGGAGATCCATAGAATTCCTCCCTATGGAAGGGAACGCATTCCTGGCCTTCCATATTGGGACGCTCTGCCCGTAAATAGAGGGGTCCCAGGCCATGATCAGGGGCCAGGAAATCTTTGATATTCTCAGTTAGGCGTTCTGCGATCTTGCGTTGGCGCAATTCCTGCTGCGCTGCAGCGACCAGGAAATGGTAATGCCTGTCGCTTGCGTAGAAGAGAACGTTTCCTTCCCTTCTTGTGAAGAACGAGAAAACAACGTGCTTGATCTCATGCAAGAGGTCGCGGCGAATAGGGACCGTTCTCACGGAGTGACAACCCTGAGTCATTGGAGCAGCAGCAAGGTAATGGCCTCCTCGTCCTCTATTTCCTCGTGCATTCGATAGAGCATTTCGGCCTGCTGCAGGTCGGCCTGAGCCCGGGCGATGCGACCCTGCAGAGCCAAAAGCGTGGCCTGAGCCTGCATCAGATCATAGGCGTATCGCTTGGCCCGTTTGGCCTCGAATTCGGCCCGTCGGACGGTTTGGGCTTCCTCCTCTAGCCTTCTGGTCTCGGCCTCTTTGAGCCTAAGCCGAGAAACGAGCCTCTCTTGATGGGCTCGTTCCTGCTCAAGGCGCTCGAAGTATTGCTTGGCTTGGAGATACCCTTTGGCCCGGCGCCGGGTTTCCCTGGCATAGTCATAAATCGGCCGCCCACCGGCCTTGGGAAGCGTCGGCGGTGAAGGCTCCACCGGGACGCAGGTATTTTGGAATACCGAGAGCTGGAACACATTGCACTGAAAGACGTGGCCAGGCGGCCCAGCTACGCCCTCTTGGAAAACATTCGGCTGAAATACGTTAGGCTGAAAAACCCCTGCCATTATCTACCGAAATTGACGATTTCCGCCTCTTTATCTGCGGGTTTTTCCTTCTCAGCCTTGAGTTTTTCGATTTCCTCGTGAGCAAAGGCAAGTTGCATAATCAGGTCGCCAATAGTGATTTTCAGCCTGGTTTGAGCGTCCATTTCTGCCTCTTTGTGAAAATCATTGAAGAATTTTGAGCCCTAATGCGCAAACGGACCCGATCAGGCGATAGATATCGGGGCCGGGACCACTGCAGGGCTCGTTTGCTGCCTCTGGACTGCGTCCGTGGTGGCCTGCATAAAGCCATTCAACCAGGTCAGAAACATAGCCGGGGCAGGCACGGTGACTGGAGGAGGATTGGTTCCGACCAACTGGGCATTATAGTTAGCGCCAATCCAGGCCAGGATCTCCTGCGCGTGGACATCCGAGATCGTATAGGTCTTGGTGGCGTTGAGATTTCCAGTCGGAGGCCAAGTCAGGTTATCCGGCCAGTTGTTCGGGGCTTGTGCCGGAAGAGCGGCAAAGCCCGCGCTGGTGATCTGCATAGTTCCCATTTAAGGTTGCTCCCATAACACAAAGTAGCTGCCTCGTTTGACCACGGAAGGGGTGGCGGTGCTCGCGCTCTGCGCGAACTGAACGGCAAGTGTGCCGCCGGTGCCAGTCGTGATCGTTCCCTTCATCTCCGCCATGACGCCGCTCGTTGCCGTCGTTGTCGTATTCGCGACCGAGCCACCGAGGACGGCAGCCGTACCCATGCCCTTGAGCGCGTTGCTGTCCCTGACATAGCCATCGACAAGGACATTTGCCCCTGTGCATGTCCCGCCCATACCGGCGCGCACCCCTCCTGTTGCTGCGCAAGTGCAGGCAAGGTGCGCCTCGAAGCTATAGGTTCTATTGGCCACGACGTTGATGACAAGGTCGGGCACATTCTGCAAGGTCGCGCTGGATGTGACGCTGAAATCGGAGGTAACTTGCGCGACGGTGCTGGCTGTATGGGGCATCAGGTCAGCGCCACAGTCATGAGCGTGCCGGCGTTGTTGTAATAGAGTTTTGTCGTTGCACCGCTTGTATCCCTGATCAGCGCCCAGGTCCCGGCGGGAACGTCCGAGGTGGTTGGGGCACCAGCCTTGGTCTTGGCCTTGATGCAGGCACTGGCATCCCCCGCCGTGCCGTTGCCGAAGGCGACTACGGCCGCTGCCGATCGCGACATAGCCGTGTCCGGGGCGGCGCCTGCCGCAGAGGCACTGCTGGAGAATCCGATTGCGCTACCTGAGCCGCCTATGATGTTCGAGGCGGCCGTGCGGGCATCAATAAAAATTGCGCCCCCGTTGTAGACTCCGATCGTAAATCTGCCGTCGTCGACAAGCGAAATCATACCCTGCGCCCAGGTAGTCTGACCTGCCGCGCTCACGGTGAAATTCAGGCTGCTGATGGCCATAGCCCGTTGCGTGCCCGTGCCCAATGCTTGCGTACCGAATGTCAGCGTATTTGCCGTCGTCGTCCAATCTAGTACCGCTCTCTCATAATTCGAGGCGTCAGTGTAGGTGTTGTAGCACCTGAAAGTCTGCGCGGTGGTGGAATTTCTCTGGGCGAGAATGGCCGCGGCATCACGAAACAGCTTAACATCGGCAGTACCGGACCCATTATCCCAATCATGGGAGATTGTTGATCCCATGCGCAGGGCAGTGACATTAGTCCCGTCGCTGGTGAGATTGGTGATCCCACCGAAGGCGCTTGAATTGTTGTATTGAACCTGGGTATTCGAACCACCAGGAGTCCCGCCGCCGCCCGCCGCCGCCCAGTTGCCATCCGCGCGGAGGAAATTGGTCGTACCGCCGCCGGATGATGGGACCAGGCCTTGCAGTGAGCTCGAGAATAGGTTGAGTGCGGCGGTCGCCTGAGCTGCGGTGCGTTCGCCCACGACCCCGGCGTTATCATAAAGAAAGGCGCCGGTGGCACCCGAGGTAATGGTGGTGGTGCCGATGGTGATGCCACCGCCACCAGGAGGGGCGGCCCAGGTTGCATCAGCTCTCAGAAAATTGGTCGTTCCCCCGCCCGACGCCGGGGCCAGTCCTTTGAGTGAGGACGTGACGGCATCGAGCATTGCCGTCGTTTGCGTCCCGGTCAGCTCCTCGATCGTTCCGGTACCTGCCGTCGTGCGGCCCAGGATCCGAGCCGTCGCCATAGATAATGAGTGGCCGGCATTCCATTCATCGGATCCGACCGGACTGGTTCCATCATCGGGAACGGCGACGACGGTGGAATGGGTGACTGAGACCATTTATTGCAATCTCTTTCGGGCGCCGACCACGCGATTATTCTGATCGCGGATAACCTCGGTTGGCGCTGACATCGATTGGGCTAGTTGTTGCAAGGCCTGCGTCATGGCTGCCATGGACTGATGATGAGCCATATCTCGTTGGTTCTCGCCCTGCTGGGCGCGACCCATGACTGCCTGGCCGATCGGGGTATCCGGCTGTTGACCTAGCATGTCATCGAATTGCGCCAAGATTTGCTGCACCTTTTCCGGATCCGGGGGCTGGACGTTGCCCATGGCGTCTTTGGTCCCACCACATTTGCCGCACAGGATATCGGCCAGCAATTGAGAGCGCGCGCTTGCCGCCTCCAATCTGAATTTCATCAATTCCATCTCCCGATTGAATTCGAATTCCCGCTGTTGACGCGCAGCCTCCATATTCTGCCGGGCGACCTCATTGGCCTGCTCGGCCTGTAGCTTGGCGTTCGAGGTGGCAATATCGGCTTCGGCCTGCAATTTTTCGATGATGGATTTTTGTTGCGCTTGGGCTTGATCTAGCGCGGCTCGGTTTGCATCACGCTTATCATTGGCCTGGAATTCGAGCACCTTCATTTCGCTATCGGCCTTGATCTTGGCCATGTCAGCTTGGACTTTGATTTGATCAGGATTAGGCTGCTGGCTCTGTGATTTCAGCTGTGCCATTTGCTGCACTTGCTGTTGAGAAAGATCGGGAAACCATCTTTGTGGGTTCTTGATGCCCGCCGTTTCCACCATTCTCCGATACACATCAAATAGCTGGCCTATGTTAATAATCGGATTAAATGGATCATTTAATGCCTGGATTGCCTGCTCCATCTTTTGCGCGACCCCGCCCAAGGTGGCAAGATCCCTATCTCTAGATCCGGCGCCCAACCCTATATTGATAGTTGCACGCATATCCGCGTTCCATCCCCTTGGATCCATATCGACCCATTGGTCACGGAGGCGGATCTTTTTGGTGCTCTTCTGATTTTCGACGAAGAGAGCGAGGAATTTCTGAAATAGCTCCCTCAATCCACCGTGTTCGGCCAGGTTTCGCGCATAGGTTTCGACCTTGGTAAAGGCCGCGCTCTGCTGGGCGTTTACTGCCGTTGCAGTCTGATGCTGCAGCGTGTCTAGATCCAGTGCCATGGTCGACCGGGAAACCCCGGTCCTTTTTTCCATGACCATATCCCAATATTCCAAGGCCGGAAAAACCTTTTCCGCAACGAATGGGACGGCATAGGGGGCTAACTGCTCCGCCGGTGGGCCATTGGTCCAAACGGTGCCTCCGACCTCAGGTTGCAGGAGTTGGTCGGGGTTAATAATTCCTGACTGATTGGCGCCCATCTGTGGGTTGTTTGCAAGATACAAGTTATCGAGCATTTGCCGCAGAAGGACGGTTTTGACTCTTTGCACGGGACCGACATCATCATAGAGCGAGCGGCCGCGGTACCTATGGGGCATAGGATTGACGGTGAGGGAGCCATAGGGGAGAGGTCCAGACCATTCCTCATTAGAAAGGATGCCACGTTCATTCCCAGATACACCGAGTAAGTTGCCGCCAATGCAGATTTTTCTCCACTCACTGACTCCATCTCCATCGTAATCGCACTTGATGCAACATTCAACGATCTCAATTTCCTGGCTTTCCTTATCGGGATTGCTTTCTCTGAACGCCCAAAACCTGCCGTCTCTGGCCTGTTTCTCGGCGCCCTCATCAACCGCCGTGGTATAGGCGGGGAGTTGATCGATCAGATCCGACTTATCTGGCCATTTCAGTTTGGCATCCGAGCGGAGCATGCGAGTAATATCGGCAAAGAATGAACCTTCCTCCTCATTGACCGCGGTGGCCATGGGATCAATGAGGAAATCCTCCGGCGGGATCGATTTACATTTGATCCTGCCACTCTCAATGCAGCGTTTGATTTTCACGTCAAAGAGGCGGATCGGCGGGGGAGGAATAGGAGTCGGCAACATGCCCATGCCCGGTTGCATTCCCATACCAGGCGCCCCCATTGGCGCAGGCATAGGCGGCGGCGTGGGTAATACAGGAGGGCCTTGGAATGGCTGGGCAGGAGGTTGGGGATTGGGATTAGTAGGCGTCGGGGGAGGCATTCTCTTTCTTTTCGTTCTGTCCCGGCATGTCGATTTCGTCTCCGGTTACAGCATCAACCAGATAGCTGCGGAATTCGAGGATGTCATCAATGTCAGGTTGGGAAATAACCGCGTTTAATTCCATCTCATTTAGGCCCCTAAGGGTATCGGTCTTATATTCGGGCATTCCTTCCCACCAGATTTTGTATGGCCCATTTCCGTGCAACAAGGAGTTATGAAATAGGGAATAGAGTATGGCATAGCCCTCACATTCCACCTGAAATATGTAGTTTATTCCGTCGGTGGCTTGCGTCGCGTACTGCTCATCGCTCATCTTTTGTGGTTCATAGACCACTATGCGATCCGACGCCGTGAATACCCGTAAAAGCCCCGGCAATACCCATTCCAGCACATCAGCCAAGTCCGCAGAAACCACTTGGGAGCGAAAGGGTTGAGGCGCAATATCAACCTCACCGTCATAGAACCTGATGGCCCATTCGCGTTGATTGGTCAGGCTCGAGCGGTCGAATTGCCTACAGTCTGCTATCCTCGAGTTGACCAAACCAACAAGCTCGGTCTCACTCATTCTAGCCACTGAGGGGTTTTCCTTCTGGGATAACGAGTTTGGGATGCCAGGAGGGCGTCCAAATCGGATCAATCGCTCCCTTCAATAGATCCATCCTGTGTTCCTTCTTGGCATGGCGTTGATTCCTCTCAAGCTCAGAGGCTCAAACATTCCTACCGCCAGGTATCTAAACGCATCGGCAGGATCCGACGCCCAATCATGATAGGGTCTCTCATAAAACGTTTTCCTGATATCATCCCATTCCCGTCGATATTGTCGCAAGGCCTTCAATCCATCCATGCACTTTTCCCTATCAAAATAACATCTCGGGAATATTTTCCGCACCGCAGCAATCCCCTCATCGATCGACAGTTTAGGAACCACATGCAAATTCTGCAAACCCCACTGCCTTAGCTGTCCCAACCTGGTCCGATCCATCCCCAGAATCTTCACCTCTACATCATGAGGCAAGAAATGATTGGCGTACACATACCCGTGCTCATTACCCGGCCGCGACGCTTTATCTTGGAGTATGGACACATAGTGATCGAGGCCCCGGTTGGAGGCCTGGTAGAAGTCAATAACTCGGATGGAAAGATCACTCTGCTGATAAAACCAGATGGCCGTTGCGTCCGAATGCCCCAAATCCCAAGCAGTATTGACTCCCAAGCTCGGATCATAAATCCCCGCCGTTATTCTCCCCTCCGACTCCGCCAACTCCATCTCCCGCCCGTAGTATGCGCCCAGAATTGCCGCGCTAAACGAGCATTCGTATTCCTGCGCGTATTGCTCCGGCGACATTTGTTTCGCCGCCGAATCTAATTCATCCTTCGGTATTAATTTGGTCTCGCTGGCTTTGAGCATCCGGAAAAACCACTCCGGATCATCCTTGGCGCCTACCCAACCCCCCTTCGTCCCGAAAACCAGGTCATAAAAGTCATTCATCCCCCGAGGGGTGCCAATCCAAACCGCCCAGCCCTGCCGATCGGAAAGCGCCGGCCTTAAAACCTCCGAGTAAACCCGCGGCGACATATCCGCCGCCTCATCGAGAATTACCCCGTCCAAATACATCCCTCTAAGCGCGTCCGGGTTATCAGCCCCATACAACCTAACCTGCCCCCCATTGATAAAATCAACCTTCAACTCCGACTCATAAATCAAAGTACCGGGTACCTTCCTCGCATACTGCCTCAAATAATCCCACGCAACCTGTTTCGCCTGTCGATACAACGGAGCCACATACGCAAACCTCGGCCGCTGTAGCTTGCACCTGATGGCAGAGTCTATCAAATCCATCACGCAAGCAACCGTCTTGCCCGCCCGCCGGTGCGCAACTATCAACGCCCAGCGCTGCTTCCGCGCATGAAAGGCCTCAAATTGCTCGCGCGCCGTATACCCAATCGATAACCGCTCCTCCACCCCATCCACATCAACAGCAAGCCTGCGCTGACGCTTCTCCTCAGTCCGCTCCCTAGCCTGCCTTGCACACTTCCTTTCAAAAGCAGAAAGCCTAGCCATCTCCTATCCCCATAGGCTCGCACGTCTCCCCATAATGCCCACACAGCAATTCATCGAATACTAGGAAGCCGCCCAACTTGCCCCCCTACCATCCCTAACAAAGGAACTAACACGTAAAATACAATCCCTAACACCAACACAACTATGATCAGTACGTTAATCACCTGCGCAATCCACCCCTCCATCGGAATCAACCCAATCAACTGCCGCGCCGCCCACGCAACTACTCCTATAATAATCAGTGCAATAATCAGCCCAATCAATTCCCCCATCAATCCCGATCCTCCATCCGATCCAATGCATGCTCCGCACTCCTAATCCGCCCCAGTAACCTCCTCACAACCCTCTTTAACCCAGATAACGGCCCAAAATCTAAATCACCAACCCTAATCCGCCTCCTCAACCGACCATACTCCCCATCAACCTCAACTACAGACTCCCCAATCCGCATCAAATCCTCCGCCGCAATTCCTCCCAAAATAAGCCGGTCAAAATCCTCATCGCACTTCCCACCCCCACCACCTTCCCCATCCCCACGCAAACCCCCAACCTCAGCTAAACGCCGCTCCTCAACCTCACTCAACTCCCCACGCCCAACCCCACGCGTCAACTCAATCACCCTCCTCAAATCCTCAGCCCCATCAGCCATCTCTTAACCTCCCTCGCCTCCCTCACTTTTTGTCCAGCAGCACCTTATTGTGCAAACTCGCACCGCCTCGCTCACCTCTTAAAACATAACACCATCCCCACCTAAACCTAACACCATACCAACTCCCCTCCACAGAAATTATCCACAACAGCCGCACTACCCCCATAACCAAAGTAGGGGAAATATCGCATCGCCCCATAACCGAAAAACCCCTAACTCAAATTCTGCCCCTGGCCTAACTCAAACTCCGCGTGAACTCAAACTCTGCGGGTGGAGTTTAAGTCGCGATCGCTCTGATGGGACCCATTTATTCTCCCCCATCCCCCTCCCTCGAAATATTATTTTTACTGGCTCGGGACACCTGAGTAGATTATTCTACATAATCTCATGGCAACGCGGACGACGGC
>Ga0126383_10000210_pt1 | contig 30256 bp, 19 predicted proteins | sample PanSoiMetPlot_35_FD_96882 | JGI IMG/M metagenome (GOLD analysis project Ga0126383, IMG submission 96882) | Tropical forest soil microbial communities from Panama - MetaG Plot_35 | ecosystem: Environmental > Terrestrial > Soil > Tropical forest > Bulk soil | place: Panama | collected 2016-02-17 | reverse complement strand
CAGGCGCACCACCGGGCGCAGTTGCAAACGCAAAGACCCTCCATTCGTAGATATCCCGCCGGCAAAAACGTCCCCGTTGAGATCGAGAAATGTGGACTGCCCGGCTTGCAGCTCGCTCACCTGGCGGATGACCTGGCCATTGCTGTCAGTGAACGGCTGCCCGTGCGCGTCGCGGAAGCTGAGCAACACGCGGCACGGTCCCGGCGGAATTTCGGGGTCCCCTGGTGGCTGGAGGCGGCAAGGTCCTGGCGGTACCTGGTCGTCGGGTCCTGACGGACAAACGTTGGCGACGTTGAGGCGGAGAGTCTGTCCCTGCGTGATGCCCACCATGCCGACGGTGCGATCGGGATCGTTGGGAGCGTTCGCTTTGACGCGGCGCAATTCCCAGATGGCGCCGGAGGCGAGAACGGCGATCAGTGCGATCGCGATTGAAAGTTTGGTAAAGATGTATCGGGTCCTCATGATTTTCTCCTTTCAGTTGCTCGAATGTTTGGTTGAGGCCGAGGCCAACGACTGCGCACAAATCAACAGCGCGCCTTTGCCAGTCTCAATAAAATGAACTTCGCCGGATTCCACGCTTCTGAAAATCGTTCGGGCATCCGTCCCGGCCAGTGCCGCCGCTTCGTTCGGTGTGACTAGCGGAACGTCAGCACTGCATTGGTCACACCAGGCGGTAACCTGCCGAGCGCCGCGCCGGATCGTCATCCGCTCACGAGCTTCAATGGTCACGATTGTTGTTTTTTTCTTGCGTCTCATTCGTGGCGCGCCCATTGTTTGGCTTGGTCTTGCGGGCTTCTGATAAAATCTGCCCGTCTCAGAACTCCCCAAGGGGAAGCCCTGGAAGCCTCAAGGATTTACACGAGGTGGATTGTCCTTGCTAGGGCTTCCGAAAATCCTTTACGCGATGAGGATTTTTCCGACAATTTTCCAAATTTGATCTGTGTCAGAACCGGGAGCGGTAGCGACCGGATCAATTGCATCGATCGGGTTAATTGATCCGGTCGCTACCGCCCCCGGTTCTGACACGAACAAGAGTCATCATGGCCGCCCAAACCCGACTCATTTACGAATTCGACGACTTTCAACTTGAGCCTGGCGAGCGCAAGCTCATGCGGCGCGGCGAAGTGGTCCCGCTGCATGGCAAAGCGTTCGATATGCTGGTGGTCTTAATCTGCAATCGCGGCAGACTGTTGACGAAAGATGAGTTGTTCCAGCTGGTGTGGCCGGATCAAATCGTGGAAGAGTCGAACCTGACCGTGAAAATGTCGGCGATTCGCCGCGCCCTGGGCGAGCGGGCGAGCAGTCCTCACTACATCACCACTGTCTCCGGTCACGGTTATCGTTTCATCGGCGATGTGCGTCAGATTGTCGATGAAGCAATGACGATCGAGCGCGAGAGTTTTGCGCGCGTCACGGTTCAGGAGGAAGAGACTGAATCAACGTCACTCCTCCCTACGGCCGCACAGCTAACCAAAGCAGCTCGCCGGGCAACTGCGCACCCGGTGATCTTGTGCGTTATTGGGGGGCTCGTACTGACGCTCGCGATTAGCGGTCTTTGGCTCCGCAGAAGCGTGCTCCATGCGGCAGCGCCGCTGCCGTGGGCTAACGTGACGATGCGTCGCTTTACGACGCGCAACGGACTGCCTTTTCGCGTGGCGATCTCACCCGACGGCAAATCGTTGGTTTACATGCAGCATGTCAATGACAAGCCGTCGCTGTGGTTGGGACAGATTGAGACCAACAGCAGTGTGTCAATTGCCGAGGAACCTTATGTCGGCTACAGCGGAATGACTTTCGCGCGCGATGGTCAGAGTATTTATGTTTCCGAAGTGAACCAGCTCACCTCCGCTACCAGGCTGGTGCGCCGGTCGATCGTTGGCGGGGTGCCAACGGAATTGGTTTCACATGTTAATAGCGCGGTGACGATTTCCCCCGACGGCCGGCAGCTTGCTTTCCTGCGGAGGGGCGACGGCCAGGGCTCAATCGTAGTTACCGACGCTGATGGCCACAACGAACGCACGCTCGCCGTGCGCAGCCGGCCGCAAAATTTTTCTGGCAGTGGCATCTCATGGTCGCCGGACGGCAAGACCATCGCGGTGGCTGCGAGCGAGGGCGAAAACGGCCGCGCTGAGGTCCTGGCAATCTCACTCGCAGACGGCTCTGCCCAGAGGATCGGCAAACAGGACTGGGGCTTCGTGTCGAACCTCGCCTGGGACTCGGATGGCCACGGTTTACTGCTGATGATCGCCAGCAGCTCGTTTGCCCGTCGCAGCGAAATCTGGTTCGTTACTTTTCCGGGAGGTGAGCCCCGCAAAGTCACGCGCGACCTGAATCAGTATTACGGGCCCACGATGAGCATGTCCGCCCAAAACGAGCTCGCTCTTATTGATGTCGGAGTCGAATCAGAGATTCGGGTGGCGCCGGAAGCGGACGTTTCCCGCGCGCGGGTCATGCTTCAGAGCGCGGCCCTGAGGTTTGAGGGAATAGACGGCCTGACCTGGGCACCGGACGGACATTTGTTGTACGCGACTTATGTTGATGACGCCGAGACGATCTGGGAAATGAACAGCGACGGAAGCAATCGGCGTCAACTTACTTCCGCAACGGCCGATTTTGTCGATCGAGAAATGAGGGTCACATCCGACAATCGATTCATCATCTTTCAGTCCAGCCGCTCAGGCAATTTGCAAATCTGGCGCGCGAATCGCGACGGCAGCAACCTGAAACAGTTGACGAGCGGTGGAACTAATACTCACCCGAGCCTGTCCCCCGACGGCAAGTCGATCGTCTATGTTGCGGAACGCGATGGCAAAGCAACTCTTTGGCGGATCGGAATCGATGGAGGGCAGGCGACTCAGCTCACCAGCAACAACGTTGCAATGCCAGAGGTCTCGCCGGATGGAAAGCACATTGCCTTTCTCGAGTCCTCCGATGCGGAGCTCCAACTCGCCGTGATTTCCTTTGACGGCTCACCGGAGAAGCTATTCGCGCAACCCAGGCCACTTATCAATTTTGGCAGACGTATGTGCTGGACGTCTGATAGTAAGGCGATCATGTATAACAATTCGCCCCACGGTCTTTGGCGACAGCGACTCGACGCGGACAAGCCGGAAGAAATCAAAGGATTTGAAGACGTGCAAATCCGTCAGCTGGCGTGGTCTTTTGACGGCAAGAGCCTCGCCTACACTCACGGCATCGGCATCCAGGAAATAATTCTGCTGCAAAGCTCAAGGTAAATTTCTAAGGGCGACCCACGTCCGGCTTGATTGCATGCGCGCCCGCGAAATGCTCACAAACGCAGGGTTCCTCGATCCGGAGGGACGAAATATTTAGACGCATGACCCGAGAAAGCTTCTTGAATTGGTCAGTCAAATATATTTGCGTTCTTGAAGCCCCGCAGGGCTGATGTTTTCCCGGAGGCTAAAACATTTGGCCGCCCTGCGGCCAGGCCTCGAACATACCAATTGGCCCACCACGTTCACTCGCTCAAGGCTGGCCAAAGCGCGATCGATATTCGCTCGATGAGATAAAGGCTTTGACCATCTCAGCCTGGATAAAGTCACCATTGAAGCTGTTCAGTTTAGTCAGCCAGAATTGATAACCGCTATCGCTGTTGTCGGGAGCGTCTGTCGGGTTGCGGCGGAGATAGCCGAAGTACTGCATCAGCACAAATGATGATCTGAACTCAGCCGTGCGGAGCGAATTGGAATCGGCAACTGACCGCAATGCTGCGGCGCGGCCGGCGAGTCCGCCCCCATCAAAGGCATTGATTGCCGCCTGTCGCTCAGCTGAAGTGGCTGTCACACCGGCAGCCGCGAACAAGGCATCGACATATTGATCCGCAGTTAACCCGGCGGCAAACGCACTCGTGAAAGCACTCGAGGCAGCCACCTGATTGACATAAATCATCTTGTTCGTTTCCAGCCGCGCATCCCAGCCCACTTGACCGACTACTACGCCGTCGCCGACAGAACGCGCATCGCGAATGAACTGCGCATAGGTGATTCGGGTGGCTGGATCGATGGATTTCCTGCCAAAGGCAGCGCGCTCCACTCGAATCGCAAAGCCGCCGGTTTCCTGAAACTCGGTTGACAGAAAGAATGCTCCGGAAGTGTTGATGCGCTTCTGTTGAATGCAGCCGGCATTGCTGCCGCAGCTCATGATTTCATTTGTCCAGAACGCTCCGCCCGCGGAGTCTTCCTCGCGGTTTAGAAAATCGTGATAGTGCTGGCAGACAAAGTCGTCGGCGGCATCGATCGGATTGGTCAACGATTCGGGCGCATCGTCAAAGATCTGAACGGTGACGCTGGCGGGCGAGCCGAGGATCGCGCCGGAAGGATTGGACAGCGCAATCGTGAACGATTCAGTTCCTTCGCTGTATGAATCTTCGGTAATCAGCACGTCGAACGATTTGGCCGTCTCACCGGGAGCGAAAATCAACGTTCCCATCGCCGTATCGAAATCAGTGCGATCGCTCGCGGTGCCGGGTTGCGTGGCGTAATCGACGGTTGCGCTCTGCGAAGTATCGCCGGTGCGAGTCACGGTAATCGTCACGCCGGTGCAGTCTTCGAAAGTGCCGTAGAAGGACTGGCCGAACTGCACGGTGGCCGGCGTCGGAGTTGGCGTCGCGCTCGGTGTCGGAGTTGCCGTTGGGGTCGGGGTCGCTGTCGGCGTTGGCGTCGGAGTCGCGGTCGGCGTTGGGGTCGGAGTTGGGGCCGGTGTCGGAGTTGGTGTCGGCGACGGAGCTGTCGAAATCACGGGCGCACATTTCGAAAATTCAGAAGTGTTGTTGTTGGCATCCGTGGCCGTGGCGGTGATGAATTGTCCCGCAGGAACCAATGCGAGTAAGGGAACTGAGAACATCAGGTGGCCGTCAGCGCCGGTACTCTGAGCGATTGAGCCGACATAGGTTTTCCCTTCGCCATTGCCGGAAGAATGACAAGTTGAATTAGCAAAGAACTGAATCGTAAAGCCGGTGTTGGGAGCGTTGTCCATCGCCCCGTGTATCATTGTGACTGAACCGTTGGTGGTGGCTCCGCCTAAGACCGGAAAATTCTGGCGGTTGTTCGGCCCGGCGTCGGCGTCCGCAAAATCGTTCGCGGTCACGCCGTCTCCGTCCAAATCAATTCCGAGACCGGTATTCGCAAAGATCGAATTACTGAGAACCGCATTACCAATGGTCAGGTCATTCGCAATCTCCACCCCAAACTGGTTGAAAGCGATGGTATTGCCGGCGCCGATAATCCCACCAATCAGATTGCCGTGGGCGCCGTTGGTGATGCGGACCCCGCGCCCTCCGTTTCCGAGTGCGGTTGCGCCGTCCGCCTGAGTGCCAATCAGGTTTCCCTGGGCCACATTGTTGGCGCTGTCTCCGTCGATCCACAGGCCGTGCGTTACGTTCCCCGAGATCACGTTGCCCGCCCCGGCGGTGGTCCCGCCGATGGTCACGCCATTTGAGTCAGCGACGACCACGCCGGCCAACGTATTGGGAATGGCCGTCGATCCGTTTGCATTGGTCCCAATGTAGTTACCCTGGATGACCGTGTTGTCGGCGAAATCGAGAAACACACCACAATTAGTGTTTCCCGAAATAATATTTCGCGCTAGCGCGGTAGTGCCGCCGATGGAGTTGCCGGCGGCATGGCCAATTATGACGCCCTCTACCTGGTTACCCAGCGCGACGGCGCCGCTGACATCGGTGCCGATTCGATTGCCCTGCACGCTATTCCCCGTGGTGCCGGAGCTGGTTATGAATACGCCTGCGCCGCCATTCCCGGAGATGAGGTTGCCCGCGCCGAAGACGGAGCCCCCGATCGTGTTAGTGTTTGCGCCGCCGCTGATTACCACACCATGCGAGCCATTCATGAGGAGCGCGGTACCGTGGACGTCGGTGCCGATGAAGTTGCCGCGTAACAGATTGTTGGTAGTGGCGCCAACAATCTCGACGCCTGAGCCCGTGTTGCCGGAAATGAGGTTGCGTGTCGTCGCGCTGGCGCCGCCTATCGTGGCGTTGGTGCCGCCGTTGATGCGTATGCCTTTACTATTCGGCAGCGGTAGGGTGCCGGATTTGTCCGTCCCGATGTAATTTCCGGAGACGCCGTTTTGAAGACCTTGAAGAATCCCAACGCCTCCTGAATCTAAAATGGAGCTGTCGCCGTTACCGGAAATGACATTGCGCCGGGAGGGAGTAAAGCCGCCAATGCCATTAACGTTCGACGAAAGAGATATTCCGAAGCCGCCATTGCCGAGGGCGGTAGTCCCCGCCGCATCCGTGCCGATGAAGCAACCGCTCACGACATTGCCGCCGCTGCCTACGAGCTGAATTCCGTCGCCCTTGAACCGGTTGACGGCAATTCCCTGAATGACACTTGAGAACGTGCTGAGTCTTAGCCCGTTGGCGGTCGCGCCGGCGAGATTGCCGCTCAGTTGAATCAAAATGTTCGCGTCGTCGCCGGCCGCCAAAGTGTTGGCGGTGGCGCCCGGTTGTGAATAGCCGTCGATAATCACCGGATCATTAATCTGTGGTAAGGCTGAAGTGGGCGAAATTGTTTTGACGCCGCTGCCGGGAATGTTGAAGTTGATCTTGTCGACGCCGGGGTCAGCGTTCGCTTCCTGAATCGCGGCGCGCAGCGAACAATTACCGGGAGTGGCGGTCTGACAAATTCCATCACCGAGATTGGCATCCACCGCGTCACCGGTGACGTTGACTTCGAAGGTAGGCACGAGCTTGGCGACAAAACCATCCTCTGTGCCCTTGAGAGTAGTTTGCAGCGCATCAGCAGTCGTGGGAAAAGGCGCCGGGTTGGTTGACTCGGTGACACCGGCTACGTAAGCCAGGCCAGAGAGGTCGAGCGCAATGCCAAAGGCGAAATCATCGCCGCCACCACCCAGATAGGTGGAATAGAGCAGCGCCGTTCCGTTTGGATTGAGCCTGGTTACGAAGACGTCCTGACCGCCGGCCAGGACCGGCTGAAAAGCATTTTGGGTAGGGAACGGGAGCAGTCCCTGAGACTTGGTGAGGCCGGTTACGTAAGCGTCTCCGGATGTATCGATGGCCAGATCCGCAGCTTCATCGAGATCGAAACCGCCGAGATAGGTTGAGTATGTGAGCGCGTTCCCAGCCGGCGCCAGCTTGGTCACGAAGGCATCGAAGTTGCCGGCGGAGGTAATTTGGAATGCGCCTGCCGTGGTTGGAAAAGGTGTAGCTCCGCTCGAGTCCGTTCCGCCACAGATGTAGGCGTTTCCGGCAGCGTTGATCTTGATCGCCCGCGCCAGATCATTTCCCGCACCGCCAATGTAGGTCGAATATAAGAGACCGCTGCCATCGGGTTTCACTTTAGTCACGAACGCGTCGCGCGATCCGGCTTTGCTGGTTTGAAAAGCTCCCGCCGTCGTCGGAAAAGGACTGGCGCCCCCGGAAAACGTGCCGCCAGTAACATAGACGTTGCCGGTCGTATCCACGGCGACACCGGTGGCCGCATCCTGCGAGCCGCCTCCGAGGAAAGTTGAAAACACGAGCGCCGAACCCGCGGGATTAAGTTTTGTCACAAAGGCATCACCACCTCCGGGCGGCGTAGGCTGGAACACGCCAGGCGTGGTGGGAAAGGGAAGGCCCACGCTCGAAAACGCACTGCCGGCGATATAAGCATTGCCGGCGTTGTCGATGGCGATCCCGTCCCCGCTATCATTGTCCCCACCACCAAGATAGGTTGAATAGATCAGGGCCGTGCCGGTGCTATTTAACTTGGTCACAAAACAATCGGCGGTGCCGCCGCCGTGGGTGGTTTGAAAGGCGCCCGGGGTTGTCGGAAATGGCGACGCGCCGGCAGAGCTGGTGCCGCCCAGAATGTAGGCGTTGCCTGAAGCATCGACCGCAATTTTTTTGCCGAAATCGTCGGATCCGCCCCCGAGATAAGTGGAATATTCGGGCACGGTACTACCCGGGAAAAACCTGGTTACGAAGACATCGATCGAGCCTGCGGGGCTGGTCTGATAAGCGCCCGCGGTAGTCGGGAAAGAATTGCTCTCGGTATATCCGGTGACGTAGACCGCGCCGAAATTGTCGACGGCTATGTCAGTGATTTGGTCAACCTGATCACCGCCGAGATAAGTGGAGTAACCCAGCACCACCGGATCGATTGTGAGAGGCAGCGAGTGATCGTAGGCGCCGAGCGAGAACTCTACCTGTCCGCTCTGGTTCAATTGATAACGGCAATCGACTTCCCGGCGGGCGCCGTTGACTTCCTGATAAGCCTGAGGCTTCTGGTGCTTGAGCACCTGGCTGCCCAGCTTCAAAACCAGATCGCCGGCCGTATCGATCGACACCGAGTCTGCGCCTGAAAAAGACAAGACGATCTGACCCGTATCGGCGCCGGGCGCGGCCACCAAGTCATATTCGAGCTGATGAGCCCTGGTGTAGTAAACGAGATCGATTCCCGGATAGAGATTCTCGTACTGCACCTTTTTATAAGTCCGAATATTGGTGTGCCACTGGGCCGCGTCATTGCCTTTCAGATAATTGACTACGCCCGGCAACTCTTCTGCGCCGGAAAGCTTGGTTGCACCCGCGCCCGCAAACTCCATACGCAGCGCGTGCCTGGTGACTGCATCCTGCGATGAGGACATCGACTCCGGCACGTTGGCCTGTCTGGCAGACATGCCTTTTCCATCAGAGATAACGTAGACAGCGCCTTTTGATGTCAGGAACAGTGAACAGTCAATGGCGCGCGCAATGAAACGCACTTCGGAATCGAACTGGCCCTGGTTCTCTTCAAAATAAGCTGGAGCATGGGCTTGGCTTTTGTCCGCCGGCGGAACCGCTACGCGGTTGTCGGCTGAATGAGCAAGAGTCTTAACTGCGCTCGTGCGGGCGTGATCCGTGCCGTTGCTGGTTACCGGGCGCGTGACGGGCGCCAGCAGCAAACCGAACACCAACGCGAAGCTAATCGATCCATTTTGAAACGAGCCTGCTTTCATTTCCACCTCCGCTGGAAAATGGTTTGAATCAATTTGTGCGCGATGCGGTCAGAAACACGATTCCGGCAAACAGACTCAGGCGAATCACGCGAACCGTTCGGATTTGAGTTGCAGAGTTCATGATCAGGCCTCCAGGATGTTTGGTAACAATCATTCCTACTCCCAGTGCTGGTTTCGAAATGGTTGGATCACCGCAAGGCCTCTGTTAAGATCCCGCCCCCCAACCGCCGCGGGAGCGTTAACAAAGTCATGGGTAAATCCAGCCGGCATCCTGCGCGAGGCGGTGGCAAGAAATCTTTAATTCGCGGCCAAATTTTTCCAAGTTCTTAGAAATCGTCAGATGCCTGAAGAAAAGCGCGTTAATTACTGCTTCGGCGAATTCACCGTCGATCCTCATCGCCGCATCATGCTGCGCGCCGGCGCAGCTGTGCCGCTGGCTTCCAAAGCTTTCGACCTTCTGCTGGCGCTCCTCGAAAGTGAAGACCACGAGCTCAGCAAAGACGAATTGATGAGCCGCATCTGGGCGGATCAGATGGTCGAGGATGCGAACCTCACGGTAACCATGGCGCAATTGAGGAAGGTGCTGGGCGAAAAGGCGAGCGACCGGCGCTTCATCGTGACAATTCCGGGCCACGGTTATCGCTTTGTAGGGGAGTTACGTCGGGAAGCGCCCTCAATGGATGGGCAGACTTCCAACGACAACGCGCCCCTTTTGCCGCCGTCGGCGACGACACCGCCGGCCGGGTCGCGCGCGCAGGTCCGCGGCTTTCGCCGCCCGGGGCTGACGTTGGTTGTTTGCCTCGCGCTCATGCTGGCGATGGCGATCACCGCCTATTACTTTTGGGGTCGGCGCACCCGCGCGACTGCCGCTCCGGCAATCAAATCGATCGCCGTCCTGCCTTTCAAACCGCTGGTTGCCGACAGTCGTGATGAATCGCTTGAGATGGGAATGGCTGACACCTTGATTACCCGGCTCAGTAGCAATCGCGAGATCAGGGTCCGGCCCATCAGCGCCGTTCGCAATTACACTGCGCTGGCGCAGGACCCCATCGCCGCGGGGCGCGAGCAGCAGGTCGATGCAGTGCTGGATGGTCAAATCCAGAAAGCGGGGACAAAGATCAGGGTGACGGTGCGTCTCTTGCGAGTTGGCGACGGCGCCCAAATGTGGGCCAGCCTCTTCGACGAAGAGATGACCGACATTTTCACCGTTCAGGATTCAATCTCAGAGCGGGTAACCAGCGCGCTGGCGGTGACGCTGACAAGTGAAGAGCAGCGTGGATTGACCAAGCGGCACACCGCTGATGCCGAGGCTTATCAGCTTTATCTGAAAGGGCGTTATCAATTGAACCGCCTGACAGACGAGGGATTTTTCAAAGGCCGCGACTTTTTCCAACAGGCAACCGAAAAGGATCCCAACTACGCTCTGGCCTATGCCGGGCTGGCTGATGCTTATAACTCTCTAGGCGGCTTCGACGCGCTGGCGTCGAAAGAGTCTTTTCCCAAAGCGCGAGACGCAGCCGAGCAGGCGCTCAGGCTCGATGGCGAGTTGGCAGAAGCTCATCAGGCGCTGGCGGTCGTCAAGTTTTCCTATGATTGGGATTTTGCCGGGGCTGAGCGAGAGTGTCGCCGCGCCCTCGAAATCAATCCCAACTATTCCGACGCGCACTCGACCTACGGCTATTTCCTCACGGCCATGGGCCGGTTTGATGAGGCGCTGGGTGAAATGCAGCGCGCGCAGGAACTCGAGCCGTTGTCGGTGGAAAAGATCGCCGCCATCGGAGAGCTGCTCTATTACCAGCGCCGTTATGATCAGGCGATTGTCCAGTACCGGAAGGCGCTCGAAATGGATTCGAATTCCGGCTTTGTGCATTGGGCGCTGGGCCGCACCTTCACGGCACAGGCGAGATATAACGAGGCCATCGAAGAGCTTAAGAAAGCGATCCCGCTGTCCGGCGACAGCCCTGACGAACCCGCGGAACTTGCGCGCACCTATGCGCTGATGGCCAGACGTGGCGAGGCGCTGAAAATAGTTGATGAGCTGAAGCGTCGTACGGATCGCAAAGTAGCGCCGTGTGTCATGGCGGGAATCTTCAGCGCGCTGGGCGACGAGGCACAGGCATTCGCGCTTTTAGATCATGCGTTCGACGAACGCGATTTCATTTTGGTGATGCTAAAGGTCGATCCCATGTTCGACCCGCTGCGCTCACAACCGCGCTTTGGTGATTTGACGAGACGCGTGGGATTGCCGTGAATTGAATACGCCTAATTAACACTCACAAAGAACCTCTTCCGCGACGCGAGCGCAAACAGCTGCGGAGCAGTGGTCAGAGTTAAGCCCAAGGCGAGTCTACGAGCCTTGGATTAAGGTGCAGAAATAACCTGGAGCTCTGGAGCAGCGACTGAATTCTTTGCGAAGAGTCCTTTGGGAATTAACTCCCAGTCGCTGCTTCCCAGCTCGAATTATGCGTGACTACCTACCCCAGGCTCGCAGACTCGTCCTGGGCTTAAGTCTGACGTTGCTCTGCAGCTCTCACTCGAAACGGTTGCGGCTTCCAATAAGTGAGCGTGCGCCACAGCCATTCTGCGGGTCCGAAGCGAAATCGACTTAGCCAGAGACGGGCTAGCACGACTTGAAGCAGGTAGCCGGTGAGCGCCATCACCGCGATCGTTCCGGGAGAGAGCTTGCCCATCAGCGCCGGTCCATGGGTGAAGCCGTAGCAGAGCCAAATCCCAAAGACCGTCTGCAGCAGATACCAACTTAGCGCCATGCGGCCGAGCGGCGCGATAGCCCGGACCAATCTGTTAAAGCTGGAACTGAGAAACCCGAACGCGAGAGCTGAGGCGTAGGCGAGTGTCAGGCCTAGCTGACCGCCTTCAACGATGAGTTCCCTAATAAAGGCCAGCAGCGGACCCATCCCAGGGCCCTTGATTAACCTGGCCGCGTGTACGGTGCTGCCGGCGAGTCCCCACACGGCGCCAAAGACCAGGACGTACACCAGCAGCCGGCGATACTTGCCGAGATTGCCGAAGTCAAAAGTGCGCGCGACATAGAGACCGAGCAGCAGCCGGCCAAAGATCGCGACCTGGTATCCGATCTGACTGATGGAAAGCGTCAGATACCAGTCGTATTTCCAATTCAAGACGAGCACATCGCGATAACTTCCATTGGCAAACGCGAAGAGAGCCATCGCATCGTAGGCCTGGCCGGAATCGCCGGCCGGACCGAGCCAAACTCGGAGTCCGGCAACGATTGCCGGAACCAGGACGGCAGCGCTGAGGGCGGCGGCGAGCAACTTGCGCGGTTTCATCCAGATGAACAACGGCAGCAGCACTGCCCACAACGCGTAGAAACGCAGAATGTCAAAACACCAGAGGAGATACCCGTGCAATAGACCGATCACGAACAGCCAGAAGATGCGGCGGTAAAACAAAAGAGTGGGTGAGCTGACGCGGACATGCGCGCGCTTGAGAAAAAGCCAAAAGCTGATCCCGAACAAGAATGAGAACAATCCCATGAACTTGTTCTCGATGAAGAACCGCATGCAGAAATACGCGATTCGGTCAAAGGATGACGCTGACAGACTTGCGCGCTGCGCGGTGGTCATGTACTCAATGCCTGAAAAGATAAGCAGATTCGCCCAAAACACGCCAAGCAGGGCAAAGCCACGAATCGAGTCGACGAGCTCGAAGCGTTGGGTGGTTGCGACGCGCTCGTCTGACGGAAGATGCACAGGCCGCGCCGGAGCGGCCGCTATCATCGGGCCGTTCACTTCACGTGGCCGCTCAATTGCCCCGCCGGCTTCTCTGACGACCGTAACCTTTAGCGTTTCGTGTTTGATGGTTGTACGAATGCTCATGCTCCACTAAGCCTCACAAAGGAAAATGTAGTTCTGGTAATATGGACGGCCCCCCGGCCGGGGATGCGCTAAACAAATCGTGTCCCGCAATCCGAGCGACATCCTGCGCGGGACCCAGGCAAAAAGTCTTTAAGCGGCTGGCAAATTCTTCCAAGGTCTTAGAAATGGCGTGATGGCTGAGGAAAACCACAGCATCTACAGCTTCGATGGATTCACCGTCGACGCCGTGAGGCGGGTGGTGCTGCGCGATGACCAGCAAGTGCCGCTGCCATCGCGGGCCTTCGATCTGCTCCTTGCCCTGGTCGAGAGCGGCGGCCGCGAGCTGTCAAAGGAAGAGCTAATGCAGCGCATTTGGGCGGACCAAATCGTCGAAGATGCGAACCTCACCGTGACGATGGCCAATTTGCGGAAGGCTTTGGGAGAGAAGGCCGGCGAGCATCGATATATCATCACCATTCCGGGACGAGGCTATCGCTTCATCGGAGAATTGCGGCCGCGCGCGCTCATCATCGAAGAGTACACGCGCGGGCAGATCGTGATCGAAAATGATGACGCGCCGGCCGGGCGCGCGCTCCCGGATACGGCTGGCCATCGCCGTCGTTGGCTGTGGGCCGGGATAAGTACCATCGCCGTCGTGGCGATGCTCGCCGCTGGTTACTTCTGGTGGGCCAGGCGGGGAACCGTCACGGCCGCGCCCCAGATCAAATCGATCGCGGTCCTGCCCTTCAAGCCGCTGGTAGCTGAAGGCCGCGACGAATCACTCGAGCTGGGCATGGCGGATACCCTGATCGCCCGGCTGAGCAATATCCGAGAGATCGACGTCCGGCCCATTAGCGCGGTGCGTGGTTATGTCGCGCTCGATCAGGATCCGGTGGCCGCCGGTCGCGAACAGAAAGTTGATGCAGTGCTCGACGGGAGCATTCAGAAAGCCGGCGACAGAATCAGGGTGAGGGTGCGGCTGGCGCGAGTAGATACCGGCGCAACGCTCTGGACAGATACTTTTGACGATCAGCTCACCGACATATTTACCGTTGAGGACTCAATCTCGGAACGCGTCTCCGGGATCCTGGTAATGAAACTCACCGGAGAGGAGAGAGCCCTGGTGGCGCAGCATGCCACCAACAACCCGGAGGCCTATCAGCTCTATCTCCGCGGCCGCTATTTTCGGAGCAAGCGGACCAGCGAAGATATCAAGACCAGCATCGACTGTTTTAATCAGGCAATCGCGAAGGATCCAAACTACTCCCGAGCCTATGCCGGCCTGGCAAACTCGTATCTTCTGCTTTCCAACTACAACCTCACGACGCCCCAGGATGCTTACTCAAAAGCCCGCGCCGCGGCGGCGCAGGCCCTGCAGAAAGATGACCACCTGGCCGAGGCCCACGCGGCGCTGGCGGATATCAAATGCGATTACGACTGGGACTTTGCGGGCGCCGCACAGGAATACAAAAGAGCGATTGCCCTCGACCCTAACTATGCCGACGCGCGCAAATCGTATGGCGAGTATCTGGCGCTCATGGGACGTTCGAATGAAGCGCTCGCCGAAATGAGGCGGGCCCAGGAGTTGGAACCGCTTTCGCTGCTAATCAACCGTGAACTGGGGACGATGCTTTATTTCGCCGGCCGATTCGACGAGTCAATCGATCAGCTGCGCAAAACCCTGGAGTTGGATTCACACGATGCGCGCACGCACATCGAACTTGGTTATGCGTTTAGACAAAACCGGCAATATCAAGAGGCCATCGCGGAATTCAAAAAGGCGCTGGAAATAAATCGCGAAGAATCGTATGCCCTATCTCAGCTGGCTCTTACCTATGGATTGATGGGACAAAAGAAAGAAGCCTACGCGGCCATTGCGCAGTTGCAGGAGATGTCCAAGCGCCAGTACGTCCTGCCAACTGATATGGCCGCCGCGTACGCCGGCACGGGCGATAAGGACCAGGCGTTTGCCTGGTTGGAGAAGGCTTACCAGGATCGAGACGATGGCGTGCCTTTTCTCGGCGTCGACCCGAGCTGGGACGGCCTGCGGTCAGATGAAAGATTTCGCGCTCTGTTGCAGCGCATCGGCTTGCCGCAACGTTGATCGATTCCCGCCAGTCGTTCGAAATGTCATTCTCAAGTGTCTTCTACCTCGTTGCTGCAATCTCCTAGTGCGAGAGAAGTGATTTACTGCAAACGAGGATTGCGTTTCCGTCATTCTCGATGAAATGAATGGCGCCGGCCTCGACGCCGCGGAAGATTGTCCGCATGTCGGTGAGTGACATCAGCGCCGCCTGGGATGCCGTTACCATCCAAACCTCTTCACCGCATTGGTTGCACCAGGCGAACACGCGGGGCGTTTCGCAGCGAATCGTAGTCCGTTCCCGGGCTTCGAAGGTTACGATGGTGGTTTTCTTCTTCCGCTTCATCGGCGCCTCATTGGTGCTTCGCAAAAAGTGTTTGGGCTGGTTCCGGCGGCTTCTGCTAAAATCTCAGCGTCCCCACGAGGTCCCCCAACCCAAATAAACTCGGCGTGGAACGAGGTGCATTTTCAGCGGTCAGCCAGGGAAAATCTTTAAGCGAGCGCGGAATTTTTCCGAATAATTAGAAGGCCGGCTGCTTGGATCTGCCTTCAGGCGGTGTCCGGTATAGCTCGCAAGCGGCGCTCGAAAGCGGAACTCCAGGTGGTCATGACAAGTCACCCCAGACTCATTTACGAATTCGGCGAGTTCCAGCTCGAGCCCGACACCCGCAAGCTGCTGCGCGGCGGGCAGATAGTTCCGCTGCAAGGCAAAGCCTGCGATCTGTTGCTGGTTTTGATTCACCATCGCGGCGAGTTGCTGACTAAGGATGACCTGCTGGGGCTGGTCTGGCCGGATCAGATCGTCGAAGAATCGAACCTGACCGTGAACATGTCGGCGATTCGGCGGGCGCTGGGCGAACGCGCGGGCAATCCGCACTACATTACGACGGTTTCGGGTCGCGGCTATCGCTTCAACGGCGAAGTGCGCCAGCGCACGGACGAGACGCTGACGATTGAACGCGAAAGCTTTACGCGCCTCACGGTTGAACAGGAAGAGTCAACCATTGCGGCGCCTCTCGCCGGGCAGGCGGCAACTGCGCTCAGCAAAGTCATGGCCCACCCGGTAGTGCTGCTAATGACCCTCGCGTTCGTCCTGGCGATTGCCGGGATCGGGTTGTGGGTGAAAGGAAGGCATCGCAACCCAACAGCGCCCCTGGCGTGGAGCCACGTTACCTTGCATCGCTTCGTTACCCAGGGCGGCATTCCCTATCGCGTAGCAATTTCGCCCGACGGCAAGTCTCTGATCTATCGGCAACGGATTAATGGCAGAGATTCAATGTGGTTGGGACGGGTGGCGGACAACAGCAGCGTGATGATTCGGAACGATCCGGACGTCAGTGTCCAGAACCTCGCCTTTGCTCCTGACGGGCAGAGTGTTTATTTGATTCAACGAAATCTGAACGAGTCACAGACAAGATTGGTCCGCCTGCCGCTGTTAGGCGGAGTGGCTACGGAAGTGACGGCAAGAATTGACAGTGGCATTACCTTCTCGCCCGACGGCAGCCAGATTGCATTTTTGCGGAATGATCGCGAGGCGAAGCAGTCGGTGATTGTCACTGCCAATGCCAGTGATGGAAAGAGCGAGCGCGTCATCGCCTCGCTCAACTCGCCGGCACGCTTTACCGGTGAAGGTTTGTCATGGGCCCCGGATGGAAAATCGATCGCGGTGGTGGCGACCAGCACCGGCGATCGCAATCACAGCGAAATCCTCGCAGTCAGAGTTGCCGACGGCGTCCATGAAAAACTGAGCAGCGCGGGCTGGGGTGTCGTGGGACAGTTGGTGTGGCTCAACGATCAAAGCGGGCTATTGGTGACCCGGCGCGAAAATATCATTGCCAGAAAGAACCAGATTTGGTTTGTGCCTTACCCGGCCGGTGAGCCGCGAAAGATTACCAGCGACCTGGACATCTATCAGGGAAATTCGTTCTCGGTCTCGGCCAACGGCAGGATTGCGGTGCTGCGGGCGCATCTTACCTCAGAAATTCGCGTGGCCCCCGGTGGCGACGTCGCGCGTTCGCGGTCTGTCTTTTCCGGCGTTGAGCCGGGTTACGAAGGAGTCGACGGTTTGGCGTGGGCTGCCGACGGCCACCTGCTTTATTCCGCATATGTCGGTGACGGCCAGGCCATTTGGCAGGTGGACGGCGATGGCCGCAACGCCCGTCAATTGACCACCAACAAAGCGGACGTGGTTGACCGCCACCTGAGCATGACGAGTGATGGCCGCTACATTGTGTTTCACTCCAATCGTTCCGGCAGTTTTCAGATTTGGCGTGCGAACAGCGACGGCACCAATCTGAAACAGCTCACTAATACGGATGCCAACACCTGGCCGGCGCTCTCACCCGACGGCCATTGGATTGTTTATGCCTGCGAGCATGCGGCCGGATCCGCGCTCTGCCGCATTGGCATCGATGGCGGCGACCCGGCGTTGCTGACCGAAGACGCAGGCACGAGACCGGTAGTTTCACCGGACGGACAATACATCGCCTATTTCAAACCAATGGGTTCTCAGGTGCGCATCGTGATAGTGCCTTTTTCGGGAGGGGCCGCGCTCAAGACTTTCGACGTCGCGAACACGGTTTTCGCCTCCGATATGGTCTGGGCGCCTGATGGGAAATCGATTATTTACCGGGACGCGTTCCTGGGTGTTTGGCGCCAGCCACTGGATGATAAATCGAAACCCTTACCGGGATTCGAAGATAAAGAGGTTTATCAATTTGCCTGGTCGCCGGACGGCAAGAACCTGGCCTATTCCACGGGCTTACGCATGCAGGAAATCGTGCTGATCGACAAGGCCGATTAAGTTGGAGCAGGCGCTCTAATTTATTTCTTGAATAGGTTCGCAAATGCCTGGCGCGCATCGGTGGGCTTGCCGGACGAGGTTTCACGTTCGACGACTGTGCGGGCGGCAAACAGTTCGCAGTTGTTCTTCCCGCCTTTATTCAGAATGCGCGCGGTCAGAGGTTTGCGGCATTCGAAACGCGAGCCGGGATCGAAGAACGTACACATGCGGCAGGTGTGCAGGTCGGCGTTGCACTTCGGGCAGGCGCTCTCAGGTCCGACATTCGCCTGAACGATCGCGGCGCAGGCCGCACACTTAACCTTCTCACCAAAGGCCATCATTTTGGGCGACCGTGGGCCTTCACGTTCGCGCGGTTTTGACTGCCCCTGCGGCTGGGGCCGGCGTTCGCTTTGGCGGTCCTGATCCTGGTAGCCCCGTTGTCGATATTTTCGATCGCTCATCTGACCAGCCTCCCGGATCGTCGTTAAGTAATGGCGGACATCATAGGCCAAAACCGGAGCAGGCCAAAACTGTATCTCTCGAGAAGGACGCAAAGTCGCAAATAAGACGCCAAGGCGGGCCAGTGCCCTCGGCGATCGCTTTGGAGTTGAGCGCAAGCGTCCTCGCTTATCTTTCGCTAAATGGGGCAAACGAGACGGTTGCGCTTCAGTCAAACCAGGTCGCGTTTTTCATGCGTTTTTCATGAAACGAATCGGTGACGCATTCCGGCAAAGGTGTTAGAATGCGCGGATTATGCGGCTTGATGTCATTCTCCTTAGAATTATCTTTACTGGAGTTTTGGTCGGCGCAGCAGCGTGGCTACAGCCAATTTCCGGGAGGCCATGGATTTCCGCCGGGCTCGGGGCTTTTGTCGCGATCTGCATCATTCTGTTTGAACTCCGCATCCGGCAGGCGACGCTGAAGACGCTGATTGGCGCTGCGGTTGGTTCCATCCTGGGAATTCTCGGAGCCTTCTTGATCGGCGAGTTGATCATGCGGCAGGAGGCGCTGAAGCATGAGGTCCGCACTTTCGTGACTCTCAGTCTTGTCTTCTTCATGGCCTATGTCGGGCTGATGGTGGGCGCCGCCAAGGGCGATTACCTCGAGCTGTCGGCCCTCGGCGGCATCTTCAGCGACAAGGCGGCCCGGCGGGACCTCAAGATTCTCGACACCTCAGTCATCATCGACGGCAGAATTGCCGACGTGGCCGAGACCGGCTTTCTGACCGGCACCTTGATCATTCCGCAATTTATCCTGCGCGAGTTGCAGCAGGTGGCTGATTCGCCGGACTCGTCGAAACGTCAGCGCGGGCGGCGCGGTCTCGACATGTTGAATCGCCTGCAGAACAACGCCTCGCTGGATATTCAAATCACCGAGACTGATTTCCCCTCGGTCCGTGAAGTGGATCTGAAATTGATCGAGCTGGGCAAGCAGCTCGACGCGGTCATTGTCACCAACGATTTCAATCTCAATAAAGTCGCCCAGCTGCGCGGCGTCAACGTGCTCAACATTAACGAACTGGCGAACGCGCTGAAGCCGGTGGTGCTGCCCGGCGAAGCCATGCGTGTCTTCATTCTCAAAGAAGGCAAGGAATACAACCAGGGCGTTGCCTATCTCGATGACGGCACCATGGTCGTGGTTGACAATGCCCGGCGTTTGATTGGAAAGAATGCCGATATCGCCGTCACCAGCGTGTTGCAGACGACTGCCGGTAAGATGATCTTCGGAAAAATTTATGAAGATGCGGAGAACGGCGGCGGCAATAGCGGCGCGCGGCGGCCCCTGCGGGAAGTGAAGACCGCCAGCGGCATGACGCGCATCAACGACACCGAATCGTAAAACGAATGAACGTCGCGATTGTTGTCGCTGGTGGACAAAGCATACGGTTCGGCGCCACCCGCCCTAAGCAGTTCCTGGAACTAAAGCGCACCCCAATCATCATTCACACCCTGCGTCAGTTTGAGCAGAGCAGTCAGATCGATCAAATCGTCGTGGTGCTGCCAGTTGCAGAAGTGCCGGCCTTTCAAGCCCTGCTCGACAAATTTGCCGTACGAAAAGTCTCGCGCACAGTTGGCGGTGGCCAGACTCGCGCGCATTCAGTCAGAAATGGTTTGGCCGTGATTGAGAGCGCCGCAGTGGTGGCGGTGCACGACGCGGTGCGTCCGCTGGTGAGCGTCGATGAAATCGATCGGGTCGTCGCTGTGGCTGCCGAAACCGGCGCGGCCATCCTCGCCGCCCCGGTCAGCGACACCATCAAGGAGGTGGCAGACGAGCGTATCCTCCGGACGGTGACCCGCGCAAAATTGCGCCGCGCCTTGACACCGCAGGCGTTTCACTTTCAGATTTTGCAGCGTGCCTACGAGGAACTAACAGAAACTGAAGCGTCCGGCATCGACGTGACCGACGACAGTTTCCTGGTTGAACGTCTGGGGGTCGCGGTAAATTACGTTGAAGGGCACGCGCGGAATATTAAGATTACGACTCCTGAAGATCTGCTGATGGCTGAGGCCCTGTTGAGCTGACGGAGCGCAGGCCTGCTTGCCTGCGTCGCCGCCATCCGGGCGGCATTATTTGTAAACGATTGCAGGCAGGGATGCCTGAGCACCGCAGGCGCTTCATATGTTTCGCATTGGGATTGGACACGACACGCATCGTTTGATTGAGGGCCGGCCGTTAATTCTAGGCGGCGTGACGATCCCTTTTGAGCGCGGCAGCGACGGCCATTCAGATGGCGATGCGCTCACCCACGCAATCACCGACGCGATTCTGGGGGCGTTGTGCGAAGGCGACCTCGGTGTTCATTTTCCGGATAGCGATGAGCAGTGGAAAGACGCCGACAGCATGCAACTGCTTTCGCGGGTTGTCTGGTTGGCCCATGAACGGGGTTTTGAAATCGAAAATGCCGACACGAATGTAATGCTCGAGCGCCCTAAGCTGCGACTCCACGTCGCGGCCATGCGCGAGAACCTGGCCGCCGCCCTCAATGTCGACGCTGGCTGCGTAAGCATCAAAGCAAAAACCGGTGAGGGTCTTGACGCTGTCGGCCGCGGCGAAGCGGTCAGCGCGCAGGCCATCGTGTTGCTGCGAAAATTGAGGAGACACTGAACCCAGGCACAAGTATGCGGCCTCAGGACATCATTCGTAAAAAGCGGGACGGCGGCGAATTGTCGCGCGAAGAAATCGAATTCTTTGTGCGCGGAGTAACCACCGGCGGCGTCGCCGATTACCAAAGCACGGCGCTGTTGATGGCCATCCTGCTCAACGGGATGACTGATGCGGAACAATCGCTACTGACCCATGCGATGCTGCGTTCCGGAGACATTCTCGATTTCTCCGACATCCCGAAACCCAAAGCGGACAAGCATTCCACCGGGGGAGTCGGCGACAAGACATCTCTTTTGATTGCGCCGCTGGCGGCGGCCGCGGGCATTTGCGTGCCGATGATTTCGGGGCGCGGATTGGGTCATACGGGCGGAACGCTCGATAAGCTGGAATCGATTCCCGGCTACCGCGTCAATCTTTCTTTGCCGGAATTTCGCACGGCCCTTCATAAGTGCGGCTTTGCGATGAACGGCCAAACCGCGGAGATTGCGCCGGCCGATCGCAAGCTGTACGCGCTGCGCGATGCCACCGCCACGGTCGAAGCCATTCCCCTGATCGTGGCCTCCATCATTTCCAAGAAAGGCGCCGCCGGCCTGGAGGCCATGGTCATCGATGTGAAGACCGGTTCCGGGGCTTTCATGCGCGAATACGATCGCGCGCAGGAACTGGCGCACGCGCTGGTCCGGACCGGCAGTTCGCTGGGGGTGAAATCGCAGGCATTGATCACCGACATGAATCAGCCGCTGGGCGAGGCCGTGGGAAATTCCATTGAAGTCCTGGAGTGTATCGAGCTGCTGCGCGGCGAGATTAGCGAAGGCGCGCGGCCGGTGCTCGATTTGTCGATTGAACTGGCGGCGCGGATGGTGCTGCTGGTGCAGCTGGAATTGTCAATCGAGGCGGCGCGCGAACGGATCAAAAAGGTGTATGACTCAGGCGCCGCCCTGGAGTGCTTCCGTCGCAACGTGGAAACTCAAGGCGGGGATCCGAGCGTCTGTGACCAGCCGCGCCAGATTCTGCCGTTGACAGACAAGACGTTTAAGGTAGAATCGCCGCGCCCCGGCTTTGTCGCGGCAATCGACGCTGAAGAAATCGGCAATGCCATCGCCGAAGCGGGTGGTGGCCGCGTTCGCGTGGAGGACTCGATCGATCCGACGATCGGTTTCATGGCGAACGTCAAAATTGGCGATGAGATGAAGGAGGCCGAGGTGATCGGCGTTGTCTATTGTGACGATTCCGCCCGCGGCCAGCGAGCCGCGGCGCGCATCGCGGCGGCATACAAACTCAGCGAAGCGCCACTACCAGCGCGGCCGGAATTGATCAAGGAAGTAATAGATTAAGGACCGAGCGTTTTATTGTTGTTTGGCCTTCTCCCTTTGGGCGGTTAATCGACCAACAGTGCGCGGAGCGAACGACAGCGTAAAGCCCGGGGCGTGAGCCCCGGGGAGATGTCACAAACAATGATCCAAGCTCGCGGAGCGGGCGGCAGCGGATCGGCACGAGAGGTGCTGCAATCGCAACCTCGGCCGCCCGCTTCCGCGGGCCCATCGTTCCAATTGATCGGTGACCTGGAGTTGAATCGGGACTCCACCCAGGCTTTATGCCATCGTGCGCTCCGCGCACTGTTGGTCGGTCAGTATCTAATTGCCTTTGGCAAAGGGGGAGGGATGAGGGCTACTGGATTGAATAACGGTTCGTTTTTTCGGTAATCAGATCCCTCGCGCAAGTCCCTCACGCTAACCCTCCGAATGTTAGAGGGATTAAGAGACGAAGGAATGAAGTTTAAGGTCTTACTAGCTTTGCTGTTGTTGTGGTGCCTGCTCTTTGCCGGCCAGGCGTGCAATCACGCGACCTACGGCGCGGACGATAAATCGAAGATCCACGTCGGTATTGTTTTCGACATCGGCGGCAAAGACGATCGTTCGTTCAATGCGGCCGCGTGGAACGGCGTTAAGTGTGCCGAGACGGGAATGCTGCCGGATGGCAAGACGAGCTGTGGCAAGCCGCCTTTGAATGTGATCGTGCGCGATGTGGAACCCGGCAATCCGGTCTCCATCGAGCCGGCCATGCGGGCCTTCGCGGAACGCGGTTACGACCTGGTCATCGGCGTCGGCTTTGCGCAAGGGCCAATTATGCAGAAGGTCGCGACGGACTATCCAAACATCCAGTTCGCGATCATCGACGGTGTGATCTTTGAAGCCGACGGCAAAACGCCGAAATCGAACGTAGCCTCGCTGGTTTTTAAAGAGCATGAAGGTTCTTACCTGGTGGGCCTGCTGGCCGGGATGACTACCAAGACCAACACCATCGGCTTCCTCGGCGGCATGGACATTGGTTTGATTCACCGTTTCGAAGGCGGCTATGAGCAGGGCGCAAAAGCCGTTAACCCGAACATTCAGGTGATTCAGAATTATGTCGGCGTCACTGATGCAGCCTGGAATAATCCGGGCAAGGGAAAAGAGATTGCCCTGGCGCAGATCGGCAAAGGCGCCGACGTTATCTTCACGGCCGCCGGCAATTCAGGTCTGGGCGCATTTGATGCCGTCGAACAATCGGGCAAGGACGCCAGCGGCCGCGCCACCCACTTCGTCATCGGGGTCGATTCCAACCAAAACATGGTGAAGCCCGGTTTTGTTTTGACGAGCATGGTCAAGCGAGTCGACAACGCCGTCTATGACATCGTCAAAGACGTGGTGAATCACCAGTTCAAAGGCGGCTTTCACGTTTTCGGCCTGGACAGCGAGGGCGTGGGTTATGTGATAGATCAGAACAATCAGAGTCTGATTACGCCCCAGATGAAACAAGCTGCCGATGACGCCAGGCAGAAGATTGTAGGCGGAGAAATCAAAGTGGTTGACCGCATGGCGCAGTGAAACGGAGCGCGGGCATCCCTGCCCGCATTTCTTTAAGAGACTGGAGCGTGCTGCCGCACGCTTTGCGGCCAGGGATGGCCGCGCTCCAACATGATCGAACTTCGCAACATCACCAAACGTTTCGGCGCGGTCCTGGCGAACGATCATATCTCTTTCAAAGTGCCCGCCGGCACCATTCATGCGATTGTGGGTGAAAACGGCGCCGGGAAATCGACGGTGATGCGCATTGCCTATGGTTTTTACGCGGCCGACGAGGGAGAGATTCTGGTAAACGGGGAAGTCCGCGAGATCCGGACGCCGCATGATGCCATCGCCCTCGGTATCGGGATGGTCCATCAGCACTTCATGCTGGTTGAGCCGATGTCGGTCGCCGAGAATATCGTCCTGGGTTCAGAGCCGGGAAGCGCCGCGGCGCTCGACCTGAAAAAAGCGTCTGCTGAAATTCGGAAACTGTCAGACGAATTCAAATTGTCAGTCAATCCGAACGCCACCATCGAAGAACTTTCGGTCGGCCAGCAACAACGGGTCGAGTTACTAAAGGCGCTCTACCGGCACGCGCAGCTGCTCATTCTCGACGAACCGACGGCGGTGCTCACGCCCCAGGAGGTGGAAGAGTTCTTCGTTATCCTGCGTCGCATGCGCGAGCAGGGGAAGACCATCGTCATCATCACGCACAAACTTTCAGAAGTGCTGGCGATTTCCGATGATGTGACCGTCATGCGTGACGGGCGCGTGGTCGGCAATGTGAAAACCAGCGAGACTAATGCGGCCGAACTGGCGCGACTGATGGTTGGCCGCGAGGTCCTGCTGCGCGTCGAAAAGCCGGACGCCAAACCTGGCGCGGCTGTCCTCAGTACGCAGAACCTTACAATTCTCGGACGCGACGGCTCGAAGCGGGTCGATAACGTTTCCTTCGAAGTGAGAGCGGGCGAGATCGTCGGTATCGCCGGCGTCGAAGGTAACGGGCAAACAGAATTGATTGAAGCGCTCGCCGGTCTGATTCCGTCGTCGCATACCTCAGGCTCAATCTCTTTTGAGGGGCGCGACATTTCCCGGACCGATGCGCGCCAACGGAAAGAGATGGGCATCGCGCACATCCCGGAGGACCGTCACCGCCGCGGTCTGCTGTTGGATTTTGATCTGGCTGAGAACACGATTCTCGGAGTTCATTATCGCAAGCCCGCAGTTTCGGCCGACGGCATCCTGCTTGATCAGAAGGGAATTCAGCGCCGCACGGAACAGGTTATCCGTGACTTTGATGTGCGTCCGCCAAATCCGGCATTACCGGCGCGTGCCTTGTCCGGAGGAAATCAGCAGAAACTGATCATCGGCCGCGAGTTTGAATTGCCGCCAAAGCTGCTGCTGGTTTCGCAGCCAACCCGCGGAGTGGATATCGGGGCCATCGAGTTTATCCATCGAAAGATCGTCGGCTTGAGAGATGAAGGCTGCGCCGTGCTGCTGGTGTCGGCAGAACTGGAAGAAGTTACGGCCTTGTCTGATCGGCTGTTGGTCATTCATAACGGTCAGATCGTCGGCGAAGTTGATCCGAAGCAGACCACCAACGAAGAAATCGGGTTAATGATGACCGCGGGTCACCAGGCGTAGGTTCGAAGTTTCCGCGGCCGGCGCTTTCCATACACGATCGCAAAGCGCCCCAAAGGGGGGGAAGTCTAAAACCAGGATGAAATACATCCGCGAAATACTGTTTCCCTTGATCGCTGTGCTGGCGGCGTTTGTTATTGGCGGCATCGTGGTCTGGCTTATCGGTGATAGCCCCTGGCAAACTTACAAGCTGCTGATCGGCAGCGCCTTTTCGTGGCCCGACGGCATCGGCTATACGCTGTTCAATGCCACGCCTTTGATCTTTACGGGATTGGCTGTCGCGGTGGCCTTTCGCTGCGGGCTATTGAATATCGGCGCGGAGGGCCAGCTTTACGTGGCGGCATTTGCGGCCGCGTGGGTCGGCTTCAAGTTCGGCGCGCAGGACCCGGGCAACACCGCCATTACTCCGTTGCTGCATTTGCCGTCGTTGATCCTGGTGCCGCTGTGTTGCGTCGCGGCCATTGGCGCCGGCGCAATCTGGGGCGGCATACCCGGGGTACTCAAAGCCAAATTCGGCTCGCACGAAGTAATCAACACCATCATGTTGAACTTCATCGCCGTCGCGCTCCTCAGTTACTTCACCCAGTATCGCTACAAAATTCCCGGCGATCCGATCCTGCAAACTGCGCCGGTTAGCCCGTCGGCCCACTTGCCGACGCTGGGCCGGTTCATTCCCGGCTTTCCGGAACGTATTCCGCTGAACCTCGCGTTCATTCTCGCGGTGATCGCCTGCATCCTGGTTTACATCTTTCTGTGGAAGACCAAGTGGGGATATGAACTCCGGGCCACCGGCGCCAATCCTTCGGCCGCCGAGTACGGCGGCGTTTCGATTCGCAAACAGATAGTGCTGGCGATGGCCATCTCGGGTGGGTTGGCCGGCATGGTGGGGATTAACGAGGTCCTGGGTTACCGGCACAGTTACTACGACGGCTTCTCTGCCAATTATGGATTTGTCGGAATTGCGGTGGCGTTGCTGGGCCGCAATCATCCGGTGGGTGTTTTTCTGGCTGCGATCCTCTTTGCCGTCCTGCTGCGCGGCGGCATCTTCGTTGACGCTTTTACGATGCATGTTTCGAAGGACATCGTCGATATGCTGCAAGGACTCGTGATTATCCTGGTGGCCTTACGGCCAGAGGCGGTCTTTGGACGAATTAGCAAGTTCGGATTAATGAAGAAGGCGAACGTTTAGTGCGACAAATCTTCACCATCTCGCTAATCTTCTCGACCATCAGGCTGGCGACTCCGTTGGTGTTGGCGGCCCTGGGTGGGCTGTACTCCGAACGTTCGGGTGTCATTAATATTGCCCTGGAAGGACTCTTGTTGGCAGGAGCTTTCACCGCGGCCTCCGTGACCTATTACGCTCATAGTCCCTGGGCCGGACTTGGCGCGGCAATTATCGCCGCGGCCGCGGTCGCCGCGATTCACGCGCTGGCCTGTATTCGCTTCAAGGCCGATCAAGTGGTAACGGGAACCGGCATCAACATTCTTTTCATTGGACTGCCCGCCGTGCTCAGCGGCGCGCTCTTCCTTTCGTCGGGTTCGACCCCGCAAGTCCCGAAGGAGAATTTGCTGCCGGCGCTGGCGCGATTTCTCCCCTTCATGCCTGCCTGGCGCATTTTCACCGACGTGTCGGTTATCTCTTTGCTGGCGCTCATCGTGGTCTTCGTCACCCGCTACGTTCTTTATCAGACGCCTTTCGGTTTGCGGTTGCGCGCCGTAGGTGAGAACCCGGAAGCAGCCGACGCCGCCGGCGTGGGAGTGAATCCGATGCGCTACGTTGGCGTGATTCTTTCCGGGGTCCTGGCTGGAATTGGCGGCGCGTATCTTTCGATCGGACAATCTTCGCTGTTCACGCGCAACATGGCTGCCGGGCGCGGGTTCATCGCGCTGGCGGCGCTGATCTTCGGAAAGTGGCGACCGGTGCAAACGCTGCTGGCCTGTCTGCTCTTCGGCTTTGCGGATGCGCTCACGATCCAGCTACAGGGCGTCCCGGTGCCAGTGACAGTGCTCCGCCTGACGGTGCTTCTGCTCTGCGCTTTGTTGGGCTGGTTCATTGCTTATCAGTTTAGATTCATTCGTTCACGTATGACTCGGACCCTTTCAGGTCTGCTGGTCGGTCTGGCGGTCGGCGTCTCAATTGTTTATTACTCGATGCGCGGGCTCGGACGGGTTGAAGTCCCCGTCCAATTCATTCAGATGATTCCTTACATCGTGACCATCATTGTGCTCGCCGGCTTCATCGGCCAGTCGCGCGCGCCTAAGGCCCTCGGGATTCCCTATCAGAAAGAAAGATAGCCCCACAGCCTCCGCTATGTGATGCGCAGCGCAGTAGCCCGACCCTCAGGCATGGGTCGTGTGTGACTCTATGAGCCCTCCCTGACGGTCGGGCTACTGCCCCGGCGCCAGCCACACTATTACAACGCCCCGCGCCAGGTAGTGTTCTAAAGTTGTAACGCAAACCGTCAGTTTGCGGCGCAATCTAACAGATTGCGTTACGAAATTAGAACAACACTCCGGGCGTCGTGCAGGTGACATCCGTCTTCGTTAATGTTGTAATGTCTCAACGCCAACTCCAATGTCAGCCAGAGCCAATCCGATGACTCTATACGACCGCGCGCAGCACGCCGCGGAGCAGATTCGTTCGCGCATCAATACGGCGCCGACGGTGGCCGTGGTCCTGGGCAGCGGCCTCGGAGGATTTGCGGACGAGTTGGCGGGCGCCACCGCGATTCCCTACAAAGAGATACATGGATTTGCCCAGGCGACCGTAGCAGGACACGCCGGCAAATTGGTCATTGGCCAGGCCGGTAACGTTTCGATCGCCGCGATGCAGGGCCGCTTTCACTTTTATGAGGGCTATTCGCTCGACGAGGTGACGCTGCCGGTTCGCGTGCTGAAAATGTTGGGCGTGCAGACTTTGATTTTGACCAACGCCGCCGGTTCGCTGAACACGGAATTGACGCCCGGCTCGTTGATGCTCATCAGCGACCATATCAACCTGATGGGCGCGAATCCGCTGATTGGTCCAAACGACGATCGCTTTGGCCCACGCTTCCCGGATCTCACGGCCACTTACGATCCCGATTTGCAGAACCTGGTGATCGAGGAAGCGAAGGCGATGAATATCGACCTCCGGCGCGGCGTCTATGCGGCGTTATCGGGCCCGAGTTATGAGACGCCGGCTGAGATTCATATGGTCCGCACGCTGGGCGCAGACGCCGTCGGGATGAGCACGGTGCCCGAAGCCATCGTGGCCCGGCATATGGGCGTGCGCATCATCGGCATCTCGTGCATCACCAATCTGGCGGCGGGCGTTTCGAACCGCCCCATCGATCACAGCCACGTAATGGAAGTAGGCCTGCGCGTGCGCGGTCAGTTTACTGAATTGTTGAGAAACGTAATTGCGAAGGTTTGATGAGGCTCTGAATGGGACATATGGGACGGTATGGGACTTATAGGTCGTATGAGTCACATTCGTCTCATACGTCCCATTCCCTGCTATTAACAAAATGATCATCGGCATTTGCGGCGGCACCGGCTCCGGCAAGACTACGATTGCGAATCGCATCCTCGAATCAGTGTGCGCTGACGAAGTTGTTTTCATCCAGCAGGATCTTTATTACCGTGATTTGAAAGACATGCCGCTTGACTATCGCAACGCGGCCAACTTCGATCACCCGGACGCGGTCGATAACGAACTGCTGATCAATCATCTGAAAAAACTGAATGCCGGGGAGCCGGTGGAACTTCCGATTTACGATTTCAAGACGCATTCGCGGCTGCCGGCCACCACCCGCGTCGAGCCCAAGCAAATCGTCATCGTCGAGGGGATTCTAATCTTTGCCGAGCCGCGCCTGCTCGAACAGATGGATATAAAAATATTCGTGGACACGCCGGACGATCTGCGGTTCATTCGCCGCCTGCGGCGCGACATCGCCGAGCGCGGGCGCACGCTGGACTCAGTCATCGATCAATATATGGCGACGGTGCGGCCGATGCACATGCAGTTTGTCGAACCGTCCAAGCGTTTTGCCGATGTAATAATTCCTGAGGGTGGTCATAATCTGGTGAGCATTGATTTAATCAGCGGAAAAATTCGCGAGCGGCTGGCCAGGTCTTTTGATGCAGTTGGAGGCCGGAATTGAGTGAGCTAGAGAATGAGTTAATTGCGAAAGCGACTGACGCGCGGTTGCGATCAGTAGCGCCTTTTTCGAATTTCAAAGTCGGCGCTGCCTTGCGCACCAGCGAAGGCAAAGTCTTCACCGGTTGCAACGTCGAAAGCGCGAGCTATGGACTGACCGTTTGCGCCGAGCGCGTGGCCATTTGGAAAGCGCTGTCTGAAGGCGAGCACGATTTCACCGATTTGATAATCGTGGCCGATACCGAGCAACTGACTCCTCCGTGCGGCACCTGCCGGCAAATCATCTGGGAGTTCGCCAAGCGCGCCCGGATTGTGCTGGCGAACCTCAGCGGTCAGCGAGAAGAAGTTGACATCGCCCACCTGCTGCCCAAAGCTTTCGACGCGAGATTTCTGAAAGAAGCCCACGCTGCTCGGCAAACATAGTCGCGGCCCCGCAGCCGAGGCGGCCCAAATTGAACCCCAAATGCGCCAACTGAAATCGTTAATTGTTTCCGTCGTCGGTTTTCTTGTGGTGATTACTTCCCAAACTGAAATTCGGGCCCAGCAGCAGACGGCTGTGGATCTAATCGTCAAAGGCGGGACCGTGGTCACGATGGACGGATCGCGGCGGGTGATTGCTAACGGCGGGATCGCGATCGCCGGCGGCCGCGTGGTGGCGGTCGGGAAATCTGCGGACATTGCCGCAGCCTACGCGGCCCGTGAAAACGTCGACGCCACCGGCAAGGTCGTGATTCCAGGTCTGGTCAACGGCCACACGCATGTGCCCATGACGCTGTTCCGGGGCATTGCCGACGATCTCGATCTCCAGGAATGGCTGACGAAATACATTTTTCCGGCGGAAGCCAAGAACGTAACCGAGGATTT
>Ga0126383_10000209_pt1 | contig 30263 bp, 30 predicted proteins | sample PanSoiMetPlot_35_FD_96882 | JGI IMG/M metagenome (GOLD analysis project Ga0126383, IMG submission 96882) | Tropical forest soil microbial communities from Panama - MetaG Plot_35 | ecosystem: Environmental > Terrestrial > Soil > Tropical forest > Bulk soil | place: Panama | collected 2016-02-17 | reverse complement strand
TTCAGATAGGCGTTGATCATGCCCTGGTCGCCTTCGGGCACGTCGTAGTCGCATGGCGCGAAGTAGATCGGGATCGTCGGGGCACCGAGCACGTGCGCCTGCCGGTTCGCCTCCTCAGCATCGTGCTGCCCGCCGCGGAAGCCGTTGACCAGATCCCGCCCGGTGCCCTCCCACACGAGGACGATGTGCAGGCCGGCCTTGATCAGGTTGTCGAACTCGATCTTGTTGATGTTCTTCGGGTTGGGCTGCCAGGACAGGTACCGGCACACGAACGCGACGTTGGCCGCCTTCATCTTGTTGGCCGTGAGACCTGATCCGAAGCTGTAGTCGATGCCGAATGCCATGGCCCCGCCTCCGGGCGTGAGAGAGCGCCAAGCGGGGAGGGCGGCAGAGGCGGAAGACAGGATTTGAACCTGCGGGCCTCTGCCGGTGCCAGTATGTCAGCCGGGCAGCCTCGGGCAGTAGTCTGGCGTGTTCCCCAGGATCGGCCCGCGGATCGGCGGGATGCCCGGCCGGTGGGCAGCTATCGCCTCCCACGTCCTGATCTTGATGTGGATGTCGCATACCTCGTGCTGCAATTGCACGGTCCGGTTCAGCAGGTCGATCGTGCCGATCGCGTCGATCACCGTGGAGGCGATCGTCACCGCCAGCAGGGCCAGCAGCGCGATCACCGCCCAGCGCGGGATAAGCCAAGAGAGCGCAAGTGGATGAGTGTGATGACCGCCGTCACGATCAGCGGGCACACGATCCCTGTCGTCACCGCCAGCACTATCACCCATGCCCGGTCCCTCCTCCCCTGCTGGCTCGCCTGCCGTTCCTTGCTGGCGTGCTCCAGCTGGTCCACCCGTTCTTCGAGGGCCCGGAACTCCTCCTCGATGCCGGCTCGGCGCTCGGCGATGGCTTCCAGCCTTATCAGCCGGCGGTTGATCTCGGCGTTGGTGGCATCCCAGCGGTCCCAGCTGACGTAGCGGGGAGTGGCGTCAGACACTGACCGGCACGTTGGGCCCGGCCATGACCCGCAGCCCGGTGTCGAAGTCTTCGAGCGTGGCCCCGGTGCCACCGGTCCCGCCCTGCTGCACCTGCCCGTAGAAGATCTGGGCCAGCGTGTTCATCAGCGCTATCGCGTAGCTCTCGGCCGCCGCCTTGTCCGGGTCGAGCGCGAACAGCTGCTCGACCGTGGCCTGGTCGAGCAGGGCGAACCACGCGGCGAAGCTGCGGGTCTCGGCGGCCAGCTGCCGCCAGCGCCGGGCCAGGTCGGCTGCCGCGGCGTTCAGCGTGGCCGGGTCGGTGTTGTTGGAGAAGCCGATCAGCAGCGGCGTGGTCATGATGCCCTCACTTGGTGTAGTTGATTTGCAGCTGCGGCCGGCCGCTCTGCGCCGCCCCCGCGAAGTAGCCGTAGTAGCTCAGGCTGGTGGTGCCCGCCCAGGCGACCAGCGAGTTGGAGCCTGGGTTGCGCAGCGAGGTGTAGAAGGTGGATGGCAGCGTGAACCACTTGGCCTGGCCCTCAGAGAAGCCGACGTGGATGTAGTCCGAGGCACTCGGGTCGCTGGCCGTGGACCCCCAGCTGGTCTTGTTGTCGTGACCCAGCGAGAGGGTCATGCCCGAGTTGTACCAGCTGTGGTTGTTGTTGAGGTACATCTTGGCCCAGTTGATCGTCGCCCCCGACAGGTCACTGGACAGCGAGGAGGGCAGCGAGAACCAGGTCTTGGCCCGGCCGTTGTAGGTGTTCGAGTAGTTGCCGCCCTGGTAGGCCGTGCCGTCGGTGTTGATCTTGAGGTTCGGGTTGCCGCCGTCTGAGCCCTGGTAGCTGTAGGTGTGGACGATGTTGTAGGTCTTGGTGTAGGTCTGCTTCGGCGGGGAGCCCGACCCGCCGCCCGAGGATGACAGGACCGGGTTGCCGGTCATCGGCCCGGCGATCCCCATGTCGTACAGGCCCAGCCGGCAGGTCAGGGTGCTATCGGCATCATCGCCGGGGTCGTTGTCCATCGCCGTGATCTGCAAGGTCGAGGATGCCCCGTTGGCCAGGGCAGCGAACAGCACCCGCCAGAACGCCCCGGCCAGGCTGGTGAAGGTGTGGATGAACGGGCCGGACCAGTTGTTGGTGTCGGCGGCGCGCTGCACCATGCCGCGGGCGATCAGCGTGGACGAGGTGGTCGGGGTGGTGCCGTCGGTGGTCGCGTAGAAGAACAGCTTGACCCCGCCGCTGGCGGCCATCTGGAAGTTGAAGTCCTCGGCGATGAGCATGTAGCGCCGGCCCGCCACGCACTGGAACGAAAGCTCCTCGATGCTGATCGAGCCGGTGGTCGGGCTGGCCGGGAACGGCAGCGAGGCAGCGGGGATACCGACGAAAGACACCAGGCCCAGCGGGTAGGGCGGCAGGATGTCGTTGGTCAGCGACTGCCCGGCCGCCCACAGGTCGGTGTTGCCCACCATGTTCGAGCCGATGAAGTTGCCCTGGCCGTCGATCGAGCCGTTGGTGTTGAAGCCGGCCGCGTCCTTGACCGCGACGGCGGTCTGGAGCCCCGGCAGGCCGTACACGGTGATGCCCTGGTCATAGGTGTTGCCCACCTGGTCGGACCCGGCGATGGCCGAGAACGAGAAGCCCAGGTTGCCGGACACCTGCACGTCGTCGAACCAGATCTGGGTGCCGGCGGGCAGCATCTCCTGGTCGCCGAAGCACACCGCGGCGAAGCCGTCCTGCGGCGCGTTGTCGCCGACGCTGAATGCCCACCAGGTGCCCGGCTCGCCTGAGATCGGGGCGGGCCCGACGTCGGTCTCGTACAGGAAGCCGCCGTTCTTGTCGTACCAGCGGATGCCCACGTAGGTGGCGGCCAGGTTGGCCGAGGCCGTGTAGATGAACTGCACCCACAGCGGGTCACCGGCCACCACCGGGATGCCCGCCAGGCCGGTGGGGCTGACGACGGTCGGCTGGCTGAAACCGTCGGTGGTGATCATCGCGTCCTGGAGGCCGGTGAACACGTTGGAGGTGTCGAGCGCGAGCGTGCCGCCCACCCCGGTGTCGAGGGTGAAGCCCTGGAGATCAAACTCGAAGTCGTAGACCTTCGGCCCGCGCGGGGTGGTGGTCGCGTAGCCGAGCGTGGTGGACCCGACCAGCACCGGCTGGGTGATCACCTGGCCAGGCGAGACCGACTGGGCGGGCACGACCGCTACCACGTTCGAGGGGGGCCCGGTCAGCCCGGCCTGGTTGACCGCCACCAGGCAGATGTAGTACGTGTAGCCGGCCAGCAGGCCGCCGACCGGCCGGACGCCCTGCGCGATGAACGTGGACTGGAGCGTGTTCGGCCCCGGCGTGAAGCTCGCGGCGATCGAGCAGTGGACCTGCACCCCGGCCAGGTCGGCGAGCGGCGGGGCCCCGCCGGCCATGTTGCCGTCCCAGGCGACCATCGCGCTCAAGATCGCGGGGGTGACCACCGGGTCGGACGGCTGCGGCGGCGGGCTGGCGTTGACCGCCACGTGGGCGAAGGTGCCGTCGTCCTGGGCCCCGAGGACGATCGCCGTGTTGCCGTCGGCGTCGTTGATCGTCAGCGCGCCGCCCTCGATCGAGACGTTATCCATCTGCATGGTGGACGCGCCGCGCTCCAGCTGGGTGATCCGCTGCTGTAGCTCGGACAGCTGCCTGGCCAGCCTGCTGATCTCGGTGGGCAGCGCGCTGCCGTTGATGGTCATAGCGTCCCCGCCTGCCCGGACTGGGCCAGGTACGTGAAGCTGTCGGACCTGGCCAGGGTGAGCGTCATGAGGTCGGTCGTCGGGTCCTGGGCCATCGAGGTGATCCGGCCCCAGATGCCGGTGTTGCGCCACCCGGTGATCAGCTGGACGTAGATGTCGTCGCCGGGCACGAAGCTGCCGAACGGGGCGTTCGGGTGGTTCTTGATCACCACCGTGGTCGGGGTGTCGATGGCGATCCGGCTGGCCAGGATGCGCTGGGCCCGGCTCTGCATGCGGGCCTTCGTCTTGACCGTCTGGTCGGTGTAGACCAGCACCCGGCGCAGGTGCCCGTCCACCTGGGCGACCTGGGCCCGGATCTGCTTGGCCCCCTGACCGCTGCCGAGCCCCACCACCTGGTTGGCGTAGCCGGTCCCGTCGCGGGTGCCCTGCACCGCCTCGATCACGTTCTCGCCTTCGGCGAAGCGCAGCCCGGCCTGGCGCTTGCCCGCCCTCGGCACGCCGAAGTGCAGCCGGTGCCGGACCCCGGACCGCGCGGCCGACGCCCACTCGTGGGTCTCCCACATGTCGAACACGGCCTCGGTCTGGATGTTGCCGATCTCCTGGCCGATGTCGGTCGAGTTGTACCAGTACAGGGCGATCGGGGTGGGGCTCATCACCTGGGCGATCGAGGTGCCGTCCTTGTGGAAGTTGGCGGTCGGCGTGGTGAGGGTCACGGTGTGCTGCGCCGGCGAGGTGCTCTTGACGGTGTGGGCGGCCCCGCCGCCGAGGCTGACCTTCATCTTCGGGTTGAACGGGTTGGCGTCGTGGACCTTGATCACCGTCGAGCCGGCCTTCGAGTCGCCGTTCAGCGTCGAGGCCGCGCCCGCGGGGACGTCCGCGCCGAGCAGCGTGCCCGAGTCGGTGGCGTCCAGGTCCATGTGGATGTTGCCGTTCGGCTGGGCCTGGAGCCAGGACCACAGGTCGCGCACCACGTCGAGCGCGTCGATCCGGGTCTTCACGTAGTCGGGGCCCTCATAGGGGATGCCGGCCGGGTAGGCCATGAAGCCGGTCCAGGTGGTCTGCCAGGACGGCCCGTTGAACGTCGAGCCGGTGAGGATGCCGCCGAACTTGATCTCGCCGTTCTCCTCCAGGTAGCAGGCGTCCCGCCATTCGGACAGCAGCGGCTCACCTGCTGGAGTGAGCATGTCGGCCCGCGGCGGGGCGAGGGTGCAGGTGAAGCTGTCCGGGGTGTTCAGCTGCCAGGTGATCGACGGCGAGGTGACGCCCTGCACATCGCGGTGCAGCCACTGGCCGGTGAGCAGGTTCTGCACGTGCATCCGCGGCATCCGGCTCAGGATGAACGCCGGGCTGGCGATCCGCGCGACCAGGCCGGGCACCGGGGTGGGCACCGGCAGCTTGGCGACAATCAGCCCGTCGGCCGCGCCAGCGGGCTCGGCGAGCGGGGTGCCCTGGCTCTCGGCGTAGGCGAGCGCGTCGTCATCCTCGGCCGCCGCGATGTCGAACAGGTTGATGACGGTGGCGAGCACCTCGGCCGCTGCCGCCTGGTCGGGCATCGAGGCATTCGCCACGTACACGGTCTCGGTCCCGGCCGCCACCTCGGCCAGCGCCGGGGCCGGGTACTCCCGCAGCAGGATGTGGTTGAGGATGGCCAGGGTGGTGCCGGTGCCGCTGGACCCGCCCTGGATCGTCTGCGCGGCCGGCGTGACCGTGCCCGTCTGGCTGGCCCGGTAGCCGATCCACGCGGCGTCCACGAACTGGCCGGACGTGCCGACGTTGTTGACCGAGGCGGCCAGGGTCCAGCTGGCAGGCACCGTGAAGGTGATCGCCGTGGTGCCGGTCGCCGAGGCCGCTACCGCTTCGAGCAGCACCGAGGTGTCAGTCACCCCGCCCGTGGTGGTGGCCGCCGGGGCGGTGTGGCTGGTCGATGCGGTGGTGTCCACCTTCTCGGTGCCGGTCGTATCGACGAACACCGCCTGCCCGGCGTCGGGGGCGAAGGCGACCACAACCCAGGCGAGCCGCGAGCCGCCGACGTAGGTCCATGTCGGCGCGGTCTCGCTGCCCAGCCAGGACCGGCCGAACACCGCGGACACGAACGTGCCGTTGGTGGTCTGCGTGGTCGGGCCTTTCAGCACCGACCAGCCGGTGCCCGCGGTCTGCGACAGCGTGGCCGGCTGGGTGTTGTTGGTGATCAGGATCAGCACGTAGTCGCCGCGCTGCGGTGCCGTCCCAGCCGGGCCAGCGCCCGCGTTCGTCCAGCCGGTCAGCGCCGGGGACACGGCTGTGGTCCCGGTGTTGCCGGTCAGGTAGCAGCGCGGGAGGATGGCCACCGGTCAGTACACCGCCAGCTGCCCGGCGAACTTGCGCGGGTTCTCGGTGCCGGTCTGCACCCAGGACCACACGTCGTACTTGCCGGGCGTCAGCTGCACCAGCCCGCCGAGCGCGGTTGGGCCGACCGAGCACTGGGCGATGTAGCCCTTGTAGCTGCCCGTGTCCGGCAGCCAGGTGCCAGCGAACCAGGTGACCGGCGCGGCCGGGTGGTTCTGGTCACCGCTGGACGCCGGGAAGGCGAACTGCACCGGCATGGCCGGCGCGGCAGTCGGGTCCTGGTCGGACCCCCCGAGGTCCGACGTCCAGGAGACGTTGATCATCTCCTGGGACACGCTGGCGATCGGGTCGAACTCGGCCATGAGAATCACCCACCTCGCAGGCATGGCGTGAGCTTCCCAGCGGGGCGGGCTGGGGACAGTTTCCCACCTGGTGCCGGCCCCGGCCACTCGCCAGCGCGGGTCCGCGGGGACCAGCTTCCAGCGCCACGCGGCGGGGGCTGCCCGCCACAGCGGCTGGGGCTCCGACGGCGGGACCGAGTACAGCAGGACGTCGGACGCAGCACCCGCGTCGGCCAGCTGGACGGCCTGGAGGGCCCCCGTGACCAGCATGTCACTGGCCGCAGCCACATCGTGACTCGGCGTGGTAACCGCGGCGCTGTAAGCCTCTCTAACGCCCGCGGCGTCGGCCAGGCCCGGTGATGCGGTCTGGAGGGTCGCCAGCGCGTCTGCCGCGGAGCCAGCGTCCGCGGCGGGGACATTCGCTGAGGTGCCCCAGCCCTCACTCGCTGCCCCAGCATCGGCGAGCAGGGCTGAGGCACTCAGGCCGACGCTATCGGCCCCGGCCGCGCTGTCACCTAGCGGGACGGTGACAGTGGCGGCCAGCCGGTCGGTGCTGCCAGCGGCATCGGGCAGCTGCGGGTTGGCCCCGGCCACTACGCTGATCGCGTCGGCCGCACCTGCCTGCTCGGGCAGGGGTACTGTGGCCGAGGCGGCCACCAGGTCGGTGCTGCCGGCGGTCTCAGGTACCGGGACGCTGGCAGCCGCCGCGGACGACTCGGTGGCCGCCGCCGCATCGGCCAGCTGGATGTTGGTGCCCTGGACCGAACTGAACGTGTCGGACCCGCCGGCCACGTCCGCCACCGCAGCCGTAGCGGAGACCGCCAGGGCGTCCGCCGCGGCGGCGGCCTCCACCGGAGCCACCCCTATCAGCTGGGATTCAGCCGCCGCCGCAGCGTCCGCAAGCGGGGTGGCTGCACTGACCAGGGGCTGGTCAGATGCCCCGCCTGCGTCGGGCAGGCTAACAGCTGCGGCCACCACCTGGCTGTCGATTCCGCCAGCTGCGTCGGGCAGGGGAACAGCAGCCGGACTGGCCTGCTGATCGACCGAGCCGGCGGCGTCGGCGAAGCTGATCGCCATCGTGGCCGAGAACGAGTCGGCCGCGCCCGCGGCCTCGATCAGCATCCGCGGCTGGGCTTCGGACGCGCCGGCCTGGTCGGCGAGAGGTACCGTGGCCGAGGTCGCCACGCCGTCCGCACCAGCGCCCGAGTCAGCGAGCGGGACAGCCACGCTGGCCGATAGCTGGTCAGTCCCGGCGGACACGTCGGCGACCGCCAGCGTGACCGCCACGGTCAGCGACTCGATCGCGGCCCCGGTCTCAGCCGAACCGGCAGTGACCGTGGCGGTCACCTGGTCCACCGAGCCGGCGGCGTCGGGCGGGCTGACCCCGACCGGCGGCTGCGGCAGGGCATCGGCTCCCGCGGCCACGTCGGCCAGCGGTACGGTGGCAGCTACTGCTGCGGTCTCGGCGGCTGAGCCCACTTCCGCGAGCGGCACGGCTGCGCTGACTGAGACGGATTCGACGCCTGCTGCTCTTTCGGCCACCGGGACCGTGGCGGTGACGGCCAGCTGCTCGGCCGCGCCAGCTGCGTCGGCCAGCGGTATGGTCTCGGCCGGCACGGCGAGCACGTCCGCTCCCGCTCCCGTGTCGGCCACCGGGACAGCAGCCTGGACGGCCAGCTGTTCAGAAGCGCCCGCAACGTCGGCCTGCGGGACCGCGCTCGGCGGCAGGTTGACGCTCTGCCACTGGCTGGCCGCCTGCGGGTCCGAGGTGGTGTACGCGCCCTCCTGCACGACCGCCTGGACCACGGTGATGTCCCAGGTGCCAGGCTTGGCGAGGCTGGCCAGGTTCGACCAGCTGATCCCGTCCGCCGAGTAGTCCCAGAACAGGGTGCCGCCGGACTCGCGGATGCGCAGCCACGACATGGTGGCCCCGACCCAGGTGATCGAGCCCTGCGTGACGTAGCTCCCGGCCACCTGGCTCTGGGCGATCAGGTTGCCGTTATTGATGATCAGGGCCAGCGAGTTGGACGCATCGAGCGTGGTCATGATCATGGCCTGGGTGCTGGCGTACTGGTTGCCGCCGTTGGTGCAATGGGCGAGCAGGTAGCTGCCGGTCAGGTCATAGAGGGTGTTCGACTTGATGCCGCTGTAGGCGGTCGAGTTGGCCGTGTCGGTCACGGTGAGCGTGCCGCCGGACACTGAGGTGGTGCCATAGGCGGTCCACTTGGTGGCGTCCACCGACGAGCCGGGGAAGGCGTCTTGCAGCTGGGCCAGCGGCTGGTCGATGTCCTCGGTGGCCGCCGCCGCGTCGGTGAGGGTGACCGGCGTGGAGACAGTGCCGACCGGGCCGATCGGGCCCACGTTGCTGATCGCCAGGTCGCTGTACCAGTAGGGCCCGTAGTTGGACTGAGCCCCAGCGGACTGGCCCCACCGGGCCTGGCCGAACGAGGCCCCGAAGTTGGACAGCGAGGTGGTGAAGCTGTCATCCGGGGTGGTGCCCTCGATGCTGGTCGTGTAGAGATCAACATGTGCGTAGCCAGCTGCCGCTGCTGCTGGCCCGCCGCCGCCGCCGGGCGTGAAGTAGCCCTCGATCCGGCACCAGGCGTTCAGCGGGACCGCCAGCGCGCCCACACCGACCTGCCCGTTGGCGTTGTTGGTGGCAGACAGGAACCCCGTAGTCTGGTTGTGCCGCAGCGCACCACAGATCGAGCCGCCCGTAGGGTCGAACGGGGCCAGTACCCGGTTGTTGACCCCCGAGGGCAGCACGGTCGCGTACAGGTAGAACCGGAACCACATCGGCGACCAGTTGCCACCGGCCATCGAGTTGCCGCCGGTCGCCGCGGCCCAGACCGTGTAGCACTGGACGGCGGTCGCCCCGGTGGCCACCTGGTAGCTCAGCGCGCTCGGGTGGCCGGGCGGCACGTGGGTGCTGTCGGCCTGGAAGACGGCCCCGGTCCCGGCGACCGTCGTGGAGTCCCACGGCGTGCCGGACGCACCGCCCGAGTTGGCCACGCTGGTCTGCACCCCGTTGGTGCCGCCGGCCGCGTTGTTGGTGATCGTCAGCGGGACGTTCAGCTGCGGCTGGGCGTCGGGCACGACCAGCCGGGACATCGGCGACCGGCGGCCGGGCGGGGTCGCGGGCTCCTGCGGGTTTGCAGGCACGGGGGCGGCGGGCTGGTAGACCGTGATGCCGACCGCCCAGCTGGCCTCGGACAGCGAGACGCTGTGCGAAGGGCTGCCGCTGACGTAGGTGCCGCCAGAGATCATGCAGTTGTTGCCGTTGGTCAGGCCCTGGACGAAGCCTGCCGGGCTCGGGCTGCCAGTCGAGATGGCGCTCGGCGTGCTGGCGTAGCCGACGTAGACCTCGGGGCTGTTGGTGGCGGCGAGCGCGGGGTAGGTGACCGTGCCGCTGCTCGCGTTCGAGATGTTGCCGTTGGCCTCAGCCAGCCAGGTGCCCGTGCCCCCGGTGGCGTGGAAGTCCTGAACCGTGATCTCGTTGAAGTGCGAGCCGACCGCCGCGTTCCAGGTGACTGAGATCGACGAGGAGCCGGTGGCGGTGACCGTGCCGATCCACCACTCCATCGTTGACGGCGTGGTCTCGGGGTCCACCCACGGCGTGCCGACCCGGCTCCAGGTGGTCACCCCGCCGCCGCTCAGGGAGGCGACCGAGGTGCCGCCCTGGTTGAGCACGCAGGCGATCATGATGTCGCCGATATTGGTCGGGCTGACCGTCAGCGACAGCGCCGCCCCGCTGGTGTTCGAGTTGGACCAGTAGGGCGTCCCGTGGACCTTGGTGTACGTGACCGCCACGGGGGCTCACCCCCTCCTTCCGGGTGAGCCCGTCAGTCGATGCCCTCGATGACCCACTGCGTCAGCTGGACTGTGGCGTTCGCGCCGGCCAGCGTGCCGCGGAAGCTGATGCCCTGCACCTGGGTGGTGTCCACCGCCGCAGCTGTCTCACCGGAGGCGTTGGGGATGGCGATCTCGGTGGCCGCCGTCGCGGTCAGGATCGTTTGGGCGGCCAGCGCGTAGAACTTGATCGAGCCCTGCGTGCTGACCGTGCTGCCCGAGGTGGCCACGCTGGTGCAGCGGATGATCGCGTTCAGGTCCCACTGGATGCCGGTGTTGGCCGCGGCCGGGGTGCTGACGCCGGCCCCGGTAGCCAGCGTCACGTAGGTCGAGCCGGTGTTGCCGACCCGCGCGGCCAGCAGCGGGGTGAACGTCGTGCCAGTGGCCGTCGTGGTGATGAAGCCCCGCCCGGTCACGACCAGGATCAGCCCGGCGTACCAGCCCTGGTACTGGCCTTCCTGGTTGATCTGGGCGACGTCCGCGCCCGAGCCCGTGGTGGGCGAGAGCGTGGCCGTGGTGGCAGTGGTCAGCGCCGCGCCCGCCCCGGACCCCTGCGGGGTGTTCGGGGTGACCAGGCCTGCCCACGTCTGGCCTGCCATGGGACTAGCTCACGGTCCCCGAGCCCGACGGGTAGCCGAAGCTGATCGTCTCGGTGGCGGTCCAGGTCTGGCCGCTCGCCTTCGTGCCCTGGCTGGACACGCCGCGGTTGAAGAACGTGCCGCCCGTGGTCGCGTTGCTCACCGAGTCGGCCGTCCCGGCGTCGGTCCCGAACTCCTGCCAGGCGAAGTTGGCCACCGAGGTGCCGAACACCGCGCTGAACGTGAGCGTCGGCGGGGTCGAGCCGGTGGCGATCGTCGGCGCACCGGACACCAGCTTGAAGTAGCTCGTGGTGCTCGCCGCGCCCGTGTCGCCGACCAGGGTGGTCTGGGCGTAGGCCGCCGCCGTGACCGAGGTGCCGACCCCGACCCGGCCGTTGGCCGCACCGAACTTGGGCGACATCGTGGTGCCTGCCACGCCGCCGAGCAGGGCCACCCAGCCGTTCTGGACGATCATGTTGCAGTTCTCGTCGATCGTCACCGAGTAGGGCTCGACCCGGAAGTAGCGGAAGACCGCCGGCACCAGTTCGATGCCGGGGCGGAACCGGTGCGACGAGCGGACGCGCCGGGCCACCCAGTCGGTCTGCTCGGCGTCCCACCGCTCCACCTTGAGGTCGGTGCGGACGCCAGCGAAGTCACCGTGGGGAGCCGCCACACCGACCGACAGCCGGTCAGCGGCACCCACCATACGAGGGTCGTTCATGATCGTTTCCTTTCGTTACAGGAGCGCTGCCTGCTGCTGGAACTGCGTGATGATCCACACCGAGGCGTGCTCGCCAAAGCTGAGCCGCCCGGTCTGGGTGCCATCGGTCTTGTTGGCGAACTGGAGGGTCTGGGTCGTGCCGCGGATCGAGGGCGGGATCGAGACCATCGCGCCGCCGCCGATCGTGTGCCGGTAGGGCCCGTCGGAGACCGGGATCGAGATGATCTGCTGCGGGGTGGTGACGGTCGGTGCGCTGACCGAGCTTCCGATCACCGGCCACAGGTAGCCGCGCACGAAACCGGACTGCCACAGCAGTTCGTTGGCTGACCAGGCGAACGTCGCAAGGGTGGCCCAGCTGGGTATCTGGATCTGCCAGGTCGCACCCGGTGGCCAGGCCACCACGGTGGCCGAGGACGCGGACAGGACCGGCGAGCCGGGCCCTTGCACCGCATTGACGATCTGCAACGTCTGCGGGACGGCGACCTGGCGCAGGTCGTGGATGTAGCTCTGCTGCACAACCGAGGTGGAGACGGGCATGTCAATCCTGGCGAGCGGTATGCAGGACTGACCCGCGGGAGGGAGCACCGAGCCCGCCGCCACCCCGGAGATCACGCGCGGGAACAGGATCTGCCCGCTAGCCGGGTTGCCCCACGGCGAGCCGGACCAGGTGGGATCTTCGGCCCGGACCACCACCATGTCGGACCGGATCGCGCCACCCGTGGCAGCGATCGACAGCGTGGTGTCGTTGCCGACGTTCCAGCCGTAGTAGGTGCCCTGGTAGGGCGACTCGGCCCCGGCGACCGTCACCGCGCCCGAGGTGATCACGATCCCCGCTGTGGGGCTCGGCGTAGTCGCGTTCACCTGGCAGTCGAGGTGGCCGACCACGCCCTGGCTGCCGAGGATCGAGGCCTGGAGCATGAGCCGCGCGTAGGCCGCGTCCACCGTGTTGCCGTTCACCGCCCAGACGGCGGTCTGGAAGGTCATGACAGGCTCCCTCCGATTCCTGGGAAGGCCGAGCGCCACCTGATGACACAGGTGGCCTGGCCGGTGAGGTCGGTGCCGGTGAGCCGCAGCAGCGTGGACCCTGGCTGCATCTGGAGGCTGATCATCGGCTGGCCGGTCAGCAGCCCGGCCACGCTGCTGGTGCCGAGCTTCGCGGTGCGGGCCCACGGCCGGGTGTCGATCACCAGCGACTGCCCGGCGGTCAGCGTGCCCTGGTAGCCGATCGCCACCGGGGTGTTCACGTAGACCAGGCCGGGCGTGACGATCGGGCCCGTGAACGTGATCACCGGCCAGGTGGGCATCGAGCCCGAGTTGACAGCCAGGTTCTGCTGGTAGTTCAGCTGGCTAGCCCACGGGAACGGCGGGGTGAGCGGGAACGTCAACGTCCCGGCGTAGCTCGGCACGGTGGTGAGGGTCAGGACCGACTCGGTGTCTGAGTACCAGTTGCCGTCGGCCGCCTGGAACTGGGCGGTCCACGGGACCACTCCCTGGTTCGCCTGCCCGTAGACGGGGGCGATCTTGCGCCCGCGCCCGTAGCAGCGCCGGGTGACCGAGGACACCGGGTAGTGGGCCCGCAGGATCTGCATCGCGCCGGGCGACAGCCGGGCGGCCGGGTCGTTCCACTTGCCGGCCAGGGTGTTGAAGGCGTCCATCGCGCCGATGCCGTTGGCGTTGATGTAGGACAGCCCGGTCTGGGTGACGGTCATGCCGGGCATCGTGTCCACGCCGAACAGCTGGCCGTCGTGGCCGACCACGGCCTGATCCTGAGTTGCCATCGAGCCCGGATCGAGCGCGGTGTTCTGCACCAGGTTGGTGGTGCCGAAGCCGTAGACCACGGTCGCCGGGTCGCCACCGGTCATCTCGTTGCCGATCGAGTACTGGCCCGCGGCCAGGGTGGGCTCAGCCATCACCGCACCCCCGTGTAGCCCTGCTGGGCCTGCGTGCGCAGCAGCCAGGACACCTCGCGCAGGGCCTCGGCCACGGTCGAGCCCTCGGGCAGCGTCAGGTGGATGTCACGCATCAGGCCGGCCGGGCCGGCCGAGCCGCCGGAACGGGCGAACGCCTCGGCGGCCTCACCGAGCGCGATGAACGCCCGCGACTGGCCGGGGTTGAGCACGGCCTCGCCGCGGCGGGTGGCGTTCAGCACGAAGCTGCCACCCGGCGGCAGCCAGCCGCCGTTGTCCATGAACTGCCGGTAGGCCCCGTCCTCGTAGGTGACCCACGGGGAGAAGCCGCCCGCCTGGTAGTACTTGCGGACGGCGTTCCGCGCGTTGATGTACGGGTCGAAGATGTTGCCGGGGAACACCTGGCCGAGGATCTGCCACAGCCCGCTCGCGCCCGAGGGGTTGCGGGCCTGCGGGTTGCCGCTCGACTCGGCGAGCGCGATGGCCGCGGCGACGTGCGCCTGGCTGGCCGGGCCACCGGCCCGCTGCCACAGCCCTTCGAGGCTGCCCAGGTTCCAGCCGCCGCGGCCGGGGCTGCCTTTGCCACCCGGCGGGACGCCCGCGAACATGAACGGCATCGAGCGCAGCGGCTGGATCTGCGGGCCCATGCCGCCGCCCTGGCTGATCACGTTGCCGTTGAAGCCGACGATCGCCACGTGACCGGGCGGCGGCCCGCCAGCTGGCGAGTTGTAGAACGCCAGCCCGCCGATCTGCGGTGCGCCGCGCGTCACCCACGCGCCCTGAGCTTCGGACGTCCGCGGGGCGAGAATACCAAAGTGGCGGTAGACAGCACCTGTGAAGCCTGAGCAGTCGGCTCCTCCTGGGACTGCTGTGCCTCCCCAGACGTATGGGATTCGGCCGGCCCACGACATCGCCCACTTGGCGATCTCGGCACCCTTCCCGCCGAGGCCGCTGCCGCCGAAGCTGAGCAGGGTCTTGATCGCCGCGGTCAGCAGCTGGGCGGGCATGGTGGCGAGCAGCGTGGCCAGGCTCGCGCCGGCCCCGCCGACCCCGTGCGGGAATAGGTCCATGAGCGCGTTGCGCAGCGCCGTCTGGTTACCGGTGGCAATTGCCAGCACGGCCTTGGCGATGTCGCCGCCCTTGTGCCAGATCGTCGAGAAGATGTTGTCCTGGCCCTGAGCCAGCTTCTGGCCCTGATGGATGGCCTGCTGGCCCCTGCCTCCCGTGCCGGGCCGGACCGCACCGCCGTGCTGGTAGCCCGGCACGCCGATGGCGTTGAAGACGTCGGCCAGCTGGGCGCTGTGCTCCTTGCTGACGACGGTCTCGCCGGGCTCCAGCAGCGCGGGCAGGATGTCGCCGCCGCCCCAGCCGGGCAGCCGCCCGCCCTTCTGGAGACCGAACGGGTGGACGGGCGACTTGATGTGGGGGCCGTGAACCCTGTCCGACACCCAGTTGAAGGCGTTGATCAGGCCGTTGACGACGTTATCGACCACCCAGGCGACCGGCTTGCGCACCGTTTCCTGGATCACCTTCCAGGCCTTGCCGACCGCGGACACGCAGGTGTCGAAGTAGCCAGGGATCTTCTTGGTGAAGAAGTCGGCTATGGGGCTGACGATGTTGTCGTGGATGAAGTGCCAGGCGGCCAGGCCGACGCCCTTGATCGTGTCCCAGGCCTGTTTCCAGTGGTCTCGGACGAACTCGACCACCTTGCGGATCAGGTACAGGCCGGGGATCAGCCACTGGCCCCAGCCGTGGGTCAGGAACTCCCAGGCGTCCTTCGCCCAGGCCACCACGTCGTGCCACACCCGCTTCCAGTGGGTGGCCAGGAAGATGATCGCGCCGATCAGCAGGGCGATCCCGGCGATGATCCCGAGGGTGGCCGCGTTCTCGGCGATGAACGCCGCCGTGGCGGCAGCAGCCTGGATGGCGTACTGAACCACCATCACGGCGGTGGACCAGATCACCTTGGCCACCTTGACGGCGATGTCGGCGACCGACTTGACCTTGTTGATCGTCTCCTCGGCGGTCAGCAGCGCGATGGCCTTCTTCACCCCATTGATCCACCCGGTGACCAGCTGGTAGCCCTTCCAGGCACCGATGGTGAGCAGGATGATCGGGATCAGGCCGGGGATGTTGCGGACCATCCAGTCGAGGGCGCTGATCACCCCGGTGAGCCCGGCCGCGGTCAGCTGGACCATGATCGACAGCCAGTCGGCGAACGCCTGGATCAGGACCGGCAGGTAGGGTGCAAGCCTCCGCACAAGATCGTTGATGAACTTGGCGAGGACCGGCACGATCCGCTCCAGCGCCGACGCAAGCACGCCGAAGACGCCGCTGTTCTCCAGGATCGTGAAGGTCTGCCCGAGGGCCTTGGCCAGGATGTCGAAGCTCGGGGCGATCTTGACCAGCAGGGTGGCCAGGGCACCCAGCAGCGACACAAGATCCTTTAGGACGGCCCCCGCGAGCTTGGCGAGGATGTCACCGATCGGCCGCAGGAACGGGATCAGTTTTTCGATCACCTGTGCGAACTGGACGAACACGGGTGCCAGGGACCGGGCGAACGCGCCCGCCAGCTTGCCGACCACCGGGAAGATGGCCCCCAGGACGTCGCCGAGGGCCTTCAAGATCACGCTGCTGGCCTTGATCGCGGGGGCGAACTCCTTGAGCATCCCGCCTAGCCCGGAGCCGAGGACGCGCAGCACCCGGCCGAAGGCAGCGATGGCCGGCTGGGCAGCCCGCAGCAGCGGGATCACCCCGCGCAGCACCCCGGACAGCAGCTGGCCCACCCCGTCGATCAGTGGCCGCATCAGCGGGGCAGCAGCGCGGAAGGCCTGGCCGAGCAGCGGCAGCACGTTATGAGCAAGATCAAATAGCCCATGCAGGACGGGCTCGATCAGGGTGGCCGCCCCGGCGAACATGGCCCGGAGATCGGGGCCGAGCGAGCGGAGCATCCGCGGGATCTCGCCGAACGCCTTGCGCAGCGGCTCGACCAGCGGCCCGGCGTCCTTGGTGATCTGATCTTTCAGGTTCTTCATCAGATCCTGGGCCGGCTGGTACAGCTGGCCTGGCTGCTGCTTGCTACCGATCAGCATCCGGGCCCCGAGCGCGGCCACGCCGGCCCCAGCCACGCCGATCCCGCCGCCGAGCAGCGGGGCGGCCAGCGCCGGGAGCGCGCCGAGGCCGACCGCGCCGCCCGCCGTGTAGAGCGCTGTCCGGGTGGTGACCAGCCGTGACAGCAGCCCCGTGTTCAGGCCCGGCCCGGCCGCGCCAGCGATCCCGCCGAACAGCCCGCCGAACACGCCACGCCGCCGCCGGGCATCGTTGGTGACGGTGCGGTCCATCCGCTCGAAGCTGCGGCGGACCTCCTGCTCGGACTGCGGGTCAACCTTGGGCTTGAACTTGATCTCGTGCTCGCCGCGCTCGAACTCCTCGATCTTGCGGACGTCCTCGCGGAGCTTGCGGTCGAAGTCTTTGTCGTCCAGGTCGAGGTAAGCGATGATCGTGCCGGCGTCGAAAGCCATCACTCACCTCCCCGTTTCGCCTCTAGCTCGGCCCGCATGCTGGTCAGGTCGATGACCTTGGTGCCGGGGTCGGCGGTGCGCTGCTGCGGCCCGCCCTCGGCAGCTGAGGGAAGCTCGCCCGCGCCCTTGCCGAAGCTGACGACCTCCTCGCCCTCCAGGCCGTCCAGGTAGGCCCGCCTGATGTGCCATGGCAGTGCCCACCACTCCTCCGGTGCCAGCTGGAAGTACCGGCGGGCGAGGTAGATCTCTATCCGGCTCGACCGGTGGGCAGCGACCTCACCACTGCTGTCCCACCGCCGGTCCCGGCTTCCGGGTTGATCACCTCGCTCTGGACCCAGCCGTAGAAGGCCACGCGCACCCGCAGCGGCAGCTTGAGCAGCGTGTCCTTGTCCGGGCTGTTGCCGCACAGGTCGCCGAACAGGCCAGCGACGTCGGCCATGAACTTGACGAAGGCATCGCCGGTCAGCTGGTTGAGCGCGTCCATCATCTGGTCGGGGGTCGCGTTCTCGGGGAGGTCCGCGGTGAGGGTCTTCTGGGCCTCCTCGTAGAGCCGCTTGAGCCCGTCCAGGAACCGGCCGATCGCGGCATCTGTCGGCTCGGGCACCACGCCCTTCGAGCCCGGTCCCTTGAGCCCCGCCTTGGTGAAGTCGTAGTCGAGGGCCTCGACAACGGCACCGGCATCGAATGAAGGCATAGGCGGGCTCCTAGCTCGTGGCGACCGCGGTCAGGTCGGTCCAGCTGATCTGCGAGAACGGGCAAGTGGCGTTGAGGGTGAGCGGGTACAGCCGCTGCTGGGCGGCGCGGCGGTAGGCGGTCTGCACCTGGCCAGCCGACATCACGGTGGGGATCGAGAGCACCCGCGCGTAGCCGGACTGGTTCTTGCCGATGACCGCCGCGGCCATCGAGGCGAAGTTGGTGCTCAGAGTCAGCACCGACTTGCCCGGCTGGCCGGCACCGGCCGGCGTGACAGCGATCGAGCCCCCGTTGCCCCAGGCCATGTTGACGTTGGTCAGGGTCTCCTCGGACAGCGAGCAGGTGATCTGGAGCGTGGCCGTGCTGACGATCACCGCCACCGGGGTCGGCTGCTCCTCGATCGTGATGTCTTGCGTCGAGGGGTTGAAGGTGACCGTGACGCCGGCCTCGGTCGCGCCGATGTAGGCCCAGCCAAGCGACGTCCAGGCAGACGCCACCCCCAGGTTCTGGTCGCTGGGCACCGCGGTCCCTGGTACTGCTGTGAAAAGAATGCCCACGCCGTACAGGACGTTCTGCGTGGTGTAGTTGGGAGGCGTGTAAACAAGCGGTGGCCCGGCCATGTCAGGTCTCCTGGGTGATCGTCACGCCAGCGTCCGCAGCGGCCTCCAGCAAGGGGGCCACCAGCGCAGCTGGCACGGTGGTGAACTCGGTGCCGACGGTCACACCGCCGTAGCTGAGCGATTCGTGATCGCCCTCGACCTTCATCTGGACCGCGCCAGCGCCAGCTGCCGCAGCAGCCTGACGGGCCAGCAGCTTGCCGAGGTAGGCCTGCTCCTGCGCGTTCAGCGGCTGGTCGGGAGCGGGGGCGGCCTGCTGCTTGGCTGGCTGCTCGGTCATGGCAGGCTCCTCACGGCGTGATCGGGTTGAGCGAGTAGGCGCGGACGGCCAGCGTCGTCGTGGTGGTGAAGTCGATCACCACGCAGCCCTGAGCCGGCGCGGTCAGCGCTTGGGTGTTGATCGCCCCGGCGTAGGTCACATTGGTCGGGGCCTGCTGGTTCCAGGTGGCTGGCGACCACGGGCCCAGCCAGCCGACCGAGTTGGCCGCGATCGTGTACTGCTGCTGGGTGGCAGGCAGCACGGCACCGGTCGCGCCGACCACATCGCCGACCAGCACCTGGGTGACGCCAGCTGGCGTGGCCCCGCAGGCGAAGCCGAGGATGACGTTGCCCGCCGGGTTGGGGATCATCACGCCGAGCGCGGTGGACCAGGCGGTGATCGCCGACGGCGAGCCGAGGTCGTATCCGGGCGTGGTGGCGACCACCCACAGCGCGCCAGCTGCGCCCAGGTTGAGGGGGATCGGCTGGAGGGTTACCCGCGGTCCGACTGCCATCTCAGACTCCCGTCACGATCACGTAGTTGGAGGTGAACTCGCCGCGCTGGTCGGACGGGTCATAGGGCAGCGGGGTGGGGCCCGAGCCGAGCCGGGTGCAGCTGACGATCCAGGTCCCGTCCACCTGCACCGGGAAGCTCGCGCGCAGCACCAGCAGGTCGAGCAGCTGGGCGGCCTCCTCAGTGCCCACCCAGTCCTCGGCCGCGCCGCGGATGCGGGCCTGGAAGTTGCTCGCGTCGGTGGCCGGCTCCTCGGTCGTGTAGCCGGGCCCGCTTCCGCCAGTGATCACGACCAGCCGATCCGGGGAGGGCGGGACATACGGGCCCGGCACGAGCGGGTAGCCAAGCTCCTGCCGGTCATCCCAGCCGAGCCCGGCGATCCAGTCGCAGATCACCTGCGTCTGCGCGGTCATCCGATCCCCCTCGCACGCCGGGCGATCAGGCCCTTGACACCGCCGGGCAGGCTGGCCCAGCGCATGCGGGTCTTCGCGCGAAGCTCGGCCGCGGTGAGCCGGTGCCGCTTCGGCGGCCGGTCATAGGTGACCCGCTCGCCACGCCGGACCTCGGGGTGACCGGAGTGCATCAGGTCGCCGAACTCCCACGGGCTGGCAAGCTCGGCGGCATCGCTCAGGTCTTCCATCGCGCGGGCCATCGAGCGCCGCGCGCCGCCGCCCAGGTAGTCGTGGGCGATCATCTCCAGGTACCGGGGGTAGCGCTCCATCAGCGGGCGTTCCAGGAACTTGGGCCCGCCGCCCCGCGGATGCCGCAGGTCGAGCCGCTCGTGCTGGTAGTGGGCGTAGATCTGGTCCACCTCGACCGAGCCCCGCAGCAGCCCGTCCCCGCTGCCGTTGCGGTGCAGCAGGTCGGTCAGCCTGGCCGCGGCGGTCCCGGTCATCCCTGCCACTCCAGCCAGATGGTGCCGAGCATGCGGCGGTTCATCATGTCCGAGGGGGTGCTGGCGTAGATCGTGTCGGTGGCCGGGTCCACGTCGGTGTTGCTGTCCTCGCCCGTGAAGATGTTGGGGATGCGGTTGATGATCCGGGCGGTCGTGGCCGCTTCCACGGCGACGTCGAGGGCGAGCAGGCCCTGGCGGACCTGGGTGAGCACCTTCATCGCCTCGGCGTAGCGCAGCTGAACCGGATTCTGCGGGTCCATGTTGCGCTGCTTGAGGTAGTAGGTCGTGGCCCACCAGACCGCCAGGTCGAGGGTCAGGTCATGGACGATGCCGGGCACCGGGTCGGTGTACTCGGTGCCGGCGAACAGGGACACCCGGTCGCTCGCGGCCATGAGGGCGAGGGTCAGCTGCTCGTCGCTCAGCTGGGCAGCCGTGCCCACCCCGGCGTCGGTGCTGTCCAGCACCAGGCGCAGGTCCGCGATGCTCGCATAGAGCGTGACCGTCGGTGTCGTCACCCGCTGCCCCCATCAGCGACCACGGTGATCGCGCCCGCGCCGATGCTGGTCTCGTCCTGGCTGTTCAGATCCACCAGGTTGTCCACCCCGTAGGCGGCCTCCATCGGCGAGCCGGGCGGGCAGTCGATGATCGTGCCACGCAGCACGTGGGTGATGCCGCCGTCGTAGGCGACGTCGATGTCTGTTGCGACCATCCGCGGGTTGAGCGCCACCTGGGCCTCCTCAGTTGCTCAGGCAGGCGTGGCCCACCGTGTCCTGTCCATCGACGAAGGCACGCAGGTTGCCCGCCCCGATCGCCGTGTAGAGCGAGCCAGCCGGGTCGAGCATGATCACCTGGCCCTTGATCAGGGTGGTTGGCCAGATCGGCCCGCCGGTCGTGCTCGTGTTGCCGAAGCCGGCCGCTCCCCCGGTGGCAGGCTCGCCCGCCACTACCGTGGATGTGGTGCCAGCGGCGATTGTCACCTGGGCGGTGAGCACGTACCGGTTGATGGCCACGGTCAGAACCCCCAGCCCGGATTGGGGATGACTGCACCCTGGTCGCCGATGCCCGTGTAGCTCAGCCCGATCAGCAGCTGGCCGAACGTGACCGCCGAGTTATGCGCGCGGATCGCGGGCGTGACCGGGATGTTGGTGGCTGTCGCCGCCCCGTTGACCGTCAGCACCTCGGACGCCGTGCCGGTGTCGTACAGCAGCTGCATCCCGTTGGTGAAGCTCGCACCGCCGGATGCCACCGTGATAGCCGTGCCGCCCGCGGCCAGGGTCGCGCTCGCGGTGCCGGTAGGTGCCTGCGTGGCCAGCGTCCACGACCACTCGCACCCGGCGCAGCGGTACAGCACCCCGCCGTCGATCGAGGGGAAGTTGCGCAGCGCCCGGCACCGCGGGCAGGTGAGCCGGACGACCTGGGGGACGGCGACAGCCACGGGTCACCCCGCCTTCGGTGCGCGGCGCGAGCGCGGCGGGATGTCCTCAGCCTCCCCGAGCGGGCCCCGCTCACTGTCGGGCTGCGGCTCGTTGGCCTCGGGGACAAGTACCTGGACCGAGGAGGACCCTGCCGGATCGGGGCGCGCATCCGCCGGCGGCCCAGGTACGCCAATGTGCTTGCCGGTCCGGTGGTTGATCGCCACGCCAGACAGCTGCCGGGGCAGCAGCCGGGGCAGCACCTCGCCAGACGCCTTGGCCGGGCGGATCACCTCGGGGTCGCGCTTCGGCCGCAGGAACAGCGCCGCTACGTCGTCGTCAAGCTCGATCGTCTCCCCGGCGAAGACCAGATCGGTCTCCTTGCCGGGGTCGCCCTTGCGCGGCACCGACAGGTTGGTGATCGCCTGGTAGAGGCTCATCACACCCCCGACAGCAGGCAGATGCTCAGGGGCTGGTCGAGCCCGAGCGCGGATGCCCGCTGGGTGTCGGAGCGCCAGGTCTTCCGCGGCTCGTCCCTGTAGAGCGGTCCTGCCACAAAAGGCAACTCATCTGCATAGAAGCCACAGCGCTGCCTCTGCATCACAATGGCGTTGCCCGCCGGGACCTGCCGGGAGACCATGACGTCGAGGTTCATGATCTTCTGCGGCAGCACGCCCGTGTAGAGCAGGTTCTCGCTGGCAATGTCGCCGACATATGGCGCAGCGAAAGTGTTGCTCTGCAAAAGCGTATTCTTTGTCCCGTGGTTGATGATCAAGGTATCGGCCTCAAAGCCGAGCCATTGTGTCACGCCACTCGGGGAGACAATGTTGGCGTTTTCGACCAGGTAGGAGGCCTGCGCGAGGTCTGCGCGAATGGTCGCACCTGCACTGGCCCACGTGTTTGCGACGGCCAATGTCTGAATGGACGCATTCGCCACGACCGCTGCGTAGAACGCCGTGTTCCAGGAGTACACCATCGTGTTTTTCACTTGGAGTAGCTGCCTGGTCACAGGATCGGTGGACTGGCGGCGGCGCATCTCGTCGCTGACCATGATCGCCATGGCACGCTCGTGCGAGAAGACCACCCGCGGGATGCCGAGGCTCGTGGGCACGATCGGCACCTCGCCGAACTCGGCCCTGATCTCGGGGTAGTCATCGGCATAGAGCGGCGTGCTCTCGGCGTACCGGACCGCGCCGCTCGGGGCAGCGCCGCCGTTGCGCAGCACCGAGTCAACGATGAACTCGTTGCGGGTCAGGTCGAGGATCAGCGCTGGGATCGTCAGCGGGTCCTTGAGTAGCTCATTGACAGTTACGCGCGGGCCATCGGAGTACCCGCGTGCGGAGACCGGCATTGCTCATCCCCTCTCAGACGATCCGGGCCCGGCCCAGGAAGAATGACGAAGCTCCCAGGCCGCCGACCTGCTGGGTGAGCATGCCGGCCGCCACGCCACCGGGGTGGGTGCAGATGCCCACCACCTGGTCGGCGGCCGGGCCTGCGCCCGCCGGGCCTACGCAGCCGTTGGCGGTGGCGAGCAGCTTGATGCCGGGGGTGCAGGCCGCCGAGTACCACACCCAGATGTCCACCCCGCCGTAGTAGACGCTGGTGAAGTCATCCAGGACGCTCAGGTCGATGCCGGTCGCGCCGTAGGTGTTGACCGTGCCTGTCTGGGCGGTGAGGACGTTGGCGTCCTTGCCCGCCACGCCGAGGCAGTGGACCGAGGCCGCCGTGCAGGGCTTGACGGTCAGGTCGGTCGTGCCTGCGGTCTGGGTCGTGTGCTCGACCAGCTGGCCCCCGAAGATCAGCGCGCTGACCTGGTAGTTCGCCGGTCCCTGCTTGAAGTGCGGGAGAACCGCGGTCATCTAGCTGACCTCCTAGTTGCTGTTGGACACGCCGGTACCAAGACCGGTCTGGTCCCTGTAGGTGGTGGCCCGGAAGGTTCCGCCGGCCCCGGTGATGGCGGCCTGCTCGGCGGCCGAAAGCTCCACAATGTCGCCGACCTTGTGGGACTTGGCGGGGCTGGCGTAGCCCGAGGCCGCGATCGTGTAGGTCTTGGTGATCACGAAGCGGGCCATGCCGTCACCGCATCCCGAACAGCTGGGCCTTGGCGCGCTTGACGATCTCGTCGCGCTCGGTCTCAGCTGTCTGGTCGGTCGGCTCGTCCATCGGGGAGCCAAGCTCGACGCCGATGCCCAGCTGCTCGCCGAGCTTGGCGTACTCGGTGAGCACCTTGCGCATGATCTGCCCGGCGTCCACCGACTTGCCGTTGGCCAGGTCCACCACGTGGCCGCCGCCTTCGAGCAGGGGCTGGGCGAGGTCGGCGATGAACGGCGGGGTGCCCGCTGCTACCAGCCGGCCCCGCTCGTTGGTCCAGCGCTCGTGGTCCAGCTGGGCGGTGATGATCCCCAGCTGCCGGGTGTTCTCGTCCACCCCGGCCTGGGCCAGTTCGAGGGCCACCTGGTCGTCGCTGGACAGGGCCCCAGCCGTGACCGGCTCGGCCTCTGCCGCCTCCTCGGCCTCAAGCTCGGCCTCAAGCTCGGCCAGCTGCTCGGGGGTCATGTTCTCGATCTCGGCGGCCAGCGCGTCCAGTTCGGGGTCCGGCTCGGGCTCACCGCCGTCCAGCTGGGCGACCGCTTCCGGGTCCACCCGGTCGGCGAGCGCGGCCAGCTTCGCCGGGTCGATGTTCAGCAGCGCGGCCAGGCGGGTCTGCTGGTCCTCAGTTAGCTCGGGCATGCCGCCGGGCTCCTCTCCTGTGAATTGCTCGCCGGACAGGTCGAACGTGACCTCGGCGTCGTTGGCTGCGGCGACGGCCTCCCAGCCGCCCATGCCGGGGATGCGGGGGTCGAGCGTGCCGAGCACGTGCTGAATGGCGCGGGGAAAGAACTGGCCATCGGACCGGGCGTACTCCTCGACGATCCGGGCGGACACGCCGAGGCCGGGGTTGTCTTTCAGCACCGCCGCGCCGCGGGCCGAAGGCTGCACCGTCACCCACAGCCCGTCGTCTTCCAGCGCCATGCCGGTGATCTGGCCGCCGGTCCGCTCTACGTCGTTGGTGTGCTTGTTGTCGTCGCCGGCCAGCTGAAACGGCACCTGGTCATAGGCCCGCTGGTTGAACGCGGACACCAGGCCGCCGAGGTAGTCGCGGGTGAACTTGAGGACCCGCCCCTTGTAGTTGATCTCCCCGACGGGCAGGAGCTTCTTGCGCCACTGCTGGCCGACCGGCCTGCCGCTCGCCCCGGTGAACGGGGTGAGGATCGCTACGCTCATTTGCCCTTCACCCGCCTCTGCGCCCGGCGGGCAAAGGCATGGGCGCGGGCGTGCGGGAAGTTCCGCTTGCGCAGCTGGCCGTAGATCCGCTGGCCTGCCGGGGACAGCCCGCGGCCGGTCTGGCCGTCGCCGCCCGGCTCGGTGGACCGCGGCCCGTCACCCGCGCCGCGGACCGGGACCGAGTTGGCCAGCGCCCGGACATTGGTGATCCCGTACTGGGCCATCAGCGGCGTGGTCACAGGCGGCGGCTGGAGTGGTGCCCCGGTGCGGGCGGGCTCGGGCCGGTGGTAGGGGCTGCCGCTGGCGCGGTTGTGGGTGCCGATCAGTTCGAGCAGCGCGCCGCGCTGGCGGGTGTGGCCCTGGCCATCGGTGCCGTCCCGGCTGGCCACCCAGGCCCCGTCCTCGCCACGCTTGATGCGCCCGATCTCGTACCCGCCGCGGCGGTGCCGGACGATCGCATCGCCGTCCTCGCTGCGGATGATCAGCACGTCGTAGGGGCTGGCGACCGGGTACCTGGGCATGGTCATGGCAAGCTCCAGACCGGGGCGGGTGTTGGATGCAGCCCAGGACTTTTTGAGCGCGGCGGTCTTGCCGTACTGGGCAGCCGTGCGCCGCAGCAGGTCACGCAGCGCAGCGCGCCGGGCGGGCGAGCCAGCGCGGCCGACAGCCTTGCGGGCGTCATCCCAGGATTTGGGGCTGGTCACCGGGAAGCCGGGCGGACCGCCGCCGGGCGGCGGGGAGATCGCGTGCCCGTGCGAGTACGCCTTCTGGCGGCCCTCTTTGGTCAGGGCCTTCGAGCCAGTGGGGAGCCGGTGGCTGCCGTAGGACGCCTTGCCAAGCTCGCCGACGTTGGGGCCCTGCTCCTTGCCAGTCGAGGGCGCGCGGCTCTCACCCGAGCGCAGCGCAGCTGGCGCGGGCGGCCTGGTCTTGCCGCGGCGCATCGCCAGTTCCTTGCGGGCGGCCTCGGCCATCTTGGCGTCTTTGCCCTGAGCCAGCTTCTGGAGGGTCGGCACGTCCTGCCGGGCGGCGTAGCCGCCGTGGGAGCCAGACTTGAACACGTTGGTCCGGGCGAGCCGGGCCTTGTTTTCGGTGGAAGTCTGCTTGCCGACGTTGCGCTGAGCGATGCCGCGGTGCATCGCGGCCAGCCGGTTGTGGTGGGCCTTGATGTTGGCCGAGCCGGCCATCCGCGAGGCCTTGGCGTGCAGCCGGGCGGCGGCCAGGTGCTGGTAGTCGGACGCCTTGCGGCCGGTGATCGAGTGGGTGGCGCGGTCAGCAAGCTCGCTGGCTGACATCCGCCCGCCCGCGGCCTGGGTGCTCGCGCCGCGGACGGTGCGGCTCACCATCCGGCCGGTGTGGGCACGCGCGCTGACGGGCCCGCCGCCGCGGTGCCCGCACTTGGCGGGGTCCTCGCAGATGAAGCCGTGCCGGTAGCCCTTAGGGCCCACCAGGTCGATCAGGCCCTGGACCCCGCACAGGTCGATCAGGGCGCACGAAGCACAGCCGTCGGGCTCAACAGGCTTAGCAGCGGTCATCCCGCTGGCCTCCGGTCACTGGGCGAGTAGTGACCGGCACATAAAGCGGGGGTTACGCACCGATGTGGGTGATGGTAGCCGGTTGACGGGCGGTGTGGGAGAGCCGGCCTGGAATCCAGTTGGAATTGGGGCTGTACGTACAGGAGAGGCCCGGCTGCCCCTCAGCCGGGCCTCTCGCTGGCTGGCCCCCTAGGTCAGGCGGCGCTCTCGGTGACCGTCGGGGTGGCGGTCGGCGAGAAGATACCAGGGCGGTGGAACCGGATCGCGGCCCGGCCAGCGCCCTGCACCGACACCGAGAAGGCCTCCAGGGTCAGGCCACGCTGGCGGCACTTGACCACCGGGTTGTCACTGGACACCAGGTTGACGATCTGGTCGTTGCTCAGCCGGCGCAGCCCGCAGTTGCCCCACCGGTCGGGGGCGAAGCTGAACAGGGCCCGCAGGTCGAACACGCCGAAGCCGATCGCCCGGCGGAACAGGCCATCGCCGCCGACGAACCGCCAGTGGCCGTCGTTCTGGTCGAAGATCACCGAGCAGGTGGCCAGGTCCACCGTCGGCGTGGGCAGGCCGTCATGCCACACCCGGACGTGGTTGCCCGAGCGGTCGGCGAACGTGCTCAGGTTGAAGCCGGTCTCGACGTCACTGCCGCCCAGGATCTGGACGGGACCACGGGCCTCGACGTCGTTGGTGCCGAGGTTGTTGATCAGGATGTCGAACCGCTGGGGCAGCAGGTGGACGTGGTGATGCTCGGTGATCACGGGGGTCGGCGTCGGGCTGTTGCCTGCCAGGGCCGGCGCGGCGGTGAGCGCCAGGCCAGCCGTGGCGAGGACGGCTACGAAGATCGAGCGGATACGAAACACGAGCGGTTCCCTCCCATTGGATGGGCGCGAGCGCGGGGAGACCGGCTCAGTTTGCCAGTCCAATGCAAGACGCACGGGGGATACCCCCGGTTGACAGGCGTCTCTCAGATAACGATCTGATCACTCGTCGCTGTCGTCGCCCGGCTCATCGTCCGGCTCAGGCTCCTGGATCTCGACAGCCTGCGAGTGCCACTGGCCGGGTCCGGCGAAGTGGATCGTGTCCTCGTCTGCTGCCATGCTCGCGCCCTCTGCCACGTGCGGCGGCCAGAAGCCGTCGCCGCTCTGGAAGTGGTATGCACCACCGATTGCTCTCGTGTACGAGCCTACCTGTTCCACCAGGTCAAGGCTGTCAACGATCGCTACCGGGTCGATGTCGATGCGGTGGTTGTCGTCGTCGTGAAAGACGCCGAGGTAGAAGCTCTTGCGCTCCAGCGCCGGGCGGAATATGGCCAGGGCCCGGTCCATCGCCTCGCCGAACTCGGCCTCGCTGGCGTCCTCGGGCACCGACACGGTGTCCATGCCCCGCGGCTTCACCGACAGCGCGTACAGGTCCGCGCCCTGTGGCAGCGGCTGGCCGGTGTCGGTGTCGATCGTCTCGCCACCCCACGGCTTGCGGGCCTCGGCGTAGCTGCGGGCCTTCACCTCGGGCCAGTGCCGGTCCAGGCCGGTAATCGGCGCGCTGTCCCGCTTGGCCTTGTCGATCCAGCTGTTGCCCTTGCGGGCCAGCTGCTGGAACTCCTCGTGGCTGACCGGCCTGCTGTTGCCGCGGGCGTGCTCGGGCCCGATCACCGGGTACTCGTGGGTGCGGGCCCGCTCAGCCTTCACCGCCTGGTACTCGCGCTCGCGGCCGGCCAACTGGCCTGCTAGACCACCGAGGCGCGTCCACTCCCCACTTTTGGGTCGCGCGGCTCCAGCGGGTCGAAGCCTAGCTCGATCAGCTGGGCGGTCAGCGAGTCCGAGCCCGCCAGGTCAAGCAGCTGGGCGAGCGCGGCCTGCTGGGCCAGCGAGGTGGTGCCCACCACGATCGGGATGTTGTTGATCTTGGCGTAGTCCATCCACTTCTTCCAGGCGTTCTTCGTCATCGACGCCCGGCCCTTCGCCGTGGCCCGCTGCCGGGGCTCGCCGTGCTCGGCCAGCCAGGCGTCGTGGGCCTGGTTGGCGCGCTGCTGCACCAGCCAGGTGATCGCCTGCAACTGGTGCGGCTTCATCAGCACGCCCTCGCGCTCGCTGATCGTCTTCGCGGCCTGCCGGTACTGGTCGGCGACGTACTCGTGCTGACGGGCATCCCCGATCGGGGCTTTCTTCTGCTCGTCACCGCGGATCGTGCCACCCGCCGCCACGTTGACGGCGTGGGTGTCGATCACCACGTGCCCGTAGGGGTCCTCGGGCACATCGTCGCCGTTCTTGATCAGCCGCCCGAAGCTGTGCGTCTTGGCGGTCTTCATCAGCTGCTCGATGCCCGCGCCGTCGATCGCGGCCTGGGCCTTGTCGGCCTGGTCGTTGGTGACGAGCATCCCCTCGCCGGGCCGGACCGCCTTGCCGCGCTTGCCCGACTCGTGGGCCTGGAACATGTTGATCGGCCACGACTTCTGCGGGCTGAACGCCGACAGCAGGATGCCACCCTTCTCGGCGTTGCCCTGGCCGACGTAGCCTGCCAGGTCGTGGACGTCGGAGTACCAGCTGCGGCCCTGCGCCCTGGTGCCCTCGTCGGCCTGGTCATAGGCGGCGACGATGTTCTCCGGGCTGACCGGGTGGGCCTTCCAGAACGGGTGATCGGCCGGGTTCTTGTGGCCGGTCTTGCTGATCAGCCGAGACGGGTCGGGCACCACGTAGCGGCCGACGGTCCCCGGCTTGCCCGGCTTGTCGGTGCCGCCGTGCATCGCCATGCCGACGTTCGAGCCGCTCTTGATCCACTTGCCGTCGTGCCCGCGTAGCTCGTGCATCCACGCCATGCCAGCAAGCTCGATGTAGACCGGGCCGTCCTCGTGGTCCCAGGCGAGCACGATCTCGCTGGCCTCCAGCAGCTGTGTGGCCAGCCCGGTCACAGCGACCTCAACTCGGCCAGGTCGGCACGAAGCTCGGCCCGCAGCGCGATGATCTTGGAGCGGATCGTGGCGGGGCTCATCCCGGCCTTCGCCGGCTTTCGCGCGGATGCGCCGGCTTTCGTGGCGGTCTGCTTCGCCTGGGCGGCCTGCTTCGCCGAGGTGGCCGCCGCTCCGCGCTTGGCCGGGGTCGAGGACCGGCTCTTGCGGCCGGATGGCAGCTGGGCCTGGAGCGCGGCGATCTGCGACCGCAACCCGGCAATCCTGCGGGTGAGCACGGCGCGCTGCCGGGCGTCGTGCCGTCCCTCGCGCTTAGCAGCCTGCTTGGCCTGCTGCTGCTTGCCCTGCTGCTTCTGCTGGGCCCCTTGCGCGGTGGTGAACTGGCCGGTCGCCGAGTGGTAGGGGTTCATCAGGTCGATCGGCTCGCAGGCAAGCTCGATCAGCGTGTCCGCCACCTCCCACGGTCCGATCGCGTGGGAGTGGGCGCGGGCCTGCCGGGCAAGCTCGCCGGCCTCGGCGCGGGTGGCCGCGGCCCGGACCTCGGGGTGCCTGCTGGTCGCCATCCACTTGCGGATGCGGGCCCGCGCAATCGCGTAGGCCTTGTCGCTGGACATGCCGCGCTTCTCGATCAGGGCCTTCACCACCTGCTGGAGGTAGGGGGTGTGGCCCATGCCCTTGACGCGGTAGAGACCCGGACCCCCAGGCCTTCCCCGTGGGGCGGGGGTTCGCTCAAGCATGGGGGTCCGGGCCGACATGTCGATCACGGGATTCCCATGATCACCAGCGAAGCCGGGAGCGGTCTGCATCAGCCGCCGCAGACGCCCGCCCCGCGGCGGGAACGGGCCCGGCGCTGGCTCGGTCGCACCCGGCCGCCGGACGTGCTCCACCTTCATCGGCCCGCCGAGACCGCGCGGCCGGACAGTGCCAGCCTGGTGATCGTAGGTCCCAATCACGGTGCCCTTGCGGGTCCGGCCGACCACGACCTTGCCGTGCAGCTGGCTCGCGCCAGCGACCGGAATCCACCCGTGGTAGAACCGCTGGCCCGGCTTGGCCAGATCCACCGCCAGCCCGACAGCAGGCCCGCCGGGCTGCTGTCGCGCGGGCGGGGCATGGCCAGGCAGCGGCGGGCTGGCTGCTGCCTGGACGTCGGTGGCGGCGACCTGCCCGCGGGCAGCCCGCAGCGCGGTGCGGATCTCCTCGTTGCGGTCCCGCGCATCCTCGATGTCCTGGACGTGCAGCAGGTGCCGGTG
>Ga0126383_10000208_pt1 | contig 30281 bp, 17 predicted proteins | sample PanSoiMetPlot_35_FD_96882 | JGI IMG/M metagenome (GOLD analysis project Ga0126383, IMG submission 96882) | Tropical forest soil microbial communities from Panama - MetaG Plot_35 | ecosystem: Environmental > Terrestrial > Soil > Tropical forest > Bulk soil | place: Panama | collected 2016-02-17 | reverse complement strand
TGTCGCCAAGTTCGATGTTGGAAACTTTTGTGCGGCCAATGATTCTTTCCTGTACTTCGGTGGGGAGCTTATTCCAGGCATCGAGATCGTGCAGGTACTTTTGGACGATGACATAGCTTCCGCCGGTGAAAGCGGGATCTTCGTTGCCAATGAAGACAGCCTCAGCGGCCGCGCTGCCGATCGGATTTTCCGTGCCGTCCACGAAGCCGAGGAGATCACGGTCGTCGAAGTAGCGAAAGCCGTGGACTTCGTCGCAAGTCGTGACGGCGCCTTCCAGGCGAGTCAGGATTTGCATGGCGAGCTCAAAACAGAGATCCATGCGCTTAGCACGGATGTGAAAAAGCAGGTCGCCCGGTGTGGAGACAGCATGGCGCGGCCCGGACCGAATTTCACGAAAGGGATGAAGGGCGGCCGGGCGTGGCACATCGAAAAGGCGGTCCCAGGCATCGGAGCCGACGCCCATGATGCAGGAAAGAGCACCTTCGAGGGCTCGAAAAGAGACGGTGCGCAGAAGCGCGGACAGATCTGCGCACAGGGAAAGAACCGAGGCGCGACTCTGGTCACCGGGGTTGATCGTGAGGACGAGAAAAATGGCGTCCTTGGTGAGCGGCGAGGAAACAGGCTGTGAGATGCTTGTAGTGGGTGCCGTCACTTGCGTGCGGGACGCCATGGTATATATATGACCTCCGCAGGGCCGGGGCAGAAATTCATCCTTTCGAGAAATCCCATCGCCCGGAAAGTAATCAGCGGAACCGACAGCTTACCAAACGAGGACAAGGGGCGTCGACAGCGACGAGAGCGGGGTATTGGCGACCGTGACAATCACCTGCCAGCCTGCGCGAGTACATCGTTCTGAGCGCTTTTGGGCCGCCTATGCGGGATTGGCAGTCGAGGGTTCCCCCCGTTTGACCGCCCAAAACACATGTGTTTTTAGACGTCCAAGCCGTTGTGTTCCGACCCCGGTAATCTCGGAAGTCCTGCGATCCCCGGGACGGTAAGGATTGTGGGCAGGCGCATTTCGCGGTATCAAGCTGGCTCACGATAGCCTCCGCGTAGCCGAACCATACCTGAGTGATCCGGAGACAGTGCCGGCGGTTGCGCGATGAGGCCAGACGCCGAACACTGCGCAATCAGAAAGACTTCAAGTCAGCCACCATCCAGACAGCCCCGGTAATCAGGGCCGTCAGGACGAATTCCGACCAGTTCAGATGCGCCTTTGGGTGAGTGATCAAGCGTGGAATCCAAACCAAAACGCCGAACAGTGCGAGCATAAGTGTCATCAGGCGCATCGCCAGCCGTGCTTGGCGATTGATGAGAATGGCAATCGCCGCGAGTGCAAACGCGATCGTCGTGAGGATCGCCCAAAACATCTGATTGGGCGGAATCCAGCTCGGAACCAGGCCAGCTGTCTCGCGGAGTAAGAGCATCTGGCCCAGGGCGAATGAAATCGCACACACGCCCAGTCCAATGCGCGCCCGTCGGCCGAACGCTAGTGCCCTTGCTGCATTTGCCTCCGTCGCAGCGTACAGCGCAATCGCACCGCAGAGTAAGGAAAAGAACTGGAAGAAGCTCCCTCCGTATCGCTCATAGGGGTTCGACGCGGCAATGATCTGAGGGATGTTGGAAAGCGAGAAAAGCGAATAGACAACACCGAGGACAATCGAAGCCACGCGCGCGGTTCGCGGGAACTGCATCCCAACCCCCCCGGCAATTTGAGCACTCATGAGACCCCCCCCGATGATGGTGCCCAAAGGCAGCCTCCAGATCTGCTGCAGGTTTTGCCAGGTTTCCGCGTCGTGCCACATCAGTGCGATGACGCCGAACAGCACCGCCGACGCGCCAAAGACAATGCGTCCGTACAACGCTGTCTTCATATAGAAAAAAGTGCCAAGACTATTTCCCCTGCAGACAGCGGATTCGCGGTGCCGAGATTACTAGGCTTTCGTCGGTCCCGACCAAAATGGAGAATGAAGAACACTGCGGCCGGCTTAGAGAGCCCGCGGTTCTTTGAACGATCGAATGGCTGCTTGTGTCGGATGCTCTTCAGCATTCGAGATCACTTCTTGCACCTCGCTCGACGTGAGCGATCTGTCCAACCTCAAGAACTCTCTGATCGCTGTTGCCTCACTTTGGCAGCGGGGCAGGTGTCCCATCGGACCATTTCCCGACCGGAACAATGAACAAACTGAACGGCTCCGGCGGGCCTTTTTGTAAAAGCGAAACCGGAGAGTTTGGCAAATCCGCGCCCCAATTCGCTCCGTCCATAATCGGCGCGTAGAACATCACATGGGCCAGGTTGTGACTTCCCTGATCGGTTAGGTACGCGACTTTTGACATCATGTAGGACATTGCACCGGGTTCGAGAGCCGGCAGTTCTTTCTGGTCATAGGCCTTTTTCAGCCATTCCAGGATTTGAGCTTTGGATTGCGTGGTCACCGCAATCTCTGTCACCTTAGTAAGGATAGGAAGAATCGAGCGTACAGCCTGGGGGTTGAGACAGATCGGGCTCCGAGTTTTTTGGTTCCAGAACTCGGGGCTGTCAGACGGCGCCGTCCAGGCGCGTTGCACGAGGCAGGCGAACCCGTTCCTTCCTTCAACAGCGGTTTCGTAGCCATGTCGTCCAAGGACCAGAATGGTGGCATCACGCGAAATGCCCTCCGGAGCGGCACTCCGCGCCAGCGTGATCTCGGCATCACGATCCATCAGGTATTGGTCGAGCGGGGCCATGTTGGGATAGGGATTCTTGGTGTCTTGTCCCTGGACCCCGGAAGGCGTCACGACTGCGACAATCAGAGCCAAAATTCCACAAAAAACTGTGGTGGATCGCTTTTTGTTCATCAACTCCTCCCGCAGACAGTTGCTTCTGGTCGATCGCGGGCCAGTGCTGCCAGCCCGCCGCCCGATGCCGCGATTGGCAACGACCGGGGCGAGCGTTGCCAATCCGAATGGACAGATCCCTGGCCTCGCAGGCGACAGCTGGTGCAAAAGCCGCTTCTGCAAGGAGTTGCGTTGTGACGACGATGGATTTCGACACCGAAATGAAAAGGGCCTTACTTGCGTCGTTTGCACACTCGGATTTCGTTATGGCTGTACCCGCTGCTTTGCGACTAGGGATGTTACCGCGCCGGGGGAGGGCCTTGTCAGCCACCTACGCTCTCAAAGTAGTAAACGACGATTTAACACATGCAATGGCAAAACCAAATCGAATTTTCAATTTTTCAAGGACTTGGCTGGAGGAGGTGCACCCTGGATATGAAATTAGGGAAGTCTTCTGGATCAATTTTGCTGCAGTTATACGTCAGTGGCTCTCCCGCAGATAGTGTTTATCGCAATTATTTGCTTTGCTGCCAAAAAATGGAGGAAACTTTCCAAAATCCAGATCCGCGGAGACTTCATCGGGGGTAAGGGCTGCCTAATCCCGGGTAGCTCGCCAAACTGGAACAGCCAAGGTCCTGATTCCACTCCGATGCAGCATCCGGGCGAGGAATCTTCGCGTCTTCACAGCACAAACCGTCTAAGGAACGGCTTTTTTCGCTTGTCTATCAAGTACCGCTTTCATTCGGAGTCGCTGATCTCTACGCACACCTTGTGTTTTGAGATCAATACTTGATCTGCCTGGTTTATCGCGAATCAGACTAACGTCGCTAGGGTTCCCAATGCTGCGAACTAGCTGAAAAGCCGGTTGGGCGCAACACGTCAACGCAAACGTGCAGCGGCGACTCAGACACGCTAAACGCCAACTCCCATCTCGTTTCGCTGCCGGGCGTAAGGTGCGGCAGAGCGACTTCGGTTTGTTCGACCGGAATATTGCCTTGGCCGAAAAATATTCCTCGGAGCTTGTAGCCCTTGAGCGTGTACATTGGAAAATCGCCTCGTATTTTGATCTGGACTTCGAATCGGCGCACCAAAGGTTTGAGTGTGAGGGATTCGATCGGGCTCGACTCGCATCTCAGGAGCGCGTACGATGGCTTTCGCGCGCCGCGGATGTCTACGACGCCATGTACGCGCTGCCGACAAGATCCCGAGCCACGATCGCCGACATGGGTGCGATAGTCGTTGTAGCAAAAGAAGATTGCTCCCGCGACGAAGTCTCTTGATCGAATCGCCTTCTGGTGAGTGCGCAAGACTTCCATTCTCTCGTTGTCGCCTTCAGGTCGATCCGGAGTGCAGGCGCAGTACCCGTATTCAGAGACCACAATCGGTTTGCCGGGAAATGCGACATGGAGAGAGTCTAGGTGCCGCGCCGCATCGTCCGCGGTTCCGGGAGCCCAGGTTCCGTAGTATTCGTTCGTTTCAATAAAATCCATCAGCCCTGCCGCGTCGCGTTGCGGGGTATCGGCCAGCGAGTTCGACGCATAGCTGCACAGCCGGCCTGGGTCCAGGCGTTTGGCTTCTTCCAACATGCGTTTGGCAAAATGGTAGGCGGGGGGATTCTGTCCGTTGACTTCATTACAAAGACCCCAGGCCACGACGGAGGGATGATTACGATCGCGAGCAATCATCTCGCGCAGCTGCTCCAGTCCGTTCTCGAGGATGTCCTCGTCAGGTTGAATAGCCATTCCAGCGAATGTATCGGGTCCCCAGGCCGGGACTTCGGTCTGCAGTAGAATTCCGTGGCAGTCGCAGTAATCGAGAACGCGTTTGTCCTGGGGCCAATGGACGCGGGTGAAAACACAGTTCAGATGCTTCAGGTCGTCGTGGTCGTGTTGGATCCATTCGCCTGGCTCCGCCATCCCGAATTGCGGATTGCTGCCTGCCATTCGCTCTACGCCCATGAGGCGCACGCGCTCGCCATTCAAGTAAAAAGCACTGTCCCGAATCTCAAATTTGCGGGCGCCGAACATCGTCCTGAACCGATGGGAGTTCGCGTGATTTGAAATCGAACACTCGAGCTGATAAAGATTTGGGCTGTCAAAGTGCCAGAGCCTGGCGTTCGGCAGGGTTGCTTCCAGGGAAACCTTCCGGGCGGTTTGCGCCTCGATGGAGAAAACCTCACTTGCGGCGCCAGTCCAGACGGCTGAAGAGCTGGTTTCCTCGGCAATGCAAAACGAAACCGTGCCGTTCCACGTATCGCTACCCGCGTTTCGGATGAAAGCGTCGATCGACAGCTTGGCATGGCCGCTGGTGAGGTCGGGCACGGCGTCGACGTCGACGCGCTCCACAAAGGTTGGCGGCGTGATGAGGAGTTGCACGGGCCGGAAGATGCCTCCGTCGTGGGCCCAGTCGCTGGATCTGCCGCGGGGAACCATGTTCTGGTTGAACGCGTTGTCCGCCCGCAACGCGATGGTGTTGGTTCGGCCCACCGCGATCGCCGGCGTAATGTCGAGCGTGAAGGCCGTGTACCCTTTGCGCGCGTGCTCACCGGTCGGAGCGCCATTCACCCACACGGTCGCCGAGTGGAACACGCCTTCGAACTCGATGCGTACCGCGCACCCGCGCCACCTCTCCGGGATGTCAAAGAAACGCTGGTACCAGGCAACGCCCCGATAATCGACCAGAGCCGCCTCAACCTGCCAGGTGTGTGGCACGATCGCCTTTCGCCAGCCTTGGTCGCGGGCGGATGAATGAAACCAGTTTTCCCGAATGCCGACATTGTCTGGGTCGGGACGAAAAAACCAGTCTCCGCACAGGCTGACGACTTCGGTGACGCACGACTGCGCGCCGGTCTCAGCTGCCGGTGCTCTCGAGCCCGCGAGGGTAGCGATAGCACCAGCAGAAGCTGTTATGAATTCACGCCGTGTCGACATAGCCAGGATTCGATCGGTTACCGCCTGAAGTTGAACAGCCCTGGAGTCGCGGTGTCAAACAGTCGCGATTGCTTTCGCAGAATGGGGTCAAAAAGCGGCTGCAGCACGGATCAACCCCATCCTGCCGGGAGCAGTCCCTGGGCCCATGGCGCCCAGTGGCAGGACCGGCTACGATCCAGAAGACCTTCCTCGAAGTATCCGTGACAGGCACGCCACCCGTAGTGGGTCCTCGCGGCCGGTTCAAGCGAAAATCCCGTATTTCGCACCCAAGAAGGTTTGTAACCGGCGAGGGAGAGCGGCGCTCAATTCTTGCCAAGTCAGCACCTTGCACCGCGTCCGCAACTCCGCTTCGCGAACACAGCTCATAATTCGATACCAGGCCTCAATCAGATCCTGCCGCCGGGCATCGACCATGACACAGAAGCTCAAGTCGGACGACAACGCTGCCAGGACATTTCGGAGCAACTGATACGAGGTGTACCGATCTCCTGACCGCGGCAGTCGGGAAACCTCGAAAGCCCTGTCGAAGTCTCGATAGGATTCGAGAGCGGAACGCTTACACGCTTGAAAGTCGCTCTCGGTCAGCTTCGCCTCGACCAGCAGATCTCCCAGCTTCATGTCTACCTCTGTGCGGTCAGTCTTCCCGCCGAGGAGCGGAACGCGGGCCTTGTAGCCGAAGTCAGGTATCTCGGCCGGCTTCGTTCCCAGCATAGATGTCAGCTGCTTCCGGCTGCATACGCGAGGACAGCAGAAGATGTTCATCAGCAGAGCATCTGAGCTCGTCGAAGCATCGAGCTCCTTCCAACTGCACTCTGCTCGGGGAAGGGCCTGCCGACTCTGGGTGTGAATCTTGCCTAAGCGGCGTGTCCACCGGGGACGCTGCAATATTGCCTTGTAGCTGAAATCGAAGAAGTTTCCGTGTCGCTCGCCGCTTGCCTCAGGCGTATACACGACCACCGGTGTTTCCCCATAACTGCACACGTGATCCAACCCTCTGGATTCTGCGAAAGCCAGATTTCGGGTACACAACTCGCTCCGGAGTTCAGCCGAAGTCACGGTCGCTCCACGTTGCCGCGCTGCAATACTACCCGAGCCAGCCTCAACAAATCGCCAGTGATGGCGAGCAGCTTGGGAGATGCCGCGATTCTCTCTGCTTGCGCGCTGATTGCCGTATTCGGGGATGCGGCAAGGCGTTGAGATCTGTGTTGGCGCTCCTCAGATGTGGCTTGGCCAGGCACGCACGGATTATATAGTTTCGTGTTTTGTTCGCCTACGGTTGAGTGTCCCAAGGATCTAAATAACGCTCCCGCCATCCGGAAAAATTCCAAAGCCGTTCGACTGAAACCCAGCTTTTCTCGTGTTTGTCTGGAGATGGAGCGACGAACGGTTTGGGCTTGATTTGGCACCGGACGACTCGTTGCCGAGCCAGGAAACGCCTTCGACACACACAATCGCGAATTAGGCTCATTGAGGATCGCCTAGAAGGTCTCTGGGCCGAAAGATACTATGGTTTCTCCAGCAGTCCAGGGTCGGGTGCGAGGTTTACGGAGCTTTCTCCCAGACGATTTTCCATCGCGCAACGGGGGGGTCGTTCTTCTCAACGTCGCTAAGGATCAGGCGTCCTCCTTCAAAGCTAAAAGGGCGGATTTGGCGCGATCCCACCCATCCGGGGTCCGTAGCCACTTCCGGCAAATGAACAATCCACTTCTGCTGCACATCGATCTCGTACCGGCCACAATAAGCAAACGTACCCTCTGCGACTGCGGTTTTTTCTTCCGGGGTGGCATGGACCGGATCGGCCCATTTGGGTCGGTTGGGATTGACGAGCTGACCGCACATGTAACCGTCGCGCTGGTACATGAGGAAGCCCTTGGCGTTAGGCCCGAGACCGGGAAATGGCCGAGTACTGCCGTCCTTAAGGGTCTCCTCTGCCAACACGAGCTTCCAGGTGCCTACGACTCGATCACGGATTTCCGATTCCGTTTGACCCAAGGCCGAGGCACACAGAGCGAAGCCGACCAGAAACAGTATGGAACGATTCATGCCGGTTCTCCCTCCAGGTCCTAAGCACTGCTCTTTATTACGCTGCTCTTTGTGAGGCGTAAGATTTCGTTATCGCAGTGAGCAGCCCCTACAGCCCTTTGACAACGATGTTGGAAATTTTCTTCTCCCGCAGCGCGGCGTTGAAAGAAGCTACATCTGTGGCCATAATTTGCTGAAACTCCTGTTGGAATTGTTCAGCCTGCTTTTTCAGTTCCTCTCCCACCGCGATCTGCTGCGTGGTCGGCGGAAAATCGGATGACCCCGCCTGTTGTGCGAGATACGCGATCTTGCCGGCCAGCATCTGCGGCCACCGGTTTTCATCCTGTCCTTTACCCGTTTGCCTGAGCTGCAGAACCTTCCCTTCAACGTTCGTCAGCTTGGCACTCAAGTCTTCAGCCGCCTTGCCAAGCGCTTTGGCTCCATCATCGGTCCCCAACTCCTTCTCGAGTGCCGCAACCTGCGCCCGAATGGACTCAATCTGATTGACGCTCCGGGCGATGCCATTCATCTGATCGAGTAAGCCCGACAGGAATTGTGTTTGCGTTCTTATGTCACTTTCCGTGCCGGTCGAATGCGGATCCTTGAGCACTTTGAGGCTCTGGCTGGATTTCTCTTCGCCCAGCGTGAGGGTGACTGTGTAGGTTCCCGGCGGCGCAAGCAAGGAAAGACGGCTTGCGTCGGGTGCGGCTCTCCAGCCCTTGGCTCCCAGTTTTACATCCGGTGCGTACAGCGGGCTCGTCCTCAATTTGATTTCCGTTCCTCGTTCGAATTGGAGGTTCCACCAGAAACGATTGATGCCCGGCTGCGCCTCGCAAGATGCGTCATCGCCGGCACTGCCGTTACCCGGTTCCGCGGCTCCCTCTTTCGGCGCGTGGCACTCGATTTCACGGACGGTTTTTCCGTTGGGGTCGGTGACCGTCAATCGCAAGCGGTCTTTTTCTTCGAGTTTTGACTTCAGGTAGAAATTAATGGCCGCACCGTAAGGCAGATTACGACCCGCTGTGGGATCGTAGAAAACGGCTTCGGGATTCTCGACGGTTCGAAACCGGTAGGCATCTCGGGGCGCGAACAGGTAAGCGTTCGACTTCAGCTTTTCCGGCGTCATCTGTTCGAGCGCAGTCAAGTCATCCAGAATCCAGAACCCGCGCCCGTACGTAGCCAGCACGAGATCGTGAAAGCGGCCCTGTACAGCGATCCAGTACACCGGCGCATGCGGCAATCCACTTTGCAGGGGCTGCCAATTGCCGCCGTCGTCGAACGATACGTACAATCCGTTCTCTGTGCCGAGATACAGCAAACCTCTGCGTACCGGATCCTCGCGGATGCAATGCGCGTAACTCAGCATGCTGTGAGGTATTCCGTTGGTGATCGCCGTCCACGTTTTTCCGTAATCTGTCGTCTTGTAGACGAAAGGATCACGATTATTCATCTGGTGAAAATCAACCGTAAGATAGGCGGTTCCCGCATCGTAGCGCGATGCTTCGATGTTGCTCACGGTTCCCCACTCGGGGAGATCGGGAATATTCCCGGTGACGTTGATCCAGCGTTGCCCGCCGTCTCGCGTGAGTTCGACGAGTCCGTCGTTGGTCCCCGCCCAGATTACGCCGGCTTCTCTCGGCGATTCCGCGATCGCAAACACTGTGCCTGCGTACTCCACGCCTAGGTTGTCCGGGGTGAGTCCCCCGGAACTCCCCTGCCGGCTCTTATCGTTACGGGTCAAATCCGGGCTGATGATTTGCCAGCTGTCGCCGCCGTCGGTGGTGACGTGGACGAACTGGCTTCCCACGTAGACTTTGTTATGGTCGTGCGGAGAAATGATCATCGGGAATTCCCAGTTGAACCGGTACTTCACTTCTCCCGCGCTCGAGCCATCGGTCTTCTCCGGCCACACTTCGACTTCACGCGCCTGGTGATTCTTTTCGTCAAAGCGCACCACGGTTCCGCCCCCGCTGCCGTCGCCCGAGGAACTCGACCAGATGATGCCGTTGTCCACCGGATCCGGCGTCGCAAATCCGCTTTCCCCACCGCCTACCGCGTGCCACACGCCCCGGGTAATCTGATTTCCGTAAGCCAGGTTAGCCCAAGAGCCGCTCAGGCTGGTGCTCGGCCATTGCAGGCTGTTGCTGGGTCCGCGGTACGAGGGACCATCTTGCCGGTTTCCGTACACGAAGTATGGAATCTGGTCGTCCACTGTCACGTGATAAATCTGTGCGATGGGAAGCATGATGACGTTCCAGGTCTGTCCGCGGTTCACGGAAACGATCACTCCCCCGTCATGCGCCACCGCCATGCGGTCGCCGTCCGTGGGATCGATCCACATCTCGTGATAGTCTGCCCAGGGGTTCCACATCTCGTGATGCGCTGCCTCGGGGTCAATCGACAAGTCCGTCAGCGTGTGTCCGCCGTCCAGGGTTCGCGAAAGGTTGACAGTGAAAAAGTAGACTTCGTTTTGGTTGTCGGGCGCGATTTCTTCACGCGTGTAATAGTGGGTTCGTCCGCGAAGGTCGCGGTCTGAATTGATCAATCCCCAGTTCTCACCTCCATCGTCGGAGCGCCACAGTTGCCCGCTTTGCGTCGGTTTGCCGTCTATGGGCACTCCGTCGCCTGTCTCAATCAACGCGTAAACCCGATTCGAGTCCTTCGCCGCCACCCGGACCGCGATTCTGCCCACCGGCGGCTTTGGCAAACCGTGACCCTCAAGGCGCTTCCAGGTTGCGCCCCCATCCCTGGATTGGAACAGTCCGCTCCCCGGCCCACCGCTCGTCCGCCCATACGTGTGAATCTCCAGCTGCCACATGCCGGCAAACAGAATCCTCGAGTTGTTCGGATCCATGCCCAGGTCCGAACATCCCGTATTTTCGTCGACAAAGAGCACTTTTTCCCAGTTCTTGCCTCCATCTGTGGTGCGGTAGACACCCCGTTCCGACTGCGGACCATAGGCGTGCCCCAACGCGCACGCGAAGACCAGGTCGGGATTATGAGGATCGATCACCACATTTCCGATCCGTCCCGTCCTCTCCAAACCCATCTGCTTCCAGGTCTTCCCCCCGTCGAGTGACTTGTAAATTCCGTTCCCCACGGAAATGTTGCTTCTGATAAACGATTCCCCAGTTCCCGCCCACACGATGTTCGGGTCACTCGCGGCCACGGCCAAGGAACCGATGGAGGAAACCGTTTGCCCGTCAAAAATAGGATCCCAGTGGATGCCTCCGTCGGTGGACTTGAAAATTCCTCCCGAAGCCGCACCCACGTAGTAGACATAAGGATTTCCCGGAATTCCCGCGATGGCTGTCGCGCGGCCCCCAATCGGCCCGATGTAGCGGAATTTCAGTTGGCTATAGGCGTCAGGGCTGATTGGGAGCCGTTGTCCGCGCGCCGACCCGACGATGGAAAAGATTGCGATCGCGCTCCAGAGAAAACTAACCCATACTCGTTTCGTCATCGCCGACCTCTCGTGCTACGTCTCTTGACTGGAATTGTGTCGATTCCGGGTTGTCGGTTCATCGGAAATGTTCGAGGAAACGGGCGCGGTCGTCGCGCACCGCCCCGATCGGCCAACCGGCGCTAATGCCGCCATCCACAACCAGATCGAGTCCGCTTACTAGTCTCGATGCATCGCTCGCGAGGAACAATGCCGCCTGAGCTATATCATCGACGCAGCCAACGTAGGGAAGAGGTTGGTATCGAGGCAGGACTACTGCGGATATAGCGGCTTTCGCCAACCCAACGGTTTTTTCCGCCTCGTCAGGTTCGAATCCGGCACTCTTGCCGAAACCGCCGGTAGCGATCGGTCCCGGCGAAATGCTGTTCACGCGGATTCCCTTTTCGCCGAGTTCCACCGCAGCGCAACGGGTCAAGTGAATCAGCGCAGCCTTGGCAGCAGAATAGTAATGACCGCCCAAGCCGGCCCGAGTCCCATTAACGCTTGCGATGTTGATAATGCTTCCTGACCTCTGCGCACTCATCACGGGTACAGCATATTTCATGCAGGCCAGCGCGCCGCGAACGTGAACTGAGATTGCTTCGTCGAACCGCTTCAAATCAATGTTTGCCACCTCCTGGTACCCGGAACCACTGCCGGCATTATTCATCAGGCAGTCGAGCCTGCCGAAGCTCTTCACTGCATGCGCAATCATTGCCTCGACATCGGCTTCATGGCTTACGTCGGTCCGAATGAAACTCGCAGCGCCCAGCGAGCGCGCAAGCCGCCGTCCGTTTTCTTCACGGCGCCCAGCAATAACGACGCGCGCTCCCTCGGCCACGAACAGTTCGGCGGTGCGAGCGCCAATGCCGCTTGTGCTTCCCGTAATAACTGCGACCTTGCCGTCCAGAGCTCCCATCAGGCTTCCTCATTTCCCACAGGGGGGCCCAAACTTCGCTCCTGACTCGTCCCCTCAGGTTGCGATTACAAGCTTTTGCTTGCTCAACGCTCACCCTAACCCCAACGACTCGCCGAAAGTGTTGCGATGCCCCCAGCCCTTCCAGAGTCTGGTGGAGACTCTCGCAGTCTGGCAGCGCGAGAACCTCGGCTCGCTCAGGATGACCGTGCATGTTCATTTTTCAACGAACTCCCCAGCTGTGCTCAAGATCCATTTTTTGCAAATTGAATAGGTCCATTCGCTGATGGTTTATGGAACTTTTCACGGTTAGAGTTTTGTGCTGAAATTAGGTCCATTGTGTTAGAGCTTGATCGAACGGGAGCGCTTTATCAGCAGATTTACCGGGCGCTTCGCAGCGAAATCCTGAGCCGTGCCCTGACTCCAGGCGAACGGGTCCCCTCAACCCGTGCCCTTGCCGGCCTTCTGAAAGTATCGCGAAACACCGCTGTATCGGCTTACGAGCAACTGCTTGCAGAAGGGTATCTCGAAACCCGTCTGGGCGCAGCAGGAACAGTTGTCGCAGCTGTTCTGCCGCCCAACTTCATGGCATCGGACTTCTCGAAACCGGCTGGTCGTCAGCGGCAACATTCTCCTCGAACTGGTGCGCGGCTGGCGATCGCGGGAGCGCGAACGCTGAGAGCCGCACGGGCAGTAACCATGAGCCTGGGATTGCCAGCATTGTCCTGGGAACTCACGCCACCCCACATCCGGTACGATTTCCGGCCCGGTCGCGCTGCCTTCGGCGATCTGCCGTACGCACTGTGGTGCAGGCTGCTCGGCTCACGCGCCCGGCATGCCAGTCTGGGTGATCTGGAATACGGCCCGCCGGCGGGGCGCTGGGAACTGAGAGACGCCATCGCAAATCGTCTGCGGCGATTGCGTGGGGTTGACGCAAGCCCGGAGAGAATCGTGATCGTCAATGGAACGCAACAAGCCCTGGACTTGATCAGCCGAGTCCTATTGAATCCTGGAGACCGGGTTTTGATGGAGGATCCGCATTACACCGGCGCGCGCTGCGCGTTCCTGTCTGCGGGGGCCGAGCTGGTTACATCTCCGGTTGACGATAATGGGCTCCAGGTCCCGAGAGCGATGAAGAAGGGCTCTGTTCGGCTTGCATACGTTACTCCTTCTCATCAATTTCCGACCGGCGTAGTCCTGCCCATTCCGCGACGCTTCGAGCTTCTGGGGTGGGCTTCCCGGGTAGGCGCATTCATCGTTGAAGATGACTACGACAGCGAGTATCGCTATGACGGCCCCCCGCTCCAGGCGTTGGCCGGACTAGACGGGGAAGGCTGCGTGATTTACGTGGGAACCTTCTCCAAGATTCTGTTTCCAGCTTTGAGACTGGCGTATCTCGTCCTGCCTGAATCGCTGGTGGACCCGATCGTGGCGGCAAAGGCGATTGGAGACACGGGAACCGCAGCGCTGGAACAACTGGTTCTCGCAGACTTCATCAAAACGGGCCACTTCGATCGTTATCTCCGTCGCACCAATGTTTCGAATGCCGCGCGTCGAACTGTACTAGCGGCCGCCGTTCACAAGGAGTTCGGAGAACGTGCAGAGATCTGCGGCGCCAAGACCGGGCTTCATCTTCTCGTGTGGTTGAAAGGGAAGGGTGGCGGAATGATCACGGATGTGCATGGCAAAGCCGAAAAGGCCGGCATCGGGTTGTACACCGTCGATCCGTTCTGCATAAAACCTCCCAGGCGCACCGGTATTGTTCTCGGCTATGCACCTCTACGGGAGCGTGAGATTCGAGAGGGGATTCGACGTCTGGCTGAGGCGCTTATATAAACTGCTGCGCATGGCTTCCGAGGGAGGTCTGCCGCGGCGAACACCAGCATCGACCCAGGCACAGGCATTCCAAAAGCAGACCTATGAAAGCAACGGGTTTTTACGATCGGACCACCGGGCGGCGAACGACGTAGATATACGGGCGCGGCAGCGGCGCGGGGGAATCTTCCCCTGCATGCTACTGTCGGGACGTCGCCTGACCATGAACACAAGGCCAGAGGCCCGTCCTACCCCCATAAGCGGGCTTGCAGTTGTTTGTCCTCCGAGGAGACAGGATTATGGATGCACTCCGAAACGTCCTGGCGCAACTTGAAAAGGAAGGAGCGGCGCTTGGCCACTTCAATGTCGCAGATCTCGTCCAGTTGAAAGCAGTTGTCGCGGCCGCGCGTGGAACGAGGCTTCCGGTACTTGTTGGCGCCTCCGAAGGAGAGCGAGATTTCTTCGGTACACGCCAGCTTGCCGCCGTCGTGAAGAGCCTGCGCGATGAATCCGATGTATCCGTTTTTCTGAACGCGGACCACACCCATTCGCTCGCGAAGTCAATTGAGGCGGCGAAAGCGGGCTTCGACTCCATTGTTGTAGACTTTTCTGCGTTGCCCCTCGAAAAGAATGTCTCCAACACGAAGGAAGCGGTTGAGGCAATCAAGGCGATTAATTCTGCGATCCTCGTCGAGGGCGAGATCGGCGATATAGGGACTGGCTCTGAGATCCATGAAACTGCTCCCAGCGAGTTCAAGAGCCTCAGCACTCCCGAGGAAGCGGGACAGTTCGTCCGCTCGACCGGAATCGATGTCCTCGCGCCGGCCGTTGGCAACATGCACGGCATGGTCAAGAGCATGGTGCAAGGGAGAACCCAAAAGCGCCTGGATATTGAGAGAATTGCCCAAATCAAGAAGGCGGCCGGGGTTTTTCTGACGTTGCACGGCGGGTCGGGAACCAATGACGAAGATTTGCGGAGGGCAATCGCCGCGGGGATCGATATTATTCATATCAACACCGAGCTGCGGGTCGCATGGAGGAAATCCTTGGAAGGCAGCCTGGCCGAAAAACCCGACGAAGTCGTCCCCTACAAGATTTTGCGGCCTGTCGTAGATTCCGTGGAGGACGTCGTCCGCTCACGCTTGAGGTTGTTCCATGCACGTCAAGCAAGCGACAACACGCTCCTCATCCATGATCCAAGAAGCGGCTCGCTCACGGCATGAGGGCCCTCACCGTCGGCAACCTGTGGTGGCTTCTGCCTCCGTCTGCCGCCTTGTTCTATCCCCTGGCACTGAGGGCGCTGTACGAAAGTGGCAAGCTGTTGCATCGCGCGAGCGGACCGGGACACGCAGTGGCCTGGCTGGCCGTTGTGGTCTCGGCCGGACTCGTCTATAGCGTACCCGCGATGGGGATCGGCGTCGCCGATCTGCTGGGGAGGCATGAAAGAACTTCTTCCCCGGAATTGCTGGCGCGCCGCATTGCGCACCTGGCGGTGGCCTCCCCTTCGCTCTTCGTGTTGGTCGGAGTTGTCTTCTTTCTGCTGCGTTCACCGAGCAAGGACCGCATGTTCTGGTGGATCCTGTGGCTGACCGCCCTTGTAGCAGTGGCATGGACCATGCGCCGGCAAAGCCCGGAAACACCCGCTTCCTCCAGACCTAACCCCATTCCGCTGAGAATGGCGCACGGGACTTCCGCGCTCCTGATCGTCCTCATCTTCCTCGGCTGGCATCTGCTGAACCACGCAAGCGCCGCTTTCAGCCCCGAGTTCAACCAGGCGACGATGATCTTGCTTCGAAAGTGGTACCGTTCCGAGTTCGTCCAACCGGTTCTGCTGACCTTGATGCTGTTCCAGGTGGTCAGTGGCATGATCCTGCTGTGGCGTGCCACAGCGGGGTCCGCCGATCTCTATCGGACGCTGCAGACCTGCACCGGCGCGTTCCTGACTGCTTTCATCGTCTCTCACCTCAATGCGGTCTTCATTCTGGCTCGTACAGTCACGAAGGTGGATACCACCTTTCTTTGGGCATCCGGCGCTCCCCTGGGTCTCCTTCCCGACGTTTGGAACGTACGACTCATTCCTCATTATTCCCTCGGCGTTTGGTTCGTCATCACCCACATGGGACTCGGTCTCCGTGGTGTGCTACTGGCACACAGCGTGTCTCCGTCCGCAGCCAACCGTGTCGCGTGGGCAGTAGCCGCACTCGGGACGGCGTTCGCGGTGACGATCACGGTCGCACAACTCCGCGTTCACGCCGCCTCATAGCGGACTGGCCGATGCTGTTTTCGCCCAATACGACGCGCCAGACGAGTTTGCCGTCGAAAGGTGCCGAAGCTTATCGTTAGTGCGAAGCTCTCAAAGGATGACACCACCGATGAACATCCTAGTTGTGAACTCCGGAAGCTCCAGCCTGAAGTTTCAGGTGATCGGCACTGACCTTGAGCGGATCAAGCAGGACAAGGAGGACCGCATCTGCCGCGGCGAGGTTGAGGGCATTGGCGGGGAAGCAGTCATTCGCATCACCTGCCGCAACCAGCCAAGCCAGACTTTCACCGCGTCGTTGCAAGACATCACCGCGGCGCTCGCCTACCTGGTCCGCTACATCGCCTCGGATCGATCAGGAGTGCCTGAAATCAGGAGCACGGCCGATCTGAATGCAGTGGGGCATCGCGTGGTGCATGGCGGGGAGCTGTTCAAGGAATCAGCCTTGATTGACGATCGGGTGTTGAAAGGGATCGAGGATTGCATCGATCTCGCGCCACTTCACAACCCGAATAACATCAAAGGTATCCAGGCCGCACGCGAACTCCTGGGCAAAGACGTTCCCCAGGTGGCGGTGTTCGACACTTCGTTTCATCATTCGCTTCCCGAGCAGGCCTACCTCTATGCCATTCCCTATCATCTCTATCGGCGCCACCGCATCCGGCGATACGGATTTCATGGGACCTCCCATCGCTACGTCGCCTTCCGCTATCGCGCTCTGCGCGGACTCACCCGGGAGCAAACCAACATCATCACTCTGCATCTGGGGAATGGCTGCTCGGCAGCGGCCGTCAAGGGGGGATATTCAGCGGATACTTCCATGGGCATGACGCCTCTGGAGGGTCTGGTGATGGGCACCCGCTCAGGCGACCTCGATCCGGCTATCGTCGGTGTCATCGCCCGAAAAGAAGGGCTGTCCGGGTTCGAGGTAGACACGCTACTCAACACTCAATCCGGCTTGCTGGGCCTATCGGGGCTCACGAATGACATGCGCGAGTTGCAGGCCGAGTTGAAAGAGCACGACGACCGGCGGGTCCGGCTGGCCATCGAAATCTTCTCTTACCGGGCGCGAAAATACATCGGCGCCTACCTGGCCGCGATGGGCGGCGCTGACGCCGTGGTCTTCACCGGCGGCATCGGAGAAAACTCGCCGGATGTTCGCGCCCGGATTTGTGCCGGCATGGAGTGGGCAGGACTTCACCTCGACCAGGGGAAAAATCAGGAGACGGTCGGTCGCGAAGGCCAGTTATCTACGGACGACTCCAAGTTGCTGGCATATGCCATTCCGACGGATGAGGAACTCCTCATCGCAAGGGACACTGCACGAGTCATCCTGGGGGTGCCGCACCCGTCGTAAACACCATTCCGCCTCCGGTCAATAGGGCCAGGTCCAGTTGGCCGCGCCGGGTTCGTCGACGCCGAACTCATGCGCGTAGTTCCGGCATTTGATCTGTTGATTCAGAAACCTCTCCTTGGCGTGCCCGCCGATTTTTTGTAACCTCGGCACGCGATCCACAACGTCCATGGCGAGGCTGAAACGATCAATGTTGTTCTCAATGGCCAACTCCAGTGGAGTATTGATGCTGCCTTTCTCCTTGTAGCCGCGCACGTGGATGTTCTCGTGGTTCCTGCGGCGATAGGCCAACCGATGAATCAACTGCGGATAGCCGTGGAAATTGAATAGGACCGGCTTGTCCACGGTAAACAGCGAGTCAAAGTCGCGGTCGGGGAGGCCGTGTGGGTGCTCCGTGCTGGGCTGGAGCTTGAAGAGATCGACCACGTTGATGAACCGTATCTTGAGATCGGGAAATTCCTTGCGCAGCATCGCGGTTGCGGCCAGTGCCTCCTGGGTGGGGGTGTCACCGGCCGAAGCCATGACCACGTCGGGTTCACCGGATTCATCGTTGCTTGCCCAGTCCCAGATGCTGATTCCCTTGGTGCAATGGATGACGGCCATCTCCATATTCAGGTACTGCAAATGCTTCTGCTTGTCGCAGACGATCACGTTCACGTAATTCTGGCTCCGCAGGCAGTGATCCGCAACTGAAAGCAAACAGTTCACGTCAGGAGGAAGGTAAATGCGCGTGACGTTCGCACTCTTGTTGACAACCACGTCGAGGAAACCGGGATCCTGGTGCGTGAAACCGTTGTGATCCTGTCGCCACACCGTGGAAGTGATCAGCAGATTCAGGGATGCGATTGCCTGTCGCCAGGAGAGCCGCCTGCTCATCTCCAGCCACTTGGCATGTTGGTTGAACATCGAATCGATGACGTGGACGAACGACTCATAGGTCGACAAGAAACCGTGTCGCCCGGTGAGAAGGTAACCTTCGAGCATTCCCTCCATGGTGTGCTCACTGAGCATTTCCATCACCCGGCCATCGTGAGCGAGTTCGCCGCCGTCCTGATCCTCAGGAAAGAATTCCTCAATCCAGAATTTCTTGCTGGCCGTGTAGATCGCGTCCAGTTTGTTCGAGGTGGTTTCGTCCGGGCCGAAAACGCGGAAATTATTCATGTTGCGTTTCATCACACCCGCCAGGAAGGCGCCCAGCGGACGTGTGTTCTCGGCAAGACTCGAAGCCGGCTTTTCGAACTGGTGAGCGTAGTCGCGGAAATCGGGAAGCCGCAGGGCTTTCTTAAGGCTTCCGCCATTGGCGTGTGGATTGGCACTCATTCGCCGACTGCCCGTTGGTGCCAGCTCGTGGAACACGGGGGCGAGTTTACCGTCGCTCTCGAAGAATTTTTCCGGCTTCTGGGAGTGCATCCAACCCTCAAGGATTCGAAGCTGCTCAGGATCTTTCTTGACATCCGGCAGAGGCACCTGGTGGGCACGCCAGTAGCCCTCAAGGAAGTGGCCTTCAACTTCACGCGGTGCCGTCCAGCCCTTCGGTGAGCGCAACACAATCATCGGCCAGCGAGGACGGTTGGTCACTCCTTGCTTGCGGGCGGCTTGCTGGTGCTCACGGATTTCCTGAATGCAATGCTCCACCGTCGCCGCCATGGCCTGATGCATGGCATCGATGTCCGAGCCCTCGACAAAATAGGGCGTCCAACCATAACCGCGGAACAGGCTTTCCAGTTCCTCATGCGTGATGCGCGCCGGCAACGTCGGGTTATTGATCTTGTAGCCGTTCAGGTGAAGGATGGGCAGAACTGCGCCATCGCGAACGGGATTCAAGAACTTGTTGATGTGCCAGGAAGTCGCCAGCGGGCCAGTTTCGGATTCCCCGTCCCCCACCACGGCGGCCACGATCAGTTCAGGATTGTCGAAAGCCGCACCACAAGCGTGTGAGAGCGAGTAGCCCAGCTCTCCACCTTCGTGGATCGATCCCGGCGTCTCGGGAGTGCAGTGACTGCCGATGCCCCCGGGAAACGAGAACTGTTTGAAGAACTCGCGCAGGCCATCGACGTCCTGACTTTTCTCCGGATAGATTTCGGAATAAGTGCCTTCGAGATACGCCGGGCCCAGAACCCCCGGCGCGCCGTGCCCGGGGCCGGCGATAAAAATCATTTCGAGGTCGTACTTCTTGATAAGCCGACTCAGGTGAATGTACATGAACGACAGTCCGGGACTGGAGCCCCAATGGCCGAGCAGCCGGTTCTTGATGTGCTCCGGACGCAGCGGCTCCGTCAACAGCGGGTTCTCCAGCAGGTAGATCATGCCCATGCTGAGATAATTGCATGCTCGCCAGAAAGTGTCGGTTTTGCGGAGTTCGTCCCCGCTGAGTGGTCGGGACGTGATGGTGGATCGAGTGGGGGCGTATGGGCTGAGATCGCGGCTTTCGGCTGGGATGCCGGCTTCAATGATGCTCATGGGACACTCCTCTGGATAGGCTATGCCCGAAGGTCGTCCGGTGACAAACGGTTCTCTGGGCAGTTCCAGGCTTCCCTGGGTAATGGCGCACCGAACGTCGACCGGGTGAATGGAACCGCTGCTCACAATAGCATCGCCGTCGTTCAAGGCTCTCCCATTGGGATATGGAGTGTGTCCGAGACCGGTCAATTGCAGCAGATTTACGCGAAGCGCTGGAGTGGGACGACCTGGGTGCTGCTTCCACCCTGCAACCGCAACCTGACGAGTAGAAACACCTCCGTGGCGAATCGCCGATCGCTGATCCGCCGCACGTGCTTGCCGCGGGCCCTGGCGCAAGAGACGAGCGGTGAAAACATGGACCAGCAACAAGGTGCCCAACATGCGGGCTCGAGGTGCCGAAGGATACGGCCAAGCGTCGCGGCGGGATGCAGCTCACCGCGACGAATGCCTGGTTTATTGTGCCTTAAGTTGGTGGTAAATGGTTGCCGCGTTGTCAGTGAAGGTAGCTTCAAATTTTGTGTATTGGCGGAAATCGGAGTATTTCTCCATGTGGATTTTCCCCCCCAGTTGCTCGGGCGGAATTCCTTCCTGGGTCAGGGTCCGCACTTGCTGAAACAAGTCACTGAGATAGTTGCGGAAGCGCTCGAGGTCGGCTCTTGTTCCCAGATCGAAGTGCCCGGGAACAATATGCTCCACGGGCTGGGCGAGGACGTGATCGAGGGCCTGAATCCAGTTTTCCACGCTGCCGTCATCCATGGCAGGGCAGGAGCGGTTCAGAAAAAGATCTCCCATGGAGATGGCGTGCTGGGTGGGGAAATATACCAGGGCGTCACCGGAAGTGTGCGCTTTGCCGGGAAAATAGATCTCCACCGAATAAGGATCAAGATGCAGAGTCACCTGTTCGCGGAAGGTGAGAGCGGCGGGCTGGAAATGGAAGCCGGCCATGGCGGGGGTGTTCATCACCGCCAGGGTGCGCTCGCGGGTGAAGCCGGTGCTGATAACAACCGCCGAAGGCCCAACCGTGGCATTTCCCCCCTGATGATCGGGGTGGTAATGAGTATTGACGATGTACTTGACCGGCAGGCTCGAGATTTGACGAATTCTGGCTAGCAGTTTTGCACCTTCTGTCGCATTGAGCCCCGTGTCGACGACGAGGATTCCATCGTTGCCCACCAGGAAAGTGGAGTTGGAACTGGAATCGTTGTCGGAAATGTAAGCATAGAGGCCCGGGCCGATGGGCTTGACCGCGGGCTCGGCGCTTGCCACGACCAGCGAAGCCAGCACCATTACGTATAGCGCGGCGACCTTCCTCACCATCATCTCCCTCAGAAACTCAGCTTCAGCGCGAACTGGATCAGGCGCGGTCCGCCCGATCCCAATCCTACGTCGTTTTGCGCCGCGTCCGGGGTGGTGAACAACGCTCCGAAGTTGGGCGCCGCCTGGATGTTGCTAGGCACGGCGAAGGCCGGGTGATTGAAGACGTTGAAAAACTCCGCCCGGAACTGCGCATTGAAGCGTTCGTGGAACCTCATGTTCTTGAGAACGGAGAAATCAAAGGCGCTGTATCCGGGAGCGGTTACGATGTTGCGCCCCGCGTCTCCGAAAGTCAGCGGCTGGTTGAGCACGAAGGCGCTGGTGTTGAACCAGCGTTGTACGGAATGGGGGCCGGCGTTGGGATCGCCCACCACGTCCGGCCGGTCGTTGCCCAGACCGGTTCCGCTCAGTCCCTGGCCGGTGAGAACCGAGAAGGGTTGTCCGGTCTGCAAAGTCAGAATTCCGCCCAACTGCCAGCCCGCACCAAGCAACCGGGGCACTGCGCGCAGGGTGGGTACTTCATAGATGAAGCTCCCGCTGAAGCGGTGGCGGATGTCGAAGTCGGAGCTGCCGCGCTCCGCCTTCAGGTTGTAGTTGTTCTGCGGAAAGATGGTGGTGGCGTTGGCGCCCGAGCCGAAGAACACCGAAGCTCCATCAATCGAATGTGACCAGGTGTAGGAAGCCAGAAACGAAAGCCCGTGGCTGAAGCGCTTGTCGAGCTTCGTCTGCAGGCTGTTGTAATTCGAGCTCACCACATCCTCGGCCTGAAACAGCTGAGCGAAGCCGTAGTACGGCGTGCGCACCACGCTGGGAATGGAGGCCCACAGCTGATTCTGAAAGAGGTACATCGCCACCGGGGCAGGGATTCCGATCATCTCCATACGGGTGACGACGTCAGGCGTGAGCGCATCGATCTGGGCCTTGGTGATGTACGCCTGATTAATCTGATGGAAGCGCGGCAGCTTGGTTCCCGTCGTTCCGACGTAGGAGACGTCGAGCAGCATCTTGCCAGGAAGCTCATGCTCGACGCCCAAATTGAAGTGCTGCGCGTACGGTGCACGCAAATGCTGCTGGGTGATGGTTAATACCGGGAAGCCAGAGGGCGCGAAGGCATTAGGCCAGCTGGCCAGGGGAAACGGCGTGAAGAAGTCCGGCAGGTAGGGCGGATTCAGCATCACGTTGCCGGGAATGTTTCCGATGATGGTTTCGTAGAAGACGCCGTATCCGGCGCGGGCCACGGTTTTTCCGTTGCCGAAAACGTCCCAGGCCAGTCCGATGCGGGGTGCGAAATTGTTGTGATCGCCGTCATAAATGCCGCCCACCCGACTTTGCGTCACGACGCCGGAAGCTTCGAGCGCGGCCAGATTGCTCTGGATGGTGGGATCGGTAGGATCGAGAAACGTCGTAAAATTTTGCGGACGCCAGGAGCTGAGCCGGCCATGGGCCTCGTGCAGAACCGTGTTCAGTTCATAGCGCAGGCCGTAGTTGAGAGTCAGATTGCGCCGGAGTCTGAAGCTGTCCTGGGCGAAGAAGCCAAAGCCCCAGGTGCGGAAGTTGCGGTGGGAGTCGCCAATAAATTGCAGTGCTCCGTCGGGGATTCCCTGCGCAAAATCAATCAGAGCATTGGGAATGTTTGCCGGGAATCCCATGGAGTCGGTGCCCGCAAGGTTGTCGAGACCGCTGAAGGTAATCTGGCCGTTGAAGGCGAGATCGTAAAGACGGTTTAATTGCACGTAGCGGACGTCACCTCCCGCTTTGAAGGAATGCCGTGCAGTAGTGTGCGAAATATTGTCAACCCACTGAAATGTATTGGTCGCAGTGCGATTGGGCTGATCGATGCCGCCTCCGAGATTCGTCACCGAGGAACTGCCGGAGACGAATCCTCCGGCGAACGCCAGCATGGGAATGTTGCCCAGGCCGAGCGGGGCTCCGGCCGGATAGCCGGTATTAAATCCGTAGGTTTCCGCCTGTGGCCCGGTTTGGGTAACCAGCGAGACGTTCGACCGCGTAAAGCCGAAACGCGCCTCGTTTAAGGTTCGAGGATTGATCACGCGCGTATAAGATACCGCCACCAACTGATTCGGGCCATTCTGATCCACGCCCCACCCGGCAATGTTGGTGCCGCTCTGCCCGGGCGTGAAAGGGAAGAAAGTGTCTATGCGGGTGTAGCTGTATCGCGCCGAGAGTGTGTCGGAGGTCCCCAGGTGGTGGTCGATCTTGATCAGGAACTGATCGGTGGCGTCGGTTTGTTCGGGAGAGGAAATGAAGTTGCCCGAAGGGTTGGCCAGATTTGGCTTGGGAAACAGGTTAAACAGCTGAGCACTGACCGGATTCACCGCGATCGTGACGGGATTGCCGTTCTGGTCGGTGAACATGCCTGCCCGCTCAGGCAGCGTCGGCACATTGGTGATGCGGGTGATTCCGGCACGGCGGCGAAAGCCCTCGTAATTCAGGAAGTAGAAGGTCTTGTTCTTGATAATCGGGCCGCCGAGCGTGCCTCCGAACTGGTTCAGGCGCAACGCGGACTTGGCAAACTGCGTATCGTTGAAGTAGTTGCGCGCGTCCAGCACATCGTTGCGGAAAAATTCGTACAGCGATCCATGAAGGCTGTTGGAACCGGACTTCGTGACCAGGTTCACGACCGAACCGGTGTTCCGTCCGTATTCGGCCGAAAACGTGTTGGTCTGAACTTCGAATTCCTGGATCGAGTCGATGGAAGGGAGTTGCGCCGCACTCCCGCCGAAGTAGTCGTTGTTGTCCACGCCATCAACCATGAAATTGTTCGACGTGGACCGCTGTCCGTTGGAAGAGAATCCGGAGACGCCGCCCTCACCACCCTGCTGGCCCCCTCCTCCGCCGGAGGCCGCGACTCCGGGATTCAGGCGCGCGAGCTGCGCGAAATCGCGACCGTTCAGGGGGAGGTCTTCGACCTTGCGGTTGTCAATGATTTGTCCCAGCTTCGAGGTTTCGGTTTGCGTCAGGGCTGCGTCGGCCTGCACCTCGACCACTTGTTTTTCCGCCCCCACTCGCAGTACGACATCGATCGTGCGCACCTGGTCGACTCCGACTTCAATTCCGGTGCTGGTAGCGGTAGCGAATCCGGGAGCCTCGGCGCTGACCTGGTAGGTTCCGGTGGGCAGCGCCAGCAGGCGAAATATACCGTTGTCCTCTGTAGTGGTTTGCCGCTGCAGCCCGGTGCCGAAGCTGGTGACCGTAACCTTTGCGCCGGAGATGCTGTTGCCCTTTTCGTCATGAATGGTGCCAAGGATTCCGCCCTGCGTGGTCTGTGCAAAGAGACTGCCCATCAAAATCATCGCGGCGATGGTCCCCTGTGCCATGTTTTTTGAAATCGAGTGCGACATATATCCTCCTCACACGCCGGCGAGTTACGAAGTGGCGGTGACTCGACCGCTCACTGACCCGCAAGTTCGTTCCTGTAAACCGTTCCGTCTTTCATCACGAACTGCACATGCTGCAAGCTGCGGACATCGGTGAGCGGATCGCCTTTGACCGCCACGATGTCGGCGAACATACCTTTGCGAACCGCTCCAATACGATCCTGCCAGCCCATCAGTTCGGCTGCGTTCGCCGTGCCCGCCTCGAGGCTCTCGACGGGAGACATCCCCAGTTCCACCATCGCTTGGAACTCGCCGCCGTTCAGGCCGTGGGGGTAGACGCCGGCATCGGTGCCCAGCGCCACACGCACTCCGCTGTGAAACGCATTGGCCATGTTCTTTTTGGCCGCGGGGATGATGATAGCCGCCTTCTCCACCACCCACGGGGGAAGATGCATTTCCGACTCGTGCTCTTCAAACCAGAACAAGGGATAGGAGGTCGGCACCAGAAAGGTGCGGTGCTGCTTCATCAACTCGATGCCTTCATCATCCAGAAAAATTCCGTGTTCGATGGAATCGACTCCGGCGCGCACCGCGTCCTTTATGGAGATGGCGGAGTGAGCGTGGGTGGCCACCTTTCTTCCCAGGCGATGGGCCTCGGCGATGAGAATCTGCATCTCCTCGGGGCTGTATTGCTCGAGCAACGGATTGTCGCCTTTGGAAAAGACGCCGCCGGAAGCGCAGAACTTGATCACGTCAGCGCCGAACTTGATGACCTCGCGGACACGGTGCATGACGGCTTCCGGGCCATCGGCCACTCCTTCCGCCGAATAGTGGTATTCGAAAGGCAGCAGGCTGTTGTCGCAATGTCCGCCGGTGATGCCCAGCGGCGGACCCGACACCTGCATGCGCGGGCCGATTACGTCGCCCTCATTGATCGCATCGCGCAATGCGACATCGGCGAAGCCTTCCGCCCCCACATTGCGCACGGTGGTGAATCCCGCCATCAGCGTTAGGCGCGCATTCTTGGCTCCGATCAGAGCGGCACGCGGCGTGGAAATGCCCAGACCTTCGTAACCGCCTCCGCCTGAGTTCGCCGTGAGGTGAGTGTGTACGTCGATGAAACCGGGCAGGAGAGTGGCATCTCCGAGATCAAGCACAGTTGCCCCCGGAACCGGGGGTGTGCTTCCCGTGGAGACGGAGTCGATTTTATTTCCCCGGATCACGACCACGGGCCGTTCGACCATTCGCCCTGTCGCGGAATCGAACAGCCGGGCGGCCCGAATCACCAGGGGAGGCGATGGCCTGGGTTGCCCGGGCGCGCCGGCAACCCAGCACACCGCGAGCAGGAAGACAATACGGCAGCAACCGAGGTGGCCACGCAATCCCCAGCCCATGGGTCCCTCTCGAAGATGGTCGTCAGATGCGCCTTCAGCAGGTCGCGGAAACATATCGCCAGTGAGCAGGCATGTCAAGACAATTTGAAACTAATATACAGGTGACATATCGGCCCTGTTGGGAGCCGGCAGACATCCGCAGTCCAACCTCATGAAAGCCATATCTCATTTGCTATCAAATACATAAAGACAATGACGGCGACGAAGATCAAAGCTAATCCATTGCTGCTCCGCGCTCCTGACTGGCGTCCGCGAAGGCGGCTTGCCATACCACAGAAATATCACTGACATGGTAGAGACGAAGGGATCGAAAGCGCCGGGCGCAACTCGTCGCCGGAATGTCCGCCTATAATGGCCCGCGTCCATGGATTGGGCTTCGGCATCTCCGGGGCGCTGGCTGTTTGATCCGCAGCACGGACCCGGCGACCGCCTGATTCCCCGCTGGCTGTTTCTGCGTGCGTTGGGTCTGATTTATTTTTCAGCTTTTGTCTCCCTCGAGGCTCAGATCCGTGGGCTGATCGGCCCCAAGGGAATTCTGCCCGCCGATCAATATCTGCCGCTCGTGGCGCAGTCTCTGAAGTTCTCCCGCTTCTGGTTTGCTCCAACCTTACTGTGGTTTTCCGCCAGTTCCCACATGCTGCTCGGGCTGTGCTGGGTGGGCACGCTGGCTGCCGTTCTGCTGGTTTTCAACATCTGGCCCCGCGCAGTGCTGGTGATTTGCCTGGTGTGTTTTCTTTCGTTTGTAAGTGCCGCGCAGGATTTCTCGGGCTATCAGTCCGACGGAATGCTGCTGGAAGCTGGTTTCATCTCGATTTTCTTTGCCCCTGCCGGATTGCGGCCGCGGTGGGGCGAAGCCAGTCCGCCGTCACGCGCCAGTCTTTTTCTGCTGCAGTGGGAGTGGTTCCGCATTTACTTCGAGTCGGGGATGGTGAAGCTGGCGAGCGGCGATCCCCAGTGGCGCAACTTTACCGCCATGGATGAGTACTACCAGAATGGTCCACTTCCGACCTGGATCGGATGGTATGTGCAGCATCTTCCGCACTGGTTTCATGCTGCCACGGTGTATGCCACACTGGCCCTGGAACTTGGGCTGGTGTGGATGTTGTTTCTGCCGCGCCGCTGGCGCATCCTGTGTTTCTTCATCGCGACGCCTTGGCAGATTGCTGTCATCCTCACCGCCAACTACACATTTCTCAACTACCTTGTTCTTGCCCTGGGAGTGCTTCTGCTCGACGACCGTTACCTGCGGCGCTTCCTGCCCGCCGCTGGCAGGAAGCCCGATACGAGTCAGGCGGCGGCGCCGCATCCTTCCTCGTTGCTTGCCACGCTCCAGACGGTGTTTGCAGGAGCCCTGTTGAGCTGGATTTTTTATGTGACCACGACGGAGATGCTGTGGATCGTGTTCCCCAGACTGCCATTGCCGAAGTCGCCAGTGGCCGTATTTGAGCCTTTCCGCATTGCAAATCAGTACGGCCTGTTTGCGGTCATGACGCGCGGGCGGTACGAGATCGAGTTCCAGGGCTCTGACGACGGCCAGAGCTGGATCGCGTATCCCTTTCGCTACAAGCCGCAAGAGCCGAACAAACCGCCAGGGATCTACGCACCGCATCAGCCGCGCTTCGACTGGAACTTGTGGTTTGCGTCGTTGGGATCATGGCGGGAATACCCTATCGTGCCGGCGACCGAAGAGCGGTTGCTGGAGAATGATCCCGAGGTGCTGGCGCTTTTCGCCGGCACCCCCTTTCCCCATGATCCTCCTAAGCTGATCCGGGTGGTGTTGTGGCAATACTGGTTTACCTCCATGGCAGAGAAGAGAACGACTGGCCAGTGGTGGCGACGACGGTGGCTGGGATTGTACGGCCCCACCTTGATCAAGACGGCCGACGGTGGATTCGGGGTTGTGGAGTGGCCCACGGTGGCGCCGCGACCGTAAGGGTTTAGTGCGGAGTCCAGTGGGGATTGGCACTGAAAAGCCCCTGGGTCACACAAATCTGGTAAGCAATCACCAGGCCGAAGGCGAGGCTGACCAGGCCGGAGATCATCGCCAGGCGATGGCTGAAGCGCTCGAAGCGGTGGCCGACAAAGTGGAACGTGGAAGCCAGGCTCATGGTGATGAGCATCATGCCGGCAATCGTACCAATTCCAAATACCAGCAGATAGGCGATCGCCCAGCGGGAGTTCTGAATCGTCGCCAGAATGAGCAAGGCAACCGCGGCGGATCCGGCCAGGCCATGGACGATGCCGACCAGCAACGGTCTCAGCAGCTGGTAGGGAGCGGCCTTGCCGAAGCGCTGGTCGAGAGCCGTCAACTGGGCGTGTTCGTGAGAATGAGTCTCAGAGATATGAACGGGCTCGTGACTGTGGACGTGGCCGTCATGACTGTGCGCATGCGAATGCACCTGAACCGCTTCCGCGGGAACGGCCCGTAAGAAGCTCACCACATTCCATACCCCGAGCAGGATGAGCATAATCGCGACCGAGAATTCCATGCTCAGCCCGATGCGAGCCGGGATTACCAGATTAAAAAGGATGATCGCAGAGCCTACGGCGAAAATGGTTAGGGTATGGCCGAGACCCCAAAACACACCGATCAACGCTGCTCGCCCGAAGTTCCGCTGTCGGCTGACGATGGTTGTGACCGCAATCACGTGATCGGGATCGGTTGCGTGTCGCATACCGAGGAAGAAACCGATGGCGATGATGGAGAGCAGAGTAAGCATCAGTCAGATTGTGAATGTCTCACACTACGTTGCTCTGCTCCAGGAGGCAAGGCCCAGGATCACGGTATAGCGGGGACCACAATTGGTGCAGTTGATGGAGGGATAGTCGTAGCGGCGGTTCCCGGGTTCGTACATTTCGGCGAGACAATCGGGACAAACCGGAAGATCAGGAGAAACTCTGGTTGTGCGCTGCTCACCTTGAGGACTTGCGCGGATTACAAAATCGCGAAGTCCCTGTGGCCCGGCCCTCCGGATATCGATGGCCGCTGACGGAGCTGCTTCTGGTGGATGCGACTTGAGTTCGCGGAGAAATTTCTCCCGGCTCGCTTCCGAACCTTCCACAAGGATTTCCACATCCTGTGCATCATTTTGAACCCACCCCGACATGCGGCAGACAACGCGCGCCGGAAGCCAACACCATGAGCCACGCCGTGAACGCGAATGGAAACGCGCGTGGCAGAGCTACCCATCACGTTGTCACCATTGCCCGTCTGTCCGGGTATCTAAAACCCTTCTGTGGCAGGCCGGGCCCCCGATTCAAGATGCCCTTTCGGGTAAAAAAATCAGCATCCGCCTGGCTGTTATGGCATCCTAAGCGGCACAAATTTCTCACGCGCCGCCCTTAAGAGCGACTTTCTGGCTCATGCGCTCACTGCCAACGTATAACTTGCGGTCACTGGTTGAAGGATTCCCAGGAAGCATCTGCCTTTCACGGATGCTCGTAAACTGCGGTACCAATTAGGGAATGGAGGGTGCATTCACGGGATATTTACTGGAAATTCATCAGTTGTTAACAAACGATGACTAGCATCAACCGCTTCACACAAACTTTTCACCGAGCCTCAGAACGTTTCCGACACGTGGTTGGATGTCTATCTTTGACGTTTCATCGGGGAGGAACCATGAAGCAGTTTACAGCACTGGTGATGACGCTTGCCTTTACGGCAAGCGCCTTGGCAGCGCCGGCTCCGCAGGACACCTCAGGGAGCAGCGCGAAAAAGAGGAGCAAGAGGGCCTCAACCCCCAGCGTATCCGTACAACTGGACCGGATGCAGCAGGCAATCGAAGCTCAACAGAAGCAGATCGAACAATTGCGGCAGCAGGTCGAGAGCAGGGATCAGGTGGTGCAGCAACTGCAGCAGAAACTGGACCAAAACCAGTCTGCGGCTGCCGAAGCGCAAAGCAAGGCCGAAGCCGCCGCCGCTCAGGCTACACAACAGCAGCAGTCAGTGACCCAACTCAGCAGTGACGTCAGCGATATCAAACAGAATTCGGCAAACACGGCTCTGTCGTTACAGGAGACCCAGAAGGCCGTGAATGAACTGCAGAGCCCGCTGGCGATTCGCTACAAGGGAGTCACCATCACGCCGGGCGGGTTCCTGGCGGCTGAAACCGTATGGCGGCAGCGCGGCCTCGGTGCCGACATCAACACCCCGTTCAACTCCATTCCCTTCGGCGGCGCCAACAACAGTCACCTTTCGGAGTTCTTCGGTTCCGGC
>Ga0126383_10000205_pt1 | contig 30336 bp, 28 predicted proteins | sample PanSoiMetPlot_35_FD_96882 | JGI IMG/M metagenome (GOLD analysis project Ga0126383, IMG submission 96882) | Tropical forest soil microbial communities from Panama - MetaG Plot_35 | ecosystem: Environmental > Terrestrial > Soil > Tropical forest > Bulk soil | place: Panama | collected 2016-02-17 | reverse complement strand
TAGAGGCCTTGCAGCCGCAATGCCGGCAGCCCAAACAGGAAGCCTACGATAAAGCAGATGCCGCCAGCCGCAGGCAGTGTCCAATAATAGGCGATGCCGTAGTGTTGCATCAGGATCGCCGTCACATAGGCGCCCAGGCCATAAAAGGCGCCGTGCCCAACTGAGAACTGGCCATTGAAGCCGGTCAGCAAATTGAGGCCGAGGATCGCCAACCCGTAGATCATCACCTGGGTCAACTGGAAGACGACAAAGCCCTGGAACACGAGGGGCAGCACGGCGGCTACCGCGATCGCCCCGGCCAGCACCAGATGGCGCGTCGACAGCCATGCTGCGCGCTGTTCGCTGCTGGCCCGGCCCGCGGCAGCGACGAGTGCGATATCTTCGCGCGGCGCCGTCATACCCGGCTCACCGCGGTTCGGCCAAAGAGGCCGGTGGGCCGGACCATCAGCACCGCCACGATCACCAGCAGCGCGATCGTCAGCTTCAGGTCGCGGCCGAAGTAGGGGATAAAGGTGCCCGCAATGTTTTCTATGACGCCGACGGCAAAGCCGCCGAGCACGGCGCCCCCCGGACTTGTCAGGCCGCCGAGCACTGCACCGGCAAAACCGTACAGCAGCACACCGAACATCATGTTAGGGTCGAGAAATACGATCGGTGCGATCAGCATGCCGGCTATCGCCCCGATGGCCGCCGCGATGCCCCAGCCGAGCGCTGTCATCCAGCCGACCCGGATACCGACGAGGCGGGCCGACTCGGGGTTGTGGGCGGCGGCGCGCATCGCCAGCCCAAGCCGTGTGCCGCGGAAGAACAGGTAGAGAAACACAAGCAACACCGCGGTCACCGCAATCATGCCGGCCTGGTGCGAGCCGATCAGGACGCTGCCGAAGAAGGGGCTGGTGCCAAACGGAGTGGGGAAAGTCTTGATCGTGTAATCCCAGAGATAGCCGTCACCGCTGTTCAGGATGCTGAAAAGCGCGATGAATGCGACAAGCTGGCTGAGGATCGACGCGTTATGCAGCGGCTTGAACATGATCCGCTCGATGGCGACGCCGCCGATGAATGACAGGATCACCACGGCTATAAAGGCCACCCAGTACGGCGTGCCCCAGGCGATCAGCTGCCAGGCGACAAAAGCCGAGAGCGTGGCCATCTCGCCCTGCGCGAAATTGAGGTGGTCGATCGCCAGAAAGATCATCACCACTGCCAGCGCCATCAACGCATAGATCGCCCCGTTGGCAAGGCCGGCTATTACCTGCTGCAGCAATAATTGCATTCGCGGCTCCCGCTCAATAACCGAGATAGGCGCGGCGGATCGACTCGTCGGCACCGATCACCGCGGCCGGCCCGTCCATCACGATGCGCCCTGTTTCGAGCAGATAAGCGTGCTCGGCCAACTCGAGCGCCAGCGCCGCATTCTGTTCGACGATCAGCATCGCCACTCCCATTTCTTCGTTGACCCGCCTCAGGATTTCGAACAACTCCTCCACGAGACGCGGCGCCAAGCCGAAGGAGGGCTCGTCGAGCAGCATCAGACGCGGCTGCAGCATCAGGCCGCGACCGACCGCGAGCATCTGCTGCTCGCCGCCCGATAGCGTCCCAGCCTGTTGTCCGCGGCGCTCCTTGAGGCGCGGGAAATGGCTGTAGACCCGCTCGATATCGGCGGTAATGCCGGCCCGGTCGTTGCGGGTGATCGCACCGAGCTGCAAATTCTCCTCGACCGTGACGCGCAGAAAAGTGCCGCGCCCGTCGGGCACATGGGCGATGCCGAGCCGCACGATGTCCTCCGTCGCCCAGCCGGAGATGCGCTTGCCCTCGAAGCGGATATCGCCCTCCGTGCGCACCATGCCGCTGAGCGCGCGCAGCACCGTCGTCTTGCCGGCACCATTGGCGCCCAAGAGAGTGCGCACCCTTCCATCGTCGAGGGCAAAGGCGATGCCGAACAGCGCCTGCTGCTCGCCATAGAATGCGTTGAGACCGTCGACCTCAAGCATCATTGGGCGGTTTCCCCGCCAGCCCATTGTTTGCCGGTACCGAGATAAGCCTCGATTACCGCCGCGTCTTCCTGTACCTCGGCAGGCGTCCCTTCGGCGATCTTACGGCCGAAATCGAGCGCGACCACCTTGTCTGATATCGACATCACCAGGCTCATGTGATGTTCGACCAGCAGCACGGTGACCTTGCGCTCGTCGCGAACCCGGCGAATGAGGTCGCCCAGTGCGGCGACCTCCTCGTGATTAAGTCCACCCGCCGGCTCGTCGAGCAGCAGCAGCCTCGGGTTTCCGGCGAGCGCCCGTGCCAACTCGACGCGCTTGCGGGTGCCGAGTGGCAGGCCGCCGGCTGGGCGCGGTGCCACCTCGGTGAGATCGAGCATTCGAAGCAGTGACCAGGCGGTGTCGCTCAGTGCCGCTTCCTGCCGGCGCGCCCATGGCAGGTGCAAAGCGTCGCTGATGAAGTCGCTACGGCTATGGGCATGACCGCCGATGCGGACGTTGTCGAGCACGGATTGCGGCGCGAAGAGGGCGAGATTCTGAAAGGTCCGTCCGATCCCGATCTCGGCGATGCGGTGTGCCGGCCGCTGGAGCATTGACCGGCTTTCGAACAGGATGTCGCCGCGATTTGGCGAATAGAGCCGGCTGACGCAGTTGAACAAGGTGGTCTTGCCTGCACCGTTCGGTCCGATCAGACCGAGGATCTGACCTTCCTCGAGGGTGAAGGAAACGCCATCGAGCGCGACGATGCCGCCAAAGCGCAGGGTTACATCCCGCACATCGAGGAGAGGCGCGGCCCGAGGCATCAATCTGCCCGATTGATCGACATGCACCAAGGTTTGTGCATGGTGCGCGCCCTCCCTGGGATTATGATAGCACCGAGCCTGCCAACGCCTCGAATTCCAGTCAAGCGGGCAAGGCTCACAGGGTCGTCGCCACGGAGGGGCAGATGAGCCGCATCAATCCAAGCGTCGATCTCCGTCACGACGGCGAGATCGCTGTCGTCACCGTCGACAACCCGCCGGTCAATGCGCTGAAACACGAGGTGCGCGCGGGACTTGCCGAGGCCCTGCGGCGCGCGCGTGACGACGGGGCGGTGAAGGCGGTGGTGATCGCCTGCGCCGGGCGCACCTTTTCCGCAGGCGCTGACATCGCCGAATTCGGCAAGCCGCCCCAGGCGCCGAGCCTGCACGAGGTCATTGCCGAGATAGAGGCGATGCCAAAACCGGTCGTTGCGGCGGTGCACGGCACCGCGTTGGGCGGCGGCTTCGAGCTGGCTCTCGCCTGCCATTTCCGCGTTGCCGCCCCCGGCGCGCGCGTCGGTCTGCCGGAGGTCAAGCTCGGTCTTTTGCCTGGAGCGGGCGGCACGCAGCGGCTGCCGCGTTGCGTCGGGCCGGAGAAGGCGCTGCAGATGATCGTGACGGGAGAGCCGATCGGAGCGGCGGAGGCGCGAGCGGACGGGATCATCGACGAGATCGTCCAAGGCGACCTGATCGCGGGTGCGATCGATTTCGCGCGTTGCGCCGTTCAAGAACAGCGCCCACTGCAGCTCGTCCGCGATCGCGAGGAAAAGTTGATTGGCGAGGGTTTTGCCGACGCTGCCGAGGCGCTGACCCGGCGATTGCGCGGCCGGGAAGCGCCGGCCGCCTGTATCGAGGCTGTGCGCGATGCCATCGTGCTGCCCTTTGACGAAGGCCTGAGGCGCGAATCCGAGCTGTTTCGCAAGCTTGTTGCGGGGGACCAGTCGAAGGCGCAGCGCTACGTCTTCTTCGCCGAGCGCGAGGCGGCGAAGGTGCCGGATATGCCGGAGGCGACGAAGCGAGGCGAGATCAATGGCGGTGCAGTTATCGGCGCCGGCACGATGGGCGGCGGCATTGCGATGTGCTTCGCCAATACCGGCATCCCGGTGACGATCGTCGAGGCCGGCCGCGACGTTTTGCGGAAAGGCCTGGAGAGGGTCGCCGCCAATTACCGCACCACCGTCTCGCGCGGCGGGCTCGGCGCCGACGAGATGGAGCGCCGCATGAGCCTCATCACCGGGGTCACCGAACTTGAGGCGGTGGGCGGAGCCGACGTCGTGGTCGAGGCGGTCTTCGAGGAAATGGACGTCAAGAAGCGCGTCTTTGCCGATCTCGACCGGTTCGCCAAGCCGAATGCCTTGCTTGCCACCAACACCTCGACCCTCGACGTTAACGAGATTGCGAGCGCAACAGCCCGCCGGCAAGACGTGCTGGGGATGCATTTTTTCAGCCCGGCCAATGTCATGCGCTTATTGGAGATCGTGCGCGGCGCGCAGACCTCGTACCACGCGCTCGCCACCGCGATCGCACTAGGCCGCCGGCTGGGCAAGGTGCCGGTCACTGTCGGGGTCTGTTACGGCTTTGTCGGCAACCGAATGCTCGCGCGGCGGTCGGTGGAGACTGAGCGGCTCCTGATCGAAGGGGCGCTTCCGCAGGAGGTCGATGCCGCCGTTGCCGGGTTCGGCTTTCCGATGGGGCCTTGCGCAATGATGGACCTCGCCGGCCTCGATGTCGGCTGGCGAATCCGCAAAGGGCGAGGCGAGCATGCCCTGATCGAGGACGCGCTGTGCGAAGCCGGCCATTACGGTCAAAAGACCGGGAAGGGTTACTTCCGCTATGAGTCGGGGTCGCGCGCGCCCTTGCCCGATTCCGAGGTCGAAAAAATCATCCTGGAGGCTTCCTCCCGGCTCGGCGTCAATCGCCGACCGATCGGAGAGGAGGAGATCGTCGAGCGCATGGTCCTGCCGATGATCAACGAAGGCGCGCGCATCTTGGAAGAAGGCATTGCCAGCCGCGCCGGCGACATCGACGTGATATGGGTTTACGGTTATGGCTGGCCGGTATGGCGCGGAGGCCCGATGTATTATGCCGACCAGTTAGGCTTGGCGCATGTCCGTGATCGGCTGATCTATTGCGCCGACCGGTCGGGCGACGAGACCTTGCGCCCCGCGCCGCTCATCGAGCGCCTCGCCGCCGAAGGCCGTGGGTTCGAATCGTGATTGCAGTTGTCGTTCCTGCGAAAGCGAGAATCCGGGCCCACTGCACTGAGTGGTCGCCCTGGGCCCCCGCTTTCGCGGGAACGACGGGGATACAGGAGTGCGTCTGATGGACCTTCGCTTCACCCCCGAAGAGCTCGCTTTCCGCGACGAGGTACGGGCGTTCTTCGGCGCCAATCTGCCGGACAACATCCGCACCAAACTGGTCGAGGGAAGAAAGCTCGCCAAAGACGACATCGTCACCTGGCAGCGTACGCTCAATAAGAAAGGCTGGGCGGTCGCCAACTGGCCGGTGGAATGGGGCGGCACCGGCTGGACACCAGTTCAGCAGTACATCTTCCAGGAGGAATTGCAGCTGACCCCGGCGCCGCAGCCGCTCGGCTTTGGCGTCACGATGGTGGGGCCAGTCATCATCGCCTTCGGCTCCGACGAGCAGAAACGGCGTCATTTGCCGGCCATCGCCAATCTCGACGTGTGGTGGTGCCAGGGTTTTTCGGAACCGGGGGCAGGGTCGGATCTTGCCTCTCTGCGGACTGCGGCAAAGCGTGAGGATGGCCGTTACATCGTCAACGGCCAGAAGACGTGGACGACCTTGGCGCAGCATGCCGATTGGATCTTCTGCCTGGTGCGCACCGACCCCCAGGCAAAAAAACAGGAGGGTATCTCCTTTCTGCTGATCGACATGAAAACGCCGGGCATTACGGTTCGACCGATCGTGACGATCGAGGGCGGGCACGAGGTCAACGAGGTCTTCTTTGACGACGTAAAGGTCCCGGCAGAGAACCTGGTGGGCCGGGAAAACAAGGGCTGGGATTACGCCAAGTACCTGCTCGGCCGTGAGCGCACCGGAATCGCTAGGGTCGGCCTGTCGAAGGAGCGCATCCGGCGGATCAAGGAATTAGCCGCGATGGAGCGCGCCGGCGACAAGCCGCTGATCGAGGACGAGCGGTTCCGCGAAAAACTCGCCGCAGTCGAGGTCGAATTGAAGGCGCTCGAGATGACGCAATTGCGTGTCGTCGCCGCCGAGCGGCACAGAACCGAGAACAAGCCCGACCCAGCCTCCTCGATCCTCAAGATCAAGGGTTCCGAGATCCAGCAGGCAATAACCGAACTGCTGCTCGAGGTCGTCGGCCCCTACGCGATGCCGTACCAGCCCGAGCGCGATGATGACGAGCGCTGGAACGAGCCGCCGATCGGCCCTGAGTGGGCCGGCCCGATCGCCCCGACGTATTTCAACTGGCGCAAGACCACAATCTATGGCGGCACCAACGAGATCCAGAAGAACATCATCGCCAAAGCGATCCTGGGCCTGTGATGATGATGGGGCGAGGGACGGCGGGGGCGTAGAAATGGATTTCGATCTCAGCGAAGAACAGCGGCTGCTCAAGGAAAGCCTCGAACGGCTGCTTGGCGACCGGTACGCCTTCGAGCAGCGCAAGAGCTATGGGCAGGGCCACGAAGGCTGGAGTCGCGACTTGTGGGCGCAGTACGCGGAGCTGGGGCTCCTCGGCCTGCCTTTCCCAGAGAGCTACAGCGGCACCGGCGGCGGGCCAGTCGAGACGATGATCGCGATGGAAGCCTTTGGCCGTGCGCTGACATTGGAGCCGTTCTTCGCGACAGTGGTCGTCGGCGGCGGGTTTTTGCGCCATGGCGGCAGCGCCGAGCAATGCGCCGAACTCGTTCCAAAGATTGCCAACGGGAGCCTCACACTCGCCTTTGCCCACACCGAGCGGCAATCGCGTTACGACCTCCACGATGTCGAGACAAGAGCGGAGCGGGATGGAGCGGGCTGGGTGCTCGATGGTGAGAAAGGGGTGGTCCTGCACGGCGACACGGCCGACAAACTGATCGTGACCGCGCGGATCGGCGGGAATCGGCGGGACCACGACGGGGTCGCCGCCTTTGTCGTCGACGGGCGGGCCGCGGGTGTTTCCCGTCGCGGCTACCCGACCCAGGACGGCTTGCGCGCCGCGGAGGTCGCGCTGGCGAAAGTGAGGGTGGGCCCGGAAGGGGTGCTCGGCGAGCCCGGGAGAGCATTGCCTCTGATCGAACGCGTCGTTGACGAGGGGATTGCGGCCTTATGCGCGGAGGCCGTTGGTGCGATGGCGATCATGCACGAGTTGACCGTCGACTATCTCAGGACGCGCCGGCAATTCGGCCGCGAAATCGGCAGCTTTCAGATCCTGCAGCACCGAGCCGTCGACATGCTTATCGCCCTGGAACAGGCACGCAGCATGGCGATGTTCGCTGCGATGATGGCAGCCGAAGAAAATGCCGTGGAGCGGCGCAACGCTGCCGCGGCGGCCAAGGTCCAGATTGGCCGGTCCGGCAAATTCATCGGTCAGCAGGCGATCCAGCTGCACGGGGGGATCGGGATGACGATGGAATACAAGGTCGGCCATTACTTCAAACGGGTCACGATGATCGACACGATGTTCGGCGATGCTGACCATCACCTGCGCGAGCTTGCCCGTCGTGGGACAGCGCCTGCCGCGACCTGAGGTGTCGGTCTCGCTTTAGCTTGGCCAGATGATCCTCAGCTGCCCGATCTGCCGGACCCGTTATCTTGTCGACGAAGGGTCCTTGCGCGGGCGGTCGGGCCGCACCGTCCGCTGCGCGAGCTGCGGTCATACCTGGCATCAGGCAGCGCCGTCGGAGACGCCTGCAAAAGGGGATAAAACCAACGCCGAAGGCCGGATCGAACCAGCGATCGAAGTTCCGCCGCGTCCGGAACCGACGCTGGAGACACCGCCGCGCCCGCGAACGGCTTCCGAGCCGCCTCGCCGAGCCCGGCGGCGTCGCCGCGGCGCGTTCCGCTGGCTTGTGGTGGCTCTCCTGCTGCTCCTGGCGATTCTGGCCGGCGTCATCGTCGCCCGCGGTGCGGTGGTAGCGTTGTGGCCGCCGGCAGCGCGCCTTTATTCTCTGGCCGGCTTGTCCGCCGAGCCCCCGGGCACGGGCCTTAAGATTGAAAAGCTGGTGCCGTCACGCACTCCGGACGGCCTGATCATCGAGGGCGATATCGCCAACAACGGGAGAGCGGCACAGGATCTGCCTCGGCTGCGCGTCGCGTTGCGCGACCCCGCCGAGAAGGAAGTGCAGTTCAAGGTTATCGATCCACCGCAACCTCGGCTTGCCCCCGGAGCCGTCGTCCATTTCAAGACATCGTTCGATCATCCCGAAGAGGCGGCAAAGGGTGTCGTCGTGACATTCGTCAAGCAATAGGCTGCACAAGGTCTCACCTCAACCCGATCAGGAACTCCCAGATGTTCATTGCGATGAATCGTTTCAAAGTCGTCCCGGATGCGCGGGCGGAGTTCGAGCAGGTCTGGACGTCGCGCGAATCGCATCTGCAGGATGTGCCCGGCTTTGTCGAATTTCACCTGCTGCGCGGGCCGGAGCGCGAGGACCACGTCCTCTATTCGTCGCACACGATCTGGCGGAACCGAGAGGATTTCGACGCATGGACGCGGTCGGAAGCGTTCCGCCTCGCCCATCACAGCGCCGGCCAAAACCGCCCGCTTTATCTGGGCCACCCGGAGTTCGAGGGGTTCGACGTGGTCCAGACGGTGGGGGCGAACCGAGGAGAGGGCTGATGCCAGACGCAGAAATCGAGGCCATCCGTGGAGCTCTCGAAGCCAATCCGCGGCCAGCCGGATTGAGCGAGCGCCGAAGCCGCCTGGATGCTCTGGGCGGCCAATATTTGTTGCCGGCGGATGTACGCATCGAGGCAGTAGATGCGGACGGGCCGAGGGCGGAATGGAGTGCTACGCCCGAAGCCGACCCGGGAAGGGTCATTATGTATTTGCACGGCGGCGGCTACAGCGCCGGGTCCTTGAAGAGTCACCGCCACATGGTTGCGCAGGCAGGTCGAGAGGCGCGAAGCCGGACGATCGCGATCGATTATCGGCTTGCTCCCGAGCATCCTTTCCCGGCGGCGGTCGAGGATGCCGTCACCGGCTATCGCTTCCTGTTGTCGCGCGGTTTCTCGGCCAGCGATATCGCTGTCGCCGGCGACAGCGCCGGCGGTGGTCTTGCAGTTGCGCTGCTGGTGTCGTTGCGCGACGCGGGTTTGCCGCTGCCGGCCTGCGTGTGGTGCAGCTCGCCATGGGTCGACCTCGAAGGGATCGGCGGCAGCATGACCGCCAAGGCGGCAGTCGACCCGATGGTCCAGCTCCCCTACCTGATGGAACTCGCCGCGGCATATCTGGGCGGCGCCGACTCCCGCACACCCCTCGCCGCGCCGCTCTATGCGGATTTGAGGGGACTGCCGCCTATGCTGATCCAGGTCGGCTCCGCCGAAACATTGCTCGATGACGCAGTAAGGCTCGCCAACGTGACGGGAGCGGCAGACGTCCGGGTGAGGTTGGACATCTGGCCCGACATGATCCACGTCTGGCAGCTGTTCTACCAGCAGGTCGCGGCAGGACGCCGCGCACTGGCCGAGGCGGGGGCGTTTATTCGTTCGAACTGGGGCTGACACCTTGAGAGGTGAGCGGTGTCCAATATTCTTTTTACCAATGCCCATCTCGTCCTCGATCGGTTCGCCGAGCTGCAGCCATCTTTTCACGTGCTCGTCAAAGACAATTGCATACATTCGGTTTCGCGCACCCCGATCGATTGTCGCAATGCAACGATCGTCGATGTGGGCGGCAGAACGCTTATGCCGGGCCTCATCGATGCGCATGCCCATATCACTGGGCTTTCATTGAGCCCAAAAAATGCTCTTTATCCGGCATCAAACATTGCGATGGCTGCTGCGAACTATTTGACCCATAGCTTGATGGACGGGTTCACGACGATTCGAGAAGCAGGCGGCGCCGATTATTCGATCGCTCGGTTGTTGGCGCAGGGCGAAATTGTGGGCCCGAGGCTTTTCTATTCAGGGAGGGCGCTCACCCAGACGGGCGGCGGCGCCGATTTTCGGGCGCCTTATGAATTGACAGATCCCTGCGGCCACGCCAGTCCGTTCTCGGTCATGTCGGTGATCGCCGACGGGGTCGATGAAGTGCGAAAGGCAGCGCGGGAGGAACTGCGGCGAGGAGCATCCCAAATAAAGCTGTTCGCGTCGGGCGGCGTCGTGTTCCCTTCGGAAGCATGCAACCTTGTACGAGTATTCGGTGGAAGAACTGAGTGCCGTCGTCGAGGAGGCGGCGTCTCGCAGCACCTATGTGATGGCGCATGTCTATACCGACGCCGGCATTCGGCGATGCCTCGAGGCCGGTGTGCGCTCCATCGAGCATGCCAATTTCGCAAGCGAAGAAACGATGGCGATGATGGCGGAAGCCGGGGCGTTTTTCGATCCCACGTTTATTTCCTTGGCTCAGCGGATCGAAACGGCGGCCCAGACGCAGCTTCCTCCCTCGATTGTGAGAAACCTCGAGCGGACGATCGCCAGCGGACGGCAAGTGTATAACTGGGCCAAGAAATACGACGTGCCGATTGCTTTTGGCACCGATCTTTGGGGACCAGAGGCGCGAAAATCGCAGGTCCGAGAGTTCGAAATGCGGATCGAATTGGATACGCCCGCCAATGTCATTCGCTCGGCCACGGCAACCAATGCGGCGCTGCTCATGCAGAAGGGCAAACTCGGCACAATCGCGGCTGGTGCCTATGCTGACCTGCTGGTCGTCGAAGGCGATCCGCTCACCGACCTTCGGGTCATGCTCAATCCCCAGCACAATTTGAGGCTGATCATGAAAGACGGGGTGATCTACAAAAACGAACTGAGCTGAACACGCAGCCTATTTCAGGCTCTCAACCGAGTTACGCTGCGTCTTCGCTGTTTTTACTGCTTTGCCACCGATTTATCAGCCATTGAGACGTTCTCCGCCGCAGAAACCCTAGACTTTTCAGGCTTTGGCCATCCGAATAACAGCCAGCTCACCCGCTGTTCCTTCGCTGTTTCTGCTGTTCCCGTGGACGCCCAAGTCATGAACTCCCTATCTGCGCGACGGTACCATATAGCAGTCTTTTTGTCAATTAAGCAATGCATATTCAGCACCAACCGGTCGGCCGGCGGCGGGCTGACCGGAAGCTCCTCGATCGAGCCGCCGGACAGCCGAAAGACCCTGTCCTGCGGCACCGGCAACATCAGCGCCGTCTCGCGCGGCAGGCGGGCGTAGAGGCCGCGCAACAAGCGGCTCACGATCCCGTGCGTGACGACGACGATCGCGGATGCGGCATCCTCCTCGCACAGCCAGTCGGCGAGGCGGGCAACGAACGCGTCATACTGTTCGCCGTCCGGCGCGCGAAAATACCAGTCGTAACGCCCGCGGCCGTCGAACACGCCGGGACAGCAGGCGGCGATCTGCTCGTATGTCAGTCCATCCCATGAGCCCAGGGAAAGTTCGCGCAGCCTGTTGTCGACCTGCACTTCCGGGGTAGCCGGGAGATGATCGCGAATGATCTCCGCGGTTCGCTGCGCCCGGCCCAGCGGGCTGGCAATGATTTGGGCGGCTTCGGCATCCGGTGATCCGCCGAGCAGCCGACCGGTGGCATGGGCTTGGGCGATCCCCCTTTCTGTCAGCGGTGAATCGGACTGGCCCTGGTATCGTCTCTGCACATTCCATTCGGTTTCGCCGTGGCGCACCAATAGGATGCAGCCTTTCATGGGCTCGGCGCCGGGCGTCGGAGCCGATAAAGGACATGACGGCGCAGCGGGTGCCCTGGCGGCAGCCGCGGATGCTCGAAATCGAAATCCTCTGCCGGGTCGTGCGTCATCCCGAGCTTTTCCATGACCCGCCTCGAGGCCCGGTTCGCCGGCACCGTGAAGGCGACGATTTCTTCGAGGCCGAGCCGGGCGAACCCGTCGTCAATCGCGGCGCGTGCGGCCTCAAAAGCATAGCCTTGTCCCCAGTAGTATCGGGCTAGACGCCAGGCAGCCTCGACCGACGGCGCGAACGGCAGCGCGAACCGCAAATTGCTGAGGCCGACGACGCCGATCATCGAAGCTTCGCCGGGAAGCTCAACGACCCACTGACCGAACCTGTGATCGACCCAATGCCTGCGAGCCGCCGCTACCCAGGCGTCCATTGCGGCGCGATCGGGAAAGGGCACGAGATACTGCATGACGGCCGGCTCGGCAGAGAGCTCGGCGAAGCAGTCAATATCGTCGTCGCGCCATTTGCGCAGCAGCAGCCGCGAGGTCCGTAGAAAGACGGCCACTGCTACTTCTTTTTTCCGAGGCCGCCGAGCTGGGACAGAAACATTTCCTGCAGCTGCTCGAACCCTTTGAGGGTGGCAGGCAGCCATGTCTTCAGCATCGTTTCCGGGTCCATCGCCTTGAGAGTTGCCCGCAAGCGTTCCTCAACCTCGGGCAAGAGCGCCTCGTGCAGCGGTCTCACATCCGGCAGCCCGAGAAAGGCACGCGCCTCGTCCGGCGTACAGTCGATATCCACCTTGAACTTCATCGCGCTCACTCCTCCTGCTCCCGGTGATTTTGACCCAATCTGCGCAAAGACGCACCTACAGGAGCGAAATTCCTGTAGTCTGGCCGCCATGACCGTCGAGATCCCCTTCCGCCGCGAGTTATCTTTCGAATATGGCCGGCTGGAGCCGATAGCGCCGATGATCCGGCGCATCGTCGCACCCAATCCCAGCCCGTTCACGTTCCGCGGCACTGGAACCTATATCGTGGGCCAAGGCGAGGTCGCGGTGATCGACCCCGGTCCCGACCTCGCCGACCATGTCGGGGCGCTGCTTGCCGGCCTGATGGGCGAACAGGTCACACATATTCTGGTCACCCACACGCATCGCGACCATTCGCCGGCGGCGCGGGCGCTGCAGCAGGCGACCGGCGCGCCGACCTTCGGGTTCGGTCGCCACGCGGGAGGGAATCGCAGCGACCCGGCGGTCGAGGAAGGAGGCGATTGGGATTTCGTGCCCGATATCACGGTGCGCGACGGCGACCGGATTGCCGGCAAAGGCTGGACTTTCGAGGCGGTGCACACGCCCGGCCACACCTCGAACCATCTGTGTTTCGCGCTTCCTGCCGAAGGGGTGCTGTTCAGCGGCGACCACGTGATGGGATGGTCGACCAGCGTCATCGCGCCGCCCGACGGCGACATGGCCGCGTATATGGCCTCGCTTGACAAGCTGCTCGGCCGGTCGGACGCGGTCTACTGGCCGACGCACGGGCCTGCGATCACCGAGCCGAAGGACTATGTGCGTGCGTTCATCGCCCACCGGCGCGAACGCGAAGCCGGCATCCTCGATTCCCTGCGGGAGGGTATCGGGCGGATCGATGCAATCGTCGAACGGCTATATACCGGCCTGCAACCGGGGCTACGGCGCGCCGCCGCGCGCTCCGTCCATGCGCATCTGATCGATCTCGTCGGCCGCGGCCTCGTCGAGAGCGACGGCGCGCCAGCCCTCGATGCGAACTACCGGATCTCCCGGCTCTGAGGGCGCAGTGAGAAATTCTTCACAGCTCGGCAACGGCAATCTGACTGCGACTGCGAGGCTGGCTGCCACGGTCACGTTGCTGACGGGTTGCTCTCAACCGGCAGCGCCAATCGGCAGCCCTTACGGTGCCGCATCAACCGGCACGCCGCCAATCGGTAGTTCGACTGCAGCCAGCAGAGGCGCCGGTATCGTCGGCGCGGGCAGCTATCCCACGCTCGTTCCTGATCCCGGGGACTGATACCTCGCTCCGCATCGGCGGCTGAATCTCGGTGAGTTATCGACGGCCGCGAAAGCCCTTCGCGACGACGTAAGTCTCGGCCGACTGGGCCCGGCTCGCCGGCGGCTTCGCGTGCCGCACTTCGCGGAACGCCTGCTTGAGCTGGGCGAGCAGCGCGCCCTCGGCGCCGCCCTGAAATACCTTGGCGACAAAGGCGCCGCCGGGCGCGAGGATCCGCTCTGCGGCATCAAACGCCGCTTCAGCGAGGGCGACGATCCGCAGGTGGTCGGTCGCGGCGTGGCCGGTCGTCGACGGCGCCATATCGCTCAGCACGATATCGGCCAAGCCGCCGAGTTCGGCCTTGATTGCGATGATCAGGGCAGGGTCGTGAATGTCTCCCTGCAGTGTCTTGGCGCCGGCGATTGGCGCCGTCTCGGAAAGATCGACCCCGACGACGGCGCCGCGGGCACCGATGCGCTCGACGGCGGCTTGCGTCCAGCCGCCCGGCGCGCAGCCCAGATCCACTACCCGGCTGCCAGGCCGCAATAGGCCGAACCGGTCGTCCAATTCGATCAGCTTGAAGGCCGCGCGCGACCGGTAACCGAGCCGCTGCGCTGCCGCGACATAAGGGTCGTTCAGCTGACGCGACAGCCACTCGGCCGAGGAAGGCTTGCGCTTGCGCGAGCTCCGAAGTCGAACGGCCTCCGTCCGCGCGGCGGGTGGACTGAACCTACGTCCGCCACGCTGCGCCCGATCGCGGGAGCGGCCGCCTTGGCTGGCCATGTCACGCCCGCATCAGGTCGAGGAGGATGCCCTCTCTGACCCCGCGGTCGGCGACACGCAGCCGGCCGACCGGCCAGGTCACGCAAATCGCGTCCAGGATCGCGCAACCGCTCAGCACCAGATCGGCGCGCTCGCGGCCGACGCACGGATTGGCCGCGCGTCCGGCGAGGTCCAGAGCAGCCAGGTGCTCCGAGACGACCGAGATCTGCTCGAAAGTTAGCACACTCCCGTCGACCAGGGCACGGGTATACCGCGGCAGCGCCATGTGGATGCCGGCGAGCGTCGTCACCGTCCCGGAGCTGCCGAGCATCTGTACCCTGCCGGTCCTGACATGGCGCTGGATTTCGCTCGCGCGCTCGAACGGAGCCAGGGAGGCTATGGTTTCGGCAACCATTGCACGATAGGTCGCGGGCGACACCTCGGCGCCGCCGAACCGATCGGTCAAGGTAACCACGCCGAAGGGAAGCGACACCGAACCGAGGATCTGCGTACGCCGCCGATGGTCGGCGCCCCACAGCCGCAACCACACGATTTCGGTCGAGCCCCCGCCAATATCGAACACAATCGCGTAGGGGATGCGCGGATTGAGCAGCGGCGCGCAACCGGCGACCACGAGCCGCGCCTCTTCGATACTCGAGATGATTTCAATATCGAGCCCGATTTCCTCACGCACCCGGGCAAGGAAAGTTGCGCAATTGGCAGCTTGGCGGCACGCCTCGGTGGCGACATAGCGGCCGGCGGCAACCCTGCGACTGGCGATCTTGTCGGCGCAGATTTTGAGCGCGTCGAGCGCGCGTGCCATTGCGTCTTCGGAAAGCACCCCGGTCGCCGCGAGACCTTCACCCAGCCGGACAATGCGGGAAAACGCATCGACGACACGAAACCCGGGGCCGGCCGGCCGCGCAACCAACAGCCGGCAATTGTTTGTGCCGAGGTCGAGGGCCGCAAATTGCGGCGCGAAGCGGTGGGCGGGGACCTGCACCCGGGCCGCAGGCGGAAAACTTGTCGCCGGCGGACGCCCGGCGCGCAACCCGGGCGCAACCGCCGGCGCGCCGGGCACGACGCCGCTAGGCACCCGCGGGGCGTCAGCCGGGGCGGCAGCGCCGCTCCCGAGGGACCCCCGCGTGCCGAGCGACTTCTCCACGACAGCAATCCATCATCACCGAAGCACGACCCTAGATGGTAACGCAGCGAGGCGAGGAATCAAAACTCCGCAAAATGCCCGCGAGGATCCCGGCGGGGCGCCGGCACCAGTCCCCTACCCACTGCAGCCTCGGTATGTTATCAGTCCGAAGCCGAGGTTCCGATGGGGGATCGTCTAACGGTAGGACAGCGGACTCTGACTCCGCCAGTCTAGGTTCGAATCCTAGTCCCCCAGCCAAGCCAGTTCAAAGGCTTACGTGGTCGCGCCGGAAGATGTTAGACACTTCTGGCGCGCCCGTTAGACACTTTTGTTCTCGGTCTGAGCTTGCGACCGCTGCGAGGGCGCGCTTCTTGCGATCGGCTTCGTCGCTGTAGTGCGCGACTGATGATGTGTAAGCCAGTTCACACTCGGCTCCCTTCAGGTTCACTACGATGCTGCGCTTCAACCCAGGAGAGCGCGAGCATGCCACAGCCCAGCCCATCAACACCGTATGCGGCCAGGAGGAAAGAAGGCAGGAAAGCCAAGGTTCCTGTTATGGATATCGCCCCAAAAGCCGTCGCCTCTCACGCGATCCGTCCCTTCATCCCGCCGCCGACGCGCGAGCAGTTGATGGCTGGGTCCGCCAATCTGCGCCGGGTTTACAAGGTGGAAGATTAGTGAAGGGCGGGGGTGGCCGAGAGTTTGAAGCCGTTCTTCTCTGCGCTCGTCACGCCGGAAGCCAAAGCTCCGCCGAGTCAGTATTCCTTATAGGGAAGGAATTTGCCGCTGAAGGTGAGCTTGACCCGGTCACCCTTTTGGTCGGGCTGGCGCTCGATCGTCATGTCGAAATCGATCGCGCTCATGATCCCATCCCCAAATTCCTCTTGGATCAACTCCTTCCATGTCGTGCCATAGACCTGGATCAACTCGTAGAAGCGATAGATCAGCGGGTCGGTCGGGACGGTGGTCGATAACGAGCCGCGATACGGGATCTCCTGCAGCAAGAGCGTTTCCTCCTCGCCGAGGTCGAGCAGCTTTGCAGCGCGTTCGGCCTGCTCGGGATGCAGCTTCATCTGGCCCATCAGGGCAGCGGTCAGATATACCGCCGAGCCGCCGCCGATCTGGGCGACGATCGTCTTCCAGCACAGGCCCTTGGCGCGTTTGGCAGCGAGGATTTTACGGGTCAGTTCTTCACGGGTCATACTTGGCTCCTCTGCCGGTCGGATCCTTGCGGGTACGCAAGGTCTGCGCCATTCCGGCCAAAGCTCAGTGCGCTGGACGGTTCTCGGGCGCGTCAGCGAGTTACACCATCCGCGGCGCGCGTAAGACTGCGAATTCCCATGCCCTAGCGGCGACAACCTAGCGTGGTGATGCTAGGGGTGACGACCACTTGCTGCGCCGTATGGTGGCGGGATCGCCTCGTCAACCGCCACGACCTGCGGCCGACTGACCCGGTTCGGTGCTGCGGCGGCGCGTTTGGTACCATTCGGATTTGTTGCGCAGCAACTGCGACCAGTAGGTGCCGGTACTGCGATCGGCAACCCCGCCACTGTCCAGCATCGTTTGCAACAGTGGCGGCAATTGGAGGCTTCCGATGCCGGCCAGGCCGCTGTCGGGTCTGGTTCGCAACAGCGACGGCGGTTGGATACTTGCGACATTGGCCGTGCCGTTACCCGGATTGATGTACAACAGCGACGTTGGTTGGTCGCCTCTCGCCACGGCCGCGCCGATTTCGAAAAGGGTCGGCGGCGACGACAATGCTCGAGTCTCTTTCTCCCCCGCCGCGCTCACAAGCGGTGATTGCAGCGTCGACCCAGTTGGGACGGCCCCACCTGACGTATTGCCGACAGACGAGATCTGCGACGCTACACTCACCGCCGAGATAGGCGCCTTCGACGAATTTGCGCCGAGCCATGCCCACAAGGCGAGGCCCCAGACACCAAGCATCGCGAACACGCCCGCCGCGACGGCGGCACTACGTAACCTTATCGGTCGGCGCTGCGGGATTTGCCTCCGGCGCGATGCCAATGGCAGAGATCCGCGACCCATTGCATAGCAGCGCATCGGTGCTGTGCGGATGTCGAGGTTCTGTATGCCGATATCTTCGAACACATACGGGAGCTGGTCACTGACAGCGTCGCGGACGGCACCAGAAATGCAAATGCCCGCCGGTTCGGCCAACGCTGCCAGTCGCACGGCTGTTTTGCGGCCGTCGTCGAAGATTTCGGAACCGGGTTTGACCAGGGTCGCGAGGGTGTCAGTTGGCAACGCCGCAACAGCGCGGGTGATCAAATCGTCGTCATTTCGCGCTACCTCATCAATAGCGACCCCGATGCGGAATGTAATCCGCCGGTCGGGTGACGTACCGATGTTGCGATCTATAATGCCGCTCTGCAACTCGACGGCGCACGCCACCGCCTCGGCCGGGCTCCCGAACTCGACGAGTAAACGGTCGCCAGTCGCCCTTACGATGCGACCGGAATGCTCCGCAATTTTTGAATTTACGAAGTGATCGCCGTGTGTGTTCAGCTCTTCGACGGTGCCATTCTGATCCGCTCGGATCAGACCTGCGTAACCCACCACTTCAGCGGCGAGCGTCACAATCAGACAGCAAGTTGCAGCCATGACCCGGTGCGATCCCCCGCTCGGAGCCGTATAATGCGTCCTGTGGCGGGATCATAGAGGATAAGGTTCAACTATGGTAGTTGAGCGATTCGGGCAGTCACACCCTTCGTCTCTTGGCGCGTGGTAGTCTCGATGTCTGCGGCGGTCCTCCGGGCCGCATCAATTGCGGCCGGCGGCGAAGTCTTCGCGCACGCGGTTCCGCAGGCTCGCCGTGCCGGCAGCAATGTAGCCGCCGTCGATGGCAATTTCAGCACCGCTGATAAAGCTCGACTCGTCCGACGCGAGGAACAGGACCAGATCCGCGCATTCCTTTGGAGTGCCTTGCCGGTGCATCGGTATGGCAACGCGTGCGGCGTGGGCAAAGGCTTCGCCGCCGCTGCGGTAGAAGCCGGTGTCGGCGATCTGTCCGGGATGGATCGAATTGACCCGGATGTTCCATTGCGAGAACTGCAGCACGGCGGTCTTCGTCAGTCCTCGTAATCCCCATTTGCTTGCCGTATAGGCGGCATCGTCATGCGCGGTGAGCCCCGCCGTCGAGGAGATGTTGATGATGGAGCCGCCGCCGCTCTCGCCAATGGCCGGCGCGCAATGCTTCATACCGAGCATCGCGCCGGTCAGATTGACGGCCAATGTCCGGTTCCACGCGTCGATAGTGGTATTGACGATGTCCTGACGCGCAATCGTCCCGGCATTGTTGACGAGGATATGAAGTTTGCCGAAAGCCGCGAGCACGGCAGATACGGTTTCTCCCCATGACGCCTCGTCGGCAACGTCCTGGCGCAGGAACAGGACCTTGCCCCCTTGCGCCTTGAGCCGTTGCGCCAGGTCTTCGCCGGCTGCGCCATCGATGTCGGTGACGACAACTGAACCCTCTTCTTGCACAAACAGCTCTGCTTCCGCCGCCCCTTGCCCTCCCGCCGCACCGGTGATCAGTGCCACTTTTCCTTTTAATCTCGCCATTTCCTCTACTCCAGCTGGTTCGCGTGGTAACGTCCTACCTCAAAAAACCTGGGCAACGCCCGGATTGGCGAGCCTCAACGGACGTGAAGAACGGCCTTGCCCGTGAACTCGCGTTCGAGAAGCCGGCGAGCAACCGTAGCGATCTCGCTCCATGGGGCTTCGACCGCGATCTGCGGCCGCAACTTTTTTACTGCGATCAGATCGGCGAGCAGCGCGAGGCCGATGCCGGCCCGTTCGACGCTCATCAGTTCGTGGAACAGGGTAAGCCCGTAGAGGCGCACCCCGCCGGTAGCAAAGAAATCACGGCTCTCGAAGGTCGCCCGGGGGGCATCGGATACCCCGAAGGTCACGCAGGTACCGCCGGGCTGCAGCATGGCGAGCGCCGCACCAAGGGCGCAGCCGCCGAGCGAGTCGAGGATCAGCCAGAACGGCCCGTGCGGCTTGGCGGCCGCGAGCTCGGGGCCAAGCACGACCCGTTCGCCGCACCATTCGGCAACGGCGGCACAATGTTCGCCCCGCCGCACATGGCCCCAGACTTGCGCGCCGGCCGCCATGGCGAGCTGACAGGCGAGGTGCCCCACCCCACCCGAGGCGCCGTTGACCAGCACCTTGCGCCCGAGTAACAGCCCGCCTTGGCGCAGCGCGTGCAACGCGGTGAGGCCCGCCACCGGCAATGTCGCCGCTTCGGCATCGCCGACGGCATCGGGCAGCGCGGCGATCGCATGGGTGCGGCAATTGACCCGCTCGGCCCAGGCGCCCGACGGCAGGATACCGACCACGCGCGTGCCAGGTCTGGGACCGCTGCCATCTGCCGCCGCGCTGTCGACCACACCGACGAAATCCCACCCCGGACGCCACCCCGGCTCAGCCTGCTGTGTGGCGCGGCGCGTCTCACCGCGGTTGAGCGAGATCGCGGCCACCCGCACCGCCACCTCGTCGCGGTCGGGATCGCGCAATTCAACCGATTTAATCGCTAGCCTTCCCAGCACAGCCGGATCAACGACAACGGCACTGACCTGTTGAGGCATTGATGCTTTCCTTTCTGGCCATTTTCGCAGACCCAGAATAATCGAGATGACCGACTACAGCATCTCGGATGCACGGCTCCGGGGCTCCGATCGGCTGTTGGCCGAGCGACGCCAATTTAGCTAGGATGATTAGCATCAACCCACTCAGGAGGATGCGGTGGCCGAACAGCCGATCATCCATTTCGTCGGCAGCATCCCGTTGCCGGATGCTGAAACGGTGTTCCGCACATTGTCGGAAACGGCTGGGCCGCTTTTGAGGCGCCTGCCGGACGGCGAGACAGGCATCCGCAAGACCTGGATTCGCTTTCTGCAGGACGTCCTTGCGCAAAACCCGGCCATCGAGCCGGCCCGCGACGTACCGCCCTTAAAGTTCACTCAGTGGGACGGCAAGCTCATTCGCGAAATCCCGCGCCTGCGCATCAAACCCGGCGCCAAGCCCGATCCCGATACATTCGAGACGGGTTATGCCGAGATGGCGATCGCATCCTGGACCCTCTTCGAACAATTGCAAAAAGCCGGGGTCATTCCGGCACCGGTAAAGTTTCAAGTCTCGCTGCCGACGCCAATTGCGCCGACCTACAACAACATGGTGCCGTCTGACCGGCCGCTGCTTCTGCCCGCGCTCACGCAGCATATGATCAGCGAAGTGATCGAAATCGCTGCGGCGATCCCGAATGACCGGGTAGCCATCCAATGGGATGTATGCCAGGAGGTGCTGGCGTGGGAAGGCTATTATGAAGCGGGGCCGGTGGATTTCCGCACAGAGGCGATCGCGGTCCTCTCGCAGGTCGGGGACGCGGTCCCTCGAGCGATCGAACTTGGCTATCATCTGTGCTATGGCAGCCCGGTCGACGAGCACCTCGTGCAGCCCAAGGACATGGCGATCATGGTCGAAATGGCGAACGCGATCAGCGGCAAGCTCGTTCGCCCGATCCAATTGTTCCACATGCCGGTGCCGAAGGGCCGTACCGACGAGGCATACTTCGCACCCCTGGACAATTTGCGCCTTCGCCCCGAGACTGAACTCTATCTCGGCCTCGTTCATTACGACGATCCGGAAGGTGACGCGGCGCGGATCGCCGCGGCGCGGCGCCATGCGCGTGTCGACGGGATCGCGACCGAATGCGGCATGGCACGCGGCGATCCGGCGCGGCTACCCGCACTGCTCGCCGGACACGTCCGCGCCGCGCAAGCCGCTGCGAGGGTTTAGCCCGACGCAGGTCGGGCGTGTGTGACGGGACGTCAGGGCAGGGGTCGGGCACGCGCATCCCGCATCGCCCGCCAGATCCGCTCGCTGGTGGCCGGCATGTCGAGACTTTTGACGCCGAGCGGCGCAAGCGCATCGAGGACGGCGTTGACGAGCGCCGGCAACGCGCCAACGGTCCCAGCCTCGCCCGCGCCCTTGGCGCCTAATGGATTCCGCTTGGTCGGCACCGGGTTGGAGAAAATCTCGATGTACGGCATCGCGTCGGCGCGCGGCATGCAGTAATCCATGAAGCTGCCGGTCAGGTTCTGCCCCGATTGGCGGTCGTAGACGACCTGCTCCATCAGCGCCTGGCCCAGCCCCTGCGCGACGCCGCCATGGATCTGACCCTTGAGGCCGATCGGGTTCACAACCGTGCCAACATCGTCGACGACAACATAGCGGACGACCTCCAGCATGCCCGTGTCCGGGTCGATCTCGACCTCACAGACGTGGCAGCCATTGGGATAGGTGTTGTCTTCTGGGGCGAAGGTGCCGGTCTCGTAGAGGCCGCCCTCGAGCCCCGGCGGCAGGCGGCCGGGGTGGAACGACGCCTTGGCGACATCGGTGACGCTAATGCGCCGGTCGGTGCCGGCGACCGAGAAATTGCCATCGCTAAATTCGATGTCGGCTTCGGCGGCTTCGAGCAGATGAGCGGCAATCCGTCTGCCCTTGGCGATGACCTTGTCGGCCGCCATCCACAAAGCCGAGCCGCCGATCACCGTCGAGCGTGAGCCGTTGGTGCCGATACCGAACGCGACGCGGTCGGTGTCGCCATCGATGTATTGCACGGCCGCCGGATCCAGCCCGAGCTTTTCGTTCAGCACCTGCTTGAAGGTCGTTTCGTGGCCCTGGCCCTGGTTCTTGCTGCCCATCAGCAGGGTCGCGTTGCCGCTGGGATGAAAGCGAATCTCGGCGAATTCCTGGCCGGGCCCCGCTGCCTTCTCGATCGGGTTGGCGATGCCGATGCCGCGCAGCCTGCCATGCGCTTTGGCCTCGTCGCGGCGCGCCGGGAAACCGGCCCAGTCGGCTTGCGCCAGCGCCTTCCGCTGGTTGGCAAGGAAATCGCCGCAATCGTAATTGAGGTTCAGTGCCGTCTTGTACGGCATGGCCGAGGCCGGGATCAGGTTTTTGGTGCGCAATTCAACCGGGTCGAAGCTCAACTCGCGCGCCGCGTCGTCGATCAGCCGCTCGATGACATAGGTCGCTTCGGGCCGTCCGGCGCCGCGATAGGGTGCGGTCCCGTTGGTATTGGCCATCACCGCGAACACCGCGACGTGAGCAGCCGGGACGTCATAGGTTCCGGTCAGCGTACCGACATTACCGAAAGTTGCGAGCAGGTTGCGCTCGGACGAGATGTAGGCGCCGACATTGGCCAGCGTCTTGACCCTGAGGCCGAGGAATTTCCCGCCTTTGTCGAGCGCCAGCTCGGCGTCGCTGACATTGTCGCGGGCGTGCTCGTCGGCCTGGATCGCCTCGCTGCGCTCGCACGTCCATTTGACCGGCTGACGCAATCTCTTTGCCGCGAGCAGCACCAAGCGATGCTCGGGATATTGCCAACCCTTGGTGCCGAACCCGCCGCCGACATCGCCGGCGACGACCCGCATCTTGCTTTCGGGAATTTTGAAAATACGAGTGGCGAGCGCCTGACGGACCCGGTGGGGGTACTGCACGTCGGCGTAGAGGGTGAAACGATCCTCGCCCGGGTCCCACACGCCGATCGCGCCACGCGGCTCCATGAATTGCGCATAGACCCGGCTGATGACGTAGCGGCGCGTGATGATGTGCGCTGCCTTGGCGAAGGCCGCCTCGGTCGCCGTTTTGTTGCCGGTCTCGAACAGGTTCGAGATGTTGTCCGGGCACTCCTCCCATACCGCAATCTTGCCTTCTGCCGCCTCCGCGGTGTCGGTGACCGACGGCAATGCCTCGTAGTCGATGTCGATCAGCTCGGCGGCATCCTTTGCCTGCGCCAGCGTCTCGGCCACGACGAATGCCACCGGCTCGCCGACATAACGCACCGTGCCCTGGGCGAGGCCGAGAAAGGCGCGAGCGAACATCGGCGATCCGTCCGGTCGCTTGCGCTGAAACGGCACGCCCATGACCCCGAGCTTGGCTTCGACGAGGTCATCGCCGGTCATGATCAGCGCAACACCCGGTGCGCCCAGGGCCGCCGTGAGCTTGAGTTTGCGGATGCGGGCATGGGCGTGCGGCGAACGCAGCACGTAGGCGGCCAACTGGCCGTGCAGGTTGTTGTCGTTCTGGAAGCGGCCGTTGCCGCTCAAGAGGCGCTTGTCCTCGAAACGCCGCACCGGCTGCCCAATTCCGAACTCGCCCATTACCGAACCCGCTCTCCGTGGTGGCAGGGAAGACCGTGCTCCTCCGATCCGCTAGAATTGCGCGACACAGGCGAGGATGCAAATCTTTGCCCGGCTGAACGGTACCGCCGCCGAGGCCCTTCGGAGCGGGCGTAATTCTGGGTGTGCCGGCCTTATGCCGGAATGGCCGGATCGCGCAGGGTCCGCGCGAAAGGCAACGCCGCCGCGCATAGTGGCGCCATGGCCCAGAACCTCGATCCGATCGCGATGGCTGGTGCCGGGGATCAGCGCGATGTACGGCGCTGGGATAAAACCCAGGCGAGCGCCAACTGAGCCCGCGTGCAGTTCTCGGCTGCAGCAAGTTCCCTCAGCTCTTCGACCAGCTCAAGGTTGCGGCGGAGATCGTCGCCCTGAAACCGTGGCATATTGCGACGCGCGTCCCCCGCCCGCAGCGCCGCGATATCGGCGAACATGCCGGTCAGAAAACCGCGGCCGAGCGGACTGTGCGCGACAAAGCCGACGCCGAGCTCCTCGCGTAACGGCAGGATCTCGGCCTCGACGTCACGGGTCCATATTGAATATTCGATCTGCACGGCGCTTCGCGGGTGAATAGCCTGAGCCCGCCGGATCGTCGCGGCGCCGGCTTCGCAGATGCCGAGGTGGCGTACCTTGTCTCGGTGCACAAGCTCGCTCATCGCGCCCACCATGTCCTCGAACGGAACGGTCGGATCCACACGATGGATGTAGTAGAGGTCGATGACGTCGGGATCGAGCCGCTTCAGGCTCCGCTCCCAGCACACCTTGACGTGGTCCGGCCGTCCGTCCGATGTCGGCGAGCCTCAGCCGCGCGCCGCGGCAGCCGGGGATGTGGCCCCGAAGGGGACGGCGCCGGCGGAGCCGTGCGCGGCGTCGCTTACCGAGACGAGCGCGGTGCTGGGCTTGACGGGTAGGGGCGGCACGCCGCGGCATTTCCCTTTTTGTGCTCGCGGCGCTACGACCAGAGGGAGCCATTGCGCAGCATTGACGCTCGCAAGCAGCTGGCGTTTGGTCTGCCGACGACAAGGGATGATCGGAGCAGTTCGATGTTGCCTCGCCCGCCTGAGAATGACTTCCGGCCCTTTCTCTACTTGTTCTCACTCGGCATCGTCGCAGCGGCCACCGTGGGGGTGCTCTTCGGCGTCGGTTTCCTAGGGCTCGCTCCTCTGCGCCCGGCAGCACCGTCTGCAGATGCGGTGGCCGCGGCACCGGCTGTGCCAGCGCATGAGGCCCCATCGCTGGTCGCGGACGGCATGGCGCGCGACGCGCCGCCGGAGCCTCCTGGGGAAAAGACGACGGCGGGTTCTTCACCCAACCCACCCTCAAACCGGCAGGTGCCAGCGTTGAGGGCGACCGCAATGGAGCCAATGCTCCTCCCGCCGGCCGGAACCATCCACGCGAAAAGGGCCGGCATCGGTCGGCAGCGCCAGGCAGGAACCGGAAGGCGCTGGGCCGCGATATGGCGACGTCATGCCAATGGCGGAACCAGTACGGGTGGTGGCCTTTTCGCTGGACCCAATCCAGGCGGTGGCTTTTACGGTGCTCCTAACATCAATGTTGGACGCATCAATCCTTGAGCGGGCGGAAACCGTCGTGGCGCTACAGCCGAGCGAGCAGCGGTAGGTTTTTCCGTCGGCTTTGTCGGCAGCGTCGTGGCGACCCGTGCGACGCCCACACCGCATCGGGCGAGCGTCCAGCTCACCTATCGAGCCAGAGGTCTTCGAAGCGGTAGCCGTTGTAGATGCTGTTCACCATCATGGTCATCCCCCTTACTTGCGGGTGACGACAGGTTGCTTGTCGGGGATAGAAGATGACTGGCCGGGCGCCATCCTGCGCCAGCCTCTTTTCGATTTCCCACACCAGCTGCTTGCGCTTCTCTTTGTCCGACTCAGCCGATTGCTGGTCGACCAGCTTGTCGAGCTCCGCACTGCAGTAGCCTGTGTAGTTGCGCTCAGCCGTGCATACGTAGTTCTCGTAGAATTGCTGGTCAGGGTCGTCGACCGCGCTTTCGCTGACATTGAGGCCGACAGTAAAATCTTTGCGCATGATCCTCGGATACCACTGCGTCGTGTCGACAGCTTCAAGTTGGCCGTCGATATAGATTTCCTTCAATTGATCGATAAGGATCACCGCCGCATCGCGATACGGCGGAATGTTGCGCGTCGACACGGTGACTGCCAGCCGTTTGTCCGCCCCGTAGCCGAGCTTTTGCATGATTTGACGGGCCTCGGCGCGGTTCTTGGCGGTGTCGGGATCATAGCCCGGCAATGTCCTGAGCAGCTCTGGCGGCATGCTCCAGACCCCTTCGGGACCCGGCAACATGGTTCCGCCAATGTCTCCTTGCCCGTCGGTAATGATGTCGATAAAGGCCTTGCGGTCCAGGGTGAGCGACATCGCGCGCCGAAGATCGGCATTGTCGAAGGGCAGCTTCTCGCGGTTGATGATTAGAGTGCGGTTGACATTTGTCGGTGCCACCTCACAGATTGCCTGCGGCGCCTGGACCTTGATGTCTTTCAGGATCGGGATGGTCACCCCGTGGGGTGAGTATAGATCGACCTTGCCGGCGATAAACGCCAGGTTTCGCGTCGACACGTCCCTTATGATCGTCCATTCAATGCCGTCGAGGTAAGGCCGCCCCTCTTTCCAGTAATTGGGATTTTTGGCCACCCGGATGACCTCGTTCGGCTTGAATTCGACAAATTTAAACGGGCCGGTACCGATCGGACGGCTGCGCATGTCGCGTGGCGATATATGACAGGGATAAATCGGCGCCCAGCCGGAGGCCAGCAGTGCGAGCAGAGCCGGCTGCGGCCGCTTCAGACGGAAGGTGACCTCGAAATCGCCATTGGTAGTTACCTCCATGACATTGCTGTACCAGGATTTGCGCGGATTGATGCGAAGCTTCTCGCTCGCCTTGCCGCTCAGCAGGTCCCAAGTGCATTTGACGTCCTGAGCTGTGAATGGCTTGCCGTCATGCCATTTGACGCCATGGCGTAACGGAAAGGTCAACTCGGTCCCCTCTTCGTTTGAGGACCAGCTCGTGGCCAATTCCGGAACGATCGACCGCATGCTGTTTTGCGCCACATGCTGATCGTACACGACGAGGTTGTTGAAGACCCCCATCATCGGCCGCAGCGCTGCCGCCGTCGATTCCTCAAGCAGCGACATGCTCGCGGGGCTGTCGAAATGTGAGATTTTGAGAATGCCCCCGGTCTTTTGAGCGAATGCTGGGCTAGTGATCAGCGGCGCAAGCAATAGCGAGCCCGCCGCCGCGAGCACGCGCAACCCCGTCTTCATCCCATCAAACCTCCTGTTCTAGGACGCGGACCCGAAAACCCGCCGTTGGGCCGGTGTTACCGGGCTCTCCTACAACGACGCAACCACTGTAGCCTATCACGCCTCGAGCGGCCAACGTACAGTCCCGAGAATCAGCCATAGGTGCTTGGCCGGAGACTGGTGCGGTTCATCGACATGCCTTGCCGATGGCAAAGAGGTCGCGATCCCGATCCGCCTCTTTGCCGCTATTGCAAGGGCGGGAACAGTAAAGGCCGCCTTCTCTTCGACTTCGCGATCTGGTTTGGAGACTAATTCGCGTGCGAGACCTGCTCCTTTGGAGACACCATATTGGAGCGGCGTGCTGCCGTGGACGTAGATCTCACCCGATGGCGAGGGGCGTGAAAGCTTTTGCTTGCACGAAAGCGCGGCAGGGCTCAGTTGAAAGATATTGACCGTTAGGCGGGTTTGGCTTCCCAAGACATTGATGGATCGGCATTTCGTGCGATGAGACTGGAATCGTCACTCGTTGTCACTGAGTCGGAGCTTGAACGCGAGCTGACGATGGTTCGGTCGGCAGCCGAGTCGGAGTCGGCGGGCATATTTGGTCCGAATTCGGTCTCCTGGCGCATCGATAGAGAGGCGGCAGTCTTTCTCGGCGCCGGACGGGCCTTGCTGCTGCAGCTCGCTCACCCGTGGGTGGCCGCCGCGATCGCCGAGCACTCCCGCACGTTTGGAGATCCGATCGGACGGTTCCAGCGTACATTCAGCATCACCCTGACGATGATGTTCGGGACCACAACGCAGGCGATTACAGCCGCCCGCATCCTTCATCGGCGCCACGCGGGGATTTGCGGAGTGCTGAACGAGGGTTTGGGTGTTTTCGCCGCCAGCTCGGCTTATCGCGCCAATGATGTTGCCGCGCTGCGCTGGGTCTGGGCTACCCTGGTCGAGACCGCACCCCTCGCCTACGAGCTCATAGCCCCGCCGCTCTCGACCGCCGATCGCGAGCGGTACTATGCGGAAAGCCGGCTGTTCGCAGCACTCTTCGGCATCCCGCAGGAGGCGTTGCCGCACAGCTGGACGGAATTCGGCTGCTATGTCGACGAAATGCTCGGGTCGGAAGTTCTCACGATCGGCGATCCGGCGCGCCGCACGGCGGCCGGGCTGTTCGCGGGGGCCGGCACCGCATGGCGAATGCCGCTCTGGTATCGAGCCTTGACCGCCCGATTATTGCCGCTCCGCATGCGGCAGGATTTTGGATTGACCTACGGCGTGGCGGAGTGCCACGCGGCGGAACGGGCCATCACCGCATTGCATCGCTTCTACCCCTGGGTACCGGACATCTTGCGTTATGTCGCCCCATATCACGAGGCCCGTTGCCGGCTTGCGGGGCGCGAGCGGCCGGGGGCTGCGACGCGGGTGCTGAACCGTTTCTGGATCGGACAAACCTCGATGGCGGCCGCATGACGCTGACATTGATTGCCTGCAATGCCACGTGTGGGGCCTTCCTAGAAGAGAAACCGCGTTCGCCTGTCCAATTTCCGGCGCCGGCGACCTCTACTGCGCTTTCTGGCTCATGGCCAGCGACACATGCAGAGCTGATCCCAGCGTATTTCCGTTGTCGTGCCCGTACGGGGCGTGCGACGATCCAGTGATATGGCTTTGTGGGGGAACGCCATGCTCGCTTGGGCACACGATTTGACTGCCCGAGAACGCCGCGCGATGGGCGCGTGCTTTGGCGGCTGGGCGCTCGATGCGTTCGATGTCCAGATGTACAGCTTTGTCATCCCGACCGTGATCGCGCTGTGGGGACTGTCGCGCGGTGAGGCCGGCCTGATTGGCACGGTCACGTTGCTGGTCTCGTCATTGGGTGGGTGGTTCTCCGGCACGCTCGCCGACCGTTTTGGCCGGGTGCGCATGCTGCAGATCACGATTCTTTGGTACTCGGTATTTACGTTTTTCTGTGCTTTCGCACAAAATTTCGAGCAGCTCTTCATATTGCGGGCATTGCACGGTCTCGGCTTCGGCGGCGAGTGGGCGGCCGGGGCCGTTTTGATGGGCGAGGTGATCCGGGACAAGTACCGTGGCCGCGGTGTCGGGATTGTGCAGACGGGCTGGGCAGTCGGCTGGGGCGCGTCGGCTCTGGTTTACACCGCACTTTACGCCTTGCTGCCCGAAGCGATCGCCTGGCGCGTCTTATTCGCAATTGGCCTCTTTCCGGCAGCTTTCGTGTTTTGGATCCGGCGGCACATCGACGAACCCGAAATTTTTCGTGACGCTCATATCAAGCGCCCGCGCGTTGGCGTCGGCCATCTGTTCGCTGCCTTTCGCGGTCCGCACCTGTGGACAACAGTCAAGGTCTCATTGATGGTGGCCGGGGCGCAAGGCGGCGGGTACGCGCTCGGCATCTGGATGCCAACCTATCTGCGGACGGTGCGCGGGCTTTCCGCGACTAGCACCGGCGGGTTTCTATTGGTCCAGATCTTGGGCGCGCTGTGCGGCTTCCTTCTGGGTTCGTATTTGAGCGATGCCATCGGTCGAAAGCAGACCTTCTTATGGTCGGCGATCGGCTCATTCGTGATGATCCTCATTTACATGTTCGTGCCGATGGGCAACACGGCACTATTGCTGGTCGGGGTTCCGCTTTTCGCGATTTTCCTGATCAAATTCCCGCCGATGGGGCCATTCATGACCGAGCTCTACCCGACCGAGGTCCGCGGCACCGCTCAGGGATTTTGCTACAATGCCGGGCGGGCGATCGGCTCCTTGTTCCCAACGATGGTCGGGTTTGTGAGCCAGAGCTTACCGCTTGGCGCGACGATCGCAGTATTTAGCGCAGTCGCCTCCGGCATCATGATTGTCATGTTGATGCTGTTGCCGGAAACCCGCGGACGCAGCCTCGCGGCCCTCGAGCCGGCGCCGGCCGATTGAACCTTCGCCAATATGCGTGGATGGGCGGGCGTTTGCCTTGAGAAAACCCCTGATCCGATCGGGCCGGAATGACGCTGGCCGAACGTCCCGGCTCGATCTGGCGAGGTTCGCCCGCCCAATCACCCCCTCGGCGGGCGGCTCGGTTGTGGAGCTTCCCTCAGGCGCGCGTAGATATCTCCGGAATTGGCGCTCTCCGGCAACGCCCGAAGCCAACGCTCGATTTGCCCGGCATCGACCCATTCCGCGAAGGACAAGCGTTGGCTCTCGCCCAGCGCGGCATTGAAACGGTACGCGCCGAGGGCTTGACAGCGCGTCACGCACGCGATCGCGACCCGGCGTAGAATAGTCGTAAATTCGAAGGAGAATGCCCTCAGCGGCCGCGAGAGTCCCGC
>Ga0126383_10000204_pt1 | contig 30347 bp, 31 predicted proteins | sample PanSoiMetPlot_35_FD_96882 | JGI IMG/M metagenome (GOLD analysis project Ga0126383, IMG submission 96882) | Tropical forest soil microbial communities from Panama - MetaG Plot_35 | ecosystem: Environmental > Terrestrial > Soil > Tropical forest > Bulk soil | place: Panama | collected 2016-02-17 | reverse complement strand
TACGCTTCGCGGCCTACCTCACGATAGGGCTCGCGCAAGACTCGAGGCCGAGGTGGCTCGCTAGGCCTTCCTCGTAAAGCTCTTTCATCTTCTACTTCATGCCGGTTTATCCCGGCGCACTAACATCGCCATGACGCTCAAAATCCCTCGACGCAGCGGCGAACAGACAGCGCAAACTTGCGCCATCGGCCCGTTCTCGACAGTTGTCCTCAGAATCCGAACTTTCCTTGACCGATCTGTTTCGCTACCTCAGGGAGTAGCTCATGGGAAACGATGCAGCCGCGTATGACCTCGACCTCTTCAGTTGACTTTCCCAATGTTGCCGTTAGTTCTGTGAACCGCTCGGGTGCCAGCTTCTTCAGGCCAGAGAGCGCATAGGATTTGCCTTGCGGGTTACCGACTGCGTACAACTTTTCAAAGGCGTTTAGTGCGGTTGGCTTGCGCTGCGCAAGCACTAACTTAAAATCGGTCTCGCCCTTAGAGATTACGCCTGTATAGCCGACCCCGCCGAATGCAAACCGTTCGACAGTTGACAGGCGATTCACAGCGGCGTCAACGGTATCATTGGCCAGAACAGGCGAGATGCTGAACAGGACCAACAGAATCCATAGCCAACTAGCTAATCGCGGTACGCGCATTTGTCATGAGTGTAGCTTTGTTCTGCCGTCCGGGGGTAGGTCACTTGTTGAAAGATCCCCATTGCACTCACCGACCTTCAAAAAGGCGAAGAGAAGGCGCAAGATTGCGACATCGCCTGTTTGCAGGGTTAGGCCCCCAAACCAGTGATACGCTGTTGCTGATCTGATCACAAACAGACCGACGACCATGCTGAAGAGTATCAAGATTCTCCGTGAGCGAGTCGAGAATTGGGATGCCTATCCCTCTTCGGTTGCCACGATTCGCAATCTTGACGAACTGAACCTGCCCTCACGAGTTTGTTTGCTGGCGAAACAGTAAGCCGCAATCGATTAACAACCCTAACGACATAGTCGGCAGCTATGCGACTTAGGGGGGAGCCAACTACAACGGACACTTGCTTCATCGAGGTGTGTTTTCGACCATCAATTATCCGATCGCGGTTACAACCTTCCCTGGCGGAATCAATGACGCCGGTAATATTCTTCATGCTGCAACAGTGATCCACTATTTTCGTGCGATCATCTAGGCATCTTGCGGTCCGATGGCCCTCTGGAAATTATGCATAGACCTACGATCGGCGTTTTCGACTCTGGCTTCGGCGGCCTTACGGTTCTGAAAGAGCTTGTCGCCCTCATTCCCAACGCGGATTATCTTTACTTCGGAGACACGGCCCGGCTGCCCTACGGGTCGAAATCCGCCGAGACTGTCGCCAGGTACGCGGTGGGCGCGGTTGATTTCTTGCAGAACCACAGCGCGGAGATGCTGGTGATTGCCTGCAACACCGCGACCGCCCTGGCGCTCCCGCAAATTCAATGCGCCAGTCGCGTGCCGGTGGAAGGCGTCGTCAAACCCGGGGCAGAGCGTGCTGCGGCGGCCAGTGAGAAACGCAAAGTGGTGGTGATCGCCACCGAGGCCACGGTCAGCAGCCACGCCTATCTGAAGGCGCTGGAGTTCCGCGGCGTGGAGGCGCGGGAGAAAGCTTGTCCGCTGCTTGTGCCGCTGGTCGAAGAAGGATGGATCGAGCATCCGGTCACCGAACAGGTCGCCCGCATCTACCTGCAGGAAGCCTTCGGCGACGGATTTCATTTGGCGGATGTGCTGGTACTGGGCTGCACCCACTATCCGCTGCTGAAACCCGTGCTGCGGCGCGTGGCGCCTCCACATGTCACGATTGTGGACTCGGCTGAATCGACCGCGCACGTGGTGCGCGAGCGCCTGGCGATTGCACCTCTCGAGACGGCTGCCGGCGAGGAGCATCGGCGCAACACACGCCTCAAGTTCTTCGCCACCGACTCAGTAGAAAAGTTCCGACGGCTGGGAACCCGGTTCCTGGGTCACCCGATCGATGACGTACAGCATGTGGACCTGAAAGAGTAAGCGCGCGGGCACCCAAAAAACGGCTGCGATGATGGCAGCCGTTCGATCGGCAAAATTGTTCTGGATCAATACAACCGGAAGCTGACTTCCACGTTGATCATCACCGCGACGGGTTTGCCGTCTTTCATCGCCGGCTCGAATTTCCACTGCTTCACAGCTTCGATAGCTTTCTCGTCCAATCCAAGACCCAGGGTACGGGCCACGCGGATGTCGCGGGGATGGCCATCGGGCCCAACCACCAGCCACAATACGCAGGTACCCTGAAACTTTGCTTTGCGTGCTTCTTCCGAGTACTCGGGGTCGGGCGTGAAGACCGCGCGTGGAGCCGAAACTCCACCACCGACCTTGAACACGCCGCCGCCGATACCACCACCACGGCCCGGGCCAACGCCCGGCCCTTCACCCGAACCCACACCACCGCCATTGCCCGAACCAATGCCGCCACCAGATCCTGTTCCGTTCGACGGCGGACCGGAAGGCAGATGTGACATGGGATCACCCAGGTTGGGGAGGTTCGATTGCGCCAGCTTGATCTCAGGAGGAATGACCACTGTGGGTTCCACGGCCAGTTTGGGATTCTGATTGCGCACGACCACCGCTGGAGGCGTGATCTGCTCCATGGAGAACTTTGGCAGCTTCCCTTTCGGCGCCTGCAGTTTGTCGCGATCTCCGCCGCCACCACCGCCACCGGCCTGGGTCTTTGAAGGCGGCAGGGCCGGAATATCGTCCGGCGCCACCAGTGTCACCGTCTCCTGCGGTTTCACCACGGCCTTCACCATCTTTCCTGCCAGGATCGTTCCTCCGATGATCACCGCGAGCGCCACCACGTGCAGCACCGTCGACCCCAGTACCCCGTTCTTCTTGTAGTCGTAGAAACCCCAGATATCCTTGACCGGGACCGGCTTGGATGTCAGAACCAGCGGTGGTTGCTTTTTGGGGAACAGAAAGTCATCGAGGTTACGAAACAGGGACTTCCAAAGCGGCTCTTCAAACGTGCTCTTCGAGAGCAGAAAATCAAGTTCCGGCTCGGAAGCGGGGTTTATGCGGGGATTGATGTCGCCAGTCGCCATAGTCAACCGAATCAACTCATCTCTTCAGGCGGTTGCACCTGAAGATCGTATTTTTAGCTGGATGAGCACCCGGCCTGCCAAGTTGCTTTTTTCCACCTCAGCGGATGATTCTTAGGGCACGCTCGTTCCCAACGGTAACGGCGGTTTCACCCACGGACTCATGCCATTAGATGCGTTCAGCCGGCCAACGTAACTTGAGGAAAATTGTACACGTTTTTGCCCTTTTTTCGACAAGGCTTTTCCGGCCCCGCACCAGCTTTGTCGACGTCCGGCCCGCCGATGGACGTTCCCCGGCGCGCTTCCCTATAATGAGACAAATCAACTATTTGGAGAATCCACCCGCGTGCCGCTGGAGCTCAAGGCCACCATCAATCTACCCAAAACCGACTTCCCCATGAAGGCCAACTTGCCCGCGAACGAGCCCAGGATGCTGGCCCGATGGGAGCAGATGCGGATCTACGAGCGCATCCGGGAGGCCCGCGCCGGGGCTCCAGTCTACATTCTTCACGATGGTCCCCCCTACGCCAATGGGCCGCTGCACCTGGGGCACGCCCTGAACAAGAGCCTGAAGGACTTTATCGTCAAGTCGAGGACCATGGCGGGCCTGGATGCCCCCTACGTCCCGGGATGGGACTGCCACGGCCTGCCAATCGAAATCAAGGTCGATCAGCAGCTGGGCGGCAAGAAATTGCAGATGAAGCCGCTCGACGTCCGCCGGGAATGCCGGAAGTACGCGGAAAAGTACCTTGACCTGCAGCGCGAGCAGTTTAAACGCATCGGCGTGTTCGGCCGCTGGGAGAAGCCGTACTCCACCATGGCTCCGCCCTACGAGGCGGTGGTTCTTGAGACGTTTTATGCGTTTTTTGAGAAGAATTTTGTCTACAAAGGACTGCGCTCGGTTTACTGGTGCATTCACGACCGGACTGCACTGGCGGAAGCCGAAGTGGAGTACGAAAACCACAGCAGCCCGGCGATCTGGGTAAAGTACGCCTTGACCGACGATCCGGCGAAAATTGATTCCGGTCTCGCCGGGAAGAAAGTCTTTACCATCATCTGGACCACCACGCCGTGGACGCTTCCCGCTTCCATGGCGGTGGCCTTCCATCCCCAGGAGGAGTACGTCGCTCTCGAGTCGGCGGGCGAGGTGTACATCGTCGCGGAGAAGCTGGCGAAGGAGTTCAGCGAAAAAGTAGGGCTTGAAACGCCGCGTAGCATCACGAAATTCACCGGGAAGAAGCTGGAGTTCGCAAAGTTCGCCCATCCCTTTCTTAATCGCGTCATCCTGGGAGTATTAGCGGATTACGTCACCATGGACCAGGGTACCGGCGTGGTGCACACGGCTCCCGCGCACGGCGCCGATGACTTTAACACCGGGCTCAAGTACAAACTGGACGCCATCTCGAATGTCGACGCGGCCGGCCGCCTGCACAATGGGCTGCCGGAGTACGACGGCCTGAAAGTCTTCGACGCCAACGCGCCGATTGTCCAATTGCTGAACGAGCGGGGAGTGCTGATGCATGCGGAGAAGATAGAGCACTCCTATCCGCACTGCTGGCGTTGCCACAATCCCATCATCTTCCGCGCCACCGAGCAGTGGTTCATCTCCATGGAAGCGCCCATGGCAGGAGGCGGAACCCTGCGCAGCCGCACTCTGGAGGAAATCAGGAAAGTGAAGTGGGATCCGGCCTGGGGGGAGGAGCGCATCGCGAACATGATGGCCACGCGCCCGGACTGGTGTATCTCGCGGCAGCGGGTGTGGGGGGTGCCGATCGCGGTCTTCCTTTGCGAAAAGTGCGGCAAGCCTCTGAACGATCCCGCGATCAGCAGGAAAGTCGTGGAACTGTTCGCCACAGCCGGAGCCGATGCGTGGTACACATCACAGGCCGACGCGATCCTGCCTGCCGGGATTCCCTGTCCGCACTGCGGCGGGGCCAAGTTCGGGAAGGAGACCGACATCATCGATGTCTGGTTCGAGTCCGGCTCCAGCTATCTCGCGGTCCAGGCCGAAAACGGCTATCGCTGGCCTTCCGACCTGTATCTCGAGGGCGGCGACCAGTACCGGGGATGGTTCCATTCCTCCCTGCTGTGCGCGATGGGTACGCGCGGCAGCGCGCCTTACGCCATGGTTTCGACCAACGGCTGGACACTCGATGAGCAGGGCCGCGCCATGTCGAAGTCGCTCGGCAACAACGTCGACCCGGTGGACATCGCGAACCGCATGGGCGGCGAGATCGTCCGCCTGTGGGTGGCGTCGGTGGACTTCCGCGAAGACGTCGCCTGCTCGGAGCACTTGATGCAGCGGGTGGCGGAGAATTACCGCAAGATCCGCAACTCCGCCTTCCGCTATGTGCTGGGAAACCTCTACGATTTCGATCCGGCCCGCGATGCGGTGGCCTTTGAGAATATGTCGCAGCTCGACCAGTACATGTTGCGTCAGACAGCTGCCCTGGCGGCTGAAGTCAGGGGTTGGTATGACCAGCTCGCGTTTCACAAGATCTACCACCGGGTGAATCATTTCTGCGTGGTGGACCTGAGTGCGTTTTATTTCGACGTGCTCAAAGACCGGCTCTACACTTCCGCGCCGAACTCGCCCGGACGCCGCGCCGCGCAGACGGCCATCTGGCGCATCGGCGAGGCGTTGGTGCGCCTGCTCGCACCCATCATGACGTTCACCTGCGAGGAGGTCTGGTCGTCTCTGCCTTCGGTCGAAGGCCGGCTGGAAAGCGTGCATCTGACCAGGTTCCCCTCCGCGGAGGAAATTCTTGGCGCCGGGGGTGTCGTGGACGATCCCAGGCAGCAGGATGACTGGAAGGCGCTGCGCGCGGTTCGCGATGACGTCCTGAAGGCCCTCGAAGAAGCGCGCAACCGGAAGCTGATCGGCGGCGGGCTCGAAGCCCAGGTCACGCTCACCGCGGCCGATCCCGCACATTCACTGTTGTCCCGCTACCTCGACCAGTTGCGCTATCTGTTTATCGTTTCCTCTGTCCTACTCGAAAAGGGAGCCTCGGGGAATGGTACCAGCGGGGTGACGGTCCAGGTCAGCAAGGCGCCGGGCCAGAAGTGCGAGCGCTGCTGGAACTATTCCTCGCGTGTGGGGGAAGACCGAAACTATCCGACCGTGTGTGAGCGCTGCAGCCCGGTGTTGAAGGGGCTGGAAGGAGCGGCTGCGGCCGGTTAAGGAAGGGCACCCGAAGCCTCGGGCTTCGGATCTAATAGGTTTGATGATTGATCTTCATAGCATGCGTAAATTTCACTTCCTGATTGCCTTCTTCGTGCTCGCGCTCGACCGGGCGACGAAATGGGTCATCGAGAGAAACATCGCCCTGCATGGCAGCATCCAGGTCATCCCCAGCTTCTTTCGCATTACCCACGTCGAGAACCGCGGAGCCGCTTTCGGCCTGTTTGCCGACTCCCCGGCGCAGTGGAAGATCTACATGCTGGTGATGTTCTCGATTGTCGCCCTGGTGATCGTCTCTGCCCTGCTCTGGCGCAACAGCCACACCATGTCTACCACCGGCGTGGGCCTGTCGTTGATTCTCGGCGGCGCGCTGGGCAACTTGTGGGACCGTCTGCTGAGCGGCAAGGTAGTGGACTTTCTTCTCTTCTATATCGGCCAATATCAATGGCCCGCGTTTAACGTCGCTGACAGCGCGATCGTGATCGGCGCCGGCTTGCTGGTCTTCGAGATTCTGTTCACCAAACCTGCCGCCCCTGAGGGGTCCAGGCCTTAAAACCGCGAGGTTGACTTTCCCTCCGCCTCCGGGTGTATAACTTGCGCCGGGACGCCTGAAGGGTGAGGCCGGGCGCCCGCCTTCCTTGCTGCCGCACGGGGGCCCTGTCATTCCGTCCACCGATTCGAGGTGGGACATGGACGAGCGTGAAGTCGCAAATCAAGTGCTGGCGATTCTGGATCAGCAGGCCTACCGCGTGTCGGCACGCCGCGTTCTCGCCGTTCACTTGGTCGTCGGGGGTCGGCGGGTCATCGACATCGACCGCCTGCGCGACGTCTTCCGCGATGTTTCCCGCGGCACCGTCGCCGAGCGCGCCCAATTGTTGGTGAAGGTCCTGCCCGTACGGCATCACTGTCAACTCTGTGGCTGCGACTTTGAAGCCGCCAACAGCGACTGTCCCTGTGCCCGGTGCGGACATCCCCACACCGAAATGCGAGGCGGAGAAGAATTACGTTTGCTCGACATGGAAATTGACGATAGCGCGGCCTGATTTTTTTCTTTCCTTAAAGGAGGATCGCGATGGCCACTGCCCGGGTTCCCATCCCCATTCGGAGTACGGAAGAACTTAACCCTTTCCATATCGCCATGCGCCAGTTCGATACTGCCGCGGAGAAGTGCGGCCTGGAGCCAGGACTGAGGGAAGTGCTGCGCCGGCCCCGCCGCGCACTCTCACTCTCCCTGCCGGTCAAAATGGATGACGGCACCATTCGGGTCTTCGACGCTTTTCGCGTGCAGCACTCGAATGCGCGCGGCCCCTGCAAGGGCGGAATCCGTTATCACCCGGCTGTGACCATCGACGAAGTGAGGGCCCTGGCGTCCTGGATGACGTGGAAGTGCGCCATCGTGAATATTCCTTTTGGCGGCGCCAAAGGCGGAATCGTCTGCGATCCCCATCATCTGTCCAAGAATGAACTGGAGCGCCTGACCCGCCGCTACGCCTATGAGATCTCTCCCATCATCGGCCCGGACCGGGATATCCCCGCGCCCGACGTTTATACCGACTCGCAGACCATGGCCTGGATCATGGACACCTACAGCATGACCCACGGCAACTGTTCTCCTGGAGTGGTGACGGGCAAGCCGACGTACCTGGGCGGATCGTTTGGACGCAACGAGGCCACCGCGCGCGGCTGCCTGTTTGTGATTCGTTCCGCCTGCGAAACCCTCGGTATCAAGCTGAAGGGCGCGACCGTTGTGATTCAGGGATTTGGCAACGCGGGCGGGATCGCTGCCGAACTTCTCGCCCACCAAGGCGCGGTCATTATCGCTGTCAGCGATACCCGCGGCTGCATCGTGAATCGCCAGGGGCTTGACGTCGCCGCGCTCGTTGCGCACAAGGCGAAGACCGGATCGGTCACGGGTTTCGCCGGGTCCGAACCCATTACCAACGACGCTCTGCTGGCGCTGCCCTGCGACATCCTCGTTCCCGCAGCGCTCGAAAACCAGATCACGCTGGAAAACGTGGATGTGATCCAGGCCCGCATCATTGCCGAGGCGGCCAACGGTCCCACCACCCCTGACGCCGACCAGGCGCTCCATGGGCGCGGAGTCATGGTCATTCCCGATATCCTGGCGAACGCGGGTGGCGTGACCGTCTCCTATTTCGAATGGGTGCAGGATCTGCAGGAGCTGTTTTGGGACGAAGACGATGTCAACCGTCGCCTGGAACGGGTCATGGTGAAGTCGTTCAACGATGTACACGCCATGGCGAAGAAACATGATGTCGACCTTCGCACTGGAGCGTACATCCTGGCGATCGACCGCGTCGCCACCGCCACCCGCAGTCGCGGCATCTGGCCGTAAGGGAGATCCGCTTCTCGAATGTCATCCCGAGGCCGGCTCGTAGGCGCCGGCCTTCGGGATGGCCTCGGATCAGCTCAAGCGGTCTTCTTTTGCGCCATGCTGGCGTAGAAGTCTTTCGCCCGCTTGTCCATTTCCTGCGGGCTGAGATCCACCTTGTGCGTTGAAATGCCCCAGGCACAGCCGAAAGGATCGGTGAAAGTGCCATAGCGGTCGCCCCAGAACATGTCTGCTACCGGCATCGTGGCCTTTCCCCCCGCTGAGATTGCGCGTTGGAACAGGGAATCTACGTCCTTTACATATAAATTCAGCGTGCTGCTGCACCCGCCCAGGGTTTGCGGTGATTTGCAGGTGCCCATATTGGGGAATTCATCGGAGAGGAAGATGATGGAATCCCCGATCTTCAACTCCGCATGTGCGATTTTGCCGTCCGGGGTCGCCATGCGCATGACTTCCTCGGCGCCCAGTGCCTGCTTGTAGAAGTCAATGGCCTTTGCCGCGTTTTGCACAACCAGCGATGGAGTGACGGTGTGAAAGCCTTCGGGAACGGGTCTGACTGCCATGGATTTCCTCCTTCAGAAAAATTGTGGCCAGATCTTCCACGAGAAGTGGCTGGTAGGCAGATCATCATTGTACTCGCCCGGATCGAGCGAGTGAACGATCCTCAAAGAAAAGCGGCCGGAAACGAATAGGCGAGAAGTGTTATGTCAGGAGCCGCGCTCAGGGAGTTCCGTAAAGCTGCTTGTAGACATTGGCATTGCGCACAATGGCCTGCACGTACTCCCGGGTTTCGGTAAAGGGAATGGATTCGACGAACTCCGGCACATCGCGATACTTGCCCTGGCTCATCCAGTCCTCCACCCGGTCGGAGCCGGCATTGTAAGCAGCCAGCGCGTATTCGAAGGCGCCGAACTTGTCGACCATGCTGCGGAAGTAGCGAGTCCCGAGTTGCATGTTTACCGACGGCGTAAACAGCTGCTGGGTGGAGAAGTGCTTGAGTTTTTCCTGCCTGGCCACTCCCCGGCCGACCTTGGGCAGCAGCTGCATGAGCCCCACCGCATCTTTCTTCGATACCGCGTTGGGGTTGAATTCTGATTCCTGGCGGATCAGCGAGGCGACTAGGTAGGGATCGAGCGCATTATCCGACGAGTAACGCTTCAGCTCCGTCCAATAGGGTTTGGGGAAGAGCGCCTCCCAGTAGGCGCGCGGAAGGCTGGGAAGGTCGACGGCGAAGTAGTTGGGGACGGCACGCTTGAGCGTCTCCACCGCCATGTCATAGCGTCCCGCATCCTGGAACATGCGGGCGATCTCCGGCGCGAGCCAGTTGCCCTTGTCTTCCGCCGCCGCTGCCTGCAGTTCCTTCACCGCGAAATCCAGCAGCGCGCCGTTTTCGAGCAGGTGCGCTTTCTGCACTCGCAGGTTGTCCTCGGGCACGGGATCCTGAGTTACCTTGCCGCCGGTGTTCAAGGGAGGCACCCGATCGAGCAAGGCCAGGTGGGGAGGATCGGCGTCCGGTTTAAGGTTCTTCAACTGCTGCCGCGCGAGCTCTCCGTAGTAGTAGTTCCTGAATCGCGCCGAGACCTTCAGGTAATACGCCCGCGCCGTTGCGGAGTCGCCGTCTTCCTCCGCCAGGCGGCCTCGCCAATAGAGCGCCGCCGGGATTTCCGCGGAGTCGGGATAGAGGCTGACCTGACGTTCAAATCCTGCTTTGGCGTCGGCCGCTCTTCCCTGCCGCAAGCCGAGCCAGGTGGCCTTCCAGTGCGCATACGACGAATGCGTTCCATTGGGGAAACGCTGCTCGAGCTCGCGGTAGGAATCGATGGCGTGATCGTAATCCCGCCGCAGCAGGTAGATGTTCCCTGCCGAAAGCAGCGACTGCTCCAGCCACGGCGAAGTGGGATACGCCTGGCGCAGCTGGTCGAGATAGCGGAAGAATTCGTCATCGTTGTCGGCGGCGCGCGCGATCTCCCCCAGGTTGAACAGCCGCCCGGCGTTCACGTCGGCCGGGCCGTTCGGCATCGACTCCAGAACCTTCTTCGCTTCCTTGCCCTGGCCGCTTTTCCGCAGATTTGCCGCCAGAGCCAGCTGAATTTCGGGGCGATCCGCGGGGCCCACCTCATCCACCAGGTCATGGTACTCATTGCCTGCGTCGCCATAGCGTTTTCCCTTGGCCAGCAGGTCGGCGCGCGTGTGCCGTTCGGCGGCAGAAGGAGGAGGCACGGCCCCGGCCATCGCCGGCTTCTTCAGTTCGGCGTCGGCCTGCGCGGCTTCGCCGCTCAGCGGCATGTTGTAGTAGATGTTGCGAAAAATCGGGACTGCTTTCGCATTCTGTCCCGCCGCTTCGTACGCCTTGCCCAGAGCCAGTTCGACGTCCACACGCGTCGGCTGCCGATCCTTCTCGAGAGCATCGATCGCCTCCTGCGACCGGCCGTCGCTGATCAGCGCGTTCGCGTAAAGGATGTGAACGTCGCGAATGAGCAGAGATTCGGGATAGTTTTTTTCGAACTCGCCCAGAGTGGCTACGGCTTCCGCCGTCCTGCCTGCCTGGAAGTACGCGTTGCCAAGGTAGAAATTGACGTAGTCGCCCAGGTCTCCGGCGTGCAGCTTGGCGCGACTGAACGCATCGATCGCCTTCGGGAAGTCGTGGTCGAGCGTGTGGGCGTAGCCCAGCACCAGCCAGGCCAACGACCCCGCATCCTCTTTCGCATGACGGTTGGCGTAGGTTTCAACCCCGGCGTAAGCCGCGGGAGTGCGATCCTGCAGAAGCTGGCGGGCCATCGGCTTCAACGTGGCCGAGGCAACAAACGCCTGGTGCATGCGGCGCAATCGCGGAGATGTCCTCCTCCGCCGGGCGGCGCTCGCTTTCTGGCCGGTGGTGGACCTGCTGGTGGAAGGCTTATTGGTCGTGGAAGCGGTGTCGGAAACAGCAGGCCGAGGGAGGCAGAGCCCGCTGACGCCCACCAGTGTGGCACTCAGAAACCGGATGAATTGTCGACGAAGTGAAACCACTCTGCTTATTATCGCCGAAAGTTGGCGCCCATGAGTGAACTGTCATCCTCCGCCAGACTACGTACCAGTTCCGCGTTGAAGTAGTCGGCGCTGGCGGCGGCAGTATTGCCGTAACGTTTGCTGTAGGTGGAGCGGCTCTTATCGATATCTTCCTTCAGCCGGTCGTAGAGGTCCTTGTGCTTTCGTCCCTCGGCCACCTTGGCCTGGTTGTAGAGCTTGATTTCGTCCACCAGCAGCCGGGCAAAACGCTGCGCCTTGCGGTGGGTGTCGGCGTCTTCGGGCGAGAGATGCGAAAACGCATCCCTGGCGGCTGCCGGGGCGGCTGCCGCCGCCGAAGTGGTCATCGGTTCGGGCTCCGGCTCTGATGCCGGAGCCGGGGCAGGCACTTTCATGGAATGCGTGGGCGCGTGGCCGGCAAAAGGATCGGAATACGAGGAGACTGTTTGCACCGGCACGGGCGCGCCGTCGGCGCGCTCCGCCACTGCCTCCGCGCCGCCCTCTTTCTGAGATTGCTTGCGCAGCGAAACCACCTCCAGCCAGGCGCCGGTTGTGGTTAACAGCACTTCCAGTGAGGCGTCGTCGGTGGGTCTGCCGGACGCCCCCGCATCGGCATAGATCAGCGCCGCAACCTTGTCCTTCAGCAAGAGCGGAAGAACGATGATGCGGTCGTCGGAGGGCGCGCGATGCTGGGCGACGAACTGCTCGTCCATGTCCGCCGAGGTCCCGGTAAAGGTCATCTGGGACTGCAACACGCGCGCGGGCACGCCCCTTGCGACATCGAGCGCGAAGTTCTTCACCGCGTCGTTGTTGGAAAAACCGCGCCCCTCCCAGCCCGTGGCGGTACTACCTTTAACCACAAACAGCGCTGCTCTCGCGCTGTAGCGAACGGCGCCGTCGAGAAGCCCGCGAAGTATTTCTTTCTGCGTGGCGCCGGCGTGGATGGCGGAGACGGCCTTCAGCAAATCAGCCGCGCCAACGTCTGCGCCGGGTGAAGCGGGAGCGGTTGCCGACAGCTGCGGCTCCAAATGCTCCCACACCTGCTCGACCAGCTCTTCTCGCATGCGCGGAAGATGTTTCTCGAGCACATGCGAAACGCTCGTTTCGACAACCGATTTGAGCTGTTTCCTGTCCACCATTATCAGTCGAATGGAGCCCTGGAGCGTGCTTGCCTTAAACTATGATTATACGGCACTTAAATCTGTTGCGTCGCTGGCCCGTTGGTCGTTGGTCGAAAGGCACTTGGCAGCCACGAAATGAATTTAGCGCAAACCGCGCAGGCAGGGGAACGTCAAAACAATTACGCGCAGCGACGGGTTACCAAGTAGAATACTACTTCCGTCTCAGCGCCAAGACTGGAAAATTGTTGCATCGGACAGAGAATGAGTACCATCCAACCCAGAGTAGGTGAGCCGGTCAGTGATGAGCTGGCCCTGGTTCAGGCTGCCAAAGGCGGTGACGTCGGAGCCTTCGAAGAGTTGGTGCGGCGTTACGATCGAAATGTTTTTCGCATCGCGCAGCACATTACGCAGAACCGCGAAGATGCCGAAGACGTGGTGCAAGACGCCTTCCTGAAGGCGTATGGCAACCTGCAACAGTTCCAGGGCCAGTCGAAGTTTTATACCTGGCTGGTGCGTATCGCGGTGAACGAGGCGCTGATGAAGCTGCGCCGGCGCCGCCCGGAACGTACCGTATCACTGGACGAAGACGTCAAGACCGAGGATGACTCCCTTCCGCGCGAAGTCGCGGATTGGAGCCCGAACCCGGAACAGCAGTACAGTCAAGCCGAGTTACGGGACATCTTGACTCGCACAATTCAGGGCCTTCCCCCGAGTTTTCGGACGGTGTTTGTTTTAAGGGATGTGGAAGGTCTCTCGACCGAAGAAACGGCGGATGCGCTTGACTTGAGCATTCCCGCGGTCAAATCGAGGCTGTTGCGGGCTCGGCTGCAGCTTCGAGAGCGGCTTAGCCGTTACTTCCGGAAACGTGAGAGCGGAGATGCGAAACAGTGAAATGCTCTGAGTTCCTGCAAGAGCTGACCAACTACCTGGACGGCGCCATTGACGCCCGCACCAAAGCCGAGCTGGAAGACCATCTCGCCTGGTGCCACAACTGCTACGTGGTATGCGACACGACCAAGAAGACGATCGAGATCTATCGTGACTCGCAGCTTTACGAACTGCCCGACGATCTTCGTACCCGCCTTCGTTCGGCGATCATCTCGAAGTGCCAGTCGCGCAAGAAGACTGGTCCCGAGCGCGTGTAGCCCATCCTAAGCCCGTAGCCTGGTACTGGCACCGAGGAGGACGGCAGGCGGTCTTTCGCCTCCCGTCCATCTATGGGAATGCCGGTAACGCCTCGAGCGTCAATAAGTTGCGGGGACAACCAAGAAAATTCACCAACTGTATATTCATGTCATTGTCGAACCTTTTCGACAGTCGCAGAATCTAAAGGGTTGAGTTCGGAATTCCTAGGTCTCGGCGTGTTCGATGTGCCCTGTGGCGGGAGGAATGATGATTGCGAATTTGTTCAGTAAGTTCTTTGGTTGCTGGCATAACCGTTACAGCTTCCCCATCAGCGTGCGTCACGGTGCACGGCGCACTGGAGCTGCCTCGCTCACCGGGACTTATGTCGTGTGCCTCGATTGCGGAAAAGAATTCCCCTATGACTGGCAGGAGATGAAGGTGATAGATGCCGCGACGCAGAGCAAGGGCAGGGTGGCATCGCTGGCGACGAAAGAAGCTTCCTAAAAGATTCAGCACGCGACCGGTCGAAAGCCACGAGCGAGTTGCTCGGGGCTTCTTGTTTTTGTATACGCCTTACACCTCGCCCGTCGTCGGATCAATCACACTGGTGATCTCGGAGATGCGATTGGCGGGAAATCCGCCCTGCTCGGCGTGTTCCCGGATCGCTGCCTCGTCCTCAGCGATGTAGACACAATAGACCTTGTCGCCTGTGACGTAGCTCTCGACCCACTGGATTTTGGGACCCATGCGGCGCAGGACGGAGCACGACTTCTGGGAAATTCCGCGCAGCTGTTCGGGGCTTGTCCCTTGCCCGCTCTCGGCGGCTCTCGGGCCATGAAGAAAAGGAATCAGCATAGGGACTCGCCGGCGGTATTCCAGGTAGGCCTGGCCATACGCCGCAAGCAGGTCCTTCTCCTCGAAGTAAATGCCCAGAAGAATATAGCCGGTGGTAGCAAATGCGCAAAGCAGGTGGCCGGCGGTCATGACCGGCGCCGCCCAGAAGGCGATCAAAAAACCGAGGTAAATGGGGTGCCGCACAATGCGGTAGAGCGCCGGCGTCCGGAGCGATGGACGGTGAAACTCACGCCCGCGAAAGTATGCCCACACCTGCTCCAGTCCAAACAGCTCGAGTTGGTTAATGAGGAAGGTGCCGATCAGCACAGTTACCCAGCCCGCCCAGAACGCGATCCGCAGCACCGTGGCGGGGTGCCCGCTCACATTCCACACAATCGCCGGGATCGGACGCCACTGCCACAGCACTAATGCCAGAGCCAGGGTGGCAGCCAACACGTAGGTGCTGCGCTCCAGGCGCGAGGACACCAGGCGCGTCCATTGGCGCTTGAAGCCAGGCCGCGCCATCACGCTGTGCTGAACGGCGAACACTCCTAGCAGCAGCATGTCGATCAGCACCGCCGCCAGTGTTCCTGATTCGAGACCGCGGTCAATGGATCGAGCAACTCCCAGGTTTCCCACAAATGCGATGGCATAGAGGGACGTCCCCAGAAAGAACAGGTAGACCGCGACTCCATAGATCAGCGCCCACACACGTTTCATCCGCGCCCCCCCCGTATCAATCGATCAGCCTGTGGCGCCCACCTCCACCTGCGGCTTGATGGTCGGCGGGTCCCTCAGACAGAGCTCCGCACTCCCCGAGGCCGTTCGACACGAGGCCCCGGTTCCCCATCCGAGCGGGATGCTCCCAGGCATCCGCCGGCTCCACTACAGGATATAGCGGAGCCAAAGCCGATTGTGTGTCGACGAGGAAGCACCGAATTTCTCCTTCCCGGCTCATAACGCTGAAGACTCCCGGGATCGCGACGTTTTTGTTGAGAGGCTCCAAACGCCCTGGAGGTGACAATCAGCAGATATCGGTTTCCGGCAAAACAAAACCGGCGGCCAAAGCCGCCGGTCCACTGCACGATCTGTGTGCGAGCTAGTTGTTGGGATCGTCCGGACGCCGCTTCAGCGTCGGATGATCGTCCCCCGAGGTGGATTGTCCGTCCTGGCTGGTTTTGTCGGTGCTCGTGGTGCGCCGCAGGCTAGGCTTGTTGTTGTCCTTCTGGTCCTGAATCTTATGGCGGTTCTCAATCGCCGCCAGCCGCGACTTCACATCGTCGAACTCAGAAGTAGTGACAATGTATTGCGACCTGGCTGGCAGGATCTTGGAAATTTCGTCCTGCGACTTTTCGATCCGATCAGGTGTTTGCGGGTGGGTCGAGAAGGCCTTGGCCAGCGTGCCCGGCTTCCTCTTCTCCTGGGCCTGCACCTTTTCAAAGAAGCTGATGAACGCATCCGGATCATAGCCCGACTTGTACATATACTGCAGGCCGAGATAGTCGGCTTCCGATTCGAAGTTGCGCGAGAACTTGAGGAAGGTCATGGGCAATGCCAGGCTGGCCGCTTCATAGCCGGCATATCCGATGCCGCCGCCGACAAAGATCAGCGGGATGGTTGCCATGCTCATGATGTTGCCGCGGGTATTCTCGCGGGCTGCATGGCAGGCTGCCACGTGCGCGATCTCGTGGGCCATAACCCCAGCCAGTTCCGCTTCCTCATCCGCCGCCAGGATCAAACCGGAGTTCACATAGAAGAATCCGCCGGGAAGGGCGAAGGCATTGATTTCATCGGAATCAATCACCTTGATGGTGAACGGCACCTGCGAATCGGAGTTGCGTACCAGGTTCTGCCCCAGGCGGTTGACGTATTCCGTCACCACCGGATCCTGGACGAGCTTTACGGTCGACTCCACTTGCTGGGAGTAACCCTTGCCCATGGCAATCTGCTTTTCGACGCTGTACCAGTTGCCGAAGCCCTCTTTGCATCCGACATTGCGATTGCCGACAGCGTCAACGTCTTCCTTCCCGCCGTTGTGCTTCACTTTATCGGGATCGGCCGGCTGAACGGTGGGGGCCTGTGATTGTGTGTTGTCGGTGCTGTTGCCGCTCTTGCTGTCGGCAGAAAAGCCAAGAGGCACTAGCGTCAGGAACAGCAGCAGCGCTGCGAAGGATGCCAACAGGCGGACTCTCATAAGCCACTCCCTCAACCCGTCCTACCCTCGGGCCTTAATCCGATTATAGCCCCGCTGGAAACACCAAATCTCGGATTTCTCTTCGTAGTTGGACGCAGGATCCCCTCTCGAGGTTACCTTGCCGGCTCCCGGAAACCGGAATTTCGGGATTCGGGTTGCCTTCTGCGGGTGGGAGAACCTAAGCTGTTTCCCCTGAATTACATCCCCGGGTGTACCATGGCGTGTTTCAATTCTTGTCCGGGAGGTGCGTTTGTTCGATCGCCGCCGCTTCCTTACCAGCGCCGCCGCATTGGCCGCCGGAGTTGCGTTTCCCCGCTCCCTATTCGCGCAACTGGAAAGAGTTCCCGCCGCCCTTCCCGACTCCCGCCTTTTCGATCAGAACCAGGATGCGTACTGGGAAGAACTGCGCAAGCAGTTCCTGATTCCCGAGGATGAAGTCTACCTCAATAACGGCACCGTCGGATCCAGTCCAGCTCCGGTATTGCGGGCGATATTCGACGCCTACATCCAGACCGAAAAAATGGATCAGCAGGATCCGGAGGATTACCCTATCTGGGGATACGCGTCCTGGAACGAATATCGCGACCCTCTGGCCGCATTTCTCGGCTGCCGCCGCGACGAGATTGCCCTGCTGCGCAACGCCACCGAAGCCAACAACTACATCGCCAACGGCATTGATATGAAACCCGGCGACGAGGTCCTGATGACGGACCAGGAGCATCCCGGAGGCGAGCAACCCTGGCAGCTGCGGGCCAAGCGCTATGGCATCGTCGTCAAGAAAGTGACCTTGCCGAAGCCCGTCGGAAGCGTCGCCCAGGTGCTGAATCTTTTCGACGCCGCAATCACGCCGCACACCCGCGTCCTGTTCTTCAGCCACATCACTACGGTCACAGGAGTGGTTCTGCCGGTGAAGGACCTGTGCGATCTGGCGCGCTCGAAGGGGATTCTGTCGGCGGTGGATGGGGCTCACGTTCCCGGCATGATGCAGCTCGATATTTCCAGCCTGCACTGCGATATGTATTCCGCCAGCCCGCACAAATGGCTGCAGGCGCCGAAGGGCTCGGGTTTTCTCTATGTGCGCGACGAGGTGATCGACCGCTTGTGGAACACCATCGCGACCGAGGGTTGGGATGAACCCAAACTGCGCGCGGAGCGCTTTCAGCGCATCGGGTCGTCCAACCTGCCGGCGCTCGGCGGCCTCAAGGCCGCCATTGAATTGGCGAACCAGATCGGCATGCCGCGGATTGAGGCCCGCCACCGCAGCCTGGCCGACTACATCCTCGCGGAAATGAGGAAACGCGGAGTCGAGTCGTGGACTTCACCCGATCCCGCGCTGCGCTGCGCGATCGCGACGGTAAACGTTCCTCCCATCCAGCGGATGGAGCTCGAAAACTGGATGTGGAAGCGGCATAAGATCCGCATCCGCGGCGGCGAGCCTTCCAAGTTACGGCTCTCGACCCCCTACTATTTGCAGAAGAAAGATATTGATCGCTTTCTCGAAAAGTTTGATGATTATCGCAAGCTCAACAGGCTCGCATAACGGGAGCGTCGCCGTTGTGTGATCTCCGCGGAACCTCGGCGGATCTTTGCCGGGGCAGGTTTTGTTTCCAACCGGTCAGGCTGTACACACTTTGCATAGGGAGACGAACCATGCGTTGGCCGATGGTGTGCACACTCATCCTGTTGGTCATTCTCCCGGTGGTTCCTGTTCTTGCGCAAACTGACGCCACCCTGAATACCGCCTCCGCGGTGTGCACCTTTGCCGATGACAAACAGATGAGCGTGCGCTACCACCCGGTGAAACTCGGCAAGAACGACGAGCCCGCCAACGGCAAGGTGTGGGTGCCAGGGAATTCCCCCATGGACCTGTTCACCGAGACTAACCTCGTGCTCAACAACGTTGAAATTCCCACGGGCGCCTATCGTCTCTATTTCATTCCCGGTAAAGATACCTGGACCATGATCGTCAGCAAGAATGTCAGCTCCAACCTGGCCTATGACGACAAACAGGACCTGGTGCGCGCTCCCATGCAGAGCGGGAAACTGCCCCAGCCCGAGCCCCAGGTCTCCGTCTATTTCGGACACATCGCTCCCAAGACCTGCGACATGCGGGTGGACGTGGGCAAGATGCGGGTGTGGCTGGATTTCGGTCAGAAGTAGCGTGAACTTCCCTGGCGGGACCGGGCCACTTGCTCCCTGGTCGCTCCCCGCGTCAGTCTCACCCTCCATACCCCCGTCATCCCGACGACCGCGAGCGCTCTGGCGCGAATGGAGCCTGTTGCTTGAGTGCCCAAGATCCGTCGCTCCCCGCGGGCGCAGCATGACGCCGGTGATGGAGGCAGACGCCTGCATTGCAGGGCGGTTAATTGTTTAGATTGGAATGATTAACCCGGTCTTCAGTCGTAGTACTCAAGCCCCAGGTGCGTGATCAGCTCCTCGCCTTTCAGGTGGCGCAGCGTATTCTTCAGCTTCATCAACTGAATGAACAGATCGTGCTCCGGGTACAGCCCCGGCGCGGTCATCGGCGACTTAAAGTAGAAGCTTAACCATTCCTGAATGCCGATCCCGCGCAGCTCCGGCGTGCGTTGCGCCAGGTCGAGGAACAACACCAGGTCGAGCACAATCGGTGCCGCGAGAATCGAATCGCGGCACAGAAAGTCGACCTTGATCTGCATTGGGTAGCCGAGCCATCCGAAGATGTCGATGTTATCCCAACCCTCTTTGTTATCACCACGCGGCGGGTAATAGTTAATGCGTACCTTGTGAAACATGTTGCCGTAAAGTTCCGGGTACAGGGTGGGCTGCAGAATATGTTCGAGCACGCCGAGTTTCGACTCTTCCTTGGTTTTGAATGATCCGGGATCGTCGAGCACTTCGCCATCGCGATTGCCGAGGATGTTCGTCGAGTACCATCCGCTCAGGCCCAGCAGGCGCGCTTTGAACGCGGGAGCGAGCACAGTTTTCATCAGCGTCTGGCCGGTCTTGAAATCCTTGCCGCAAATCGGGGCTTCGTTCTGCCGCGAAAGCTCCAGCATCACCGGCAGGTCAACGGTCAAATTGGGGGCCCCGTTGGCGAAAGGCACGCCTTCCATGAGCGAGGCGTAGGCGTAAATCATCGAGGGCGCGATCATCTCGTCATTTTCGCGCAGGGCTCTTTCGAATGCCTTTACCGATTGATGCGCGCCCGTGGGCTCGATGTAGGACTCGGTGGAACCGCACCACATGGTGATCAGCCGGCTGGCCCCTGAATTCTTCTTGAAAGCGCGCGTATCGTCGCGGACCTGCTCGGCCAGGTCCATTTTGTTCCTGCCCTTTTTGACGTTGGGCCCGTCAATCTTCTTGACGTAGTTGTGGTCAAAGACCGCCTTCTGCGGCTTGATGGTGCTGAGGAACGGCTTGATCTCGTCCAGCAGCTCTTTTTCGAGGACACCGGCCTTGCGCGCCGCGGTGTACATGTCGTCTTCGAAGATGTCCCACCCGGTGAAGACCAGGTCGTTCAGCTCCGCCAGCGGCACGAATTCCTTGATCCGCGGAGAGCGCCTGTCAGTCCGCTTCCCCAGGCGGATGGTGCCCATCTGCGTAAGCGATCCGATGGGCTTCGACAGCTCCTTGCGTACCGCCTCCACGCCGGCCACAAAAGTGGTGGCGACGGCGCCCATACCCGGGATCATCACTCCCAGCTTGCCCCTGGGGGCTTTCACCTCGTTGCTGCTTGCAGACTTACCCGTTTTCACACTTTGCCGCTTGGCCATTTTCTTGGGCTGCTTCCTTATGAGTTCTGTGGGATGTAGGCAAACCTTTATGTTCTCGTACCGGGAAAAGATTTGCAACCTATCGAGGCCAAACGCGCGAGATCGGGAGTCAATGGCGTGCCAGGCACAGCGGGTGGAAGTACCACTCGGTGGTTTTGGTCCTGCTCGAGTGACGCCGCGGCTCGGTCTCTGCCCACGGCGCACGGCCTGCTTTACTTGCTGCCTTCCAACTCCACCGTCTTGACGGGCAGGTCCCAATGCGCGTCCAGGATCTCAAAACGCCGCTGCTCTTCCCGTTCGTAGGTTTCCTGATCAGGCCAGAGCTGCTTCTTGATCGCGGTCTCGTCGAAAGCTTCATTGGCCACGGCCGCGTTCCGGAACACAATGGTCACACGGTAGTCCCAGCGCCCGTCTTCGGTGGTGTGGTAGCGGGGCTGATCCATCCAGACTTTCAGCATCCGTCCCATCTCGACTTCTTTCCTCAGCAAGGGATAGTGATTCTTCCTGAACAATCTTAGGAACTCGTCCGCATGTCCCCACCTGACCTTGTAGTAATACTCGACGACGAACGGTTGATCCGGTCCGCTGCTGATGTTTTGGGCGAAGAGCCCGGCCGAGGAAATGAGCAACATCGCGAGCACACTACGCCGCACGAGAGTTCTCACGGGAGCCTCCAAGTCAGCCTCGATGGTCTGCTTTTACACGAACAGAGACGTGCGCGCCAGGCAGCGTCCAGGTGCCGCCCGCGGGTTCGACTCGAGACTCGCAAACTACCGCGTCACCAGCCATCCCAGGACCAGCACCAGGGCTCCCGCCAGAATCATGGTGGCGAACAGGGCAAAAGTGTTGAACATGGGATGCGGCTGAAAATATTCGCGGTGGCGATGGCGTACGTTCATGAGGGCCCGCATAAGCACCTACCCGTCGAAGCCCGGTTCCATGGTACAACGTTCTACCTAGATGAGAACCATGCCTGAAAAAATTGCAGTGATCACCGGCACATCGAGCGGAATTGGCCTGTTGTGCGCCATCGAACTGGCACGCAAGGGCTTCGGGGTAGTGGCCTCCATGCGCGACCTGGGACGTCGCGATCGCCTGGAGGAGGCCGCAAGCGCCGCGGGAGTCGCCCCAGCGCTCGACGTCCGCCGCCTGGACGTTACCGAATTCGACTCGATTGCGCCGTTTATCGAAGACGTGGTCCGCGACCGCGGACGCATTGACGTGCTGGTAAATAACGCCGGGTTTGCCATGGCAGGTTTCGCCGAAGATATGCGGGTGGAGGAAATCCGCCGCCAGTTCGAAACTAATTTCTTTGGCAGCGTTTCCCTCACCCAGGCGGTCCTGCCCGTAATGCGCCGCCAGCATTCCGGGCACATCCTGATGATTTCGTCCATCAGCGGCCTGCACGGTGCCATCGGGATCAGCAGTTATTCCGCCTCGAAGCACGCCCTCGAGGGATGGTCGGAATCGCTGCGCATGGAAGTGAATCCCTTGGGCATCAAAGTGGCGCTCATCGAACCGGGATCGTTTGCCACTGACATCTGGACGCGCAACGCTGTGCTCGGACAGAAATTCGTAGACGGTACCTCGCCCAACCGGGAGCGTGGCGAACGCATGCGCGAGGCTGTAAAGCATCTGCGCAAGCGCGATCCCATCGAAGTGGCGCAGCTGGTGGCGTCGGTAGCCGGCAATCCCAATCCGCGTCTGCGCTACTTGGTGGGACCGGACGCCCATATCCAGCTTTGGATGAAGCGTCTGTTGCCCTGGAAGTGGCACGAGAGACTGCTCGCGCGCCTGCTCGGGATCGACGAGGCGTGAAACTCACGCCTGATCTTTGAGTTTCAGCTTCGACTTGTTGTCTTCCATGAATTCGCGCAGCTTGTCGGCCGCATCCAGCAATCGTGTCCACTGCTCGTAGTAGAGAGTTACCGGGAAGCGGCCCAGACCATAGACGCTGACGCCTCCCTTTTCCCCCACCCGGAATTCCAGGCTTCCGCTGCGCCGCGATCCCGCTTTCTCCAACTCCGCCAGGCGGGCCTTCAATTCTTCATATGTCGGTTCAGCCATGACGACCTCGTGAGATGACGTTGCTCTCCCATGATAGGGGCTCCCGTCAAAATCCGTCGAGTTCACGTCACGGTCCGGGAGCGGTGTGCCGGAAGGGCAGCCTTACGGGACGCGCCTTGTCGATTTTGATGATCAGCGCCACGCGCCCTTCAGGCTTGAAAGGGAGTCGGTTTACCGGTCTAGTTGACGGAGATCGGGTCCAGCACCTTCAGGCCCTGCCCAAGGGATGCTGCGGCGAGCCGTTGCGGTGCAGTGCAGAATTCGCCGGACGCACCCCGGTGTAGAGATCGGGCACGGCTGCATCCACGGCCCACTCCCCCGAGGTCATCGGTGCGACGCGGTGCGACCTTGAGTAGTGTGCGCCGAAGGCCATGCCGGCGGACATACGAGAGCTGCGTCTTTACAGCTTGGCTCGCAACAGGCTGATGATGTCGTCGGAAGTGATGACCCCGGTGAGTTTCTTGTTGTCATCCACCACCGGCAGCGCCATGAGGTTGTACTTGTCGAACAGCTCCGCTACCTCTTTCTCGTCGACTCCGGCGTGCGTGGCGATCAGTGGCTCCTGTACCAGGGAAAGGAGGGGGTGGCTGGACTCGGCCAAAACCAGCTTTGCCAGGGGCACGGCGCCAGCCAGCGTGCCCTGGGAATCGACCAGATAGACGGTGCTGACCGTCTCTACGCCGCCTTCAAAATGCCGCAAAGCTTCGATGGCATCGTGAGCCGTGCCCGTCAACGGCAGCGCCAGGTACTCGGTGTTCATCCGTCCGGCGGCCGTATCTTCCTTGAACTCCAACAACTCGACCACGTCCTCGCGCTCCTGCGGCGCCATTTCTTGCAGGATTTCGCTGGTGCGCTCCTCCGGCAGGTCGGCCAGCAGGTCCGCAGCCGCGTCGGGCTGCATCTCTTCGACGATCTCGGCGACGCGTTCGGAATCGAGCGATTCCACGATTGCCTTCTGCACCTTGGGTTCGACTTCTTCCAGGGCCTCGGCGGCAATGTCCTCGTCGAGGGTCTCAAACACCGCTTCGCGTTCGTCCGGCGCCAGATCCTCTACGATGTCGGCAATATCGGCAGGATGCAGGCGGGCCAACCGCTCGTGGGAGATCTTCAGCTTCACCCGGCGCGCGGGATCGGTTTCAATCAGATCCACGAAGTCCCATGGAATCAGACGGGGCGGAATCTTGCGCAGCAGGGCTTGCAGGGCGACCAGCGGAACCACACCCTTGAGCAGGCGCCGCACCGCACCACGGGCGCCGACGTCCACCGAACCTACGCGCAGTACGGGCCGGTTGTTGCTGAGGTCCTGGTGCAGGTCGACGTCGTTGACGCGCACAACTTTACGGCCGAACACGTCAATCACCTGCTGATCGAGCAGGTCACGCTCGAGAAAAAACAGGCCTTCGGAACCATCCCGGGGAACCCAGTCCGCTGCCGAGGAGTTGGTTCGCACGCCGCCGTCGATCGAATCCACGGCGGCAAACGGCAGCATGCGATCGCCTTGCCGCGTGCGCACCACCAGCATGGAGATGCGCGCCCGGTCTTCCTGCGGCGAGAGCACGGCTTCGCGCACACGCCCGCAGGGCTGCCCGGCTGTGTCATACACCGGGGAACCGAGCAGTTCGGTTAGCGCAAGGGTCGGCATCGCCCTGAGAATACCCAAGTAGCGGGCGGGAATCTACAACGGTTGACGGTTTTTTTGTCTTTCGGTGTCTAATCAGGACAGATGGCAAGAACGCCGGGGCAGAGGTGTGCGCCGCAGGCTTGCGTTGACTTTTCCACATCGGAAATGCACACTATCGGATTCGCGCTGAGCTGTGCTGACGCCCCACGCTTGATACGAACTTTTTTGCCATGACCGAAAACCGGGTCTCCTACACCATGGAATCGACGCTGGAGACCGTCGACAGTGCCGAGCAGACCGCCAACCGGATCGCCACCGAGGCGGGCTTCGACGAAGAAGAGGTCATGCGGATCTCGATGGCGGTGCGTGAGGCGGCGGTCAACGCCGTGCTGCACGGCAACGCCTATGATCCAGGCAAGAAAGTAAAGATGGATTTCGTACGTACCCAGGATGCCCTGGTCATCACCATCCGCGATCAGGGTAAGGGCCTGGACCTGAGCAAGATTCCCGATCCCCTCGCACCCGAGAATCTGCTGAAGACTTCGGGCCGAGGCATTTTTCTTATCCGCTCGTTCATGGATGAAGTCGAGATTCACCCGTCCCAGGCGGGCACCGAAATTAAACTGATTAAACACGTCCACGGATCAGCCGAGGGCGCCAAGGAGGCTTCCCAGTGAGCATGAAGACCAGTACTCGTCAGGTTGATGGTGTCAACATCGTAGATTGCAGCGGCCGGATCACTCTGGGAGAAGGCAGCGTGATCCTGCGCGACACCGTCCGCGATCTCCTCTCCAAGGGGCAGAAGAAGATTCTGTTGAACCTCGGGGATGTCAACTATATCGACAGCTCAGGCATCGGCGAACTGGTGAGCGCCTTCACCACCGTCCGCAACCAGGGCGGCGAACTGAAACTCCTGAACCTGACCAAGAAGGTCCACGACCTGCTGCAGATCACCAAGCTCTACACCGTGTTCGATGTGAAAGACGACGAAGCGTCGGCTATCAAGGCCTTCGCAAAGTAGTCCGAGGGTCTTCCTCCGGCCTGCCTTCCGCGAACTCGCCGGCGGTCTCCGCGGTCTCTGCGTTCTTGAGTCTGGTTGGAAATCTTGAGAAGCAGAGGTTGCCGCGGAGTGCGCCGAGACAGTCTTGGACCGGCAAGCGGTCACCAATTCTGGCGTCTCCACACGCTCAATCCGGCAGCCCCCAGGCTCAGCAAACCGAGCGAGGGCAATCGTCGGCCGGGATGTCATCAACGTCCACTCCTGCAGTGGCCCTTCGATCGGCCGCGCTCGCTTCTCTCGTGGCCCGCCCGCGGTCTCCCGCCAGAATCGCCTGGCCTGGTGTGGTCTCGTAGGCATAGCCGGACAGGGTCGCGTTAATCACCCCGTGGGCGGTGGTCACCGTCAGCCGCGCCCAAACATCGCCCTCTGGTTTGTAGTGCAGGTTCTCCCCTCTGCCGAGCCGAAGCGATACGTTTACCGGAAGCCATCAGGCAGTTGGTCGCGAGCAAGTGCGGGAAGAGCGTCTTTCGAGAACGAACCCTATACCAGCCCCCGCTTCAACTCTTCGAGCGGGTACTTCGTGCCGCGCCAGGTCACCCCTCCGTGCCACAGCGTCACCATCATCGAGCGGAGCATGGTGTAGACAAACAGCAGGGTGCTCACGGGATGCAGGAAGAAGTAATAGGACGGAACCGCCGACATCCCCGACATGCCGTAGTAGATCAGATACATGGAAAGCGCCGCCAGCGCATACGGCACGCGCGCCCAGCCATGCGCCAGCCACACGCCGACGAACGGCATCAGGTTCAGAAACGCCAGCGCGAAACAGGAAAGGACCGCCCGCGGCCACTGGAATGACATCACGGCAAAGAAGTTCTTGGTAAGATTCCGCACCACACCCAGCGCCCCCCGGGCCCAGCGGATCGAAATCAGGTCTTCGCCAAACACGTTGCGCTGGGCGTAGCCCGCCGCCTTCACGACCTTGCCCAGCTTCATGTCGTCGAGCACCTCGAAACGCAGCGCCTGGTAAGTGCCGATCGCCTCGTATACCGGGCGGCGGATCATGTTGAACGCGCCCACGCCCATGTGATCTTTCGTGTCCGGCTCGGCGACCTTCCAGGGACGATGCCCGAACACAAACAGCGTCTGGAAGAAGGCGATCATCATCTTTTCGCCCGGCTGCCTCATGATCATGCGGGGAAACAGCACCACGTGATCCGCCGGTTCCGACTCGGCGTACACCAGCGCACGCCGCAGCACGTCGGGCTTGAACAACACATCCGCGTCGGTAAACAGCAGCCAGTCGCCGCTGGCCTGCTTGCCGGCGGTCCACATCGCGTGCGTCTTCCCCAGCCACCCGGAGGGCAGGCTGTCCACATGGATCACACGCAGCCGGCCGTGAGCCGCTTCGCTCGCCGCCACCCGATCCATAATCTCCCCCGTGCGGTCGGTGGAGCGGTCGTCCACGGCGATGACCTCGTAGTTTTCGTAGTCGAGCGCCAGCAGGTGGGTCAGCCCCTGCTCGATGGTCTCTTGTTCGTTGCAGGCGGGAACAATGATGCTGACGCCGGGATTGCCCTTAAGCGGCTTGCGGTCCCACTCGGGCAGTGCAATGTCCGTCACTTTGGGCATGCCCAGGGCGGCGCCCACAAGGCGCGAGAACCATGCCAGCCCCAAAAGGCAGCCGGCAATCCAGTGGAAATAACTCATTCCAACCAGGCTCCCGCAACCGCGCCCGAGTTCACGTGATGGACAGGTGGGGCAAATCTCATTCCGTAGAACAGTATGGCAGAAGACAGGGCGATGGCGATAATCGGCGCCACCACCGCCGACTGCAGCGAGTACTTGTCCGACATGTAGCCAATCAGCCACGCCGACGGCACATCTCCCAGCAGGTGAAAGATGAAGACGTTCACCGCCAGCGCCATCGCCCGCACACGCGGCCCTACGGAATTGATCACCGCCGCGTTCAGCGGGCCGGTATTGATCAACAGGAAGAACTCCGAAATGAAGATTCCGGCGATCATCAGCCTGCCGCTGGCAAACAGCGCCACAAACGCCGCCGGAACGCCCAGCGCCAGGCTCACCGCCGAGACCAGGTAGTGCGCCGCCGCCGTGCGTTCGAGCAGGCGGTCCGAGATCCAGCCTCCCAGCAGCGATGCCACAATGCCGTTCAGAATCGTGCTGGCGGCAAAGATCAGGTTCGAGTCGAGCACGCTGTAACCGTGCACCCGCTGCAGGAACGTCGGCATCCAGACCTGCAGTCCACCCAGGGCAAAGGTCATCATCGCCATGCCCAGAGAGGCGGTGAGGAAGGCTTTGTTCCTCACGAGGCCTCTTATCGTGTCGCGCTCGGGCAATTCTTCCTTGGCATCGAACAGTCCCAGCGGAGGCTCGGGAATAAACAGGAGCAGAAACGCCAGCAGCACTCCCGGCGCCGCGCCCACATAGAACGGCGCACGCCAGCCGTACTTCGGCCCCATGTACCCACCGAGAAAATAGCCCAGCGCGGTGCCCACCGGAATCGCGAGATAGAACACGCCCATCACCCGCCCGCGCTTTTCTTCGGGGAACATATCGGCCACGAAGGTGGGCGAGAGGATGACGAAGCTGGCCTCGCCAATGCCCACCACCGTGTGCCGCAACAGCAGTTCGTCGAAGTTCTTCGTGATCGCCGTCAGCAATGTCGCCACGCTCCAGATCAGCGCTCCGGCGATGATCACCGCCTTGCGCGAGAAGCGCACCGACAGCGGCCCCATGAACGGGGCGGCACACATATAAAAGATGAAGAACACGCTGGTAAGAAAGCCGAAGGCGGCGTCGCTGCGGTGAAACTCCTGCTTCACCATCTCCTGCACTGCAAACAGCACCGAGCGGTCGATGTAGTTCAGCAGGTTCAGCGCGGTGAGCACGAACAGCGCGGTGCGGGGGTAGAGTTTGCGGGTCGTCACTCAGGCAGGGACTATAACAGCGCCCGGGCACCCGGCATAGTGGAGATCGGGGAACATGGAACTTAGTGTCCCTTTCCCTTCCTTGTCCGCGGCCAGCGCGCCACCACCACTGTCGAGATTCCTCCGCGCGGGCGGAAGTCTCCTTTCACTTCCGCCCACACCGGTTTCGCCCAGCGCACCACGTCCTCCAGCACCCGGTTCACGATGTTCTCCTGAAAGATTCCCAGGTTGCGATAGGACTGCAGGTATTCCTTTAAGGATTTCAGTTCCAAACACCGTTTGTCAGGCATGTAGCGGATCGTGACCGTGCCGAAATCCGGCAGCCCGGTTTTGGGGCACACGGAAGTAAACTCCGGATCATCCACCACAATTTCGTAACCGGGAAACTGATTGGGCCAGGTTTCAATTTCTGGAAACTCTCCATCGAGGCCGGCCTCGGCGTGGTCGCGAGTGTAGCGCGGTTTAGACATGGGACCATTGTAATCATCCACCCGCCAGGGGCGCTTTTTCTGGCATTTTTCGCGACCCGCCCGCATCTAAGGGGTTAAGCCTGGAAGCGGCGGGGCCGATCTTGCCAGTGGTACATTAGTTTGTTCCGAAGCTTTCGATGCCGCCAGAAAACAATCGCAAGGGTGGTTTGTTCGCGCGTCGCTGGCTGTTGTGGACGGCCGGAATCGTGGCCGGAGTGGTGTTGCTGGCCTCATTCATGTCGCGCGACGATGCTATTCCCGTGCGCACCGCCAGGGTCGAGCGCAGCGACATCCGCAGCGTGATCTCCACCAATGGCAAGGTCGAATCGGTACAGAATTTCGAGGCCCATGCCCCCATTGGCACGACGGTCAAAGCGTTGCTGGTCAGGGAAGGCGATCACGTGAAGAAGGGGCAACTGCTGGTGCGGTTGAATGACGCCGAGGCCCGGGTGCAGGCGGCGAAGGCCATGTCGCAGATTCGCGCCGCCGCCGCCGACATCCATTCGGTGGAAAGCGGCGGCACCCAGGAAGAGGTTCTCACGACCGGCGCCGAACTCACCAAGGCCCGCGCCAATCGCGACACCGCGCAGCACAATCTCGATGCCCTCGAGCGCCTCTTACAACAGGGTGCCGCCTCTCCCGGCGAAGTACGCAATGCCCAGGATCAGCTGGCGCGCGCCGACGCCGAGGTGAAGCTGCTTGAACAAAAGCAGCACGATCGCTTCTCCCAGCCCGAAGTCGCGCGCGTCGAATCGCAGCACGAGGCTGCCCTGGCCGGTTATCGTTCCGCCCAGGATGTCCTATCTCGACTCGATATCCACGCACCGTTCGACGGGGTGGTGTATTCCCTTCCCGTAAGGCAAGGTGCTTATGTGAATCCGGGCGATCTGATCCTGCAGGCGGCCGACCTGTCGAAGGTCCTGGTGCGGGCCTTCGTGGACGAACCCGATATTGGACGCCTGGCCGTCAACGACAAGGTCGAAGTCACCTGGGATGCTCTTCCCGGCCGCGTTTGGAACGCCCGGGTCAATACCGTGCCCTCCTCGGTCAAATTGCGCAACACCCGCACCGTGGGTGAGGCTACGGCGATCGTCGATAACTCCGACTTTCGTCTCTTGCCCAACATCAACGTCGGCATCACCATCGTTTCCGGCGAGCATCACGACGTTCTGACCGTGCCCCGCGAGGCCATTCGCATCGATAACAGCCGGACCTATGTCTTCGAGGTCAAGAACGACGAACTGGTGCGGCGCGAGATCCAGACTTCGATCACCACCCTGACCAGCGTGGAGGTCACAGGCGGGCTGGCCGAGAACGCGCTGGTCGCTCTCAATTCGACAAATTCCAAACCGTTGAAGAACGGCATTTCCGTGAAGGTGGTTGAGTAGTGAGCTTTTCTTCCAAGAAATTGTTCGCAGCCTCTGTGCTCTGGCTTATGACTCTCAGCGCCGCAACTGCCGCCGACGTTCCTGGCCTGCTGGCCGAGGGCCGTGTCGACGACGCCATTGCTTCGCTCCAGGGCAGACTGTCGACGGCTCCCAACGATGCCGAGTCTTACAACCTGCTGTGCCGCGCCTATTTTTCCCTGG
>Ga0126383_10000203_pt1 | contig 30367 bp, 24 predicted proteins | sample PanSoiMetPlot_35_FD_96882 | JGI IMG/M metagenome (GOLD analysis project Ga0126383, IMG submission 96882) | Tropical forest soil microbial communities from Panama - MetaG Plot_35 | ecosystem: Environmental > Terrestrial > Soil > Tropical forest > Bulk soil | place: Panama | collected 2016-02-17 | reverse complement strand
GATAAGGTCGAACATATGATCAATGATATAAGCAAAGTCAGGCCTGACGTGTTCTTCGGACTCAAGGACAGTAACGACATCGTCGATAAGGGCAGCCACGACGATTCCAAAGTTGGAGCTCCCAAAGCCGGGGTCGATTCCAATGCTGACAGAACTGCCATGTATCGTCGAAATGTCTGGGTCGTCGTAATCCCGTTGTATGGCAGCCTGGAGCTTGTCATGTAGAAACACGTTGCCTGTACCGTACCCGTACCTGAGATCATACTCACGCTCAAAAGATGGAAAGTGCTTGGCTTCTTCAATTTCGTCTTTTTCATATATCTTGCCGACGCCGATTGTGTACGGGAGAAATACTTTATGATATCTGCTTTGTGCATCACTTTCAATTCTATCAAACATTCCGCCCGGATTATTAGGAGTTGAGCAAAGGACTATCTGCGGATCTGATTTTGGAATATAGCCATGACTGACATCTAGCGCTTCTTGCTGCTGGTCTATCCTAAAGAAATCTGCTTCGTCTAAAAATATGAATTTCATGTTTGTAAATCCGCGGAATGCGTTCATGTGATTTGATGGGAATGCTTGAATTGTTACATTGTTATCTAACCTAATCACCGTCTCTTTGTCTTCCGTTGTAACGCCGACGCCTCTAAGAAGCTGCTTTAATCTCTTTATCAAATCGACGGCCGTGTCGATTCGTGGGCCGGTTATTACGCCGATCTGCGCGTTGTTAAACTTGTTAACTGGCCCGGTGAATATCAGGTACAGAATATATCGAAGCATAAACTCGGTAATGCCTAGGCCGCGAGCTTTCTTTATCCAGACGTATTTGTGATCCTGTAATGTATTGAATAGGTCGACTTCGTAATCATGTATCTGCTTTGGCACTCCGTCTTTTTTTGGCAAGCCGATGATGTGATTGAAGCAGCACATTGGGGCTATTGGGCCGGTGTCGCCGCTGCTATTGCACCAAAATGCATTAGGGAATTCTACATTAGGCCAATTTCGGCCGCCTATCGAATGTAGCTTAGCTTTCGATTGCGCTAGCTGTAATCTGTGAAGCCTTGTCGTTCTCTGATATATCAGTCTCGTCATTACTATAATAATTCACGCCTCCTGCCACTTGGGTGAACTGCGGCATTATCTCGTGTAGATTCGCAAGAGTTATTGACAATTGATGTAATTCACGGATGCAGCTAACCTGAATAGCTGCGTCATCACGGCTCAAATGGTATCTTATCCAGAGCTCCTTTTGGTACGTCTTTACTTCGTCTATGCGCTTGAAAAACTCGGCGATATATGCAGACCTATCCTTGGCGAGTTTATCCAAGCGGTCCGCTGCACCCCGCTTTAGTCTCGCCTTGATTGTGTACAGGTAGCGCTCACTTATCGGAAGTTTTAGTTTGGCATGAACGTAGGCTAGAGTCTCTTCCATTGTGAAGCGCTGCACCTCTGCCTCTATTACTAGCTGTTTTAGATACTCACGCTGCCGATAGGTGTAATGATTGCCGTTGCCAGCCATATCGATTACGAAATCTTCACGGCCTTCTTGCCTGTATACATTTCCCAGCGCTTTACTATGACATCGCAATAATGAGGATCTATTTCGATGCCGAAACAGTTGCGGTCCGTTTGCTCACACGCTATGAGAGTAGGGCCTGATCCCAGAAAAGGATCGAAGACATTGCTGCCAGCCTGAACCAGATTAAGGATCTCGACTAGTAGCTTAACTGGCTTCTGCGCAGGATGAAATCTGCGATTATAGTGCTCGCTGTCACGTCTAAAGCCATCCCATACATGTGTGATTATCCTGGCGGGCATATGATACGATGTCCAAGCAAGCTCACAGTCCGCAAAGGTTGTGTGTTTAGCGCCGCCTTGCTTATCCCACACTATCCATCCTGGCGAGGGCGGCAGCTGTTCGGAGAAGTAGTTGCCTCCCCACGTCACAACGTTGGGACAGTAATCAAAGACAAATGAAATGTCAATCCTCTCTTTCTTGTCGTCATTTGCTATGGGCCGATAGACCGTGTTACTCTTGCCTCCAAGCGGTTTGGTTTCGCCCTTCATGATGTTCACGCCATACGGGGGATCGGTTAGCACGATATCGAGTTTGGTGTGCTTTAGCAGCCTCTCGATGGAGTGCTTGTCTGACGCGTCTGCGCAAATAAGTCTATGACGGCCCAATTGGTAAAGTTCTCCTAGGTTTGTGTCCGGCACAAATCGTCTTAGCTCCTCGTCTATCAGCTTATCGATCTCTGCCTCATTCTCTGCGTTTACAAACTCAAGGCCAGGATGATACCTTAGCATGAGACGCTGCAAGTCTTCTTTGTCTTGTGCTATTAGCTGCGTCAGATCGTCGAGTTTGCCTGCTTGAAATATTGTCACAAGTTCGTTAGCGTCTAGTTCGCGGTCGTGTTCGCCTCTTAGCTTGTTCATTACTTGCCGTAGCATTCGCCGCTCTGCGTCTGTCTTTAGGTTAACCTTGAATGCTGGGATCTCTTTCAGTCCGTGCTGCTTGTAGACCAGGGCCCGGTGCTCGCCATCTGCGACTAGGTTGTTTTGGTCTATGACTATTGGAGTAAGATAACCGAATCTTTGCATTGATTTGTTCAATGCCTTCATCTGTTCGTCTGTCAGTTTGTTGGGGTTTGTTTTATCAAATTTAAGATCGCCTATTTTGATGTGAATCAGCTGGCGCTCAGATATCGGGGTTGCTGACTTTTGCAAGGATTAGGCTGCCTTCTCGTCGTGGAGTGGCTCTAATCTATCTATCTCTATTGGGACGCCCCAATTATTTACGACGAACTTGGCCTCATTTCTAGATACACAATCGCCGCAGACAAAGCCTATTGCTTCGCCGTCTTTTGTTTGTGGCATGTTTTCATTAGATGCTTTTCTGCCCGTCTTTATCTCGAAGATGTCGTCTCTGTTTTCTAACGAATTAAGACAGAATGCACATTGGCTTTTCTTTGCTATTAATTTGAATTCTTCTGATATTGATGTTGGTGTCGCTGTTGGTGTCGCCGGTGGAGTTTGTTGTTCGCTAGACATTTTTATCGGATCCGAAACTCGATTCTGAAAGTTTCGGGCTCACTCTGTCCCTTCTTGTTGCTATGCAATCGTCCATTCTGCCGCGCTTGCGCCACTCTGCAAATCTTATCCAATAATCTAAACCTTCTAGAGCATGGGAGAATTTCATCTGCACCCTTAGCAGCTTGTCAGATCTGTCGCCTACTTGCTCTCGAGTTAGATGTCTTTGTCTGCCGTCGATAGTGGAGATGGGCTGCCATACTGCTGCTGAGTGCTTGCCGTGGTCTTCGCGTCTGCCTTGAGTGCGCCACCATGATGGATAATCTTGGGCCCATTTTCTATCGCTATATGGCTCTTGGATCTCTGCTAGTGTCTCTATTGTTTCTGCTAGTGCGTCGACGGCCCTTGCCGCTTCTTTGTCCCATTGCTGATCTCGCTCTGGGTAGGTCTCTACGTTTTTGAGTGTGTGGTCTAGATTATGGCCCCATTTATGTACCGCTTCGGCGAGTCTCTTGGTGGATTGCCAGAAGTGGCCTTTGAATTTCTCCCAAGGTTCCGGCGTTCTTTCCGAAGTCGAAGATTTGCCGGGAATGGGCCAGCCTTTTGATAATGCTATCTCTATTAGTTCGTCTTTTTCTCTCCTAGTGAGATGGTATCTTTTGTCGTACTCGTCTTCGGCGTCTTGGTATTTTATTATCGCATTAGTGAGCTCGTCCCTGGACGCGGATTGCGGGTCGGGAAGGTCAGGAAGGTCGATAAAATTACCTTTATAGTGTAGAAAGGCATCATAGTCATAATCCTCTGTGAGATTTGGCGGCCTTCCGATTCCCGTTTTAAATCTGGGATCCAGTACCCTATAGACCCAAGCCATGCCAGCCAAGCAGCGCATGTTCCTCAGCTCTTGGCAAATGTGGGCGGCTATCGTGCCTATTGGCCGACTGTAGCTGCCGTTTAGCGCTTTATTCTCCAGTAGTTCGGCCCATTTGATGATTCTTTCTTTTTTAAGACTCTTAAATTCTTGTTCTTCTTGGCGAATGTCCTGTTTTATCGCTAAAATCTTTTGGTCACAAAAGGCATCAGAGTATAATTCTCGGACATTTTCTGTCATTTTTTGCGCAAACAGGAAAACAAAATATTTGTTCAATATATGATAACTAATACTTAAAGGTAAAAAAAATGGAATCAGATCGCGCGATTGTTAAGCTTCTTATGCGAGCGGACTTTTCGGTGCCGAAAATAGTCCACATATAGGATCTTCGGCCGGTTTGATTTTCCACATGGACTATAGATAGAATATTGGTGTTCAGGTATGACGAATCTTACTATTGTTCGGGATGTGCTAGGGCAATAAAGAAGACCGACACCGATAAAATTTTAGTAGACAATACAAGACGCTGGCTGAAATGCAAGATCTGCCGGAGTCATTTGAGGACTCGCGGTCATTGTTACGGAAAAAAACTCACGCGATTTTTCAAAAGGATCTAGACGTCGCCGTACACGTCCAGGTAACTATTGTAACTCATCTCGACTATGCAATCCCTGCATAGACTGAATTTGGCGCCCTGTCTTTTGCATCGTATGCAACAGGATGAACGTTCTTCTTCTTCTTGCTTTGCTTTTGCTTGTTCGATCTTTTCGACGACTTTGCGAATTTCTTCTCTGCGAGAATAGCTCTCTCTGCGCTGCTTTTCTATTTCGCCATCGATAAAATCGGACATCTTCTACTCTTTCAATCCGACCATTTAGAACCTTGTTTCCTAAAGCGGTTGGCCCCGCTACGATTGTACCGCTCGCTGGTCCTTTCGGAAAACTCGAAAGTAATCCCCTCTTCTCTTGGTCGCCCGTACGGGTACAGCGTTTGAAAGTCCATCTCTGGCAGCTGAATAATTGGCTTGGAAGGATAGTATTGCTCTTTGATTTTTTTCCATTTATCGCGCGGCGGCTTTCGGAGAAGTCTTGTCGACGGCGGCAGCTGCCGCTCTTTGTCTTCTGCTGCCATGGCGGCAGCAATCTTCTTTACGATATTTTGGCCCTCACGAGTGTTAAACATCCCACTATCGCTATCAGTACCGCTTCAGCTTTTTGCCTGTCGTCCTCTTAAGATGTCTCTCGAAATATTTCCTAGCATGCGGCCTGACGCTGAGAAGGCAACGACAAGTCGGGCAATAGGGGCCCTTGCCATTGATGCTTATTGCTTGTTCTGCCTTAAGCCAATAGCCTTCCTTTCTACAATAGCGGTCGCCGTTCTCGTAACGGCAGCAACCTGGATAATATTCGGCTTGGGTCAAGTCAATAAGTCAATCCAAGATTATGGTCTGCTCTATGCGCTTCATCGAGACGATGGCGCGAGCCTTGTCACACTTGTCACACCAGAACGCAGCGCTCTCCTCTTGTTGGAGCGCGCCTGCTTGTAGATGGATATGATGGCCGCAAGTCAGAGTTAATCTGTCGGTCTTTATCTTTTCTGTCCTTATCATTTTATTATTTCATCACGGCTTCCAATAACTCGGCACGGACGATTTCGTCTGGCATGTCCCGGCCCAGGTTCGCGGCGGGAAGCGATATCAATTTCAGCTTGTATTTTTCTTGCAGATTTAATTTTCTGTTTTTGTCCCTGTGATACGCGTATTTGCTATTGTGGCCCTTCTTGCCAAGGATCTCTACTGCGAGCTTGATACCTGTTTGATATTCACCGTAGCAGTCCACTTTAAATGGCTTATTTTCAAAGCTCAGCGGCTTTTCCAGTTCGACGTTGACAAAGCCCAAATCGATCATTGTCTGCGCGACTCTCCGCTTTGCCTCTTTATGTTCCTCATATTCGTTCCCGGTAGTCGGGATAATCTTTTCCCATTCTCTATGACTGAGCAATTCTTCTAGATCGTCCTTCTTCTTCCTCGTCGTTGTCGTTGTCGTCTTGTCTTTGCTTTCCTTGGGAAAGAAGACTAAGGATGCTTCGAAGCTTTGAGCGATATTGCAGGCCCTTTACTGTCATCCAAAATTCGCCTGTTTCATGGAAGATAGGGGCTCTGTCTCTTCCTTGGCTAGGAGTGTAGACGAGCATCCCTAGCCTCAGCAGCTCTATAATGATTGCCTCTGTCGCATTCCAGCCGAGACCAGCCCTTTGCGATAGGGAGTTAATGGTGTTCAATTGTCGCGTCCTAGAGTGCCGGCTGGTCATTATGGGACGTTGCCGTACATGGCCGCCCTGCTCTATTGCTTCCAATATCACAAGACACAATTCCTCTCTGCTCCTCATGGCCTTCTTCCTCGTCTTCTTTGTCGTCGTCGTCTTCCTATTGTTCCTGCTGCTGCTGCTGCTGGCGCTGCTGCTGCTGCTGCTGTTGATAGGACTCGGCGTCTTCTTTCGCTCTGGCACGGACAGTCTCGTAGTACCTTGGAAGCTCTTGCGAAGCATTGTGGACGATGTCTCGTTCTGCATTCAGTTCGTTTATGTCGTGAATCAGCTGTATCTCGACGCGTCTGACGATCATTCGCACGGTCGGAGTCGAAAGGCCTTCTAGGTTGAATTTAGCTTTGGCATCGGCGACCTGGTCAAGTTCCATTTTCTTTGCGCCGATGTACCTATCGAGTTTTCTGCATTCCTTTACCAGCGACTCGACGCTGGGGACCGGATTCCAGTTGTGAAATCCTGAATATTTCAAAAGGCCTGGAAAGCCGTCGTATCGCACTCTATTTCCTTTTTGCATCTTCGGTCCCTTTGGCATTTCTTCTTCGCTAGTTTCCGTTCCCGTTCCCATCTGCAAGAAACGCCTGCCGTTGTTGTTGTTGACGATCGTACCTCTTTTTCTCCTCTGCGAACTGGTCCTCGCAAATTGTAGAACAAAAAGTCCGCCCGTCGGGAGTCATGCGAGCAGCAACGAATAGCCGACGATAGCAATTGTTGCAAAACAACGGCTTTTTGTAGCTACTATTCCTCTTCTTGTGCGCCGTCTGTCTGCTCGCCTCTTTGATAGCCGACCTCTAATTTCTTGGCGATCTCCTGTACTAGCCAGATCAAAGACGTTTGATCCCGCTTCACCTGGCCGATCTCATGCTGGATCTCGATGAGTTTGTCTGATTGCATTGTAGCGATGTCACGCGCCTCCGAAGCCCCTACATTTGGCATTGGCTGCTGTTGTTGCTCTTGCTGCTGTTGTTGTTGTTGTTGTTGGACGAACGTTGTTTGTTTTCTTGCCTCACAAACTAGCCTATGCTCTATCCAAGCCCCGTCCTTCTGGCTGTAAGCAACATTTTTGCCGTCTTGCATTTTCATCCATGTTATAGGCTCGCCGCACCCCTTGTAGATCTGGCCTGTTCGTGGACTTTTCCAGTCCTTACAAAAAGCCTGGGACGTACTCATGGTCAGCGTCGTTCGCCTCCGGTTATTCTGACGGCGTTTGTAACTCTAAGGCCGTCATGGTCCAGATTCACTTCCTGCCTCTTTATATTCGCCAAATGGAAAACATCTATGAAATCGTGGGGATTGACCCTTATCCTCCCGGCCTTTGGCACCGCGTTATGAAAACTAGATTTTGTAGCTGCCTCTTTGAAGTCGTCCCGCTCTATTTCTGTCGCCTTCAGCGTTTCGTTTAGGCCCTTGATTGTCTCGTCTCGGTCTCTGGTCTGTTTACGTAAATCGGCGAGTTCGCTTTCTTTTATCATAACGAACCCGGACGGCATTTTGCGTTCGAGTTCGATTTCACGAGGAGCCTTCTCTTCCTGGACAAAGAGTGCCTTCTTTAGCCTCCGGATTTCTTCAAAGAGGTCGCGATTCCTGTTCTCTAGTTCCTCGCAGCGACCGGAGTTCCTTTCATTGTCGTCGCGCGTTGCCTCGACGAGTTCGATGAGCTGCACTCTGTCCATGCTATGCCAGACGGGCTTAGTGTCGTTGGCCGCTGTGATCATGCTCGCGGCGACTTCGGCCTGGATCTTTGATTCGCTTCTAGCGTCCTGGGAATCATCCATGACATTTTCTTCATCTACTATAACATTCGTTGACGAAACCGTTGTAATATTTTCAACTTCCGGCTTTGCAGATGTAAGACTTTGTTCTTGAACTTTATTATCGTCAAAATGCGCCGTGCGCGCATTTCGACCGGTAGAATCTTCTATCGCCTTTAGTCTATGATATATTTGGTTTCTCGTAAATCCTAGCATCTTCATGACGTCCTTGCCAATAAGCTCCGCCGTGAACCTGTCAATACCATCTGCAACTGCTATTTGGACCAGCTCATCGTAATCTTCTTCTGACCTTCGCAGATCTTGCATCGTAACGATCATTTTGTCCACGAACCTTCGCGTGACCTTTTTTTCTGCTACGAGAATATCGAGCCGTTCCCTTGCTTTTATCTGGTCCTCGGTGCTAACTTCGTTCTCGACCAATTCTCTTACGCCATCCTCTTGCCCCAAAGTCGTCTATCAATCTCCGTCATCTCTCGTAGAGCCTGCACCTTTAGACGAAGCTCGCGTATCTGCGCTCGAAGCCTTTCCAGCTTTGAGATCTCGATTATTGTCATGTCAGCCAATTTCATCGTCCCTAGGCAGGTCGCCGTGGTTTCTTCTCAGTCTGTACATGAAGCTCTCTTCGGATTTGTAGAACTTCCCATCTAGGATTTCGGCGGCTTTGAACTTGCAGCCGACGTTGTTGCTCCATACTTCTTTGTCTATCCATTCTAAGGCCCCTTGGTTGCTCTGAAAGCCCTTCCAATCCTTTACAATCTCAACCATCGCTGCGGCCAGACGCCTAAGCTTGTCCCGGGATTCCTTCAGGTCGCTCTTATTGTCGACGACGTTGTGCCACACCATTGCCGCCCTTTGCAGCTTGAACATAAGCAAAAAGTTCTCCTCCTTTAGATTCCAAACAGAGATCGTCATTCATCTACGCCGCCCTGGCTCCAGATGTCGGCCAGACATTGACAATTCTCATGTGACCTTTTGTGCCGCTGCATTCCTTCCAGAAGATTAATAGCCTGTCGAATGGTCATGCTAATCTCGGCGGGGGTTAGTGTCCTCTGAGTTGGGTGCTTTGTCGGCTTCAATTCTTGGACTTTGCCTCCGCTGCTAGTTGTTTCTTCGTTGTCGGCGGTGTCGTCGCCGTTATCGCCCTCGCCTCTCGCTCAAGAAGCCTTATAATCGCAGTCTTCACCAGATGAGAACGCGATGTATATTTTCTTGAGCCAAAGTGCCTTGACGCCGGCGATGCGATAAATTTATCCATCTCAAGCGCCAGGCCTTTTTCGATCTTAACAGAGATCCAATCATCTTCCGTCATATCTGTAACTCAAAATACTAACTCCGTGACCTCATAAAGTTTTGTATCAGCAGCTCGTCATCATTGTATCAAAGATTCTACACGATAGCTACAAAGATTAATAGATATGAATGAGCCACAGATGACACACGCACGAGACATAAACGAGGAGAATGTCGAAAAAAAGAAAAAGAAAATGACATGACAAAAGAAGATTGGGCTTCTATCAGAATTCCCGTCTTGATGGCAGATGCCATAGACAGATGGCTTGAGCTGCCCATCGCCAAAAAGAATGGCGTGTTTTCAAGAGCTGATTTTATTACGCGAATTGTCTCGACATGGTTTTCCGGTTTTGAAAAAGAGTTTGGGATCTTTGTCCCAAGAGAAGTCAGAAAAAATCTTAAGGGATTTGATGTTACGAGGCCGTTAGATTCGACCTCTTGAGCCATTTCAAATGAGAATTTCCAATGACAATGGCACGCTCTAACAATGCAATGGCCCTGTCTAGCATGTCTTCTAGATCCTGATTTCGCTTTTTGAAAATAGCATGTTCTCTGCGGAGTTCTGAATATGTCGGTTTCCTAGACATCTTTGCGCATTCGATTTGTCAATTTGTTAGCGGCCTCAGACATAGCTACCAGCATAAGGCAACAATGCCGACATCCCCCTGGCTTGGCCATGTGATGCTCTATCATGCTGAGTAGGGCGTCAACGCGCCGGAAAAATTGGTCGGACTTAGCTTCGTTCATTTGATCTCACTCCAGATGTCGACTAAACATTCACAATGCTCGTGTGATCTTTTGTGGCGCTCCATCGCTTGCAGAAGAATCTCTATCTGTTTGCGCACGCATGCGAATTGTTCGCATAATTCGCGCACATCCGGATCAGAGAACTTCTCGCAGCCGGTGCCACTACGGTTTGAATAAATGCTCATTCTTTTTCTGTGCCTCAATTGATTCGTAGACATAGTCTCTGAATGCAGACAACGCCTTGTTTACCGGTATCACTACGGACTGCAGACCTATCAATTCGCCTTTTTGCGGATAGAACGTCGCTATCTCCTGCATAGTCCTTTTTGCTTGTGTGGAACTGAGCTGTCTCTCTCCGCTTGTGAGCGTCGAATCGTCTACTTCCATCCCAGTCAATAATTTGAACAGCTTCACGCATAATGTTAAAACCTCCTGGCGCACCCGGAAGGCATTAGATTCAGTTTCCGGCCTAGACTGACTTGCCGCCGCCGCTGCACCCGGCTGCCGCTTGTCTGCCTCCTTATCTCCCTCTAAGTCTCGGAAAAATTTTTTAGCGGCGCTCTGGGCTTTTTGAACTTTCGTCTTTCTTTTTCGGGATCGAGTCGCCAAGTATATCTTCTTGGCTAGCTCTTTCCTCTTCTCTTCATCTAGCCTTCTTATCCTCTCGTCTTCGTCGAACTGCCGTCTCAGGATCGGACTAAGCTCCTCGATGTAGTTCTCCCTTGTGCTGCCGCTGCTGAAACCCGCCAAAATATTATATTGCGTACCGGCAGCATAGCCGATTCTTTCCCTAAGTACCTTGAAGCCTTCTGTAGGAAAGATCTCCTCCGGTCTGCCCTTTCCGAACTTCTTCTGATCTGAAGTACTAAAAAGAGTCCTTTCCCTGTGAAGGAGATTCCTTAGTTTACCCAGATATTGCTTGGCAAGGACAAGTCTGCCCGTATCGCTTCGGAGATCATATGTCGCCACCTCGCCGGTTCGCCTATTCTTCTCTCGCGGCATAATTGCATCTTTGCCATCCCAATTCTCCGGTCTCCACTTGTGCCATTCGCCCAGGTAGATAGCCTCTAGCGCCGCTTTTTTTTCGTCCTCGGTCAAATACTTTCTATGAACGTTTTCGCCAAGCGACATGATCCTGACGTCATTATCGCTCATTTCTTTTACAATGACTGGAGCCTCTTTAGCCCCGACGTGCTTCAAGGCCAAAAGCCTCCTAGTCCCCGCGACCGCCTCGTACCCGCTATCGGTCGCCCTAACAACTATCGGCTCAATAAGTCCATTCATCCTTATCGAGTCACACAATTCGAGAAAGTTTTCGCTTTCCAAAGATTCCATATTCTGTTCTCTAGCATTAAAAAAACTGGGGGTGACATCGGACACCCTGACCGTTCTGAAATGACCCGCTGTGTGTACAACAGGCGTCATTGCTGTTGTTGCCCCTCTTCTTCCGTCTGTGCTTGTCTGCTCTTTCGCTTCAATATCGCCGCTCTCTTCATTTCGTCTATTTCATTGTCGGACCTGGCTAGCGTCGCTTTGATCTTATTAACGCCTGCCTGAATCCTCTCCACCAACCTCAGTTTTCTCTCGATGCGCCTTTGCGCTATCTCAGTTTCGTCGCGTCCGTTCACGAAGATGGATTCAATTTCTCCGGTTATGCTGTTCCTCCTAAGCACCGACGCGGGTATTATGTGGGCGTACTGTTTTTTGGAGTTCGTTATTGCCGCGTTTCTTGCATGCGTCCCTGCCACGGCCTTCTTCTGCTCTTCTCTCTCCTCGCAGTTTCTGGCGACGATCGGTATCGACTCTTCTGGGTTGACCACACTTGCGAGCGCCACAGCGTTCACGTCATCGGCAACCGTCAGCTTCTCGAGGTAGTCTGCCTGCCTCTGGACCGCGTTTTTAGCAGCCGTATTGTCCCAGATCGAGCGGCCCTTCTTTATCTCGTCTTCTATCTTCTTTTTCTGAAATGTCTCATATTGTTCGTATTTTTCTCTGTCCGCTGGTGAAAGTGCTTCCCAATTTCTCAATTTGTTTCCACCTGAGGTTACGGCGTCCTTCTTTATAAGGCTTCCCGCGTTTCTAAGCGTTCACCGCGGAAATGTATATTACCCATCGTCAGCCAAGTCATGACGTATCTATATGGTCCGAGCGGAGCTGAAGAGCATCAAGGTAAAGGAGAGAACGTACGAGAGAGTCGCTGCCGAGGCAAAAGGCTATGGCGACACGATGGACGATATTGTAACCCGGCTCCTGGACGAGTTAGATGAACATAGAAGGTCAATAAAGTCAAGAAAATGAAAAGAAGAAGACATATGCTATCGCTTTTTCTTCAGCGCGTTCACATCAAGCATCACGCTGTCCACCTTCAGCTTAAGCTGCATCATCTCATCTGCTTTAGCGGTCAGCTCCTTCACCTTCAGTCCTAGTCTATTCTCCTCAGAGATCGTGAGATTATCGATTGCCTTGACATATTCGTCTAGCAGTTTTTGCTTTGACTTTTTGCTGTTTTTATCGTAATAGAAATCGTCTAACTTCAGGGAATGGCCCATCAGCAATTCTTTCATCGCAGGATGGACATCGGCATTCATCAAGGCGGTGTTGAAGAACTTTCTAAAGCCATGAATCACGGGCACGTCTTTTCTTATTTCCATTCTGGCGCCGCTCCTGCCGTCGTTGCCGGTGTGAACCGTAGTCCTTATTCCGCTTTGTACTAATTTTTTTGTCAAGATCTTATGGATGGTCTGTGTCGCTATTGGTTTGGCATGCTTTGCTTTGAATGGCTCATCTGGGTTAAATTGCTCTCGGATTAATGGCGACTCGTCGCTTAATTTCTCTCCTGATCTTTCTCGGTAATCGAGGTACGACTTGATCGCCGTTGTGCACTCTGGTGTACAGAACGTGACATATTCTTCGCGGTACCCCTGATAAACAGTTATTTGATATAATTGGAAGCCGTCGTCAGGACGATCTAACAATTCGAGGTCGCCTATCTTTATTTCCGGCAACGCGGCTAGGCGCATCCCCGTAGATGAATATAATAAGATCATTGCTCTCGTCCTTTCGTCACAATATTCTAGGACGCGATGAATTTGTTCGGTGGAATATCCGGCATTTGTCTTCCTTGATCTCCTAATTTTTTTATCGCTGCTAGGCATCGCGAATCGTCCTATTTTGCGTCGGTTCAGCATGAAGTCATTTATCATATAAAAGTGATTTAATGCGGTCAGGGCGGCTTTTAGATGATGATGCGAATAATCTTTTTGTCTCAATGACAAAAGATAATCGATGACATTCTGCTCTATGCTTTTTGTATCGCCATTGGACGGAAAGAGATCACCATTAGGCACAAACTCTATGAATTTCTTCAGGTAGAACGAATAGATCTTCTTGGTCGCCTTTGCTCCTAGCGAGCCTATGAAGTTGCTATAGTATCGTTCTTGTTTTTGTTGTTGTTCTTGTTGTTGTTGCGGCATTGACTTACCTATACACATTTTATTTATATGCAGGGATTAATAAATGTACCTTAAGGTATGTACGCTTTGAAGCGTACGCTAGATAAATGAGGTTTATCTGGTCCCAAAATGTGAATTTTACATAAAATGGGGACCTAATCCCGCAAAACTATATCTCGATAAATGCATGCGGCCCTATGTCGATATCCTGCCATCCGTCTGTTCTACAGGTGGTTAAAAATGCGCTCCAAGTCGCGGCCTTGTTGTAATTTCCTGTACTCAGTCCACTCTTGTCGATGGTCTGGCTGTAAAGCTGCCAGTTATCATTGTTCACCGAGCCATCGGCAGGATTGAACGGATTGACGTTGACATACATTTCATACGAGACACCGGAGCCATCCGGCAAGAGCTTACTTATCACCTGGCGCATGAACCATCGATCCGTTTCCATTCCCAGGTTAGCGGTATTGGCTCCTGATTTATCTGCTGGCTTGTAATCGTATCTAGGATGGTTAAATTCACGAGCCCATCTGGCCGTTGCTTTCCCTTTTAGCTCGTGCGTTAGCTCTACCGTGCTCGCTCTAGGATCATTAGAGCCACTATGGAGACCGCCTCTCATTTTTATGCTGGCCTCATGGTGAATCGTCGATGCTAAGCTACGATGAGGCCTGATGGTGGAAATTACGATGAAGCTTTTTGGATCGCCTGATTTCCATAGAAAGCCGGGCTGATTTTGCCACGTATAGTTCTGCTTCTGACCCTTACCGCCATCAAAATAAATGGACAATCGGTTAGTAACGCCGCTGGGAGCACCAGACGCATAGGTGACGGTGTGACCCTGCATGTTGTAGAACTTTACATTCCCTTCTTGCTTAGCCGTGCACTTATCACCTTCTGTACTAAAATTAGGATCCTGGTTCGGATCTTTACTTAGGTCTAGTTCCCAGTAGAAGCCGCCAGATTTCGGTGTCGCTAACAATTTGATCCCTGATTTAGTGAAACCGCCGCTAGGAGTAGTAGTGGTAGTACTAGGAGGAGGAGTAGTAGCAACAGCGCCTCCGAATATTTTCGTCTCGGTGATGCTTGCCCAATCGTTGACGCTGTTGCCGTTAACGGTTATTTTGACATATCTCGCTGAGCCGGCAGTAGTAATCATGTATTTTTCAAGGGCCGCAGTCGCGCCGCTGCTTGTAGCGGTTAGGACGTTCGTCCACGTTCTTGCATCCGCTGAAAAAGAGATTACGAACTTGCTCTTTCTAGTGTTGCCTTTATACCAAGCGATGTCGAGGCTGGCTACGGCCTGGGCGCTGCCAAGATCGTACCTTATCCAGGAGCCTTTGCCAAGACAGGACCAACGAGTCGAGAAATTACCGTCGATAGTGTTACTTGGTAGGTTGCCGTCGTTTCCTGACGCCGTTACTTGCGTGATCCTAAGCGCGGTCGTCGTCGTTCTTGACATTACTCAGCGTGAGTCAGAACACGCTAAGCTATAACTCTATATCGGACTAGATTAGAGGCCTGCGCAGGCTTCACAAAGCCTTGTTTTTAGTCGCCATAGATAAACGCCCTCTTCTTCCATTCGCCATTCTTCGCAGGCTGGACATTGGAACCACTTTATCTTTGTATGATCTTTGAATTTGAATGAGGGAGTTGTCATTTCCGGCGCTTCCTTCGAGGTACTTTGCTCACCGGCTTGTTCCAGGCTCTGCTTTTACATCTGGCACATGATTTTGGATTCCTCATTAATTCCGAGATCCAAACATGACCACACCGTTCGCATTTGAACGCCTTTCTCGTTATGATCGCGACCATAGACTACCATTGGTAACTAGGGATATATATAACTAGCTCCCATTGGTAGTTAACTATTTATATGGCATAACTCCTAATGGTAGTTAGTCATGAACAGACAGAAATTAACTATAACAACGGCCGCAGCAATAATGACTGCAACCGTCGGATTTTTGTTTTTACTACCGACAGAAACAGGCCTATCATTTGCTGCAAAGACAATTCCGCAAGGAGGACCGGACAAGCCAGATGTGTTTCCGAGTCCGTTGCCGAAGCCAATGTTTCCAAAGGACCATCATCATCATCATGATCACAGCAGCGCCGACAGGAGCAGTAGCAGTAGCGGTAGTAGCAGCAGCGGCCCGACGGTCGCACAGCCATGGAATGTGAATCTGAACGCGATGGTGAACCTACCGGTGAAAACATCATATCCGTCCACCACTTTACAGGACTACCCATGTTCCGGGCCCGGCATCGCTGGAAATGGCAAGATCTCGGACATAGACAAAGAGAATGCAACGAACCATGCAATGTGGTTATCTGATGGTGCAGCAGTCGCCGATAACATAGCCAATTTCGACCATCCTATATATTGGTGTGGACTAGAAAGGTGAGGTCCGCGATATTAGGGTCGGGGATCGGCTATCTTTACAGGGTACGTTGCAGGATGTGCAAGAGGGCTTTTTCGACTTCGCGAAGATGCGCGAAATATTGCTACCTCTGTGAGACATGGCTAGCCATCAGACGTAAGAGGGGGACGAGGAGGGGCTTAGCTTGACCGCGACGGACCCATTCAGAATTTATTTCGTGAACTATTGCATCTACTGCAAGCAAATATTTCGGTCGCTACGTCGGAGCAAAGTGTGCTACTCATGCCAGGCTTGGAAATAATAGGAGATGACCCAACGAGAGCTGCGAAGTCTCCTTCGAGTTCTACGACGGCACCTGGAGACGGTGGAGGTGAAAGATAGATAGCATGAGTGTAGATAATAAATTCGTCGTCCACACAATCGGAGAGCAGACGAATGCCAGGCTAATCAAATACGTCGAGCGAACCTTCGATACGAACGACCCACAGGAGGAACAAATTACCCAAACGCTGGAGTATATCGTCGACAAGTTCCTTGACGAAGAGGAGCAAGCTTGGGGGGGAAGATGATAATCCGCTGCGAAAAATGCGGGAAGCTGCTCGGCCATCCTCATAACGCTGAACCGCTCTGCTTTGAGTGCTATAATAAGGCCCGCTAAGAAGGACTCCCGCCTTTTGTTTATTCTATTATTTTATTATTTTATTATTTTACTTCATTTCTAGATCGAACTTTTTAGTTCATTTTATATGGTAGTAACAGTAGCCTTAGGCAAAGACGGCGTTCAGCAAATCTACCCGACTGCGCAGGGCGGAACAGAATTTTATCTTAACATGGATGATCCGTACAAAACCGGATCAGGACACAACGATAACGGTCAATTCAACATCAGCTACGGACGCGGCTCGCAATTTCCTTTTACAAAGCGCCAAGAAGGGAACGGTCTAACATATTTCAATACGGAAGGTTCGCCGATCAGTTATGCAAGCGGCTCAAAGCCTGGTCGCAGCGTCAGATTAGATGTCTACCCCGATGGGGGTAAATGGGCCAATAAATCGAAATATTATTGGAAGGACAATCCCGGCTTTCTTTATACCGATAATAGCATCGGGAGCGGCGAGTTTACATTGTACATTCGGACTCACGGCGATCTTGGGACGCACCAGGCTTATGCCTGCAAGATAGGAGGAAGAGATGAGGACGACCTTCGAAGCCTGATAGAAATGGTTTATCCTACTGCTTCTCATTCAAGCGTTCAAGTGAACGTTAACTATGCTCATTTTCCTTACGTAAATGTCAAACCAAAGATAGTGAACGCGCCACCCAAGCTAGTTGCTGAGAAATGGATTGGAGTTAAATGCATTCACGTAATTGCCGACGATAAAAAGAGCGGCGACTGGGAACTCTGGTACGACGATAGTCCATTTGCTACTGCAGACGGAAAGCCAGCTAATAATTGGAAGCTCGCGGCCACATATCATGATGTTGGCGTAAAGGAATATGGCAATGTACCGCTAACATGGAAATGTCATAAGGACCTATGTAGGGTAGACGGCTTTAAGAGCGTGGATTTTACGCTTATTTCGGATAGACAGGTGACCAAGAACAAGGAGGCAGCGGCGGCCGCTCCTCCTGCTGCTACTACTCCCCCCTCTCCTCCAGAGCCGGGGCCTAGTCCTGAACCTACTCCACCACCGCCATCGGAAGTAGTGAGCGACGAACTAAAACCGAGCGACGAAGAGCAAGAACTAAAACCGGTTTCGGTAACGGCAAGCGGTGACGATGGCAATAAACCTGCTAATACCCTAGATGGAAATCTGGCTACGCGCTGGTCTTGTTTGGGGAAGGGCAGCAACATCACCTTCCAGATGTCGGATACCTATCACATCACCGATATTGGGATCGCATGGTACAAAGGCGATACTCGAAGTAGCAATTTTGAGATCTCGTTGAGCCAGGATAGCTCAACGTTTTCAAGCGCACTAGTAGGGAAGAGCTCTGGTATGGCTATCATCGAAGAGATATACCAGCTGCTGGCAACTTCAGCGGACGCTAAATTCGTGAGGATAACCGTGAACGGCAACACTCAGAACGATTGGGCTAGCATTACCGAAGTAAAGGTCTACGGAAAGAAAGCTACAGGAGTGACGCTGCCGCCAACGACTACGCCTACACCTACACCTCCTACACCAGAGCCACCAGCACCCGAACCGCCGGTAACGACGACCCCTCCTGCTGCTACAACGCTTGATTGGTTTGGCGTACAGAAAATCTATGATGACATGCCTTCGCCTTACAGACAATGGCATCATACAACGGTAAACGATCCGTTGTACTATGAGCAAAAGCCCAGGGATTTGGGCAATGGATGGCTATCGTTTCCAAAGCTCGATCAGGGAAGAATTGAAGTACTCCCAATGGTTGGGCTCAAAGACACGGACATCGAAACCTATCACTATCAAAAGGTAATTGACAAAGGTTATCTGCATCTGAAAAGGGGCGATCCAAGCGGCAACGGCGATTGGGGCGACGTTGAGATGACAACGGCTATTCGTAACGCTGTCCCAGGCTCAGGAGGCTTCGAAAGCCATTTTGAGCATGTGTTTGGAGGCTTCAGGCAGACATCGGAGAGCGGAAAATGCGGAAAGGATCAGGCAGTAGACAAAGCTTGCGAAGCCATGAGCTATCACTCGAACATCTATCCTCCTCCGGGAAGCGACAGGACAAAGTTTGAAAAAGATACGAAGCATGCGGATGGCTATACAGCGCATGATCCCGAGTTTAAGGGCGTATGCAGCAAGAACAAGATTGACCAGAGAGCTGGATATATTTTCAAGTCCGTATTTTATCGAGTGGAAGACAAGAATCAGAACGGAGGTTATTCAATGAAGATGGAGCATTATGCGTCTACGGATGGGCTAGAAGGTAAAAAGTTCGTTTTGCTGGGCGAGAATCTAGATGCCGGAAAATGGGGGCCGACTAAGAAAGGAGTGGCAAAATCATGTGGTTGCCCAGACGAATATCCTATTCATTCGATGGATCATTGCTGCCCAGGTATAAGGATCGATTTTATGAAATCGTTTGAGTTCGGAAAATTCAGCATAAGAAGCATAGATCCAAAGAAGAAGTTGGTCTGACCGAGAGATGGGAAGCGGAAGTTATTTCATTGCGCAGCTTGACAACAATTCTGCCGCGAGGATGAATCAAAAGACCGTAACTATGGATACTGGCTCGGCATTGGCCGCCTTGACGGCGACTTATCCTTGCCAACTTGTCATCTCGACGGATACCTCTGGCGGCTTCTTGCAGGACACTATGTATCAGAGAAATGCTGCAAACAATGCTTGGGTAGCGGTCGAAAAGAAACATGACCATTCCGCTAATACCGATTCGGCGGGAGGACTATTTTCTGACATCTTACAGGCAAATCTCAGCAAGTACGTCGCGCTAAACGTAATGAGCCCGCATGCGGCTGATTTCAATAACACCGGCACGGGAGGGACCACGACCGATGACTTTGCTTCCGCCAATTGGCGCGTCAAGTTGGATACGGCCACGGTTGCGAATAACTATCGGCAGGCAGACAGAGGGACCGGCGTCAAGCTTGATTTTGGAAGCAAAATAATGTGGCAGGCCAAGCTAGAAGAACAAGCAGTCTCCACAAATCTTCAGTCGCGAATGGGTGTGCAGATGGAGGTGGCAAATGCCGCTCAGACCGCTTCGAATAAGTGCGTCGGCTTTGAATTCTGTGATGCAAATGGCGTTAATTATCAAGTTTCGTCCGGCGACGGCACGTCTAGGTCGGTCCTAAACACCGGCGTTGCGTTCGCAGGCGTGCATTCGGTGAAGTTTCTGTATACACCAACTGCGAACATTATCGGCACCATCGATGCAACTAGCGTCACAAAGACCTCTAATCTGCCAAATTCCGGGGCGGTAGATATGGATAAAACCGCGAGATTTGGAATCATGACAACTAACACCGTGACAAAGACACTCTATGTCTATGCTTACCATGTCGTGGGCATAAACAACGATACTGGCTGGCAATGACAATTTACCACAAGTCTGTCCTTGTTGCAGCCAAAGATGAGATGAATCCCCTTACTTATCCGGTCGACAAAGGAGTTGACGTCATCTGGAAAAGAAATCTCGACGGCATAGCGGCCACCCTTGTATCGGACGACAAGAAGATGATAAACAATCAGCTATCAAAATTGAAATTAATCCAGGATTCGATAAAGAGCTGGCGGACCTACAGAGATCTGCCGCATTACCCCGTTAAGACCGTACTGAATTCTGATGGAAAGATAGAACGGGGCTGATGATTTGCAATTGTAGCGACGAATGACGACATCAATTTTTACATGAGCGGAGGCGCCGGAAACGGCGATCCTTCTCTATGCCTGGGCGGCGCCATTTCTACCGCTTTAATCGGAAAGATTCAAAGCGGAAGGCTAGGCAATCTATGGGATCCCGTCCCAAAGAGCGAGGCGGACACAGGACTCAAAGAAGAGTACCGCTGCATATTTGGGATGAACGTTAACCCCGTCGACAGCATAAAACAGGTCAGATTATTTTTTGAGACAAAGAACTCGGATCAAGATGTGACGATCTCGATAGGGCTAGACCCAGCCGGAAAGAATGGGACTCCGGCGACCATTGCCAACGAGGCGACGACGCCTACTGGAGTCTCGTTCTCAAGTCCTAAGACCTATCAGGACGGTCTGATCTTGGGCAAGCTAAAGGCTGGGGAGTTCTTTCCATTCTGGGTGAAGCGAGGCATCAATGCTGGGGCCGTCCCGTTCTGGGCCGACGCTTACGTTCTTCGTATCGAAGGCTTTCCGATCACGCAGAATCTGACGGATTGGGGGTTTTCTTCTGCGGCTATTTTCGGGTGCAAATCCTCTGCCGCAAAGACAAATGTTCTGCACATGACCGATAGATTGGACGATTCTGTACCTCTGAAGCTTTTCTTAGCCGTAGGAGACATGGCGCTAACGAATCTGCCTGATTGCTGGTTCAAGATGACAAAGAGGATAGACAAATTCACGAGGGTAGCTTTCGCAATTACCGAAACGGACGAGGCGCCTGAGACTCGCTCATTGCTTAATCACTACGGTATACCGAATCAATATTATAGCTTCGATATACAGAACGTGCATTTTCTCGTGATGGGAACTGATACAGCCTACGATGTTAATTCTGCACAGTATACATTTGTGAAGAACGACCTAAATGTTGCATCGCTGCGCGGCGATATCGACTGGATAGTGGTGGGTTTTAGTCAGCCGTTTTACTCTGCTGGCGGCGCTTCACCGCCGCCTGGCAAGCCTACCACCACACCATTCGACCCGGCGAAATTCAGAGATATTTATCATCCTATGTTCGATCAGTACTTGGTCGATCTAGTCCTACAAGGACACGTTGAAAATTACCAGCGTACTCCGCCGTTATCGTATAACGCTGCGAGCCCTGCTAATCCTACTGTGACGGATATTGCAACGAATAACTATGTCGACCCTGTTGGCGAAATATTTCTAAACATTGGAACTGGCGGCCATGCGCTAGATTCAAAGACATCGCTTATGTCGCCGCCGGCTTACATCCTGAAGGCGGATAACATGCATTACGGTTATGTCTGGCTGTCGTTCTCTCTGCAAAGCTCGATCCTCACGGGAATCTTCTACGGAACAGACAATGTTTCGCTAGATGCTTTTTCTATTACGCGCAGCGATATACAGGTTTAGGTCTGGTTCTAGATCCACATGTTTCCACAAAGATCCTTGCTCGAAGTATCATGCCAGCTTGTGTCGTACAGCGATATCTCGCTGTTGGAACCATCGAACGATTCTGTGCTTGATCTTCCGACTCGTATGTAATTGCTAGAGTCGCCGCTTGTATATTCGAATGATACCTTGTCGCCCGGGTTCAATGCGTACGTATTGTTTGTGTTCTGAAAAGTGTAAAGGGTAAGGTCATTGTTACTAGATACTATCGTTGAAACACTTACTGTGCCCATTGTCACTCTGATGTTATTGTTGCTGTCTCTTATTACGAGCTGCGCTGTGCCTGAAGGCGATCCTACTTTCGAAAGATAGACGTCGACCTGCTTGATTACTTTGTTGTATAACTTTGAAGAGGTATTCACTATCTTTTCGCTCGCCCTTAGCCAGTTGCCGCCCGTAGATCCGACAAACGCCACTTGACTTGTATCTTTAGCAACCTGATACAGCACCGTAAGTCCGGCTCCTGCGCCGCCAGTACCTCCAGTACCCGTTGAACCGCTGCCTGTCCACAAATTGCCACACCACTCTTTGCTGCTGTACGTCGAGTAACCGCCAGAAGTTTTATACCGTACCGATATCGTCAGGCTTCCATCTATTACGTTCTGATTCTGTTCATCGACTCTAAGGTAGTTGCTACTATCGCCACCGTTATATTCGATCAGGATTCTGTCTCCTTGCCCCAGCGCGTAAGTGTTGGCTGTATTTGTGAAACTATAGAGGTTCATGCTGCTTGTCAATGTCGCGATGTTTAGGGTACCGATTGTTGCTGTCACCGTGTCGGCCTGGTTTCTGATGTTGCAAGTTATGGTTCCAGTTGGAGATCCATTGATCGACAGCCATGCATCGACCTGCGTAATGACCTGGCCGAACAGTATGCTATCGGAAGTGTTCACAAGTACGCCTGCCCTCTGATAATCGCCGGTGTTCGAATCAAGATGATTTGGTGTGTTCGTCGAAGCGACCGAATATATTTTCGTGGATGTGATAGCGCCGCCTCCGCCACCTCCTCCGCCTGTCGAGCCTATCCACATATTGCCCTCCATGTCCTTTGCGGTGTTCGTCGTATAGGTGCCTGCGCCGCTTACCGTCTTCATTACCATCATTGCGTCTCTGCCGCTCTGATCTGACCAGCTTGAATGATACCAAGTCTCTATTGTATTGCCGCCATCGATAGGGCCGGTATTATCCTCTGCGACACGGAAATAGTTCGAAGAGTTTACATTGTATTCTACGAGAACCCTATCACCTACGGCTAGCGCGTACGTATTTGTATTATCGATGAACGCAACAGGAGAAGCACAGATGCTTCCGGATTGACACCAATCGGTCACCGGATGGCTTGGGAACTCAAATTTAATATTGTCAGAAGAGTCTCTAATTCTGCAATAAACGGTGCCACTCGTACTTGTGTTGGCCCTGGCCCCGTAGACGTCTACTTCGCCTAGCACCTTTCCGAAGAGGACGCTGGTACTGTTGACCACCTTTTCGCCAAATCGTATATAGTCGGTGCTGGTACTGGTCCCAGCCATATGCTGATGATTATTATCGGTCGTCTGGCTGTACGGTGTCGTACTTGCTCCTGTAGAGTAATATTCGCTGTAGCTAGCCGTTCCATCGACCGTGCTTGCCGCCGATTCGTCAACTGCTACATAATTAGATGAATTGCCGCCGGAGAACTCGACAAGCACTTTATCGCCTAAAACGATGGAATAAGCGTTAGAGCTATTCAAGAATGTGTAGAGCTTCATCGTGCTGCTTAGCGCCGAAGCCGCCATCGTGCCCATTGTTGTGGCTACGCTATCGTCCGATCCCTTGCGAATGTTTATGCTAATCGTTCCGCTAGGAGAACCTACTGCTTTCATGAAAACATCGACTTCTGTTATCGTTTTGCCGATCAGTATCGAAGCGGTTCCAGCGTGTTCGCCGTAACGCAGGTTTGAGCCGGTGTACAGGCTCACAGGGGTATTGCTTGAAGGCGAGGTATAGAACTGCGTGGCTCCGGACTGCCCAGGTGTTATTCCGATGTTGCATCCTCCCGTCTCGTCGTAGACCACGCCGTATGCTTGCTTGCTCAGATTGAAGATGGAGGATCCTATGAGGGGCAGCGCTAGCGGGGGCTTTGGTGCGGGGTTTATGTCGCTAGGAGAAGATGGGCCGGGACCCGGCGTCGTGCCGCCGACGTCTTGTGCAAGAGAGCCTGCAGGATCTATCTCCCTTACTGAGAGGAACTTGTAATCACAGCCCAAAATATTCTTCCAATGAAAGCCGACAAGAGGACCGCCCCAGCTTATTATCTGGTCTGGATTTCCTCCGCACGTTGTGCCAAAAGATCCCCAGCTTCCGTTATCTGTGACTTCTTGTATCTTGACCCAGCTAACGCCATCCGCGTTATCGTTGTACCAATGCTCAAGACGGACGGCTACCGCGTCGCCGCTCTCGTTGGGAATATTATAAATCACGAACTTTCTTCCCACAAATCTATCGATAGGCATCGTATAACCAAGGGCGGCATAGGTTGGCCCCAGCTGCGTCGGCATGGCATACTGCAAGAAATACTGCTCCTTGTCTATCCCCGTCTCGGCCCTTGCGTCTATGACGGCCGAGCACCTGTAGCTGCAGCCCTGGCAATTGGGTGGCCCTATCATTTCAAAGCCGCCCCTTGCTATTATTCCGGCGCCTGCATCCTGGCCTCCGTCGGTGAGTATTGGCTTTCTCATTCTATGAAAGAATGTTATCTCTACGTTTTTCCAGTCTCGCGGGTCCATGATATAACCGCGCTCTGCCCAAGATGATTGATCGCCTGTCGTTCCTCCGGCGGCCGCGACGCTATAGCCCGCACTTGTGGCTACCCATACGGTGAGATAGAATTGCGCTTTAGGCGTCTGCAGATGATAGGATCCATCGCCGTTGCGGACTTCTGCCTGACCAGGGGGAATGCCTACGATTCGGTGGTCGCCGAAGAGGCCGGTCTTTGCCATGTACCATTGCTCGCCTGTTTGCGCGGAAGGATAGATGTTCTTGACGCCGAAGACATCTTTGCTGGGCGTTACGACTGTCGGAAAGTTAGGCTGATTGGGCGCACGGCCTGGTAGACCTTCGGGGGGCGCTACTACCGGAGCGCCCGGAGTATTTGACGGCTGGGGATTTTGTACTGGCTGCGGCTGCGGATCTGAGGCTGGCTGCTGAATATTTCCAAGTGGGTTTATCGCCCTGACCGAGCACTTCGTAAGATCGACGTCAGTTATGTTATCCCATCTTAACCCGACTATGGGCCCTCCTGCCACACACACTTCAAACTCAGAGCCGTTGCATCTACCGTTGATGTGGCCTCTTGTCGGACCCCATTGTCCATGATCCACAAACTCCATCGCTTTCGCCCAGTTGTTGTTTCCGTCGATGTCGATGTACGATTCGAGCTTTACCGATTTGCGATCCGCCTGAATATACTTGACGGCTTTCCAGCCTAGCCACTTCCCAGTCGTTGCTTTGTACTTTGAGTTTGTTACGTTCGGATTAGAGCTTTCAGCCGCGTAGCCGTCCGTGTGTGCTAGATCCTTTTCATACTTGGTCCTTCCTGTTTTTGGATAATAATTCGCGTGACATGAATAGGCCTCGCAATTTCTTGGGAATCCATTTAGTGTAGACGTTTCCGATGTTTGTCTAGCGCCTCCAAAGACTATCTCAAAATGACTTTCTCCGTTGTGTGTAGATGTGGAAAAAGTGTTAATCCTAGCGTATATCGTTGCTTCTGTACCGCCGCCGTTGGCACACCAGTCTTTTGAGTCTTGCATGAAGCCACGAGTACGTAACGTTGCCTGATCGAGCACCAGCGAAGATTCTGAAAATCCATTATCGGCCGCGATGTCCCACCGGACCTCCGACATTTTTACTTTCCAGCTTCCGTCGCTATTTTGGCTAAACGACGGCGTATATCCTCCGTGAACGCTGCGAGGGTCGTTGTTGGGATTTGATGCAGCTTGGCCGCTGATGTCCGGGTTTGTTGCATCGCCGCCGGGAATTGTATCGTCTGTCAGTACGCTGGTAGAGGCCGTCGGTACGCCTGGCATAATCCAGCTTGAGCCGGTCGCATCGTCCGGATAGATCTTGGTCACGCCGAAGACGTCGACTCCTTGCTGCCCAGGATTGCCGGGCGGTCCTGGCCCCGGCTGCGGCGTCGGTGGGACTTGTCCGGGACTTGCTTTTGGATCTATTTCTCTATCGCTCAGCCACGTGTAGTCTATGGATCCAAATCCATCGAAGCGCCACTTGTCGACTTGGCACTTCCAAGTGCAGGGGATATTGTTGTAGCCGCTAGTACCCTTATCTACCCATGACGCCTTCATTCTCCAATTATTCGTAGGGGTGCCGTCCGACTTGAACGGTGTCGTATCCACCCAGAGCTCGTTTATTGATTGCGTTTTTCCATCGTCTACTTTATGAACGTGCTTCAGCCCAACCCAGAGATCTTGCTGAAACCAATCGCCTTCGAAATTCTGAACGACGTTATTTACGGCTACGTAGGGGAAGTGTTCGTAGTTATAATTCGCTCTTACCTTATCCGATGCGCTAATCGGGTAGACGGTCTCGATAAGCGATCTTCCTGCATCCTGTTTGCCACCGCAAACTTTGGCCGCGCAGGCATGATGAATGGAACTGCTTAAGCTGCTTCGTGGTCTGACGTAGATAGTCCATTCGTGATTACGGATGCCAGTAGCATCGTATATGAAGTCAGGTCTTTCTTTCCACGTGTGAAGCTGCGTCTGATTCTTGCCGCCGTCGGGGTAAACTCCGATTCTTAATGTCTTGCCGGAAGGCGAACCGCTTGCGTAATTGATGTTTGAACAAGTTGTATTGTAATAAGTAGGAGTCCCGCCACTTGCCGCGTTCCTCGTGGTGGTAACGCCCGAGTTCATACCATCAAAATAGAACGAGTTGTCATCTGTCGGCCTGGTGTTTGACAGATTCATGTACCAGCTTGAACCGGTGGCGTCGGGATAGATTTTCTGTACCCCGAAGAGGTCGACGCCCCCTAGAGGTCCGGGGGAGGGGGCAGGAGCAGGCGAAGGCTCCGGTGCTGGGTTGGGATTGTTTATGGGAGGCGCCGTCCAATCAAAATAGCCGTGACCAGAGGTGGCGCCGCTGACATGCGAAGCGGTAGAATCGACGAAGACCAGAAAGCAGAACGTAGCTTTCGTGGGACTTGCTACGGGGAAGTCGTTAGGATCTAGCGTCACCGATTGGGAAGGATCGAAGCTAGAGCTAGAAGTAAGATTATTTGGATTGAACATGTCGCTTAGCGCCTGTACTATATCGGTATCGGCGAAGGTGCCGGTGGCCGGTATCTTTGTCGTGTTATTCCATAGTATTGCGTCTAGTTCGACATCCTGGATGCCATATTGCTGGAGCCGCGAATAGTAGTCCGTGAAATATTTTAGGTTCGTCATACCGGCCACTATGTCATCGAGGCTACCGGCTACGTACGGAGGATTTGCTGTCGTAAGTTGCTGAGGCCATGCCGTGCCCCAGAATACTTGTTCGATTAGTGTGGCCGGTAATATCTTGCCGTCGGCCGGCTTGGTGAAGACACCGGTGGCATTGAGCTGCGGCTCGTTAAGGTCCGGCAAGATGCAAGAACCATTTTGGTTGCTATAGAACGACGTGGCCCATGTATCGGTCCCGGTAATCTGGACGTAGGCATTGTAATTGCCTGCGCCCATCGTGGTGAGGCATGTCGTCGTTAGCTGATTGTTGCCGCTGCTCTTCCATCCGTTTAGTTCCGGATTTGTAATCAGATTGATCATCTCACGGCTTGCGTAGACTTGAGGGTCCGTGTTCGTCCCCGGCGTGCAGTTCTTCGTAGCGATCCACGCGTAATAGATCCTCGTCTTGGGCGTCGGGGGACCGGGCACAGGCAACGGCGTTGGCGTTGGATTAGGCCCAGGAGTTGGCTCTGGACTTGGCTCTGGACTTGGAGGAGGCGCCGGCGTGGGTGTGGGACTAGGCGCCAGTATGGGGGCTATCTTTTGCGACGGTATCCAGCCATGATAGCCTCCACCGGCCGGAGACGCTAGTCCAAAGGTTGGAATAACAAAGTACCAGTTTTGCGTGCCGGGATCTGTGCCCGACGCTAGCCCTTCTGGTGGCTGAATGAGACCGTTGTTTATGGCGTCCACTACGACGTTGCGGATCATTTGATCGGTCGGCTTGGTGCCGGACGGAAGCGGAGTTACAGCATTGACGCACGAGCCTCCCCAGGCAGGCGGGTTTGCTCCATATTGATCAAGCTGCGAGAAATAGATGGAATATGCGCCAAGCATCAGATCCTTTGTAGAAAAGATGATGTCAGACATAGTAGGAAAGCCCGGATCATGGGGCCCGTTCCAATAATCGCCCCAAAAAATAAGGAAGATTTTCGCGTTCTTGAGGATGCCCGGCCCGGGTGTACTCTTGTTCTGGTTGCGCTTGACCTTTGAACCGCCCTGCGTCGACGCAGCGTCACCGATGCCCGGTATGACTATCCTGCCGGCCCTGTTACTATAGTAGCCCTGTACGAACAGATTTCCGTTTGGGCCTGTGTAGGTGCCTGTTACGTTTTGCGCGTCGGCGTCGCATATCTCCCAGCCGTTGCCCTTTGAATCTTTCCACCACCAGCCAGTCGCAGGGGGATTATCACAGTCCGTAATGGTCTCTATCATTTCATGGCCTATCACGTAGGTCAGATTGTCGATGGTATTTCCCGAAACGTAGGCGGTGGTGCCGTAGAATATCGTGACGTTCTTGGAAGCCGGCGGCGGTGAATTGCCCGGCGGCCAAGTAATGTGAACGTTATCGATCGGCCAAGGGCCGTTAAAGTTTATGTTATTGCCTGTAGCTAATTCGTTCGCGCCGGTGATAATTCCAACATCGCTCGCAGCTATCGGAGTGTACGTGTTGCCGCTATCGGTTGAGTAGCTCCATTCACTCACGGTTACATCGTATCGAAGGGGCCAGGGGGCCGCTGCGGATGGACTGATCGTATCCGTCTGCCATTCTAGATTTAGAATCAGTCCCTGATGTGAGTTCCTAGTCGTCGATGATGTCTTTGACTGCGAGGCGTTAGCTGTTAGATCAGAAAGGGTGTATGTGATGACTCCATTTGCGATCTTTTCCTCGAACTTGTAGGTGTGACCAACGACCACCGGCATACCGCTGAATGTCCCGACATCTGCACCTTGCTTTGTGCAACGAAAGTCCGACGTGCCTGAATTCGTTTCGAGAAATGTCTCGGGAAAATCGTCGTCGTTGCCTATGCCGATATCGGAGTTAACCTCGAAAAACTTGTGAGAGTCGCCATGCCAGCCGGTGTCCTTATTTATTCTGACCTTGCAATACGAAGCGTTAACAAATTTGGCAGCAAGGGCATCTTTGGCCTGCCACGCATAATTGTAATGTCCCCCACTCGCAACAGACACTTCGGTTCAGTCTAGCCCAGGTTATTCCAAATCGGATACTTGCAAACTAATAATAATAATAATAATAATAATAATAATAATTATTATCTATCTAACTAAAAAAACTGACTGGTTAGGTGAACAGCGAAAAGCCTGTCTTGCAAATGTTTCCTATCGGAATGTTTGATATCGAGATCATGTTCATATCCAAGTTGAAGACCTCGCTATCTGTGAGTACTTTCTCTCTATAGAACCTGAAGTCGGAGACGCCGCCTTGGAAATGCCCATCACCTTCTCTGCCGCTGAAGATTTGCATATCGGTGCTAAGGTCCGGCGAGCCTGCGAGTATCGTGCCATCAGTTATCTGGTCGTTGACGATTGGCGCCGGCAACCCATTGACGTAGATCGACGCGACGTTGGTGCTTTGATTGAAGGTACAAGCGATCCAGGCCCATTGATCCAGATTGAGGACGTTGACAACGGTCCTTACGCTCCTGTCTATGCCGCCGTCGTAGATCCAGAAGTGGATGACGCCGGACGCGGACGTGGCGCCGCCCGGGTCGGAGGCCGGGGTAACGATGTTGACGTAATTAGATGTATATGCGCTAGTGAAGCCGACCGAACCGCCAGGAGAGGGCACGAAGCTCATAAAGCCGGCGGTGAAGTGATTCGTGAAACCGCCTAGGAGAGTAATATTCGCAAAATGGGTAGTAAAGTGACTGGAGAAGCCGGCTTGTCCTGTGGCTTGCCCTGTCCCTGCCTCTAGCCATATGCCATAGTAATTTTTGCTGTCATCCACCTTGGAGACTACGTATCTGGGCATGCCGCCCTGCGTAGGGTTGAACGTCATGGGCCGTACCAGAGTGGCTATACTTATTCCTACGGTGGTCCCCAACAATCGTACTCCGGAGACATCATAGACGGCCATGCTCTGGGTCTGGCCATCAAGAAGAATCGCGACGGTCCCGCTGGTGTCGTCTATGGCCGTAGGATCGTCGCTTGAGATATGCGGAATGGAGCCACCGCCGTACCCCTTTAAGGGTCCCTCGATGCCTGTAGGGATATTCCGGGCCGGCACAAAATGCGCGTCGTTTCCCATCAGCGAAGCATCGGGAAGTATGTTAGCCCATGACTCAAAGGTAAGCCAGCATGTCAGATATTTTAGATCCGGCTCGAATGGAAAGTAGAATATCGTACTCGACGGCCTGGTATTGGTATGACCAATCTCCTGGTACTTTAGACGGGAATCTCCCATCAGCTGCTCGTTCAAAAAGTCCGGCTGTTCT